>Ga0256406_1007203_pt1 | contig 10708 bp, 8 predicted proteins | sample RumenRJG_03DNA_FD_185986 | JGI IMG/M metagenome (GOLD analysis project Ga0256406, IMG submission 185986) | Bovine rumen microbial communities from Lethbridge, Alberta, Canada - RJG_03 | ecosystem: Host-associated > Mammals > Digestive system > Stomach > Rumen | place: Canada: Alberta | collected...
TTATGCAGAGACTAAAACAAGGGGAAGTTTAAACGGGCTTTCTACGAAAGAAAGCCCTTGCTAAGCCAGAAACGGCAAAGCAAGGGCCAAATTGTATAGTGTCTCAAATGGAGGTTTCTTTATTATAGGGGTCGTTTAGGTGAACCTGAGGGGTTCTGCACTTGGAGGATGGGGATAAACCCCACCCCTACATTGGGTTCCTCAGCACCACATTGGGTTCCTCAGCACCACATTGGTTTCCTCAGCACCACATTGGTTTCCCAGCACCACATTTGGTTCCCAGCACCACATTGGGTTCCCAGCACCGTTTCAGTCGGTCCGCTTATATGGTTCGATGCCTTATGCAAAATACCAATACGTACAAGCAGTCTCTGTTTAATCCACTTGTAATACCGCTGTAACGCTAATGTAACATCCCGGTGGTAATTTTGCGGCAATAATAACAATATTGCACAATCCATATATAATCCGAGATGAAGATTAATTTACTACGAACAACATTTTTCTTGTTATCACTCGCCACATCATTTGTTGCTTCAGCGCAGAGCACCGGCGGCACATCCCAGGTCCGTAGGATGAAGATTGGTGGTACTATCCGCGGCAAGTACGAATACCAGACCTCCGACCAGAAAGGCCGTTTTGAGGTGCGCACGGCCCGTGTTAACGTCGCCGGCGACCTCAACCAGTATGTTTCCTATAAGGCTGAGATAGACCTCTGCGACGAAGGTCAGATAAAGATGCTCGACGCCTACGCCATGTTGCGTCCGTGGCGAACGCTGAAGTTCACCATCGGACAGATGCGTGTGCCGTTCACCATCGACGCCCACCGCTCTCCCGACCAGCAGTACTTTGCCAACCGCTCGTTTATCGCCAAGCAGGTCGGTAACGTGCGTGATGTCGGTGCACGTCTCGGATATATGTTTAATGTAGGTTTTCCGATAATCCTCGAGGGTGGACTCTACAACGGCTCCGGCCTGACGAACCAGAAGGACTTCTGGACCAACAACATCAACTTCTCCACTAAAGCACAGTTTCTGCTCCCCGTGGGCCTTGACGTGGTGCTCAGCGCGCAGAAGGTGAAGCCCAGTGATGTCGACGTGATGATGTACGATGCCGGCATGACCTATCATAAGAAAGGGTTCATCGCCGAGGCCGAGTACCTTTATAAGCACTATGGCAAGGGAGCCTTTCATCCCGTCCATGCCTTCGACGGTTTCGTGTCGTACGACATCCCGCTACGCCGCTGCCTGTTCTCGAAGGTGTCGCCTCTGGTGCGCTACGACTTCATGTCCGACCACAGCGACGGCAAGCGGTATAAGACTGACGACGACACTGACGAGGCGTCGAAGGGCCAGCTTCTCGTCAACGACTATAAGCGCAGCCGAATAACGGGCGGTGTTACGCTGAGTCTCGACAAACCGTTCCTCAGCGACATCCGCGTCAATTATGAGAAATATTTTTACGGACATGACGGTATTCCGAAGCCTTCGGAGAAGGATAAGATAGTTGTGGAGTTTATGGTTCACTTTTAGTCTTTTACGTGGTTTTAATATAACCTTCACATCATTGTAACAACTTTGTAACGCTTTCTAAGTACTTTTGCAACCAATAAATAATCATTACAACGTCAAGTTACAGAAACAATTATGAAGGAAAGCAAGAAAGCCATATTGAAGTCGTTGTCAAAGAATACGAAGAAAAGCGACCGTTTTGACATGCTGGTGCTCAATCTCGCACTGCAGAAGATTGATGGGGATAACTTCGATTTCGACGGTGATGCTGTATACACCGTTGACCGTAAGTGTCTGATTTACTGCCTGTCGTCGAAGGACAGCATAACGATACCCGAGGGCACGGAGGTCATCGGCGATATGGCCTTCAGACGTAAGAAGTCACTGAAGAATGTCGTCATCCCCTCGACGGTTACCACTATCGGCCAGGACGCCTTCTACGACTGCGACAGCCTCGACAACGTCTATATCCCAGCTTCTGTAACAACCGTCAAGGGCTATGCCTTTGCCGAGTGCGACAAACTGAAAACCGTTACCTTCGGCGGTGTGCCCAAGCACCTGAGCCGTCATGCCTTTGACGACAGTGAGGACCTCCACCGTGTCATCGTACCGGCAAAGAAAGTAAAGGCCTTCCAGAAAGCACTGCACTACGATGCAACCGATGACGAATTTTTGATTATAGAAAAACAATGAAAAACCAATTGAAGAAATACTATGTAGAGCGCGACGTCAGCTGGATGTACTTCAATCACCGCATCCTGCAGGAAGCGCAGAAAGAGAACGTCCCATTGCTGGAGCGCCTGTCGTTCCTCGGCATCTACTCCAATAACCTCGACGAGTTCTTCCGCGTCCGCGTGGCCTCCATCAGCCGTCTTCTCGACGAGCCGTCGCTCGACAAGGGCACGCACCACGCGCTGAAGAACAGTCTGAAGACCATTAACAGACTCAACCTCGCATACAGCGTGGAGTATAACGAGACCGTGGAGCAGGTCATGGCGGAGCTTCAGAAGCACGGCATACGTATCCTCAACGAGCATCAGCTTAACGATGAGCAGAAGGAGTTCCTCCGTCGCTACTACTTCGATAAGATAAACGGCTCGGTGAACCCGATATGGCTCAACGAGATTGATGACATCGCAAAGCTCGAGGACAACCGTATATACCTCGTCGTGGAACGCACCGACACGGAGAGGCAGAAAACGAAATACGCCATCGTGAAAATCCCGGACCGCCAGGTCGGACGATGGGTGAAGATACCGTCGTCGGACGGCTACGATAATATAATGTATCTTGACGATATTGTACGCTACTGCCTTCCACTGATATTCATCGGCATGAAGCCTGCCACCTACCGCGCCTATTCCTTCAAGTTTACCAAGGACGCTGAGATGGAGATCGACAACGACCAGGACTACGGCACGCTGGAGAAGATACGCCTCGGCATCGACAGCCGTCGCCGCGGTGATGCCGTCCGCGTGCTCTACGACCGTGAGATGCCACGTGAGATACAGAAGAAAATTCTGGAGCGCCTCGACATCGACGAGCTCGACACCAACCTCGCCGGTGGCCGTTATCAGAACCATAAGGACCTGATGTCGTTCCCCGACTGCGGACATACGGAACTTAAGAACCCGAAGTGGTCGCACAGCATGAAACCGGAGTTTACGTCGCAGGAGAGCATCCTCGACAATATACGCGAGAAGGACCGCTTCATCCATGTGCCGTACCACTCCTTCGACTCCTATATCCGTGTGCTCCAGGAGGCTGCCATGAAGCCGGAGGTAACTGAGATAAAAACCACGTTGTACCGTCTGGCCAAGGACTCGAAGGTTGTCAAGGCCCTTATCAGCGCTGCCCGCAACGGCAAGAAGGTTACCGCCGTGGTGGAGCTCCTGGCCCGTTTCGACGAGGAGAGCAACATCAAATGGAGTAAGCGCATGCAGAGCGAGGGTGTCAACGTCATTTTCGGTGTTGAGGGGCTGAAGGTCCACTCGAAGCTCCTGCTGATAGAGTCGAAGAAAGGCAACATAGCTTGTATCGGCACCGGCAACTTCCATGAGGGCAACGCGAAGATATACACCGATTATATAATGATGACCGCACGCGCCGGCATCGTCAGGGATGTGGCACGTGTCTTCGACTTCATAGAACATCCGTACATACACCCGCAGTTCCGTGAGCTGATGGTATCGCCGAACTCGATGAAGAACCGCATCCTGCATATGTTCGACACTGAGATACGCAATGCCCGCGAAGGCAAGGAGGCATGGGTGAAGATAAAGATAAACCATATCACTGACAAGGACATGGTGCGCAAGCTCTATGAGGCGTCGGCAGCGGGCGTAAGAGTCGACATCGTCATTCGTGGCAACTGCTCACTGGTGCCGGGAGTGCCGGGCGTGAGTGAGAACATACGCTGCGTGGGCATCATAGACCGTTACCTCGAACACTCGCGGATACTCATCTTCTGCAACGGAGGCCACAACAAGTACTACCTTGGCTCGGCCGACTGGATGCCGCGGAACCTCACCGGACGTGTGGAGGTCTATACCTCCGTCTACGACCCCGACCTCAGGGAGGACCTCATGCGCACCGTCGACTATGGCCTGCGCGACAACGTGAACGGACGTATCGTCGACGGACTCGGTACAAACGCCTTCCCGGATGTTAAGGAGGGAGAGAAGCCGTTCCGCTACAGCGCAACGTTGGAAGACCTCAACTATGACGTGAGCCGCGGTATGGACAAGGCCGCCGTCACAAGCCTCGCCACGTGCGACTACATCCGAAAGGGTGTGTCTGTGCTGATTACAGGACCCGCCGGTACGGGAAAGAGCTGGCTCGCTACCGCGTTGGGCTATCAGGCATGCCTGAACGGATACAAAGTGATGTACTTCAACATCATGAAACTCTTCGAGGAGATAGCACTGGCAAGGATATCCAGTACGCTGCACAAGTTCTTCGCCAAAATAGCACAGACAAACCTGCTCATACTGGATGACTTTGGCGTGAAGGTGCTTGAGGGGCAACAACTGCTTGACCTGATGGAAATAATAGAAGACCGCCACGGACGCAACTCCACCATCATCGTGAGCCAGCTTCCTGTTGCCAACTGGTATGACATCCTCAACGGCAATACCACTGCCGCGGATGCCATATTGGACAGAATTGTCCACACAAGTAAACGTTTTACCCTCTCGGGGAGTTCATTAAGGAAAAAATGATTATTTTTGCATCGCCATTAGGCTAAGCACACAAAAGTGAACGGATATCCCCGTTTTTGGTGGGTGGATATCCTCCGTTTTCACCACGAAATCCTCAAAGATTCTCGGATCACGTTGCTCATTAGCTTTAGAAAGATTACTTCTTGTCACTGATTCGCCGAACCCAAGTCTGTTGAACTTGGATTTATGTGCGCTCAAGGAGGCTATTAAGTCTCTCAGGCTCTCCCTCTGAGTCAACTGTGCGAATATCATAACCAGTAAGTGGTTCCAACATGTAAACTTCTTCACGTACTTGTTTCCTTGATATTTCTTTACAAGCCAATCAAACTTCTCTTTGGGGAGAAAATCTATCAACTGACTGAAAACAAATTTTCCACGATTCATGGGCTATGCTAACTTACAAAGTGTCACTTTCTGCAAAGTTAGTCATTTCTAACCCATAGAGTCATTTTAGGCGTGTATTTATTTGTCTTTAAAGTACTTACGAGGACTGTTAACGGATTTTAGTGGACAGTAGTGATTCGATATCTTCCTTACTTACAGGCTCGTCAGTGTACTTCCGACATGCGAACCGCTTATTTGCTAAATCTTTGAATGACATAATATTAATTTTGTGGAGATACGATTGTCTTTATTTGTAAATTATTTGTTGAACATTTGTTTATATCTTTCTCAAATCCTATTGGATTATCTATCATAAATTCAGGATCGTAGATAAAGAAGAACAAATAATTAATATCATTTCTCTTTTTATACTTTAATATATCATCAGCAATCTCTTCTCCTATTTTCTTACTTCTGTGATTAGTATTTGCTATTTTTATCTCAATGCCTATCTTTTCTTCCTCTAAAAAGAAATCAATTCTTGAAGAAGCACCTGCTATATTGGGTATAGGATCTTCTGCTCTAACATCATCAAAGAACAACATAAGAAGTGCATGTATTATATCTTGAACATCATATTCATCATTTATTTTTGGAATAATCTGTCCTCTGTTGTCATGTCTTACATGCATTTGCCTTAAAAAGCGTGAAAAATTCCTAAAAATACTATTTATAATAAGATAAGGGTGTCCTTTTGAAGAACCTTTATCGCTCATTCTGTTAAGCGTCTTATACATAGCTGTTAGTTGTGTCTTTAATTCTATTAATTTTCCAGCCGTCATGTCTAAATGTATAGAATCACGATCTATACCTTTAGACATCATTATCGGATTTAATATATAATAGATCGGTTTCAATGAGCTCCTTGACCAATCGCCATATATAATTTCTATTGAACTTTTTAATTCAGTTTCCCATTCTTGATATTCTTCTGAAGTTTCTTCTTTTCCTTCCAAAAGTGGAATCTCTTCCAAAAGAGTTCCTATCATATTTAAGGCCTTTTCAACAGGGATGTTTATTTTCATGTCGCTCATTTTTTATTATTATCCTTTACGTATACTCAATTTACTTGGATTTATTCCCTGCCTAATAAGTCTATGTATCATAGTGTGACAATTTGGACAAAGCATAATAAAGTCTTCTGGTTTCACTTCATGTTCCTCATTATATTCTGAAAGAGGAATGGCATGATGTGCTTCTATATAATCCTTGCCTATATAACCGTATACTTTACCCATGTCTATGCCACATCTCTCGCAATAAAGATGACCATGTTTTTGCTTGAACAACTGCTTGGCCTCTGCAACCACTTTGGCGTTTCTTTCACGAGCCTTATGCTTAGCTAAATATACTTTCCCCTCAAGATGATTCTCGTGAGAAATAAAAGTAGGATCATTAAAATTAAAAAGCCAGTAGCTTCTTTTGTTCTTATCAGGGCTTATCCCAAGAATTTTGCAAAAAACCAGGAATTGCTTTTCTATCTTTTCGGTATATGACTTTTTTCCTATGATCTTTTCTAATGCCTTATTGGTAATCCTACCATCTTTGCTTTCATTCCTTTTATGCTTGATGATGGAATTATCTTTATATCCAACAAAACGTGAAGGAACGAAATGAAATTCGTCGTCAATTTTGTAGCAGACAAAAACATGACCACGCTTAATAAGGCGAAGCATCTCAATTCTATCAGTGGAGTCTTCTGATTCCTCAAGATAAAACTCTACTGTTTCAATGTTCTTGTTAATATCTTTATCAGTTTTTACAAGTAGCATAATTGGACCTTATTTACTATTATCAAGATCTTCAGCTGCCATCTGATATGTGTCTGTTGGAGAAGATGGCGAGTTTCCGCCCCCATTATCAGTTCCGAAGGAAGAAGTTGGCCTCAAGTAATCCTTGATTACATTATACCAATCATGGTTGGACATTCCAGCATATTTTTCACCATACTCTTTCTGTAATTCTGTTTGAATTGCTTCCAATTTAACTTCAGAATTGTTATTTCGGATGTTTTGTACCATTCTAAATACACTTTCGTCATCCTCTATACTTCTAAGTTTACTAACTTCTGGACATAAACCTGAATTTTCAATTTTGACATAATTGTCGTACCAAGTCTTTGCATGTGGCTCTTCCGATTCATATGCCTTTTGAAAATGAGCATAAAGAGCAGCGTATGTAATATGAAACCTCAAAATAAGTTTTAAATCCTCAGTTTGAATTGGAATTATCTTCATTCCTTCTACATACTTATTAGGGTCCTGAGGGTCATAGTAAGGCATATGCTTCCTTAACTTGAAGTCGCTTATTACATTAATTTGTAGAAAGTTAGTCGCAAAAACACAATAGCTGTTCAAATTATGAGTCCGAAGAAGATGATTTCCCATGTGTCTGGAAACCGGCTCCATTTCCATTCGCCTCTGGTTTGTACTGTCAGCAAGAGTAGCTTCTAAAAGAAGAGAATGTCTTGGGAAATCTTTTGTCTCAGGATATTCGTACACAATATCAGCTTCTCCTCCTGCAGCATGAGTAACTGGAAGCAAATTAGAATCAAGAGAAAGTTTCATATAGCTCAGAACTTTACCATGACATCCGCTAGCCTTATACCAAATTATGGCCAATATATATTCAAATATTGTCGGTATATCAGCATTGTCAGTTACTATAGAATTAATCTCTTTATCTTTTTCTTCAGAGCGGTTCTCGAAGTCATCAAGTAGTCTTAAAAGAGTCTTTTCATCAAACCTTTGGTCTAAAAGATGACGGAATCTTGAATATCTTATCTTGTCAACTTCATTGTATGCTTCTTCAAGAGAGGAAATGGTTGTACCGAGCTCTGCGCTTATGCCACTAACAATAGAATCCTCTTTGAATTTTAATGCAGAGCATATGTCTTCTATCTTGCAATTTACGAAAAGCAAATTGCAAGGAGAATAAGCTTGTTTATAGAGTTCATCTATAGCAGTAGCAAAAAAGTGCTTTGGAACTATGTCTAATTTAACTTGCTCATCTTCAAAGATAAAGCAGTTCGTTAAACCTAAATAACGTCTGTTTAAGTCAAGATAATCTTCCAAAGTAGCTTTTGCCTTATAAAGGTGCATCGTAATATAGAAGAACTTCTTGAATGACTTTTCGTCAGCAGTATATTGGACCGGTAATTCAAGCAGGTGCTCAGACGGAGACTTTTTTATTACGGAAGATAGCGAAGTATCAAATAGCAATTTCTTCCATTTTGTCTTCTGTGTAAGTTTATTGATTGCGCTGAATAATGGTACTATTCTAGATTTATTATTTTCCATATATACAGCATGCAATTCAGTATATACTGCTATGTAATTTTTGTCATATGCTGCACTTTTACGGTTCATACCTACAGACAGAAGTAACTCTCCGGAAAATTCGTTATTAGAGAATCTTTCAAGCCCCAGTTGATAATTCTTCTTTGAAAGAAGAAAATCAACCAAAATGCTATCTATAGTTCCTTTTCCTTTTCTCAATCCTTCAATACACTGTAATATGTAGGATGTAGAAAATTCATCGGTACATAGTGGCATAAGATAACGGAATTCGTCGTTGGACAAGTATTCGAGTTTAGAAAGTAAGTACAAGACCACAATGAGAGGTCGTACGACACTACCAGTGTCGTCATAACTTAATTTCAAAAGTTGTAAAAGATAAAGATACGAGTCTTTGGAAATTCCCAAATTTGTTTTTGTCAGAAAGTCTTGGGCTTTTGCTATCTTCATAAGACTTTTTCCAACCTCGGTAATTCTGTGGTTTTCATCGATTAGCCCCATGTCGTATAGTCCACTAGTCTTCTCTCTTGCGGCCTTATACTTAATGGCATCATTACCTTCTGTGAATCCATTTTCCACCAGCCAGTCATAATATCTATTTTTTACATCATAGATATCTTTTTGGTATGGAGCTTTATATTTCTTCTCCCAACCCAAATCGTGGTTCTTTGGCATTTGCCAAAACTTATCAAGAAGGTCAAGTTGCCATTCTATTCTACGATTAAATTCAGTAGTTCTAAAGGAAGTCGTTCCCAACTTCCACATAAAGCTAGAATATGGTATGCGCTCGTATGACATAAGCTAATAGTTGGTTATTAATACCTCTTCTGAATCGGCATGTTTTATTTTCTTTTGATAGTTGCTATAATGATAATCCATGAATAAGTTGTGAACATTATAATCACGTTGTTGTATCCATTGAATCAGCATTAAATTTTGCTTGCCCTCATGACGAAGGACATTAGATAGTGCAAATTTAATATTATTTTCTGAAAGTTGATCTAAAATATTATATAAATCTCTTTCGTCATTTTCTGTCCACCCGTCCTTTTCATTATAAGTTGCTCTTGTAATTAAGTAAGGTGGATCGCAGTAGACAAAGCTATTAGGTGTGAGTATGTCATAATTAAACTTTCTGAAATCTTTACATTGAAACTCACAATTCTGGTTTTTTAATGCATGGATGAATTTTAAAAGCTTTGCTTCTATTACTTCATTAAAGTCACGTTTGCCAACAGGTAAATTAAAATTACCTTCGGCATTGAATCTCATCTGGTTGTTAAAGCCAAAGACAATCAATGTATATAGGAGGATGTAATATTCATTATCCTTCTTTGGATAGTTGTTAAATTTTTCTCTTAACTTAAGATATTTTTCTCTATTATATTTTGATACGCCTAAATTGGCTCCTCCACCATAATAGGCAAAGTTGTGCTCTCTTGTCTTGCTAAATCCAAACTCGTCAATAATGATCTTGATCCTATTTAAAATAGTTTCAACATTTAATCTGCGGAATGTCTTAAGAAGTCCAATAAGTGGTTTAAAACTATCATTATAGATAGTCCTATTGGCTTCTACATTCATGCCTACATTACATCCACCACAAAACAAGTCAACAAATATATCTATGTCTTGTGGAAAAAGAGGTAAAAGTTGATCAAGGATTCTTGCTTTTCCTCCGATGTAATTTAATGGAGATGAAATATAGTTTTTTATCTGCGTACGGTGCATAGGAAAAGTCTTTCTTGATTATTTTCATTTTTGCCTCTTCCAGCAGAAAATGGTCTATAGTCAGTGGTAAACACTTGAACATCGCCTTTATTGCTTAGTATTCTTAGAATTTCATCATCTGAAATCTTAGCATTGCTACGCATTTGGAGACTTTTACCGTTATTATTATATGACATGAGAATATACCTACAATTCAGCTTGTTTACAAGGTCTTCCAAAGCTAGGTTAGCTGTAGACTTGCAATATTCACTTTTCATAGAAGACCTGTCCATTTTCCTAGCTACGCCTTCAACTTTAGGCTTCTTCCACATGGCAACATTTTCTAGAAGGTGATAAGCATCACAATAATTCCGTGAATTGTATGGAGGGTCTAAATATGCTAAATCACAATTAATTCGTGGTGCTAATTGATTAGAATCTTCATTAAAGCATTGATTCCCTTGATTAAGGGTATAGTTAATGTCTGGAATACGAAGAATAAAGTCATCCGACAATTCTTGAAAGCGGCTGCTTCTTATAAAAGAATCGTAGTGCCCGTAAGTATTGGCAATCCTATCCATCGCAT
>Ga0256406_1007205_pt1 | contig 10703 bp, 11 predicted proteins | sample RumenRJG_03DNA_FD_185986 | JGI IMG/M metagenome (GOLD analysis project Ga0256406, IMG submission 185986) | Bovine rumen microbial communities from Lethbridge, Alberta, Canada - RJG_03 | ecosystem: Host-associated > Mammals > Digestive system > Stomach > Rumen | place: Canada: Alberta | collected...
AATTATTTGTTACACCACAAACAGAAATATATGAGGGTATGATAATTGGTGTTTCACCTAAACCACAAGATATTGAAGTTAATCCAACTGTTAATAAAAAGATGACTGCTATTAGATCGACAGGTTCTGATGAAGCGATGAAATTAGTTCCTGCTAGAATATTATCTTTAGAAGAAGCATTAGAATTTATTAATGATGATGAATTAGTTGAAATTACTCCTGATAGTATCAGACTTCGTAAAAAATATTTAACTAATATTGATCGTCGTAGACATCAACGTGAAGTAAATAAAGAGAATAGTGGTTCATAATCAACTATTATGGCTTTTAATAATGTAAAATAATCTTATGGAAATACTTGTAACATTACGTAATATAAGTTCTTTTGAAAAGTTATTGCCAGTTGTCGATGGTTTTATAGTTGGTAAACATTTTACAACCTGTTATGACTTATCAATGAATGAATTGACTTATATTAATAAAGTATGTCAGGTAAATAATAAGTCTTTATATGTTGTCATGGACAATTTCGTTTCTGAAAATGAAAAGATGTTGTTATATGATTATTTAGATTATCTTTCTAGATTAAATATTGCTGGTATATATTTCCATGATTTAGGTATTCTTGATGCCGCTAAATCCTATGGTTTAGTTGATAAATTAATTTATGATGGTAAAACTGTTCTATGTAATTCTTTAGATACTGCTTTTATGTTGGATAAGGGTATTGATTCAGTTTTATTATCAAGAGAATTAACTTTAAAGGAAATAAGAGATATCGCTGATAATAATTATGGAAAAGTTGATATTCAAATTTTTGGTCATATAAGATTGTCATATTCTAAGAGAAAATTCTTAACTAATTATTTCAAAGAAATAAATAAAGAACATGATTATTTAAATAGTCAGACAATTCGTTTAGTTGAAGAGAAAAGAGAATATAAGATGCCAATAGTTGAAGATGAAAATGGTACTTATATTTATAGTGATTATATTTTCGAAATGTTAGCTGAGATAAGTGACCTTAGACCTTTTATTAAAAGAGGTATAGTTGATTCATTATTTATTAATGATTCTTTAGTTCAACAGGTATGTCGTGATTATAAAAGAATAAATAATGAGAATAAGGATTTTATTCGAGCAAACATTATTCGTAATTATCCTGAGAATTTTTCTTCAGGTTATTTATATCAAAAAACAAATATAACAAAAGATGGATAAGATTGAATTATTAGCACCTGCGAAGGACTTACAAAAGGCTAAGATCGCAATTAAATATGGAGCTGACGCCGTATATGTTGGTGGCAAGTTTTATTCACTTCGCTCACGTGCTTCTAATTTTTCCTTAGAAGATATTAAAGAATTAGTAGATTTTGCTAGAAAATATAATGCAAAAGTATATGTAACAGTTAATATTGTTTTCCATGATGATGACTATTATGGTATTAAAGAATATCTGGAAAGTTTATATGTTATTGGTGTTGATGCTGTTATTATATCTTCTTTAGCATTAATTCCTTTAGTTAAAAAAGTAGCTCCTAAAATGGAATGTCATATTTCAACACAATTATCCGCTATGAATTCTTCTACTGTTAAGACTTTAAAACAATTTGGAGCTGATCGTATTGTATTAGCAAGAGAAGCTTCATTAGAAGAAATTAAGCAGATTTCCAAGAAGACTAATTTTCCATTAGAAGTATTTATCCATGGTGGTATGTGTTCTAATTATTCTGGTAGATGTGTTTTATCTAATCGTATGACTTTAAGAGATGCCAATAGAGGAGGATGTGCTCATTCTTGTCGTTGGAAATATTATGTCTATGACAATGATGAATTAATTTCTGATGAAGAAACTTTAATGTCAATGTCATCTAAGGATTTAAGAGCTTCTGCTTATATTGAAGATTTGATTAATGCCAAAGTTTCTTCTTTAAAAATAGAAGGAAGAATGAAATCGGAATATTATATCGGTCAGGTTGTTAAAACATATCGCAAGATGATAGATGAAATATATGAGACAAAACATCTTTCTGATGATCGTTTGCTTTATTATGATAATGAATTATCTAAAGCCGAAAATAGACCAAGTGATGATGGTTTCTTGTCTGGTCAATGTGATAATAGTAAACATCTATTTGGTGTTAATGGCGCTGGTGTAACTCATGATTATGTTGCTTATGTTAATGATTATGATGAAACTAGATCAATTGCTACTATTGAAGTTAAGAATATTTTTAACCTACATGATGAATTAGAAGTATTTGGTCCTAATGTTGATAATGAAAGATTTGTTGTTGAAAATATGTTTGATGAAAATTGGAATAATGTTGAAGTAGCTAATAAACCTACACAAATACTATATATACGCCTTCCTTTTAAAGTTAATAAGGACGATATGATTAGAAAGGTTAATCATGATAATTGAAGGCGCAATTAGTGTTAAGGCAGCAATTAATAATCATAGAAGAAATGTTGAATTAGTTTATATTGATAAGAATAAGAAAACTAAGGATTTTAATTATATTCGAAAGATTGCTAGAGAAAATAATATTACTATTAACGAATTAGATAAAAGTGATTTAAAAAACTATCTAACAGGCAAAAGTAATGGTGGAGTAGGGGCTCTAGTTGGTTCTAGAAAAGAAGATGAATTTAGTAATGACGATATTATTTTTTTAGATGGTATCGAAGATCCTTTTAATATTGCTTATGCTTTAAGAACCTTATATGCTTTAGGTTTTAAAAATGTTCTATTAAATCAAAGAGATTATTCATATATTGAAGCACAGATATTAAAATCATCAGCTGGTGCTTTTGATATGCTTAATGTCAGATATACAGATGATTATCTTAAAGATATTAATGCTTTAAAAAATGATGGATATTATATATATGGTTTATTCAGAAACGAAAGTGCTACAGATGTTTTTGATTGTAACTTCAATAATAAAGCAATTTATATACTAGGTGGAGAAAAAAGAGGTATTGCTAAAGAATTATTAAATATCTGCGATGAATATCTATATATTTCTTATGCTAGTGATTTCCGTAATTCTTTAAATGCAGCTGCTGCTGTTGATATATTAGCTACTTTAATTTATAAACAAAAAAGATGATCAGTTCTTTAGATAATAAATTAGTAAAAGATTTAGTTAGACTTCATCAGAAAAAATACCGTGAAGATAGTTTTTTGCTTTTTGATTATAATCAAATCTTATTAGCAAATTCATCAGGATATTTAAAAACATTATTATATGTTTCAAATCCTCCATTTGATTTTTCTAACAGCATAGAAGTATCACAAGCAGTGATGAATAAAATTAGTAAAAGAGATGATTTAACTTGTATTGGTGTTTCTTGTCTTATTGAAGAAAAGTGTGAATATTCAGATCGAATTGTTATATTAGATCATGTTCAAGATCCTTTAAATATTGGTAGAATCATGGAAGTTTGTCGTTTATTTAATTATCAAGATTTAATATTATCTCAAGGCTGTGCTGATATCTATAATGAAAAATGCTTGAGTAATTGTAAAGATGGTATTTTTAAACTAAATATTTCTTATAAAAATATTATTGATGAGATTGATATATTAAAACAAAAAGGTTATATAGTTTGCGCTACTGGCTTACAAGATAATACAAAAGATATGCACGATATCAAAAGTAATAAGAAGATGGCGTTTATATTAGGCAATGAGGGTAGTGGTGTAGATAAGCAAATAATGAAAAAAGCCGATTATACAATCAAGATTGATATGCATAATATCGACTCTTTAAATGTTGCCATGGCAAGTGCCATATTATTACATCATTTTAGTAAATAACATTGAATCTTTTTTCGTTATCTACAAGATCTATTTCTTTTATAGAATAATCATTAATTTCAATAAAGCGATCAGGTGATAATGATTCTTTTAAAAATTCCGCAAAGCTTTCGACATTTCCCTGAACCTGAACTTCTACATCACCATTAGATAGATTTTTAGCTGTACCTGTTAATCCATATCTATTGGCAATATTCATTATGCGCCAGCGAAAACCGACTCCTTGAACTATTCCTGAATAAATAAGATAGTATCTTTTCATATTTTTATTTTACAACAAAAGAAATGGTATGCTTATGCATACCATTATTCAATTGGTTCAAAATCTGCTGCACCATGTTTACATAGAGGACAAACATAATCATCAGGTAGTTCGTCACCCTCATAAACATATCCACATACCTTACATACAAAGCCTTTTTTACCTTCAGTTTCAGGTTTAGGTTTAACATTATTTTGATAATAAGTATAAGTCATTGTATCAATATTATTGATAACTCTTGCTTCACTAACTGAACAAATAAACATGCCATGAGTACCTAAATCTTTATAGTCTTCAACTTTTAATGAGAAGAAGGCATTGATATATCTTGGTAGGAATACTAGACCATTATCTGATCTTAATACTTCTTCATTTTTGAATTTATCAACATTTCTTCCTGATTGGAAACCAAATTGCTTAAATACTTTAAATGGTGCTTCAATATTTAAACAGTTAACATTCATAACTCCTGTTTGTTTAATAACATGATGAGAATAATTATCTTTATTGATTGATACCATTACTCTAAATGGATTATCAGTTAACTGTACGACAGTATTAACGATTAAACCATTGTCTTTTTTACCATCGTTTGATGTTACAACATATAGACCATATCCAATCGAGAATAATGCTTTCATATCATTCTTGTTTGCATGATCATTATCTCTAGCTACATAATCAATGCACATTGCTTTAGCAAGATTTTCTATTTCTGTTTTATTGTTGTCATTTATAGCAGAGCTAATATGAACAACTGGATCAATGAATGTTAAATTATTTTGTTTAGATAACATTTCTTTCATGATTCTTGCTGCCATTGGTGCCCATGATCCATTTTCAATTAAACCGATTTTTCTATTTTGGAAATTTCTTTCAGTTAAATGATTGATGAACTCCTTCATGAATGGGAATATATCTGCATTATATGTAGTTGTTGCTAGAACTAATTTACTATAAGCAAATGCATCAGCAACTGCTTCAGACATATCGCATCTAGCCAAATCATATACTTTTACTTCTGGAGCATTATTTGCTTTTAATTGTTCTACTAATTTATCTACTGCCTGTTTAGTATGACCATATACTGATGTATAACATACAACAACACCATCTTTTTCAATATCATAGCTAGACCAGGTATTGTATTTATCAATATAGTGAGAAAGATTTTTAAATAATACTGGTCCATGAAGTGGTAAAATCATGATTATTTCAAGATTTGCTGCTTTCTTTAATACTGCCTGAACTTGTTTTCCATATTTACCAACAATACCAATATAGTATCTTCTTGCTTCATCATCCCAATCTTCTTCAACATCTAGGGCACCGAATTTACCAAAGCCATCTGCCGTAAATAATGCTTTTTCATATGAATCATAAGTCATCATTACTTCTGGCCAGTGTACCATTGGTGCTGCTACAAAGTTAAGAGTATGTTTTCCTAGATTAAGTGTATCTCCTTCTTTAATGATTAATTGTCTATCAAGATATTGTTCATTGAAATAGTTCTGCATCATCGCGAAGGCTTTATCAGAAGATACAATTGTTGTCTTATCATATATCTTCATAAAATTAGCAATATTAGCTGAATGGTCAGGCTCCATATGTTGAATAATTAAATAATCAGGATTTCTACCATTTAAGACATTTTGAATATTATCTAGCCATTCATGGGTAAAGTGTTGGTCAACTGTATCCATGACAGCAATTTTTTCATCTAATATCACATAAGAGTTATATGACATGCCATTAGGAACTTTATATTGTCCTTCAAAAAGATCAACTTGATGATCATTGACACCTACATATTTAATATCATTTGTTATTTCCATAAGCGTTCTCCTTATTTACATTATAGGTTATTATTCTTTGTTCTTGGAAAAGTTTGCTCATACATAATAGAATTAAATTGAATAGGGAGATAAACAATGAATTTAAATGAATATCTATCTCAATTAGAAACTTTAGTGAATATTGATTGTGGTTCTTATAATCCTGATGGTATTAAAAAGGTAGCGGATTATCTTTGTAAATGGTATGAAGAAATTAATTGGCATATTAAGAAACATGATATTTTAGATCAAACTCCAGTACTTGAAATTAGTAATCATAAGGATGCAGATTATTATGATGCATTATTTATTGGTCATATGGATACAGTATTTCCTGATGGTACTGTTAAAAATAGACCATTTAGAATGAAAGATGATATTTGTTATGGACCTGGTGTTAATGATATGAAAAATGGTGTTTTGGCGATGCTTCATATTGCTAAAAACTTAAACGAAATCACCAATGATAAATTAAATATCTGTATGTGTTATAACCCTGATGAAGAAATAGGTAGTAGATATTCTGAAGAGATTCTTAAACAAATAGGTTCAAAAGCTAAAAGAATTTTTGTGATGGAATCTTCTCAAGATGGCGGTAGTGGCCATGTCTTTAATCGTAAGGGTAAAGTTAATTATACAATCAGTTTTCATGGTATTAGTGGTCATGCTGGCTATGTCTATGAAAGCGAAAATGCTAGCGCAATTCAAGAGATGGCAAGATTTATTGTTGAGATCTATAAATTAAAAGATAAGGATAAGGAAACTTCAATCAATGTTGGTATAGTTGAGGGTGGTAGTGCCGTAAATACAGTTGCTGAATATGGAAGAATTGAATTAGAGTCTAGGTTTAACTATAAACAGGAAAGAGATAGGATTGTTAATGCTATTAATAAAATGGTTAATGATAAACCATCAGTAGATGGTGTTAAAATCAAGATTGATAAATTTTCAGAGGCTTTGCCTTGGAAACAAAGTGAAGAGGGTTTAGAATATATCAAACATGTTGAAAAATTAGCTAATGATATGGGCATGAAATTTTATGAGAAAAAAAGAGGTGGCTTATCTGATGCGAATCATTTAAGTGAAGTATGTCCTATTATTTTAGATGGTATGGGACCATGTGGTAGCTATGCCCATAGCGAAAAAGAATGTATGTATATATCTACAGTAGAACCATGTATTAATTTATTTGAGAAAATACTTGATGATCTTGTTGAATAATTATTAGTGATTATATAGAAAAAAGGCTACATCAAGTAGCCTATTATCAAGATCAATGATTAATTAAATAATCAAAAATTATAGTTTAGTGAATTGATCTACATCTAAAACAAATATTGTAGCCCCGCCAACTTCAACTTCGATTGGATATGATACTAAATTAGACATATCTGAGGAAATAGTTGAAGGAACTGCTTCTTTTCTTCTTTTAGATTCATTGCCGATGATTTCAATAGCGCGATCTACTTCTTTGTTTTCACAACCAATTAATAATGTTGTGTTACCTGATGAAAGGAAACCACCTGTTGTAGCTAAACGTGTAACATGATAAGATGCTTTGTTTAATGCTGAAATACATGCTTTTGTATCATCAGTCGATATGATTGCGATTATTAATTTCATATCATCACCTCCGCATATAAATATTTTACCACAATACATTCTAGCGGATGATAATACTTAATAATAATGTTATAATTTTTAAGGATGATAGAGTTTCAGAATGTAACTAAAAAGTATTCTACAGGAACTAGCGCCTTGCATGGCGTCTCTTTAAAAGTGGAAGATGGTGAATTTGTCTATATTATGGGTCCTACAGGATCGGGCAAATCAACCTTGATTAAACTATTAGATGCTGAATTAGTTCCTACTAGTGGTAAAGTCTTAGTTTCTGGTATTGATGTAGGTCGTTTAAAGAAATCAAAGATCTATCTTTATCGTAGAAAGATTGGTGTTGTTTTCCAAGATTATCGCTTACTTCCAGAGAAGACTGTTTTTGAAAATGTAGCCTATGCTTTAGAAGTATTAGATATGCCTAATGACAAAATCAGAAAAAGAGTTAGAGAAGTTTTAAAACTTGTTGATCTTTCAGATAAATCTAATGCTAAACCTAGAGAGCTTTCTGGTGGTCAACAACAAAGAGTTGCCATCGCTAGAGCTATTGCTAAAAGACCAACCATTTTAATCGCTGATGAGCCTACTGGTAGCTTAGACCAAGGTATGTCAGATGAAATTATTACTTTATTAGAGAAAATTAATAAAGAAGAGAAGACAACTATTTTATTAGTTACTCATAATGAATTAATTGTTGAATATCATCCAAAAAGAACAATCATTATTGAATCAGGTTATGTCAGAGATGATCGTAATGCTGAAAGAATTAATCTACGTGATTTATCTGGTTCTAAGAATATTAAAGATGATAATGAAAAAACAAAGGAAATCGTTGATATTGCTAATGAAATAAAAGGAGAAGAAGAAAGTGATATTTAGAAGATTCTTCAGACATATTAAAGAGGGATTTATTGGTGTTAAAAGACACTTTGGTAATGCTGTTTCTTCTGCTTCAGCAGTAACGATAACTTTATTACTACTTGGTGTCTTTGTCGTTTTTGCGATCAATTTAAATAGATTAACACAAGAGATTGAACAATCTCTTTCTTTAGTAGCTTTAGTTGATTATGATGTTACCGATAGAAGTACCATTGATAGTATTATGAGTAAAATTGAAAGAATTGATGGTGTTGATGAGGTAGTATATCGTACTAAGGAACAAGAGTTTGATTTTTATATCAATGAATATGCTGATAGCGATACAATAGAATTTACTGAATTATATCGTCAAGATAATCCATTCCATGATGCTTTTTTAATCTATATGGTTGATGGTGTTCATATGGAGAATGTTAAAACTGAAGTTTCAAAATTACAGGGAATTGATGAAGTACAGGATGGTGGTAGTTATACATATACCTTGATTAATATTCTTCATGCTTCAAGAAATATTGGTTTTATATTCATTCTTGCGTTGATGTTATTGGCAATCTATTTAATCTACAATACAATTAAAATTACTATTTCAACTAGAAAAGATGAAATATGGATTATGAATAATGTTGGTGCAAGAAACGGTTATATCAGAGCACCTTTCCTAGTAGAGGGTATCATCATTGGTTTATTTGGTTCTTTAATAGCCATTGGTTTTATTGCCTATGGTTATTATCGTTTATATGAAGTAACTGGTGGTACACTTGCTGGCATTTTGAAACTAGTTGAATTTTATCCTTTCATTTTATATTTGAGTGGTATTTTACTTGCGATTGGAATATTAGTAGGATTTATTGGTTCTTATATTTCTGTATGTAAGTATTTGAGGTTGTCTCGTTAATGATTAAAAAGTTATTCAACTTATTTTTAGTTATTTTACTTCTTGTAACATTTACTGGTTCACATATCTTTTTAGCTGAAGATGAGGATGATTCTACAGAAGAAAAATCAACTTATGATCGTTGTGTTATTGATAGAGATCGTAAAGCTTGTGAAGAAATAACAAACAATACTAAAAATAATTTGGATGAGATAGAAAATCGTATTGCTGAAGCTGAAAATGATAGAGAAGCAGCTAGAGCCTTAGCTATTGAATATGCATCTAAGGCTGAAGGTATGCAAGATGAAATTAATCAGTTAGCTTATCAGATTAATATTTTGAAAAATAGAATAACAGAATTAGAAATTCAAATTGAAGAAAATGAAGCTAAAGTTGATGAGTTAAATTCACGTGTTAAAGCTAGAATGGTTGAATCACAAAAGAGTATGCATTTTAATGCTTATTTAGAATTTATTTTAGGATCAAAATCTTTTTCTGATATGTTAGCAAGAGTATATGGAGTTGAAGCTATTGTTTCTAAAGATCGAAATGATAGACAATTATTGATTGATGTTATTGAACAATTAAATGCTGATAAAGAAGAATTAGATAGATCAAAAATTGAACTTGATGCTAGTTATGATGAGATTGTTTCTAAGCAGGCAGAATTATTGATTATGCAGGAATTCTATGAAGAAGAAGAATCAAGAATCAATGAAGAATTAGATGCAATGACTGCTGAAAGAGATAATATCTTTGAAACATTTACTGACTTGCAAGAAGCTTTAAGAGCTGCCAGCATGGTTGTAAATGATGGCTTTGTTGCAGCAGTTCATGGCTCTTGGATTTCTTCTACTGTCTGGAATTATTCTGCTGATTTCTTAGATGGTAAATGGCATCTAGGTGTTGACTATGCTGCATCTAGAGGAACAGAGATTCATGCTCCAGCAGGTGGAATGATAATTCGTGCTGATCAAAGCTGTTATGACCCTGGATATCTAGGCAGTGCTTGTGGCAATTGGATTTCAGGTGGTGGTAATCAGGTTTATATGATGGCTGAAGTTGATGGTAATATCTATGGCTTTATCTTCTTCCATCTAAATTCTGTTTATGTAGGTTATGGTGATTTTGTCTTACAAGACGATGTTATTGGTACAGTTGGATCTTCTGGATCTTCTACTGGTCCACATTGTCATATTGAAATGTATTATCTAGGTAGCGGTTATCTATCAGATTATTTAGCAATGGGTTGGAATGCAACTTTCTCTGTAGGAAGAGGAAGAACAGCATATAATAATAGATGTTACTATGATTCGGATGGTTCATATCGTCAAGGTCCTCCTTGCATCTTGAATCCAGAATGGTATTTACCAGCGAGTTAGTTATGGAAGAAAAAGAAAAAGAACTTTTTAT
>Ga0256406_1007207_pt1 | contig 10702 bp, 4 predicted proteins | sample RumenRJG_03DNA_FD_185986 | JGI IMG/M metagenome (GOLD analysis project Ga0256406, IMG submission 185986) | Bovine rumen microbial communities from Lethbridge, Alberta, Canada - RJG_03 | ecosystem: Host-associated > Mammals > Digestive system > Stomach > Rumen | place: Canada: Alberta | collected...
ATCTAATATTCTGCGTTTTGTTTCATCGTCTCTGGAGAGATATCTAGTTGCGTTTGAGGCACTGGAAATAACAACTGATACTCCTTGATATTACTACCTTTCGCATTCATCGTCTCTAAAGCCTTCCCTGTTCTCAGCAAGTCAAACCATCTTTGGTTCTCGAAAGCAAACTCAAAACGACGCTCTTTCTGCAACGCGGCATCAAACGCATCAGCCGTTAATGTCTCGGCATCAGTCAAGGGAGACAAACCGGCGCGGCTACGCACCTTATTGATGATTTCAACAGCCTCTGACGGCACAGTCGATTGGGTTTTCAGCAAGCATTCTGCGTACATCATCAAGACATCAGTATATCGAAGCACGATGAAATTGGCATCGGACTGATTGGGCAGCACCGGTTTTGTGACAAACTTCTTGCAATAATGTCTGCCATCTGCAAGGCTGCCTATCGAAACATTCTTCCGCACATCTCCCTTCTCATAAGCATTCAGTAATTCATCCGTCGGTTCGTTATTGCCCTCCGTGGAGCCCACGCCACCGGTGACGTCCTTGCTACCAATAGGAGCAAAGATATTGGCGAAAGCACTTCCCAAGTCAGTTACAGCGTCAGAATATTGGATTTCAAAAATACTTTCCGCATTATTCTTATTCTTCGTATTAAAGATGTCTGCGTAGCTATCCATAAAGGAATAAGTTCCGCTATTAATGACTTCCTTCAACACCGCGAGAGCATCCGCATATTTGCCTTCTGTCAGCAACACCTTTCCTAACAGTGACTTTGCACTCATTGCTATTGGGGCACCCTTTCTCTTGCTGTCACGTGCTGTTGGCAACAAGCTTGCAGCATTTTTAAGATCCTCCTCTATCTGCTGGTAGACTTCGGCAATCGGAGTTCTGCCTAATTTGAATGCCTCAAAGGGATCGTCATAGAAATGAGTTGCCAAGGGTACGTCGCCCCATAATCTCACGAGATTAAAATAGGTTAGTCCTCGGACAAATAGCATTTCCCCTTTGTATTTATTCTTGATAGCCTCCTCCATCTCCACGGCATCAATCTTATCCAACACCAAGTTGCAACGTTTGATACCATCGTAGCATCCTTCCCAGCTTTCCTCTAAGAGTACATTATAGGAAGTCTCACGGAACAAGTCAATGTCGCCATAGATGCCGCTTTTATTAGTAATGCTTTCCGTAAAACTGTTGTCCGATCGGATTTCCATCAAGTAGATAAAATCGCCACCGTATTGTGCGTTTCCCATCAGAGCACTATAAGCACCTTCTACACCTTGCTTGATATCCGACTCTGTCTTATAGGAATTAGTGACACTCTGGCTGGAATCAGGCTCAATATCGAGGAAGTCGGAGCACGAAGTGCCGGTAAGTATGCAGCAAGCAAACAATGCTGTCGATATAATATTTTTAATCGTCATATCTCAAATATATAAAGGTTAGAAACTAACATTAACACCAAAAATCAACGATTTGTTAACCGGGTAACCTCCATTGTCAATACCTGGACGGAGAGGATCGGTAGCAGAATTAGCCTCAGGGTTATATCCGCTATAATCTGTAATCGTAATCAGATTGTGTCCTGTAGCATAAAGTCTCACATTTCCGATACCCACCTTGCGAAGCCATTTCTTGGGAAGGTTATATCCTAAAGTAATATTGGTGAATCTAAGGAACGATCCATCCTCTACCATCAAAGTAGAGTTTTCGTAGAGCTTGTCAGTAGGTCTCGAACGCGGAGTCGCATAGTATCCTGTCGGCTGGTCTACTGACCACCAATGGTCAAAAAGCTTTTTACTACTGTTGCCCCAACCTTCACCATTCAGCAAGTATGCATTCTGTCCGTTGAATATTTTAGAGCCATATACCCATTGAGCTGTGAAACCGAAATTCACATTCTTGTATTTGAAGGTGTTATTGAATCCCATTGTGAAATCGGGATTGTAATTACCTTTTTCCACACGGTCGGCATCGGTTATCTTCTTATCGCCATCCACATCCTCATAGATGTAGCTGCCAATTTTGGATGTGCTCAGATGAGGATACTTGTCCAAATCCTCTTGTGACTTGTAAACACCTATCACATTGTACACATAATAAGTTCCTACCTGTCCGCCTACTTTCGTCAGACTGGCTCTATTCAAAATTTGCGTCTGATTGGGCCCTAAGGCCAACACCTTTGTTCTGCTTGTGGTAAAGTTCACAGAAGGTTGCCACGAGAACTTTCCGAAACTCAAATCAGCTCTTGCTGAAGCTTCAAAACCACGAGTGCGCAATTTACCATAATTTCTCAATGCGGACGTAAAGCCTGAGGCTGCGGGTATCGGTACATTAAGGAGCAGTCCGTTAGTGGTCGAGATGTAATAGTCGGCCGTAAAGGCCAATAAGTTGCTCAGAAAAGCCATATCGGCTCCCCAGTTCCATTGTTTGGTTTTCTCCCAACCAATATTAGGATTCCCAGCAGTGTTTGGATAGAGGCCATTTGCCACCTTCGTACCATAGACATAATTGGAAATGCCCATCAAAGAGTAGGAGCTATAATTGGGGATTTGGAAGTTACCCGTCACACCGTAGCTGATTCTCCATTTCAAGTCAGAGAATACCTTTTGCTGCTTCATCCAACTTTCTTCCGTCATGCGCCATCCGACAGAAGCCGATGGAAAGCTGCCATAACGGTTGTTTTTTCCAAAACGTGAAGAACCATCACGACGGTAAGACAGCGACAGCAGATATTTACTGCCATAGGCATAATTGGCACGGGCGAAATAGGAGAAGAGCGACCATGCGGCATGCTGTGTGTTACCTTCTGTCACGATACCCGCATTAAGGGTTCTGATGTTGTCGTTGGGGAAGTTCGACGCACTCATATAGGTGGTGTTGTAATCCTCCCTCTGCGCACTGACACCCAACAACAAGTTGATATAATGCTCTTTGATCTGAATCTTATAGTCTAACGTATTCTCTGATATCCAGTTCTTCGTCGTGTAGTTGTAGTTCTTTCCCGTGGCCATGGTAGGCGCTTTCGTGTTATAGCTAGCTAAGAAAGAAGGACGGAAATAGTCTTCCTCTGCATGATTATAGCGCAAGCCAAAGTGCGACTTAAAGAACAAATCATTCGTCAACTTCACATTGAGAGACAAATTGCCAAGGAAATCAAACGTTTTTACTTTGTCATCAATGTCCTTAGCTATGGCCAAAGGACTTTCTATGGCAGCAGTGCCCCAGGCCTGTCCTTTCTCTATCTGGTCACCATAATAGAGATTACCCTCTGTGTCATAAGCCATACAAGCAGGATTGGCAATGGTTGTCATAGTGAGCACTCCATCCCACTTGTGACTACTCTCGGATACTTTCTTCCTTACTGAGTAAGACGGAGCAAGGTTCAATTCCAATGATATTCTCTTACTGAGTTTCGCGCTTAAATTAGAGCGTACGGACAAACGCTTAAAACCAGAATTCTCGATGATTCCCTGTTGATCCTGATAGCCTAAAGAGGTGTAGTAGGACATCTTATCCGACCCGCCGGAGACTGCTACACTGTACTCTGAAATAGGAGCGCTACGAAAGACCTCATCCTGCCAATCGGTATTCACCAACCCAGTCTCTCCATTCAGATAGGGTACCAAGTAATCAGGAATCCGTCCCATCTTGTCGGTTCGCACGCTATTAGGGTCTGTCGCCTTATGGTTTGCAGGATCCAAACTGACCCAGTAATTATTTCGGCCAGTCTCAACGAATTTCGCATACTCATAGGCATCCATGAGTTCCACCTTGTTAGCAAGCTTTTGGAATCCCCAATAAGCCTTTGCAGATACGTTCACCTTTCCACTCTTACCTTTCTTGGTGCTCACAACAACTACGCCGTTAGCACCACGCGAACCGTAAATAGCAGTTGAGGCAGCATCCTTCAAAACGTCCACTGACTCGATATCCTCTGGGCTAAGACTTGTAAGGTCTTCTGTTGTCATTGGGAATCCGTCTATGACAATAAGCGGATTGGTTCCGGCAGTAATGGATGAGGAGCCTCTGATTTTCATGATAGCACTATTGCCCGGTGCTCCGGATTGTTGCATCACCTGCACTCCGGGCAACTGTCCGGCCAAAGCCTGTTCAAAGCTTGTAACTGGTAAGTTCTCCAGATTGTCAGCCTTAATCTGAGCGATTGAGCCTGTCACCCTTGCCTTAGTCTGCGTTCCGTAACCCACAACAACCACTTCCTGCAGGTTCTTGCGACCTTCGGAGAGGGTGATATTAAGATTGGATAAGGAGGAGAGCTTCACAATCTCGTCGTCCATTCCGACGAAGGTGACAGTGAGCTTCTGTCCCTCATAGGCCTTGATGTTGAAGCGGCCGTCGACGTCGGTGACGCCGAGAGCCTTTCCGTTGCAGGTCAGCGTAGCGCCGATGATGGGCTCACCGTTTTCGTCTGTGACCAGTCCGGTATACTTTCTTTTCTGGCTGTCGTCCTTCTGACCGCCTTCCTGCTGAGGGTTTTTCCTCTGCCTTTCCTTGATGACGATGCTCTTGTCAGAAATAATCTCAAAGTCGAGGTTGCGACTCCTGAGGGCTTGCGAGAGCACTTCCTTGACAGAGGCATCCTTCACATCGAGGTCGATGTCGCCCTTGTTGTCAAAAAGGCCCGACCGGTAGGAGATATGATAGGGCGTCTGGTTTTCAATTGCCGTAAAGACTTGCTTGAGCGTAGCATTTCTCAGACTGATAGTCACTTGCTTTCCCTGTGCCAAGACCATAGTGGCCTGAAGGAACAAGAAGAAGACAAGCGACAGTAATCTTCGGGGATGACTTGTTTTCATTCGCTTAAATTTGATGGTTTATAAAGATTGTCAACTATATAAACAAGGGAAAAAGACAAATGTACCGAAAAAAGAAGAAAAATTTCTTTGTCATGAAGAAAAGTTGCAAATTTTGGGGTCACAGACAAATAGAGTCGTTGCATGACGCTGTCTCAAAGGGGGTACTTGGCCTTGCAACTGATTAACTTGAGTAGTCTAATCCGAAGAGATTACAAAGCATAATGACCTCTAGGTGCATCAGCGATGTTCTAACCCAAACCATGCCCCCTTGCTGTGATGCTAGAACAAGACTGCTCGTGCCTCGCTGAAAAACCGCTGTCGCATTAAGGTCCTAATGCAGAGTACATTTTGTTAGCCCATAGTTTGCAGCAGTCCGCAAGTAAAGATAGCCTAATGTGTGTCCACTGCAGGGTGCGGCCCTCGTGGCCGTCCACATCCTGCGGGCAAATACGAAATTCTTTCACTCCTACTACATACGATGGAATTCCTTCTATATTCGCTGGATGCGGACGGCCACGAGGGCCGAGCCCTGCAGTGGATATTTGAGGACAACTTCCAACCTACCTATCCAACGCTTTGAGTGATATGTTGTCTTTGACGATGTGGACAGGAAAGATTCTAAAATCGAGAGAGTATTCCTTGCCTCGTAGACTGATTTTCAATCGCTTAGAGTATATTTTAGCCTTTATAAACATCCGTAAGAGCAGCCGCGCTACTCAGCGAATATATCACACACGGATCATAAAGATTAAAAAGAGGGCTACGCCATTCGCTACGTGGCGATGCTATGGTATGCGTAGCCGCTTAGCTGCATGGCTATCTTTAGAATCTTTCAAGTCTGTGTGAAAAGAATTCATCAGACGATTCGCCGAACTGTTACTTGAAAGTATTTTTATGTTAAATTTACCTAACACTTCGCAGTGTTTGCTTTTTTTGTGTATATTTGTTCCGTGAAATACAATCTGTGGAAATACACAGCCTGCGATTGGCCTCAGATGTGCCTTATCAAGCTGTCCTTGAAATACAATCTGTGGAAATACACAGCCTCTGTCGGGCCTTAGCCCTGAATACCTATTAACAACAAAAGTAATCGTAAATATCAAGAAGTCAAAGAACTTAAAGCCAAATGTCGCCGTATTGTTACGGCCTGTAGATTACTAAAGTTTCCCACTTGCCATTTTATAGGCTTTTTCAAATGATTGTATCTTGTAATTTACAGATAAACAATTCATTAACATTTTGCAAACGTAAGTTAATGCTCTACATCAATAGTCTGCTACAGCCTCTAATGGTGACAAAGCGAGTAGGATTGCTTCAAGCTCACTAACAGTCTGTGTACCTTCCATCAAATTTTCCATGGTATCAGCCACATTGATGCAGAGTTTTACAGCCAACACGTTTAGCAGATTCTTGATGATCTCCAGTGTACGGCGCCTTTGAGTGAGCTCGAACAATTCTCGCCTCGTCTGACGGAACAACTCGCCAAGAGCCTCATACTCGTTGAACCGCTGTCCCAGTGTTAAAACCATGTGCGTCATAAGACAGAGCGTGCAGTCGGCAATCTGCTCATCGAAATCAGTGCCTTGGTATGAGCCGAGTCCAAGATATTGGCGGCACTCTTTTATCAGTACTTCTATGTTCCAACGTATCTGGTATATCTCAAATGCTTTCACAAACTTCATGTGCGTGTCCGTTGTGACAATAGCGTCCCAATTCTTATTACGGCCGACTCTGATGAAGAATATCTTCACATAGGTATCGCCCATCATCACCCGCTGCTCGAAGTACATGCACTTGTACTTACGGCACGTGACAGCTTCGCGCTCATGCTTGGTTATGAGCTCATGGACGTTGTACCTGCGTGAGCCTACTGCATACCTGTCCTTTCCCATGGCAAGCCTGCCTACGACATGTATGGCCCCACCGCCTATCTTCCTGACGGCACAAACCAAAGGCGGCTTTACAAACCACGTGTCCATCAGTGCGTAAGCGGCACGGATGCCACTCTTATAGGCCCTCTCTATCATTCTGACAACATTGTCATTCTTCTTGGCATCCAGCTCCTTGAAACGCTCATAGTCCGGATTGCCCTCGCTACGCTCTTTGTGGAACTGCATGGAGCGCTCCTTCTTTGAAAGGCTGAAGCCACCTCCCTTTCCTGATTCCCGGTGCATGGCCAAGTCTACGGTATATGTGCTGCGCCCATCGAAGAATGCAAGAATGAGCAATTTGTAACCGAGGACGCATTTGCCGAGAACATGGTCAAACACACGGCTAAGCCCTTCGAAGTGGAGGCCAGTCTTGGCCACGGTCGTATCATCGACAATATAGCATTTGGGAGCATCAGTTTCCTCCGCGCTTTCCTTGCGCACTATGCTTTGGAAACGCCGAGCCATGGACAGAAGCAGGATGCGCCAGTCCATTTCCGAACGAGACAGAAGACGGTAGAAGCAATTCTTGCCAACTTCAAGAATACCGTAGAACTTTATGGATGATAAGGAGCCTATAGTCTCGCCAAGGATGCGAAACACCATCATGGCCAAAATCTGCTCTGCCATGTCCCGCCCACGCTTCTTGTCCAAAGAGTGCTTGCAAAGAATTCTGCCTATACCGAAACACCCCATAAAGTGCATGATTGCGTCACCGGTCTCACTTTTAACGCTTAAAATCTTGGCCAACTCACCAATTTTGTTTAATTTTGCAAACATATAAGGAATGTTTAATTGTTTATGTATCAATGATTTATTTGCACTACAAAGATACAAAAACTTTTGAACATTCCTTCTCTTTTCTCTTGATTTTTAGGGCTTTAAGTACGAATTACTTTCAAGTGGGAAAGTTTAGTAGATTATTCGTTATCATTTAAACAAAATTATTTACCTTATGAAGAGAACCTTAAACATTGGTGTCCTGTTTCCACGGTTGTGGAATAAGGAGAAACCCTTCTTTGAAGGCCACTTTAGCAAGCAACGCCTATTTCCTGTTTGCATGCTTTCCGTGCTAACACTCTTTGCTGTCCCCGTTACCGGCAAAGCACCCAGCACAAGGAGTGCTGCAACTATCATTCAGCAGAAGACTGTAGTGAAAGGATGTGTCACAGATGCAGCAGGAGTGCCTTTGGTAGGCGTAACTGTCCAGGAAAAGAATGCCAAAAGCGGAACCATCACAGATGCTGAAGGACAGTTCCGATTATCCGTCAGTCAATCGTCCGTGACGCTCGTTTTCACTTATGTGGGTTATGTGTCACAAGAAGTGGAAGTGAATACCTCTACATTGAAGAAAGCCCTCAATGTGGTCATGAAAGAGTTTTCCCAAAGCCTCAACGAAGTGGTTGTTGTAGGCTATGGCACTCAACAAAAGAAGGACATTACGGGGTCTGTAGCTGTCGTAGATACACGAGAACTACTCAAAACTTCCGGCTCCTCAGCCACACAACAGCTTCAGGGTAAAGCCTCGGGTGTCTACATTGGTCAAAGCGGCTCTCCCGGCTCACCGACCATGGTTCGCATCCGTGGTATTAACACCGTGAACGATAATGGTCCACTCTATGTAATCGATGGTGTCTCTACACGCAATCAAGATTTGAGCTCGCTCAATCCTAATGATATTGAAAGCATGCAGATACTCAAGGATGCCTCCTCGGCTGCTATTTACGGAGCACAGGCCGCTAATGGTGTTATCCTCATAACCACAAAGAAAGGTACAACAACGGGGCAGCCTCGGCTTACTTATAGCGGCTACGCCGGTTTTCAGAAGACAGGCAAACGTTACGAGGTGCTGCATTCCATGGACAGACTAAATCTGGAATGGAAGGCAAAGGCTAACAACTATGCGCTCAACGGCGTTGACAAACTGCCTTCACATGTTCAGTTTGGTACAGGTAAGGAGCCTGTCATACCCAATTATCTCACAGAGGCTGGTGCCAATGGACGTCAGGACATTCAACCCTCTGGAATGGATGTAAAATTCTCCGATACCGACTGGTGGGACGAGATCGATCGTCCGGCGTTTATGCAGAACCATCAGATAGGACTAACTGGCGGCACAGCAAAGGGACAGTATAGCCTAAGCGCCAACTATTTCCACCAGGACGGCACCGTGATATGTTCATACTTTAACCGCTACTCGGTGCGTGCCAACAGCTCTTTCAATCTCCGCAAGTGGTTCCGTGTGGGTGAGAACATTCAATATTCTTTTACCAAGGACGAGGGACTTAACGCCGGTGCGGCCGAGGATAGTCCCTATTCCTGGACCTATCGCGCATCTCCTTATGTGCCGGTGTATAATGTGTCCGGAGGATTCGCCGGCTCTAAGATTGCCGGTACAGGAAACTTTCAAAATCCGGTTGCCATACAGCGCCGTAATGCCGATAACTATTATACGCACAACCGGGTGTTTGGTAATGTTTGGGCTGAAATCGACCCATTACCTCAGTTGACTTATCGAACAAGCTTTGGTCTCGACTATACCAACGCCTATTCCTATAGGATGAACAAGAAAAATCCGGAGTTCTCTGAGACGCGGGGGCAGAATGACCTTGATGAAAAGTCAAGCTATAATTATCGCTGGGTGTGGACCAATACATTGACTTACAACCATACTTTTGCCGAACTTCACAAGCTGACAGCGCTTTTGGGCTGCGAGGCTATACGCGACGGACTCGGCCGCAGCATGGAAGGACAAAGGTTCAATTATCTCTACGAAAACGATAAGAACACCTGGGTGCTCAATATGGGTGCCAACGACGGACAGCGTATAGCCAACTCGTCCTACAACGGTGAGTTCGCACTCTTCGGATATTTTGGACGCGTGGACTATTCTTATGCCGACAAATATCTTTTCACCGGCATCGTGCGCCGTGACGGCACTTCGCGTTTTGCCAAGAAGAACCGCTACGGTACCTTCCCCTCTGTCTCATTGGGATGGCGAATCTCCGAGGAGAAGTTTATGGCTCCGGCACGCAAATGGCTCGATGACCTGAAGGTACGCATAGGATATGGTGAGACCGGCAACTCCGAGGTACCCCGTATCACCAATTATGCCTACGAGTATGGCACCAATCCGCGTCGAACCGACTACGACATTACGGGAGCTAACACTTCAACCGAAGTTGGCTATAATTTGGATAAGTATGGCAATGCTGACACCAAGTGGGAAACTTCGAAGATGTATAATGCCGGTATTGATGCCACTTTCTTGGGAGGAAAGTTCAGCGCCAACCTGGAGTTCTATTATAAGAAGACCAGCGACATGCTCATCTCTGCTCAGTACTCGCTCATGGCCGGTGAGACTACAAGACCCTATATAAACTTTGGTGACATGAAGAATACGGGCTTCGACTTTAATCTGAACTATCGTGACCACAAAGGCGATTGGGCTTGGGACGTTGCTCTGAATCTGTCGCATTACAAGAATGAAGTAGTGAAAATCTCGCAGGCCGACGACGCCTCAATTTGGGGCGGAGGCGCACGTCTCTCGGGATATGTGACTCGTACTACTAAGGGGCATGCCATCTCTGAGTTTTATGGCTACAAAGTGAATGGATTCTATGAAAATGCAGAGCAGGTAAAGGCACTGCCGCCGTTGGGTCAGACTATAAAGACCGACAAAGAGGCAGAAGCCTGGGTGGGTAAATTCAAGTTTGCCGACACTAATGGCGACCACCGTCTTACAGCCGACGACCGTACATTCATTGGCTCGCCTCATCCCGATCTTATAGCCGGATTGAATGCCACCGTAAACTGGAAGAACTGGGACTTCACAATGTTCTGGTATTCTACTATTGGCAACGACCTTTTCAATAACCTAATATCCGCACAACAATAGTCTTTAGCATTTTATAATGTCCTGAACAACAAAAAGTTGCTCAGGATTTGGCC
>Ga0256406_1007209_pt1 | contig 10701 bp, 8 predicted proteins | sample RumenRJG_03DNA_FD_185986 | JGI IMG/M metagenome (GOLD analysis project Ga0256406, IMG submission 185986) | Bovine rumen microbial communities from Lethbridge, Alberta, Canada - RJG_03 | ecosystem: Host-associated > Mammals > Digestive system > Stomach > Rumen | place: Canada: Alberta | collected...
GTTAAAATAATAATATAAAAAATTTGAAAATAAATAATTGAGAGGATTAATATGAAAAAAATATCTTTAGTCATTCCCATGTATTATGAAGAGGAAGTGGCAAAAACTTGTTACGAAAGAGTAAAGAAAGTATTAGATAATTTAAAAGACAAATATGAGAGCGAAATCATTTTTATAAATGATGGCTCAAAGGATAAAACATTACCTATACTTGAAGAAATCGCTAAAAAAGATAAGAATGTAAAAGTTATTTCATTTTCAAGAAATTTTGGACACCAAGCTGCAGTTACCGCTGGACTTAAATTTGTTACTGGAGATGCAATTGTAATAATGGATGCAGACTTACAAGATCCACCAGAACTTATTCCTGACATGCTAAAATATTGGGAAGATGGAAATGAAGTTATTTATGGAAAAAGAAAGTCAAGAGAGGGAGAATCACAATTCAAACTTTTAACAGCCAAAGCATTCTACTCAATGTTAAATAGCTTATCAGATGTCGAAATTCCTAAAAACACAGGAGACTTTAGATTAGTTGATAGAAAAGTTGTAGACGTAGTAAATAGTTTGCCTGAACACAACAAATTCTTAAGAGGATTATTTAGTTGGGTAGGATTTAAACAATACGCTTATGAATATGAAAGAAAAGAAAGAGTTGCAGGCAAAACAAAATATCCATTAAAGAAAATGTTAAAACTTGCTTCTGATGGAATAATTGGTTTTTCAATGAAGCCTATTAAAGCAATTGGAATACTTGGATGCATTTCAATTTTAGTTTCAATTATTATTATGATTGTTGGAATTGTTTCATTTGCAAGTGGTAAACATTTCTTAACAAATGGATGGGCATCAATAATGTTTACAATGACTTTCTTAGCTGGCATTATTCTTTTATCATTAGCAATAATGGGAGAATATATCGCTAGAATTTATGATGAAGCAAAAGAAAGACCTCAATACATAATTGACAAAACTATAAATATTGATAAATAATTTTGACACGACATTAAAAATACATTATTTGCTCATATTAAATAAGATATTAATTATTCAAATGTAAATTTAAAATTTCTGATTTTTAAAATTTAATTTACTTTTATGTGTTGACAATAATCATAATCGATTATATAATAGCCATAATCTGGAAAAGACTATGGCTATTTTTGTGACTATAGGAGGTAAAAACGAACTTAATAAAATTAACAATTTCAGCTACTATTTTTCTTGTTTCTTTATTTGATTTCTATAATACTTTAAATATAGATTCATTCTCAAATACAAATATTTCAAATGATTTATTTATTTATCAAAACGAAAACTCTATTATCAATTCTATAACAAATTCCAATTTAAATAAAAAAACAAATATCGAACAAAATGAAATCAAAAATTATATAGATGGAATATGCAAAACAGAAAACTCTTCAAATAATAATTTAAATGAAGTTAATAAAAATAATAATTTAAATGAAGTTAATGATATAATTGACTCTAAAAACGCAAACAATAATAATTCATTAGAGCAATCAAAAGGAAAAGAAGATAAAAATAATTCTTCTAAAAACGAAAATAAAAAGACAGAGAAAAGTAAAAATAAAGAAGAAAACAAATTAATTCTTTTTGAAGTTTATCAGGATCCTAACAATGCAAGCAATAAAAATGTTATTGGATATGGATATGCAACAAAAATTAAATAACTAAAACCGGAGGTTACTTTGAATCACAAAGACTATAATTTTTATAACAATAATGATGATGAAAATAATGTTTTTAATGAAATTTTAAATAGTTTGAATATAGGAAAAGAAAAGTATAATGATGCAAAGATAAGTAAGAGTAAATCATTTGATGCAAAGAAAGAGTATGAAATAATAATGAATTGTGATGATTCAAAATATATAATTTACTATAAAAAATGAAGTTAATGTAATTAAAATAGAAAATTTTAATTAGAATAATTAAGATAAAAGAAATATTTTGAAAAGTGAATTTTGTGTGAAATTGGTTGAATTCTCATTGACAAAAAAATTTTTATAAACCATAATATATCGTACTGCCTTTAAAGAGATAAATATTTTCATTTTCAAAAAATGAAAATACAAAAGTATAATACGCGGTATATTTATATAAAGTTGGATTTTATATAAAGCCAAATTTATATAAAGGTAAATTTATATAAATACAATTCTAAATAGAATAAAAAATTTTAGAATTAAAAAATTTATAGAAAGGAAAACAGATGCTAAAATTATTAAAAAATTTAAAGTCAGTTTGGATTGAAGTTTTGCTTATTATAATTATGCTTTGCGTTCAAGCAGTATGTGATTTGAAACTTCCAAGCTATACTTCAAATATTGTTAATGTTGGAATTCAGCAAAGCGGAATAGAGTATGCGTGCCCAAATGTAATTCGAAAATCACAATTGAATAGCATATCATATTTTACAAGTGATGAAGACTACAATAATATTTTAAGTAACTATAGTTTAATGGAAAAAAGCGATGACAATATTTCAAAATATCCAATACTACAAAATGAAGATTTATATGAATTAAAAGATTTATCAAAAGATGAAAAAGAAAATTTGAGTGAACAAATGGCAAAGCCACTTATGATTTTGAACATGTTACAAAATGAAGAATACTCTGCAAAAATTAAAGAGCAGTTACTTAATAGTATAAAAGAAAATCAGGAAAATGCTCAAAAAGAAATGGAAGAGAAAATAAAATCCTCTAATGGTGGATTGCAATCAATTGCAAATGAAAATATTTCAAATCAAAATGGATTACAAGCCACAACAAATGAAGATATGTTAAATCAGAATGCTATGCCACAATCTAGCATTGATGCACTAGAGAATATGTCTGCAAGAGATATTATATTCTCAATGCCAAAAGACCAAGTAAAAACAATGGTTGACAAAATGACAGAAGAAATCGAAAAGATGTCATCATCAATTATTGAGCAAGGTGGAATTAGTTTCGTTAAAGCAGAATACGAAGCAATCGGAGTTGATATTGATAAAATATCAAACAAATACATATTAAATATTGGCTTACAAATGCTAGAAATTTCTTTAATCAGTATGATTTCCGCAATTCTAGTAATGTATTTTTCTGCAAAAGTTGGAGCAAACTTTGGAAAAGAAACAAGAGAGAAAGTATTCAAAAAAGTACTATCATTTTCAAACGAAGAATTTAATAAATTTTCAACCGCTTCTTTAATTACAAGGAGTACAAATGATATACAACAAATTCAAATGCTACTTGCTATGTTATTTAGAACACTAATATATGCTCCAATAATGGCAATTGGTGGAATAATAATGATCAGACAAGAAACGACAAATTTCTCAATGACTTGGATAATCATTCTTGCCGTTGTTGTAATTATAGTTGCAATTGGCTCACTATTTATTACAACAATGCCAAAATTCAAATTGATGCAAACATTAACAGATAAATTAAATTCTGTTTCAAGAGAAATACTTACTGGAATACCAGTAATAAGAGCATTTAATACTCAAGCAAAAGAAGAGAAAAGATTTGATGAAGCAAATACAAAATTAATGAAAAACAGTGTATTTGTAAACAATGTAATGAGTTTAATGATGCCAATGATGAGCTTTGTTATGCAATCAGTTATGCTTCTAATTATTTGGGTTGGAGGTCATAATGTTGATAGCGGAGTAATGCAAGTAGGAGATATGATGGCATTCATGCAATATGCAATGCAAATCATAATGAGCTTCTTGTTCATTTCAGTACTATCAATAATGCTTCCAAGAGCATCAATTTCTGCCAATAGAATTAATGAAATAATCGACACTGATGAAAAAATCAAAGACTTACCAGAAACTGAAAGAAAGCATTTTGAAAATGACAAGAAAGGCCTAGTAGAATTTAAGAATGTTTCATTCCAATATCCTGACGGAGAATCTGAAGTAATATCAGATATCAATTTCACAGCCAAGCCAGGAGAAACAACAGCAATAATTGGAGGAACCGGAAGTGGAAAATCTACAATAGTAAATTTAATTCCAAGATTTTATGATGTTACATCAGGTGAAATTGATGTTGATGGCGCAAACATAAAAAAAGTATCACAAAAAGACTTACATAAAAAGATTGGATTTGTTCCACAAAAAGGGCTACTATTTTCAGGTACTATTGAATCAAATATAAAATTCGGAAGTAATGTTACAGATGAGCAAATGAAAAAAGTTGCAAAGATTTCTCAATCAAAAGAATTCATCGATACTAAGCCAGACAAATATAATTCTGAAATTGCTCAAGGTGGTAATAATGTTTCAGGAGGACAAAAGCAAAGATTATCAATAGCAAGAGCACTTGCAATTGATCCAGAAATACTTGTATTTGATGATAGCTTTTCTGCTCTTGATATGAAAACAGATAGAACATTAAGAGATGAATTAAAGAAAAATTACAAAGACAAAACAATAATTATCGTTGCACAAAGAATTGGCACAATAATGGATGCTGATCAAATAGTTGTACTTGATGATGGAAAAGTTGTTGGAATAGGCAAACATGATGAACTTTTGAAAAATTGTAAAGTTTATAAAGATATTGCTCTTTCACAATTGTCAGAAGAAGAATTGACAAGAAAGGAGGAGAAATAATATGCCAGGGAGAAGAAATTTTAATAACGAAAAGCCAAAAGATTTAAAAGGCACTACTAAAAAATTAGTAAAAGAATATATGATGCCATATAAATTTCAATTACTATTTATGACTATATTTGCAATTGCTGGTACTATATTCAATATAGTAGGACCAAAAATTTTAGGTAATGCAACTACAGAAATTTTCAATGGTATTACAAGTAAAATTTCAGGTGGAAGCGGAATAAACTTTGAAAAGATAGCACATATTTTAATTACGCTTTTAGTACTTTATGTAGTAAGTGGTATATTCTCATCTTTTCAAGGATTTTTAATGACACACGTTGCTCAAAAAATTTCTTATAAAATGAGAAATGATATTGCAAAGAAAATTAATAAACTTCCAATGAAATATTTCGATAAGAAAACAAATGGTGAAATACTTTCAATTGTTACAAATGATGTTGATACATTACAACAAAATATGAACCAAAGTATTGATTTATTGATAACATCAGTTTGCACAATTATTGGTATTATTGTAATGATGTTCTCAATAAGTGTTTCAATGACATTGATTTCACTAATTATTTTCCCAATCACAGTTGGATTTATTGCCTTTATTGCGAAGAAATCTCAAAAATACTTTAAGCAACAACAAGATTACTTAGGCCATGTAAATGGTCAAGTAGAGGAAGTATATAGTGGACATAATATTGTAAAAGCATTTAATTATGAAGAAAATGCAATAGATAAATTTCAAGATGCAAACAAAACATTATATGATTCAAGTTGGAAATCACAATTTCTATCAGGTTTAATGATGCCAATAATGGGCTTTATGAGTAACATTTCGTATGTACTAATTTCAATATTAGGTGGTTACTATTGCTTACAAGGTAAGATTACAGTAGGAAATATTCAATCATTTATTCAATACTCAAAGCAATTAAACCAACCTATACAAGAAATAGCACAAATAGTTACAAGCCTTCAATCTATGGCAGCAGCAGCTGAAAGAGTATTTGAATTCTTGGATGAAGAAGAAGAGCCAGTAATCAATACAAATAATAAAGCCGATGATCTAAAAGGCAATATAAAATTTGACCACGTAAAATTTGGATATGATGAGAACAAAATCATAATCCACGATTTCAATGCAGATGTTAAAGAGGGTCAAAAGATTGCTATTGTTGGACCAACAGGTGCTGGAAAAACCACAATTGTAAAATTGCTAATGAGATTTTACGATATCAATAGTGGTAAAATTATAATTGATGGACACGATATTAATGAATATCCAAAAGAGGAAACAAGAAAATTATTTGGAATGGTATTACAAGATACGTGGCTATTCAATGGTACAATTATGGAAAACATAAAATATGGTAATGAGGACAAAAAAGATAGTGATGCAATAGAAGCGGCAAAATCTGCACATGTTCATCATTTTATAAAAACATTACCTAATGGATATGATATGGTTGTAAATGAAGATTCAACCAATATTTCACAAGGTCAGAAACAATTACTAACAATTGCTCGTGTAATATTAGATAATCCAAAGATCTTAATACTTGATGAAGCAACATCAAATATTGATACAATGACAGAAGTTCAAATACAAAAAGCAATGGATAATTTAATGAAAGGCAGAACAAGTTTCATTATTGCGCATAGATTATCAACAATAAAAAATGCAGACTTAATTCTAGTAATGAAACATGGAGACATAGTCGAACAAGGCACACATGAAAGCTTACTTGCAAAAAATGGAGAATATGCAAAACTATATAATTCACAATTTGAAGATTGCCAATAAAATTACTACTTATATTAATTGTATATTGATTATTTTGTTAATATCATGCTAATTATTATAAAAGGAATGAATATGGAAATATATTCATTCCTTTTATTTAAAGTACTATATTAGGATTGCACAATTTACAAGTTCTTTAAACTAAAAAATAGTTCACAAAAAAGTTACAAAAGTTAACATAAAAATTGGCAAAAAAAGGTTGAAAAAACAATATAAAAGTGTTATAATAAATGAAGTCATGGGATTAACTCCCATTTTATAATATATTTCATAGTGTATTACTTTGAAAGGAGGTAAGAGAGTTACAGTACTGTAGTTTGAGGTGCTTTAACAACACATCTCAAAATTAGTTTGGAGGCTATTATGTTCAAAACGTTTACTGGTTTAAAGACGTCCTTCGTTAAACTCTACGAGAGTTTCGAACAAACCAAAACCAGGGGGGTATTAGCTAAAATATGTTCACGGAGATTTTTTCAAGGCGGAATTGTAATGCTAATACTAGTACTCGGTTTTTTGTATTCTTATAATTCTAGTACTTCAGAGAAGAAGTCATCTAAGGATACAACAGAAGTTAAGGAAGAAGCACACATTAGTGCTGCTAACACAGTACCAACTGGTGCTTCATCTCAAACTTCATCCTCCTTGGTTGTTTCTTCTGGAGTTATTGCTGAATTGGCAGAAATGCAAAAGAATGCAAACAACGAGGCGCTTATTCAGAGAAATTTGAATGAGTATAAAGAACAACAAGCTAGGCAGCAAAAAGCGGTGGAAGTAGAGGAAGAGAGAAAAAAAGCTGCCGAGGCAGAACAAGCGGCCTTGAAAAAACGGCTTGATGATGAAGGTTCTGAAGGAGGAAATTATTCTTCTGTAATGTCTCTTGATGAGGCAAAACAAAATGAACAATTTCAAGTAGTAGTTGCTATTGTACGGCAAGAAGGAGGCCCTTCATATGAAGGCGCATATGCCGTAATTAGTTCTGCATATAACAGATGCAGATCTAAAAAATGGCAACGATTTGGAAAAAGCATTTACAAACAACTTACTGCAGGGGGTCAGTTTAGCTGGGGTATTTCTAAATATCATGACAATTGCAAAAAATATTTAGATATGTCAAATGTAAATGCACAAGTTATCCAAGCTTGCTATGATGTTATGTATGGTGGAAAGCAACCAATGCATAATTTCTGTAGTTTTCGCTCAACAAGCGAAACTAAAAGACAAGGGCAAGAAATCTTGGGCAACACGTACTTTGATCCTTTGGAACAATAAAAAAGGTAACTCGTAAACCAAAGTTTAAGGGAGGCAATAATTTGCCTCCCACTTTTATTTATAAACAAAACCGTTACAATAAATTATAGAAATTCTTTATTTTACAAAAGCTAATAAGATATAATTTAAAAAATTAAAACAATAAAATATTTATAAAAATCATCTTTTTTTACAATATATCTCTTGACAAAGGCTTTAAGACAATGTATAATAAACAAGTGACTAAAAACGATAAATTTTATAAATATTTTATTTTATAAAAATATCATATAGATATGAAACTCGATATAAAACTTAAGGAGGGATAAAAAATGGCACAACCAAAAAGAAGATGGTCAAAACAAAGAACACATACAAGAAGATCTACATGGAAATTAGATGAAAAGAATCTTGTTGAGTGCCCTCATTGCCATAAACTTATGATGCAACATAGAGTTTGCCCAAGTTGTGGTTATTATGATGGAACAGAAGTTATAGCTAAAAAAGAAGCTACAAAATAATTTAAACAATTTTAATTTTATAGAAAGAGGTGAAGCAAAATGAAGGAAGGAATACACCCAGAATATCATGAAGCTACTATTACTTGTGCTTGTGGAAATGTTATGAAAACAAATTCTACAAAGGAAAACATGAGTGTTGATATTTGCTCAAAGTGCCATCCATTCTGGACAGGTAATTTAAGACAAGAAACAAAAGGCGGAAAAGCTGCTAGATTTAAGGAAAAATACGGAATTAAATAGTTTTTTATAAAAGATATGTGGCATTTTTTGTTACATATCTTTTTAAGTATTAAAATTAGGAGAACAATAATGCAAGTAGATACAAGAGAAATATCAAATAAAATAAAGGAATTCAATTCAGGTAAGGATAAAAAATATTTTATCCTTACTATGGGCTGCCAACTAAATGAAAATGATTCTCAAAAAATAGCAGGAATGTTGAAAGAAGCAGGATACACAAATACTCTAAATGAAAACGAAGCAGATATTATTGTATTCAATACTTGCTGTGTTAGAGAAAATGCCGAGGACAGACTTTTGGGCAAACTTGGAGAAGTCAAGAAAATAAAAGAAGAAAGAGGCACAATTATTGCAATTGGTGGATGTATGATGCAAGAAAAAAATATGGTTGACAAAATAAAAACAAGTTATCCATTTGTTGACATTATTTTTGGTACACATACTTTAAACAAATTCCTTGAAGATTTATATTTATCTCTAAAAGAAAACAAGAAAATCGAGGACATACTTGATGTTGATGGAGATATATTTGAGGGAATTCCAATTGAAAGAGATGATAACATAAAGGCTTCTTGCTTAATAATGAATGGTTGCAATAATTTTTGTACATATTGCATAGTTCCTTATGTACGTGGAAGAGAAAGAAGTAGAAACCCACAAGACATAATTGATGAAATTCAATGCTTGGCAGACAAAGGATATAAAGAGGTCACTTTGCTTGGACAAAATGTAAATTCATATTTGGTGTCCGAAAGAAAAGAAAATGCTAATTTGGTATATGATGTAAAAGTTTTTGGAGAAGAGGTAAAGGTCAATTCATTTGCTACACTCTTAAGGGCTGTAAACAAAATAAATGGAATTGAAAAAATTAGATTTATTTCGCCACATCCAAAAGATTTTACTGATGATGTAATTGAAGCAATCAGAGATTGTAAAAAGGTTTCTAAATTAATTCATTTGCCATTACAATCAGGTTCAACGAATGTGCTAAAAATAATGAATAGAAAATACACCAAAGAACAATACTTGAATTTAGTTGAAAAAATAAGAAGAGAAATTCCTAATGTAACTTTTTCAACAGATATTATCGTAGGCTTCCCAGGAGAAACTGAAGAAGACTTTGAGGATACTCTTGATGTAGTTAGAAAAGTTAACTATGAGCAAATCTTTATGTTTATATATTCTAGAAGAGTTGGCACACCTGCTGATAAAATGGAGAATCAAGTAGATGAAGATGTTAAACATAAGAGATTTGATAGATTAAAGAAATTATATGAAGATCAAGTTAGCAAAAAAAACGAAGAATATATTGGGACAATACAAAGAATATTAGTTGAAGGAAAAAGTAAAACAAATAATGAAATTTTAACTGGAAGAACGGACTCAAATAAAGTAGTCAATTTTAAAGGAAATGAGGACTTGATTGGAAAAGTAATAAATGTTAAAATTATTTCGAATCATTTATGGTATTTGGAAGGAATTTGTGATACAATCTAAACGTAATTTTATATTACTATTACAAATTAAAATTTACTATACTATTTTACACAAAATTTTGGGGGCATAAATGTTAGAAAAAGAAAAAGAAGAAGCAATAAACAAAGCAAAAGAAAGATATGAAAATATAAATAAATATTCACCTATGATGCAGAATTACATTGCAACAAAGTATAAATATGTAGATTGTATATTATGCTATAGATTAGGTGACTTTTTCGAAATGTTTTTTGAAGATGCAATTATTTGCTCAAGAGAACTTGAATTAACACTTACAGGAAAAGATTGTGGTGTTGAAGAAAGAGCCCCAATGTGTGGAATACCACATCATGCTGTAGATTCATACATTTCTAAATTGATTGAAAAGAATTACAAAGTTGCAATTTGCGAACAACTAGAAGATCCTAAAAAAGCAAAAGGAATAGTAAAAAGAGATGTAATAAAGGTTGTTACACCAGGAACATCTATGGTTGGAAACTTTGTAGAAGAAAAAAGAAATAATTATATTATGTCAATATACAAAGAATCATTATATTTTGGAATTGCAGTAGCAGATATTTCAACAGCAGATTTTTATGTAACAGAAATCAAACAAGAAAATAATTTTGCAAAGCTTTTAAATGAAATATCAAGATATAATCCATCTGAGATAATAGTAAATAAAATGATGAATGCATGCAAAGATGAGATGCAAACAATTAAATCTAAATTTAATGCTTATATCACAATTGAAGGGGACAAAGAAACAG
>Ga0256406_1007210_pt1 | contig 10701 bp, 9 predicted proteins | sample RumenRJG_03DNA_FD_185986 | JGI IMG/M metagenome (GOLD analysis project Ga0256406, IMG submission 185986) | Bovine rumen microbial communities from Lethbridge, Alberta, Canada - RJG_03 | ecosystem: Host-associated > Mammals > Digestive system > Stomach > Rumen | place: Canada: Alberta | collected...
ACCTTCAAGTTCTACCACTGGGTCGGCGAGATCGCTTTGACCAACGTGACCATCACGGCCACGGCGACCGCCGCCGAGTAAACTTCCTCTTCCTCTTAGGGCCGCGAGCCATCGCGGCCTTTTTCTTATCTTCAAGGCAAAAGAAAAAGTCGCCCGTTGCGGCGGCTTTCCCTGTGTTTAATCGTCGAGGATCACGCTGATGGGGCAGTGGTCCGACCCCATGAGGGAATCTTCGATCTTCGCTTCCCTAAGCTGGGGCATTAGGCGCTTCGAGGCGACGAAGTAGTCGATGCGCCAGCCCGCGCCCTTCTCCCTGGCGTGGAAGCGGTAGCTCCACCAAGTGTAACAAACTTCGTCGGGGTGCTCCTGACGCCAGATGTCGACGAAGCCGTGGGAGAGAAGGCGGGAGAAACGCTCCCTCTCCTGGTCGGTGAAGCCCGCGTTATTGCGGTTCGACGCGGGGTTTTTGATGTCGATCTCCTCATGGGCGACGTTGAGGTCGCCGGTGTAGAGGATCGGCTTTTTCGCGTCCAATTCCTCCAAATAGGACAAGAGGTCATCCTCGAAGCCCATGCGGAAGGGGAGGCGCTTCAGCCCTTCGCCCGAATTGGGGACGTAGGCCCCGACGAGGTAGAAGGCGGGGTATTCGAGGGTGATGACCCTGCCCTCGTCGTCGTATTTGCCATCCTTCAAGCCGAAATGGATGGAGAGGGGCTCTTTCTTATAAAAGGCGGCGACGCCCGAATAGCCCTTCTTCTCCTTCGAGATGGTGTGGGCGAGGCGATAGCCCTCGGGGAGGAAGGGGAAAGGCTCTTTTCCCTCGGGGGGCTCGCTCCACTTGGTCTCCTCCAAGAAGAGGACGTCGGGGGAGAGGGAGGCGAAGGATTCCGCGAAGCCCTTTTTCAAGATGGCGCGGATGCCATTTACGTTCCAAGAGACGATTTTCATACGCAGACATTATACGGGAAGCGGAAGGATTTTCTTTCAAAACGCGCGGATTCGTTTCAAGAAAACCCTCCCGCGTGTATGATTGGCGCGTGTCAAAAGGAGGGAAGGCCATGGAAGAGAAGAAAAACGGCGGGGATTACCCCGTGTTGCGCCTAAAAGACATCCATAAAGACTACAAGGTCCCCGGCGGAACCTTCCCCGCCTTAAAGGGCGTGACCCTGAACTTCCGCAAGAACGAATTCGTCTCCATCTTGGGCCCCTCCGGCTCGGGGAAGACGACCCTTTTGAACATCATCGGCGGCCTCGACCACTACACGGGCGGCGACCTTTTCATCGAGGGCACCTCGACGAAGGAATTCTCCGACCGCGACTGGGACAATTACCGCAACCACAAAATCGGCTTCGTCTTCCAATCCTACAACCTCATCCCCCATCAGACGGTCCTACAAAACGTCGAGCTCGCCCTCACCATCGGCGGCAAGAAGAAGGCCGAGCGGCAAAGGAGGGCCAAAGAGGCCCTCGAGAAGGTGGGGCTGGGGGATTACCTGAACAAGAAGCCCAGCCAGCTTTCGGGCGGCCAGTGCCAGAGGGTGGCGATCGCCCGGGCCCTCGTCAACGAGCCGAGCATCCTCCTCGCCGACGAGCCAACGGGCGCCTTGGACAGCCAAACGAGCCTTCAGATCATGGACCTCATCCAGGAGGTCGCCAAAGACCGCTTGGTCATCATGGTCACCCATAACCCCGAGCTGGCCGAGCGCTACAGCAGCCGCATCATCAAGCTTTCCGACGGCAAGATCATCGAGGATTCCATGCCCTATGAGGAGGAGGAAGCCGACAAGGAAGAAGCCCTCGGCGAAGGGGACAAAGAACTCTTCGGACGGAAATCCAAGCTCTCCTTCTGGCAGACCCTCCGCCTCTCTTGGCAGAACCTTTGGTCGAAGCGGGGCCGCAACATCATGGTCGCGATCGCCGGCAGCATCGGCATCGTCGGCGTATCCGCCGTCCTCTCGGTCCGCAGTGGCGTCATGAACTACATCGCCCTGACCGAGGACGACATGCTCTCCGGCTACCCCATCAGCGTCGCCACGAGCAGCATCGACCTCGGCTCGATCATGAACAGCAACTCGAACAAGCGCAAAGCCGAGGTCGTGGGCCACAGCATCAAGGATGGCGAGATCGACATCGATTGGATCATCGACGAGCTCATCCAGACGGCCAACACCCAGTCCAACGCGATGGTGAACAACAACATCACCGCGGATTACCTCGCCTTTTTGGAGCAGATGCCCGAGAACTACGTCGCGGCGATGCTCAAGGATTACGGCGTCAACCCGATGAACAACCTCTACACCGAGGTGACGATTGACCGGGCCGCGGACAATGAGAAGGGCTACGAGGCGGCTTCCTCGAGCCGCTCGCTCAGCTTCATGATCCAATTCGCCTCCTCCATCGTCCGCCAGACGGAGTACTTCTCCTACGCCTCGATGGTGTCCCGTTATGGGAACGCCCTGAAGCAGGGGATATCCGCCTCCGATTACGTCCTCTCCCAATACGACGTCCTCGCCGGGAGCTTCCCCGAGAAGGAAGACGAGATGATGCTCGTCCTCAACCACGACGACGAGGCCACCGACTTCCTCCTGACCACCTTGGGCTTTTTGAGCCAGGACGAGTTCCTAAACGCCATCAACTACTTCAACAAGGACTCGCACGCGGACAAAGAGCTCTTTGACGCCTCCAGCTACGTGAGCTTCGATGAGGTGTTCGCCAAGAGGTTCACCTATTACCCCGACGACACCGTCTACACCCAAAACTCCGATTTGACCTCCCTCACCCCCTTCTATTACAGCGACGAGGAGGGCGAGGTTTACGACGCCTCGACGGGCTCTTCCTCTTTGACGGGCTGGAGCAACGGCCTCCCCATGAAGATCGTCGGCATCCTCGCCCCGAAGAAGGACGTGCAATACGGCTGCCTCGACACCGGGCTTTATTACACCGACGCCTTCTTGGCGCGCTTCCTCAAAGACGGCTTAACCTCGAAGTTAGCCTCTTACCTCCGCGCCTATGAGAAGCAGGGCGGCAGCCTCACCAGCAGCTACTCCAAGGGCATCTCCGGCGCCGCGCCGACGAAGACGGGCATCGTCTACGACTTCTCCTACTTCCTCGACTTCCATACGGATGGCAAGGACAAAAAGCCAGGCACCGACGACGATTCCTCCTACCATCAGACCATCGAAGACGTGGGGCTGGTGGGCGATAGCTCCAGCGTCTCCTCGATGATGGCAATCCTGGGATCGTATTTGGGGATGGGCAGCTTATCGGGTTCGAGGAGCGCCACCGTGACCTCCGCCTCCGTGGGCGGATCCACCCTCCCCCAAGCCATTTACTTCTACCCCCATTCCTTCGACGAGAAGGGCTTGGTGGAGAAGTACCTCTCCACGTGGAACGATTCCAAAGCCACGGTCTATGGCCGTCATCAGAAAAGCGTGGAATCCACCGACGCCTTGGGGAATCGCGTCTCCATCCCCCAGTTCAACGAGGATGGCTCGCCCTCCTTGGAGGAAGAGAGCAAAGAGATCCCCTATGAGGGGGTGCGCGCGAAGAACAAGATCACCTACACCGACACCCTCGGCGTGGTCATCTCCATGGTCGACACGATCATCAACATCGTGACCTACGCCCTCATCGTCTTCACCGGCCTCTCCCTGGTCGTATCCACCGTCATGATCGCCATCATCACCTACGTCTCCGTCTTGGAGCGCGTCAAGGAGATCGGCGTCATCCGCGCGATGGGCGGAAGGAAGAGGGATGTGGCCAACCTCTTCTTGGCCGAGACGTTCTTCCTGGGATTAGCCGCCGGGATCATCGGCGAGCTGGTGACCGGCCTCTTCTCCTTGATTCTCAACGCCGTCTTGGCCCCGATCACGGGCGTGCCGACGATTTCCCTCATGACGTGGGGGAACGTGTCGATCATGATCCTGATCTCGATGCTCCTCACGATGATTTCGGGCATCATCCCCGCGATGCACGCGGCCAATCAGGACCCGGTGGTCGCCCTTCGGAGCGAATGAGCATGAAACCTCGTTTTGCTACCCTTTTGCTCTTTGCCCTCGCCCTCTTTTCCTGCGGGAAGAAGAAGGAGGGGAACCCCAACGCCTCTTTGCCAGCGCAGGGCGTCACCTTTTACCTCGCCAGCGACACCCATTACCTCCCTCCTTCCCTCCATGACGATGGCTCCTATTTCCAGTCCCTCTCCGAAAAAGGGGATGGCAAGTGGATGAAGTGGAACGAGGAGATCGTCTCCTCTTTGTGCGAGGAAACCGCCTCCGCGAAGCCGGATTACCTCATCCTCACGGGGGATCTTTCCCTCAATGGCGAGAAGAAGGGCTGGGAGGCCCTCCATGAGAAGCTAGAGGCGGTGGAGAAAGAGGGGGTCAAGGTTTGCCTCATCCCTGGCAACCACGATTTCGGCGAGCAGAACTCCCCCGTCCGTTACGTGGGGGAGAAGGCTTATTCTGAGGAGGCGATGGACCGCGCGACGTTCCGGGAAACCTTCTTCGACATGGGCCCCGACCTCGCCTCATCCAAGGACTCTTCCTCCTGCAGCTACGTCGTCCCGGTGAGCAGGAACCTCTCCTTCCTCTTCCTCGACGCGAATGGGGAAAACCTCAACGAAGTGGGGGAAAAGACCCTTCGGTGGCTGGAAAAGGAATTAGAGAAGATGCAGAAAAACGGGGTGAGGGCCATCTGCTTCAGCCACCAGAACCTCTTGCTCCATAACGAGATCTTCGACACGGGCTATCGGATTCCCCAAAGTGAGGAGATCCTCTCGCTCTTTTCCAACTACGGCGTCCGCCTTTCCTTCAGCGGCCACCTCCACATCCAGCACGTGAAAACGGAAGATGGCTTCACGGAGCTCACCTCCTCCAGCCTTCTCGTGAACCCCTACCAATACGGGGTCGTCCAATGCGACGCCTCCGCCCTGCAGGCCAACTACGGAAGCGTATCCGTCGATTTGAATTCTTACGCGAAGCGCCATTCCCTCACGGACGAAGACCTTTTGGAGTTCCCCGATTCGGGCGCCCACTTCTTCCGCTCACTCTACGCCAAGCAGGCGGAGAACGCCCTCCCCCTCTTTCAGATGAGCTCGGAGGACGCGGAGGCGGCCATCACGGCTTGGATGGAGCTAAACCAAGCCTACTTCGCGGGCGAGGCGATCGACCCCTCCCCCTATCAAAACGGGGTGGAAATCTTCCAAAAAGCCGCCGGGGGGATGCTCGGCGCCTATCTAAAAAGCGTATACGACTCCCTTTCGGAGGGGAAAAACAGCCAAGAGGGCAGCTTCTCCCTTTATTGACCTCCCTCTTTGCTTAATTCCTCGGCCCTTTCCAAAAGGGCTTTTTTCTCGTTGGGGATCTTCTCGTCGAGCACCTCTTCCCAAAGCTCCTTCAGGATTTCCCCCATCCGGGGCCCCGGGGCCATGCCGATGGCCTTTAAATCGTCGCCGTGGATAGATAAATCCTTGAGGGACAGCGGCGCCTTTTCGTTAAGGATCGAGACGGTCTCCCGGCGAAGCGCCTCCAGGTAGGGGGTCTTCTTCGCCCGGGAATTTCCTTCGGAGCAGGCCCTCACGTCCGCCTCGCGGAGGGCGAAGAGCTCGTTCATCCGCTTCTCCCCATAGTCCCTTAGGTAGCGCTTCAAGGTCTTCCGCTTCTCGATTTGGAACATGTGGTGCTCCACCAAAAAGCAGGCTTCCTCGATGAAGTCTTTGCCATAGCGGTACCTCGTTAAGACATTTCGCAGGATCTTCGCCCCCTCTTTGTCGTGGCCATAGAAATGCCCCTCTCCCCCTTCGAGGAAGAAGCAGCGGGGCTTCGCCACGTCGTGGAAGAAGGCGGCGTAGCAGCAGGGTGCGCTTCGAACCTTCATAAAACGTAGGGCGTGCAGGGAATGCTCCAAGACGTCGAATTGGTGGTGGGAGCTATGCTGATCGAAGCCCACGCAGGGGGATAGCTCGGGGAAAAGGAGCAGGAATAGGGGGAGATGCTCGCGGATTCGCTCGTCGCTTCGCGGAAGCACCAATATCTTGGCGAGTTCCTCGCCGATCCGCTCGGGGGCGGAGAAGAGCACTTGCTTGGCCATCTTCCGCATCATCACCGCCGTATGGGGCTCCAAAGAAAAACCAAGCTCCCCCTCGAGGCGGACGCCACGGAGGATGCGGAGGGGATCCTCCCCAAAGCTTTCCTTGGGCGAATAAGAGCGGAGGAGCTTTTGCCTCAAATCCTCCCTTCCACCTAAGGGGTCGAGGAAGCCTTCCCTCGGCGAATAGGCGATGGCGTTCACCGTGAAGTCGCGGTGGATCAAATCGCTTTCCAAAGAATGGGGGTCGTCCCCGCGGAAGGGGGTAACCTCGACTTCCTTTTCGCCGAAGTGGGCCAAGACGGTGCCATGGTGGAGAAGCGCCGCGTGAATCCCCTCTTTTTGAAAGGCGGATGCGATTTCCTCGGTTGTGGCGTCCGTCCCCACGTCGTAGTCGTGGATGGGGCGGCCCAAAAGGTGGTCTCGGACGGCGCCGCCGATCAAATAGGCGCGCTTGCCTTGCTTTTCCAAGGCGTTTAAGGCCTCAAGGACGTAGGGGGGGAGCTTCCATTCCATGCTAAGGCCATTATAGCCCCATCCCAAACCCCCACCGAGGGGCGGGGGTGATAAACTTAGGGGGATATTTGGGAGGATGCATCCATGCAGTCATTGAAGCTTCAAGAAAATCTTTATTACGTCGGGGTCGTCGACCATTCGCTAAAGGTGTTCGACGCGGTGGTCCCGACCACGGAGGGGACCTCCTACAACTCCTACGTCCTGAAAACCGAGGAGGGGGCCGTCCTCTTCGAAGGCTCCAAGGAGGGCTTTGAGGAGGAATTCTTCTCCCACGTCGCGGAGATCGTCCCCCTGAACGAGATCAAATACATGGTCGTTGCCCACACGGAGCCCGACCATTCGGGCGCGATCAAAGACCTTTTGGCGAAGAACCCGAACCTCACGATCCTCGCCTCCCAGGCGGCGATCATGAACCTAAAGAACATCACGAGGCTCCCCTTCCATTCTTCCGTCATCACCCCGGGCAAGCAAATCAAGATCGGCCAATACACGTTGGAATTCGTCTCGGGGCTGTTCCTCCATTGGCCCGACGTCATGTTCACCTACATCAAGGAGATGAAGGCTTTGGTGAGTTGCGACGCCTTCGGCTGCCATTACGCCTCGGACCAAATCCTCCTCTCGAAGGAAGAGCGTCCCGCGGTCTATCACGCCCAATTCCATCAATACTTCGCCTCAATCATGGCCCCCTTCGCCAATTACGCCATCCAGGCCGCCGAGCGGGTCGAGAAGCTAGACGTCTCCTGGATCCTCACGGGGCATGGCCCGGTCGTGGACACGAGCGCGAAGGAAGTCATCGCCGCCTTCAAGGCGGAGGGCGAGCATTACAAAGTCACGAACAACCCCAATAAGGTGTGCCTCGTCTTCACGACCTGCTATGGCTACACCAGGCGGATGGCCGAAATCCTCCGCGACAAGTTCCTCGCCGAGGGGAAGGAGGTCGCCTTCCACGAGGTCAACGCGCTGAATTACGCGGAGGAGAAGGAAGCCATCTACGCGGGCATCCGTTCTTCGGGGGAGATCCTCGTCGGCTCGCCCACGGTCGTGGGGGAGGCGGTGTCTTTGCTCTACGAACTATTCGCCGAGGTGCCCTTCCCCTGGGTCCAGGGGAAGAAGGCCTCCGTCTTCGGCGATTACGGCTGGTCGGGGGAGGCGGTGAAGAACCTCTCCAGCTTCTTGGCCAACAAGAAGATGAACGTCATCGAGGGATTCCGTTATCCATTCCGGATGGACGAGGCGGGGCTAAAGGGCCTAGACGAATACTTCGAGAGGGTGAAATAAGAGGGCGATGGATCTTCTCTTCTTCGACCTCGAGTGCGCCAACCTCAATCATCGAATCGCCAAGATCTGCGAATTCGGCTACTGCGTGATGGACGAATCCTTCTCCCTCAAGGAGAGGAAGACCATTTTGATTAACCCGGGCAAGGGGGAGAAATTCTTCACCCCCACCAGGGAGATCCGCCTTGGCTTCCCCAAATCCGCCTATTTGTCCCAGCCGGAGTTCCCCGCCTTCTATGAGGAGTTCAAAGCGATTTTGACGCGGAAGGACACCCTCCTCTTCGGCTATGCGGTGGACAACGACGTCGGCTGGCTCCATAGCGAAATCAAAAACCGTTATGGGCTGGAAGACATCGACTACGCCTGCTACGACGTGCAGAAGATGCTGAGCTTCTACTTCCCAAAAGGCAACTTGGAAAGCCTGGAGAAGGCTTATTTTGAGATGAGCGACCCCGCCTTCCGGGAGGAGCACCCCCTGGTGGCCCATCTCTCGATGTACGACAGCGAGATGACGGCCTACGTCCTCCATGGCATCCTGCAAAAAAGCGGGGAAACCCTGGAGGAGGCCCTCCGAGAGAGCCATAGCCGGGTCGATTCCCTCGCCTATGGGAAGCACTTCGACGAAATCCCCGCCCTCCGGGAAGAGAAGATGAAGCGGAGGGAGAAGAGGCTGGAGAACCTCGCCCAATGGAAGGAGATGTCCGCCTCCTTGGCGGGGGAGAGGAGCCTTTACCTGGTGGGGGCGGTGCTCGACGATGAATCGACTTTCCCCTCTCTCCTCCGCGCGATGGAGGAAAAGGGCTACCGCGACGCGGGAAACGCCAAAGAGGCCGACGCCTTTTTGCTGAAGGATCGAAAGATCCTCCAAGAGTGGCTCTCTTCGCCAAGCGCCCCCAAGGGAAGGGAAGCCTATTGCCTCGAAGAATTCCTCGGCAAGGGGAAATAAGCCCAAAAAGCGATGGCCAAGGAAGAAGAGATCCTGCTAAGCGCCCTCTCCTTGGAGAGAGCGGCATCCCTAAAGAGGGCGAAGGAAGAGTATCGGGGCAAAAGGAAGGCGTTTTGGATTTGCTTTGGCCTATCCGCCTTTTGCCTTTTGCTTCTTCTTTCGGCCATCCTCCTTTTGGCCTATCTCCCTAAACTTAGGCCCTACCAAGCCCAGATTTGCCTCGTCATCCTCTGCTCCTTCTTCCTCGCCGCCCTCCTCGCCTTCTTCCAAGGCCGGGAGATGAGGAAAGCCAAGAAGGAGGTGGGGGAACTCGAGAAATTATCCTCCCTCTACCAGGAGATCAACGCCGAAAACGGGGTGGACGCTTCGAAAGCCGTCCCTCCTTCCAAAGGAGAGTGAGAAAGTAACCTCGAAGAAAGCGCCCATCCCTTGCCAGAGGGGGCGCTTATTTTTATGCTTAAACCATGCAAAGCTTCGCGTTTCAGGACATGGTGGGCCGTTATTTCCTCCACCGGGCAAGCGACTCCATCAAAGGCGATTTCGGGAGGACGCTTATCATCGGGGGATCCTCTGCTTATCCAAACGCCCCTTTGATCGCCCTCTGCCTCGCCTCTTCTTCGGGGGTGGGCTACGTGGCCGCCTCCTTCCCCCAAGAGGTGAAGGAAATCGACCTTCCCTGGATGCCCTTAACGGCAATCTACGAGGATTGTTTCGAGAAAAAGGAAACCTCCCCCTCTCGGTTGAACCGTTACGATTCGATCCTTTTCGGGAATGGAGTGGCGAAGAGCGAGGAGAACAAAGCCTTCTTACTTGGCCTATTAACCAACTACCAGGGTAATCTGGTGATCGACGCGACGGGGATCGACCTCTTCGGCGAAATCCTGCAAGAGGGCTATTCCCCCGAGAAGGCGAAGGCCCAGATCCTCCTCACCCCGCACGTCGGGGAATTCAACCGCCTCGTCGGCGCCTCCTCTTTCTCCCGCGATCCGAATCGGGAGGATGCCGCCCTCTTTGCCAAGAAGTGGGGCGTCTATCTTTTGCTAAAATCCAACTCCTCCGCCCTATACGGGCCCAAAGGGGAGAAGATTCTATCCTCTTACCCCTCGACCCCCGCGCTGGCCAAGGCGGGTTCGGGCGATGGGTTGGCCGGCTTTTTATCGGGCCTACTCGCCTATGGGGGAAAATCCGACTCCTTCTTAAGCGTGGTGGAGTTTGGGGACGAGTACTTCCACCAGGCCGCCCGGCTCATGGAGAGGGAGCTCACCCAAGGCTTCTCCAGCGTGATCGACCTGCCCCCTTATCTAAGGAAACTTGCCCTCTCCCTCGAATAAGCGATGGGGCTTTTCCTCTTCCTCTTATTTTCCTTTATACTTGTCTTATTGATTTAGGAGGATGCGCGATGAAGAAGTGCAGACATTGCGGCGCCGAAATCCAAGACGATGCGAACTTCTGCCCCAACTGCGGGGCCAACCAATACGGCGACCAAGTGAACGTGCCGCCGGAAAGCCAGGCCAAGGAGGCCCCTCAGGGGCAGAGCGAACGCCCCTATGAGCAAGGCGCGACCGCGAGCGCAAGCGACAATCAGGAGACGACCCCGCGGATGCTCAAGGCCGCGAAGATCGTCTGCTACGCCGGCATCGGCGCCTCCATCTTGGGAGTTGGCCTAGGCATCCCCGGCATCGTCTGCGGCATCGTCGCCCTCAACTTGGACAAGAGCAAGAAGACGAAGGATTTGGCCATTTGGAGCATCGTCGGGAGTAACCAAATTGTTGTGTAAATGACGACGGAGGAGTCATCCTTTCCTTAGACCCCTAGGGGTCGCGCCGGCCTGCGAAAAAGCAGGATTCCTAGTACAATCGTTTTGCTACAAACATTGGAAA
>Ga0256406_1007213_pt1 | contig 10697 bp, 10 predicted proteins | sample RumenRJG_03DNA_FD_185986 | JGI IMG/M metagenome (GOLD analysis project Ga0256406, IMG submission 185986) | Bovine rumen microbial communities from Lethbridge, Alberta, Canada - RJG_03 | ecosystem: Host-associated > Mammals > Digestive system > Stomach > Rumen | place: Canada: Alberta | collected...
AACCGCAACCAAAAGAACGCCTACCAGCAGGTCATCAGCAAGATCGACGCCGCCGGAGGGAACCTGAAGTTCGGCATCACGGACGTGGACACGGCCAAGCTCAGGAAGGAGTGCGAGACGTACATCCACGAGATCGAGGCCCAGCAGGAGATCCCCGATTCGGAGTGGATGCGCAAAGGCCAGCAGATGATCGCGGTGGCCGGCGAGTTCGCATCCGAGTTCGGCGACCAGAGCCTCACCATCGACGAGCTGACCAACGGCAACTCGAAATCCACCGGGACCAGGGAGGCGCTCATCCTCCAGGCCATCGCCTACGAGACCATGGGAAGGGGCGCCGTCGAGGGCGACCCGAAGCAGGCGGCCGAGTACATGCAGATGGCCTACACCTTCCGCAAGCAGCTCGGCGACTCCGGGCAGGAGGACATGGACGCGATGAAGGCGTTCAGCACCTCCGGGAGGTGCTGGATCTGCGGCAGGCCGGCCAACGGCCTGGGCATCCACTTCGTGTCCCAGAACGCCACCGTGTCCCAGATGTTCGTCAAAGGCGAGAAGAGCGGGGAGGTCCTGCCCTTCGCGGAGGGCCAGAACGGCGGGGCGCCCACGCAGATCTACATCTGCATGCCCTGCTTCACCGCCATCTCCAACCGGGCCAACCAGATCTCCATCGGCTACTACAACCAGGCCATGCAGAACCTCAGGGAGACCGAGGCAAGGCTCCAGAGGCAGATCGACGCCCTCTCCGTGTCCGTGAGGATGAGCAGATGAGCGGCGATGACATGGTCGCGCTGCGCTGCAAGTACTGCGGCGCCCCCCTGTCCGCCGACGATGTGAAAGGCGACGGGGATTACGTCACCTGCCCGAGCTGCGGAACGACCCAGCAGAGGCTAGACGCGAAGGCCTACCTCGACCAGATGATGGCCCAGGTCCGCTCCTGGATCGGCAAGGCCGTCCCGGGCGGCATGGCGGTGGCCGGCGCGCAGAACGTCGACCCCGTGGCCAGGTACAACATCTGGACCCAGAGCGTGAAGCCGAAGATCGACATCGAGTACGGGGAGTACAGGTTCTCGCTGACCTCCTTCCTCTCCAACCCGATGCTGGTCATGCCCTTCACCGTGACGACGAACGTCACCCCCAAGCACAGCACCGAGAGGCTGTTCCAGTTCGCGGAGCAGATCAACGGGGTCTCCCCGCTGGCCGTGGACGAGGAATCCCAGGAGTACATCAGGACCGCCAAGGGGCTCACCGACGCCTACGCCATGCTGGCCAACAACTCCAAGCTGTTCCGCGAGGACAAGCCCGGCAGGTACCTGCTGATGGTGAACAACTTCAACACCGCAGCCGAGGACTTCCGCGCCTCCAAAGGCTACGAGCCCGCGGCGGACAGGTTCGAGGGGCTGTCCCTGGCGTGCCAGGGCTGCGAGAGGATGCTCGACGGCGACATCACGAGCGCCATGGGCAGCTTCACGGCCGCCCTGACCAAGCTGAACAAGGCCAAGAAGGACTGCATCACCAACATGAAGGTCGCCATCATGGGACAGGCCGTCGCCACCGAGATCTCGGAGGTCGAGGCGCTGAACGAGACCGCCAACGCCGTCAACGCGCTGGGCGGGGACCCGCTGAAGAGCCTGTCCCAGGTCAGGAGGCTGTTCACCGCCGAGTACCCGAACGTGGGCAGGTGGGGGAGCGTCCTGAAGGACAAGAACAGGCTGACCGAGGTCTTCGCCAACATGAAGGCCGCCCTGGCGTCCGCCACCGGCGGGCAGGGGATCGACATCGCGGCAGGGCCCGGGAACGTCCTGGTGCCCTTCTGGCAGGTGTCGCTCGACTACAGCTTCCAGACCGGTTCCCTGTGGAAGAAGAGGGCCGTCGAGGTGAAGGAGGTGCTCCTGGTGAGCGCCGACTTCGTCATCGACTCCGGCTGCCTGGAGCGCCCGGCGGAGGCCGTCACCGACGTCTTCGCCGGCGCCTCCAAGTCCGGGTTCCTGGACAGGCTGTCCGGGAAGGAAGGGTCCATCAGCAACAGCGCCGGGATCATCGACGTCGTGAAGAGCGCGGCCCCCAACTCCATAGGGACCAGGAAGGTCGTCGTGCCCCTGAGCACCAGGAGGGAGGCCGAGCTGATCGCCGAGAACTACGTGGCGAACGTCCAGAACCCCCAGCTGAAGCTGAGCAACCCCGAGGTCGTGAGGCTCATCTACGTGCCGTTCACGCTCAACGGGGAGTCCTTCGAGTCCCCCGGCAACCTCAGGCTGAGGCCTGCCCGGGTCTCGAGGATGAAAGCATCCGAACTGATAATACTCAACGACTGAAACCGAAGAACGAAGAAAGACAGCAGAGAAGAAGGGATAGAAATGACAGAGAACAAAGGGAACGCATACAGGATGAAGCAGGTCTGGACGATGTTCCTCGTCCTCCTCGCCGCCGCGGTCGGCATCATCCTCTACTGGGGAGCGGACACGTCCGCATCGGTGGCCGCCGGCGCGGTCATCCTCATCATAGGCATCGCCGTGGCAGGGGTCGGGGCCACCCACTCCTCCGCTCCCGACAAGTTCGGGCCCGGCGAGATGCTGTCCAGGGTCGCGGCGGGGCTCGTCATAATCCTCATCGGCATCGTCCTCGTGATCAGCGAGTACTGCGACCTCTGGGTCGCCGCGGTCGTGTTCATCGTCGGCATCGCCCTAATCGGGCTCCTCGCGGCGACGAACAACAGCAAGCACAGCAAATACTGAACAGAAGGAGGCATAATCGATGGAAATGAACGGGAAGGACCTCGAGAACAACACCGAGAAGCACATCTCCGAGAACAGGACCCTGCCGTCCCGCATAGCGGCGTACATCCCCTTCTACAAAGGGTACAAGCAGAAGCAGCTCCGCCGCGAGGAGGACAGGGCCATCAGGGACATCGTGGCCAAGGAGCTGAACGCGGTCAAGAACGACCTCGCCAACTCCGCGGCGGCCACCGTCGGGAACCTCGACGCCATGAGGATGTCGGAGAGGCTCAGGGCCAAGGTGGACCGCTACACCTCCCAGGTCAAGAAGACCGCCGTGGGCTACACCGGGTTCCACGAGGCCGTCAAGATCAGGGAGACCGAGCTCGACAGGGTCGTGACCTTCGACGCCCAGCTCATCGACGGGGTCGAGGCGCTCAAGAAGGAGACCGCGGACCTCACGAGGTTCGCCGACTCGGGAGAGGACATCAAGACCCCCATGAGGATGATCGAGAGGGACGTGGACGCCCTCATAGAGGCTTTCAACCAGAGGGACGCGGTCATGAAGGGCATCGCGTCGGAGCAGGAGTGATCTGAATGGCATTCGGCAGCAAGAAGAACGAAGAGAAGAAGACCAACGTCGTGTACTGGGCCGACCAGGGCCCCGACGACATCATCTACGTCTCCCCGCACGACGACCTGAGGTTCTACACCTCGGTCACCGTCCCGGAGCACGCCGTCGCCCTGTTCATCAGGGACGGGCAGCTCCAGGGGGTACTGGAGCCCGGAAGGCACCTGATCTCGTCGAACAACATCCCCTGGCTCACCAAGCTGTACAACGCGGCCCTGGGGTTCAAGGAGACCCCGTTCAAGGTCCAGGTCGTGTTCATCAGCCTCAAGATCTTCAACGGCAAATGGGGCATCCGCTCCATGATCAAGGCGGCCAAGGAGTACGAGGTCCCGATCACCCTGATGGCTAACGGCGACTACCAGTTCCGCATCTCGGACGTCAGCGTGTTCTACACCCAGGTCCTGGGAGGCATGAAGAGCTACACCACCGGCGATGTGAACCAGTTCATGAGGGGGTTCATCTCCGAGCAGATAATCCAGCAGCTCAACCAGCAGTACTACATGGACGTCATGGCCAACCTGGAGAAGGCGTCCACCGGCACCAAGATCCTCATCGACCCCTACTTCCAGCAGAGGGGGATCGAGCTCGTCGCCCTCAAGATCAACGAGGTCTCGACCACCGAGGAGGAGAAGAACAAGGTCTTCGAGTACCTGCAGTTCAGCTCCCAGAACGGAGAGGCCTTCAAGCGCTACGAGGTCATGGACAGGATGGCGGACGCCATCGGCGACTCCCAGGGAGGGGCCGCCATGGGCGCCGGCATGATGCTGTTCCCGCAGATGTACCAGCAGCTCAACCAGCAGCCGGTCCAGGGCGTGAACGCGCAGCAGCAGGCCCCCCAGGCCCAGCAGGTCATGTGCCCGTACTGCGGGTCCCTGAACACCTATCCGTACAAGTTCTGCAACAACTGCGGCAAGCCCTCGCCCATGCAGCAGCAGGCGATGGGCCAGCAGGCCCAGCCGGCGGCCCCCGCTCCGGCGCAGCCCGCCGCGGCGCCTGCCCCTGCTGCCGCAGGAGCGCCCAAGGCGTTCAAGATCTGCCCGTACTGCGGCGAGAGCCTCGAGGGCCTCAAGAAGACCCCCAAGTTCTGCCCGTACTGCTCCGAGCAGCTCTACTGAAAACCTTTCCGGGGCGGGGATGCTCCCCGCCCCTTTGTTCATCTTCCGGAGTGGGTCTCATTGTGCAACGGCGACGACGGATGGTCCGGGATGGGGATGTGGCTCTTCCCCCCGCTGTTCTACAGGTACGGCGGCGGTGCGCCGCAGAACGGGAAGGAGGAGGCGGAGACCAAGGTCATGTGCCCGGTGTGCGGCGCGCTGAACTCCTATCCCTACCGCTACTGCTCCGAGTGCGGAAGCCCCTCACCCATGGAGAAATACGCCTCCTCCGCGCGTGCGGAGAAGCGCAGGTTCTCGTTCTGCCCGTTCTGCGGCGGGGACATCCGCGGGCTCTCCAAGCCCCCGCGCTACTGCCCGTACTGCGACGAGCGGTTCTTCTGACCGGGGCAAGGTTCAATACGGGCACGCCCCATGGGGAACCCCATGGAGAAGATGCTCCTGGATACGATCGACCTCGCGGTGAAGGCGGGGGAGATCGTCCTCTGCGACGAAGATTTCAAGGTCGGCAACAAGGGGACCAAGGAGAACTACGTCACCTCGACCGACATCAAGGTGCAGGATTATCTGAAAAGGGAGCTCACCGCGCTCATCCCGGGATCGTACTTCATGGGCGAGGAAGGGGACCTTCCCGAGAAGGACTCCGGGCTCATCGGGAGCGACAGGTGGGTGTGGATCGTCGATCCCATCGACGGCACCGCCAACTACGCCCGCGGAATGGACAACAGCGTCGTGTCCATCGCGCTGATGAGGCGCGGGGAGGTCGTCCTGGGAGTGGTCAGGCACCCTTACCTGGACCTGACGTTCTGGGCGTACAAGGGGCAGGGGGCGTTCCTCAACGGGAAGCCCATACACGTGTCGGACAGGAACATAGAGCACGCCATGCTCGCCACCGCCTGGTCCGCATACGACAAGTCGAAGGCCCCGGCCTGCTTCCGCATCGCCGAGAAGCTGTACAGCGTCTGCGAGGACATCAGGAGGACCGGCACGGCCGCCTACGAGCTCTGCCTCCTGGCCAAGGGCGCGGTCGACATCTACTTCGAGATCAACCTCTCGCCGTGGGACTACGCTGCGGCCTCCAGGATCGTCGAGGAGGCCGGAGGGCATATCCGCTCCCTCGACGGAGGGGTCCATCTCTACGGTCCCGGCCCCGTCATCGCCGGGAACACCGCTGAGAACACCGATTACGTGCTGAAGGCCGTGGAGCAGGAGATCGGAGCGCCCGGGGGCAGGGGGTTCTGACCCCCGGACCCGCGATGATGTCCAGAGTTCAAATTTAATTGTTTTCGTAGTATTGTTGCTTAAATCGTAACAAAATCAAGGAATTGCGATAAAATGCATCCAATAACTGCGAAAAAAGAATGTTATATATACCTGATATGCAGATATATGCTACAGGAGGCGCGTACCAATAGGGAAACAAAATACGCTGGACATCCGCGATGCGATCGGGTTCTTTTCGGAGCAGACCGCCAAATGCGGCGCAGGGCCAGTCGGCGCGCCGGTTTGGAGCGCAATCTGAACGGGATCGCGCAGAAAGCGGCCAAACTCATTAGTAAACCGGAGCAAGGTTCCGAGATCCGAACGACGGACGGGCGTTATGACCGTCGCCTGCTGCTCGGAACCCCGAGTCCATTCCCGTTTCTTCGCAAATCATCATCTTGTAAGGGCATTTAATCCGATACAATTTTACGGATACCGCCCGATGAGATGCTGATGAAAGCATCCGAGCAGTTCCGCCTGAACGCGGACGGCCTGACGGCCGACGGATACCACGCCCTTGAGCCGGCGGCCAAGAAGGCCATGTACATATCCGACGCCATAATGGCGGCCGTCCTTCTGGCTATTTTCGCGTTCACCTATCCGCACATAGGAGATGATCTCGGTTGGCTGAGGATCGCATACACGGCCGCCACGATAGCGCTGCTGGTCCTGCTCGCGGTCTACCCGGGCATATACTACGTCCGCTACCGCTACCGCATCGACAGCGACAAGGTCGAGGTGCGCAGAGGGGTTATCGTCATCACCCACACCCTCATCCCCATCGAGAGGATCCACGAGGTCACCGTCACCGTCGGGCCGATCAACGGCCTCTTCGGCCTCGCCGATGTGGAGATCGTCACCGCCGGAGGCACCGAGTCCATTGAACACCTGGACAGCAGGACCGCCGAGAGCATCGCCGCCCGCCTGAACGAGGTCGTGGTCGGGATCCTGAAGGAAAGGGACTGAATGGAACAAAGGCAGTACAAGAACAGCGGCGTCGTCATCGCGAAGAAGTTCATCGTTTTCGAGATAGCGATAATAGCCGTCATCTGGGGCGCGGAGGGCCTGCTGTCCGATGAAGCGGACCTGGGCCCGGCCTGGCAGGCCCTGATGTGCATCCTGACCGCGCTGAACGCGTACAGCTGCTGGTACATCGTGGAGCACACGGTGTTCACCTTCGACGGGAACAAGCTGACCGTCAGCGGTAAGTTCGTCTCGAGGAACAAATCGGAGATCCAGTATTCCAGGATGGCCTCGGTGGGGATCACTCGCGGCATCCTGGACAGGCTGCTGGGCGTGTCCACCCTGACCTTCAACGTGAACTCAGGCGTGAACTCGTCCGCACCCGACGCCACCCTCTGCATCGAGAAGGAGGAGGCCGAAAGGCTGCGCACCTACCTGAACGGCGTGATCTTCGGAATGAGGCAGGAGGATGCGCCTCCTCAGGAGACTGCAGACGATGCCCGGATGCCTGATGCCGGGGTGCGCAGGGAATCGCTCGTGAAGGTCACCAACCGGGAGATCATCGTCCACAGCTTCCTGTCCCAGTCGTCCCCGCAGCTCCTGCTGGCACTTGCTCTGATCGTATGGGGCGCATGGTCCGCGCTGTCGGAGAGCGTCGGCGGAGGATACATTGCGCTCTACCTCTTCATGCTGGAGGAGGTCATCCCGATGATCTCCGTCTGCTGCCGCTACTACAACTACCGCATAGAGCGCGCCGGCGACACCGTGGTCGTGGAGTACGGCATGTTCACCCAGAAGACCGTCTCCTTCCGCGAGAACAAGGTGAACTCCGTCCGCATGAGGTCGCCCGCCCTCGCCCGCGCGCTGGGTCTCTGCACCCTGGAGGCTGAGGTCGTCGGCACCGCCAACGGGAACGGCGACGATACCGTTCCCCTGCTGTGCCCGATGAAGAGGAAGGAAGATGTCCGGGCGCTGCTGGAAAGGGCCCTGCCGGAATTCGCATCGCAGGCCGGCACCATGCCCCAGCCGAAGGCCGGGAAGCACATCTGCATCCTCTACTGGTCGACCGCCGCCGCCCTGTTCGCGGCCGCGGCCGGCATCTCCTGGTACCTCCTCGATGACAGCGAATACAGCATGCTGGCACTTCCGGCAGCCGCTGTCCTGCTGCTCTCTGCGGCGGACTCGGCAGCCTACGGCCTGTGCGCCGCCGGCCTCCGCGCCTTCGCTTCGGACGGGAGCATCTTCATCTTCGTCACCGGGGGCTTCGACCGGTCCGAGACCCGCTTCAATTACGACAAGGTCCAGTCCGTGGACATCCTGGCGGGGCCGATGGAGCGCCGCAACGGAGTGTGCAGATGCTCCGTGAGAATGCTGTCCGCCCGCGGGTTCTCCACGGTCACCTCCGGGAGGTTCTCCGAGGAGGATCTGAGGGCCGTGCCGGGCACCGTCATGGCCAGGATACTCGACGGAAGGTACGACTGGCGCCGGTACTCCTGAATTCCGCGGTCATTTTTATTACAGAGAAGCGGTTCTGGGACCCATATGGCAGATGACTTAGGCAAGTACATCACCTCGATCCCCGATTTCCCCAAGAAGGGGATCGTCTTCAGAGACATCACCACCCTCATCTCGGACCCCGAGGGGTTCAGGAAGTCCGTCGACGGGCTCGCGCATATGGTCGACGGAATGAAGGTCGACGTCGTTGTCGGCTCTGAGTCCAGGGGATTCGTCTTCGGCGCCCCCGTCGCCTACAAGCTCGGCCTGGGCTTCGTCCTCGCCAGGAAGAAGGGCAAGCTCCCCCGCGAGACCATCTCGGAGGAGTACGGCCTCGAGTACGGCACCGCCACCCTCGAGATGCACAAGGACAGCATCAAGAAGGGCGACAGGGTGTTCATCGTAGACGACCTCGTAGCGACCGGCGGGACCACCAAGGCCATCATCAACATGGTCGAGAGGCTCGGCGGAAAGGTCGTCAAGATTGGGTTCGTCATGGAGCTTGCAGGCCTCGGCGCCAGGGAAGGGGCCCTCAAGGGCTACGATATGGACAGCCTGATCATCTACCCGGGCAACTGAAAAGACCGATGTGCCAGCGCCCCGGCCATAGCCGGAGCGCCCATCGGCGGAAGGGCCTGCCGGGATTCGAACCCGGGTTGTCAGCTCCGAAAGCTGATAGGATCATCCTGGCTACCACACAGGCCCGGATTTTGATATCCTGACGGCGTATTAATACCGTTGTTTTCAGTTCGAACAGTCCAGGCAGACGCCGTGCCCGGCGGCCACGAACAGCGGGGAGACCGACTTCAGCGAGGCCTTCAGTGCGTTCCTCCTCGGTTCCGGTATCCTCGCCTCCCCGAAATCGTTTATGGCATCGTCCCAGGAGACCTTCCTGACCTTCCCGGCAGTGTTCCCGGTGGAGAAGAACAGGTCGGAGCTGTAGAAGATGCGGGTGTGCTCCTCGAAGAACAGCAGCCCGTCGTTCATATGCACCTCCGAGGGGTAGGCGACGAACTGGATGCTGACGCCCTCGGCTTCCAGCGGCAGGCCGGGGGCGGCCGCGATGACATTCCCCTCGTAACCGTAGCCTTTCAGCTCCCTGGCGGTCATCGCGGAGCATACGGCGGACACCTCCGGGAACTTCTCGTGGAAGAGACCGAGCGCCCCGTCCTCGTCGGATTCGTTATGCGAGATGAGGATGTATTTGAGGCTCCTGCCGGCCAGGATCCTCTCGATCTCCGGCATGTTCCTCTCGGCTTCGGCGACGGTCCCGGTGCAGAAAACCAGCGGGACGCGGCCGGCCAGCAGGTACTGGTGGATGGAGATCCCCGCTCTCTCGATGTAATCGGTGAACTGCCAGAGGTCCCCGCATATGTTGCAGGCCATGCCGAGGCATGAGAGGAGGCGCATATGATCTTTTCGCGATTCTGAACAGAGAAGATCTGCCGGAGGCGTACCCATGGCTTTCACGGCAATCAGCTGTTTTTCTCCGGGTCCTCCATCCAAGCGAAGCTCGACACTTTGGCTATGAGCCCCACCTTGATCGCGCTACAATTGACTCCCGAGATGCGGAACTCGTTGAACGCTGATCCTACCACCCAAACGGTGCTGTCAGAATAGCTGTCGGTGAGAACGGCCGTCCATGCCCAGTTCTTGGATGGATCTGTGCCGTAGGTCACATATTTTGTTCCGACGAATGAGTTGGAAGAGTTGACGGCGACCTCCCCCACGTTCCCTCCCCAGTCTATCTCTATCTTGATGTCGGCGTCTCCGATTGGGCCTGTCACGGTCACAAACAATATGTACTGGACCGAACGCTCCATCCAGACGCGGAATCTGAACGAAGAATCGCTGCTGCTCAACGATGGGTCTGCCTTCCCGCTCTGGTCGAGGGTGAAGTATTCCACAGCATACCCAGACGGAGAATCGGATCCCGGAACGAAGTAGACCTGGTCGTAATCCCCATCGTTGAAATGATGGAAACTCCCCCCGTCGCTACCTTCCGCATTGTCCTTCTCCAGGATATGCGACAACTTCACGGCGTCTCCGTTCGCGCTTTGGACGACGTGAACTATGTTCCCGCTGTTCGTGACCGTGGACTCGAGGCCGAGCACGGATGGGATCATGGAGGCCGCCAGCATTGCGGCGACTATGGCAACGGCTATGACGAGATAACTCAACCTCAAAACAACGCCTCTGTGCTTCGAACAGCCTCTTGAACGTCCTTCCATGCTTGGACGACGGCCTGCGATCCGATCGATCGCAGGCCATGCACCCTCATCCGGGCGCACATCTATAGATAGGATTGCACTATAGCGGACTATATATCGCTTATCTCGAACCGAACAGTTGGGTTTTGCATTTCTGGACGTTTTCGGTTTTGATCGTCAGTACCCGCGGCTCGCGTCACGATCTCAAAAATTCGACTGCACGGCCCGAGAGCATAACGGGCAAAGACAACGGCTACGGCCTCGAACTGCCGATGAACGGACGATGAGCGTGAAACCCCGGCATCTGCCGGGGAAC
>Ga0256406_1007214_pt1 | contig 10696 bp, 9 predicted proteins | sample RumenRJG_03DNA_FD_185986 | JGI IMG/M metagenome (GOLD analysis project Ga0256406, IMG submission 185986) | Bovine rumen microbial communities from Lethbridge, Alberta, Canada - RJG_03 | ecosystem: Host-associated > Mammals > Digestive system > Stomach > Rumen | place: Canada: Alberta | collected...
CAATTACGTCGTGCTCCCTGACGATCTTGGTCGAGTACTTGTGCATGCGGTCGCGCTTTATGTCCGACTTGCGCTTGTACATCAGCGCAAGCTTCTTTACGAGCTTTGCGCGGTTACTGGAGCCTGGCAGCGAGCGGTCAAGCTTCTTGTGAAGCAGGCTGATCCTGCGATCGATTCCGTCCAGGTGCTTGTTGAAGCTCTCAAGCTGCGTGCAGTCGCTCAAGGTCGCGAAGAACCTCGATCCCATGTCGATGCCGACCGAGTTATCAGGATCTGGTTCGGTGATCTCTGGCGCGTGCGGCTTCACTGCCAGTGCCATTCGCATCGGGTAGGACCGCTGGCCAGAGCGAGTTTATAAAGCTCCACCAGAGCTTCATCGCGTTGCGGCGCTGCTTCAAGTAGTCATCGTTGCGCCGATAGGCGCGCTCGACCTTCGATGTGGCGTGCTGGAGGATCGCCTCGCTGATGTAGGGCGGCACCTGGCTTGTCCTGTCTGCAAAGAAGTTTCTTCCGATAGAGCGGATCCCGTGCGCGCAGAGCTTTCCCTGGTACCCGCAGTCAGTCAGGGCGCGGTTCATCGTCTGCGGCGAGAGTGGCGCGCGCGGATCGCGGTAGCCCCTGAAGACGTAGCCGGTCTCATCGCTTCCGTAAAGGCGGTGAGCCTCAATCATAAGTGCCTCGAGCGTGTCATCGGTTGGGATGATGAACTCGTCGTGTGTCTTGGTCCTGCGAGCGGTGATCTGGTGGCGCTTGAGGTCGAGATCGGAGATCTTGAGGGAGACGACCTCTGCAGGGCGCAGCAGCACTCGGAGGCTAATCTGCAGGAGGAGCCAGCGTCGGCCTCCCTGCCTTGCAAAGATCTCAAGAAGCTTGCGCAGCTCGACCTTGATCTCGTCGTGGTTGAAGCTCGGGCGGTGCCTCGCCATGGCCTCCGACATCTGCTCCGCCTTCCTCATGATCGGAAGGCTCCAGATGGTGCCGAGCGGGTTGCGGTCGATGACCCCGATCGCCACGGCAAAGTCGAGCACCGAGACCATGAGCCTCGTTGCGGTGACCGCGCTGGTGTAGCGTCCGGTGGCAACGAGGTTGTCGACTACATCCCTCCCGAAAATGAGCGGGTTCAAGCGATCTGCGCGCACCTTCTCGTAGATGCTCAGGTGGAGCGCCCACATCTTGCTGTGGAGCGTCTTCGAGTTCTCCTTGAGCACGGCGCGGTTCTGGCCTTCAAAAAGCACGAATATGGCGCCAAGCTTGGGGCAGCGGCGCAGGGCGCGCACCTCCCTGTAGAGGGGATCTTCTTTCACATCAGGCATTTTCGACTCCTTTGCGTTTTTCTCCCCCGCGCCTTGCGCGTCAAGGCGCTGCGCGGGGCTTACGCAGGAGTGCAAAAATGGAGCCGTCAGCAGGTGCTGTCGTCCTGAAGGCGCCTCGTCAGGCGCATCTGAATGAGGCAGAGCAGCCCCACCAGCATGAAGATCACCGTAGCTATCGCCGCTGCCAGGCCGTAGTCGTTGCCGCATCCGCCCTCGAAAGCAATGCGGTAGGTGAAGCTCACCAGGAGATCGGTGTAGCCTGCGGGCTGGTCGGAGTCGATGAAGTCAGGACCGCCTCCGGTGAGCAGCTTGATGAGCACGAAGTTGTTGAAATTGAATGCGAACGATGCGATGAGCAGCGGCGCAAGCGGCCTCATGAGCAGGGGCAGGGTGATGAAGCGCAGGTTCTGCCAGGGGCTTGCGCCCTCGATGGCGCTGGCCTCGTAGAGATCATCGGGGATCGATTTCAGAAGCCCCATGCAGAGGATCATCATGTATGGGTAGCCAAGCCAGCGTTGACGAGGAGCAGCATCGCCAGCGCCAGATGCGGATCAGAGAACCAGTCCAGCGTCTGCCACTGCATCCCGAGCATCGCGAGCGCGGGCTCCATGATCATCTTCAGGAAGATGTTGACCTCGCCCCAGTGCTGGTTGAACAGCCCCTTGAAGACGAGGATCGAGATGAACGACGGCACCGCGTAGGGGAGCATCAGCAGCACGCGGTAGACGGATCTGCCTTTGAGGAAGGGCCACTGCACGAGGCAGGCAAGCACTAGCCCGACTGCAAGCGACAGCACCACCGTGCCCAGGGCGAATGCCACCGTCCACGCGAAGATCCTAAGGAAAGGCCCCTGCGCGCTCCTGAAGAACCTCCGGTAGTTGGCAAATCCGACTCCAACGCGAAAGCCCGGGGCGAACTCTTCTCCCGATGGACGCCCCTGCGCGTCGGCGTACTGGTAGAAGCCGGCCTCCATGTTCGCCACGAAGAGCGCCTTTTCCCAGTTGTCATAGAGCACCGGCACTCCTTCAACCTCCGATCCCTTCTTGACTCGGGTGAACTTGAAGCCGGCCTTGGTAAAGCGCCACAGCCCGGACAGCGCCAGCACGCGCTTGTCCGGCAGCACGAGATCCGCCCTCATCAGTCCCATGCGCCGCGCGAAGATCTCCTTGACAGGCATGGCTCCAGCAGGTCAGGGAGCCGCCGCCTTGCGCATCCTGATCCTCTTCCTCGGCGCGTCATCGAGGATCCCGCCCTTTGGCAGCTCAACGGAACTTGAGAGGAACGTTCCGTCCAAGCCCGATACCTCAATCAGGCATCGCCCTCCGCCTGCGTCAATAAGCGATGTCGCGTACCCGTCATGACCGAGGCGGTACATGTCACGCATGCGGTAGAGCATGGCCTGGCGCACCGTCATGATGCGGCTTCCCGAGTAGTTGGTGAAGGAGAAGTAGACGGTGTAGGCAAGCGGAAAGATGATGAAGGCGATCGTGCCCGCGATCGCAGTGAAGGCGTACTTCTGGGCGCGCAGGCGGCTGTCCCCCGAAGATCCAGATCCCAAGGCCGACGATGGCGACGTCGAGGAGCGGATAGAAGAGCTCGCCTGAGAGGACAAGCCGCAAGTCGGCGCAGAGGTTGGCGGCGGCCACGGCAAGGAGCAGGATCCACCTTGCGGCATTTCGCGCAAATGACGGACGCGCAGGTTCTGAGGAGGGAATGGACAAGGGGCTTCCTCGTGGCGGTGAAAAAGAAAGGGCGGGGAACCGAAGCCCCCCGCCCTTGGCCATTAAAAGGAACCCTGTTACCTCTCAGCGCGGGTGTAGACCGCAGTCCTCGGGAAGGCGATGCCGTCGGCGTCGAACAGGTGGCAGGCTGCCGCCGGAATGCCGATGGTGAAGTTGTCGCCTGATTTCACATCGACCGCGAAGTCGTGGCGGATCGTGAAGTCCACGCCCTCGTCGCAGGCGCCGACGTCGAGGTACATGAAGAACTCGGCGCCGAGGTTCTCGGTGACGATGACCTTGCCCGACAGCGTGCCGCCGTCGGCCTTGCTGCTGCTGGCGGCGACCAGGTGCTCTGGGCGGACGCCCAGCTGGACCTTCTGGCCGACCTCGCCGCGCGAGGCGTCGACGCAGGCGGTGAGCACTTCGCCGGTGGCGAGCTTGACCTTGCAGGTCTTGTCGCCGATCTCGGCGATGGTGCCGTTGATGAAGTTCATCTTCGGGGAGCCGATGAAGCCCGCCACGAACTGGTTGACCGGGTGGTTGTAGAGCTCAAGCGGGGTGCCGAACTGCTCGAGGTTGGACTCGGCGTTGGCCTGCAGCGGGCTTAACACGCAGATCTTGTCGGCAAGGGTCATTGCCTCGACCTGATCGTGGGTGACGTAGATGATGGTCGCGTTGATGTCGCGGTGGAGCTTTGAGATCTCCAGGCGCATCCTCACGCGCAGCGCGGCGTCGAGGTTCGACAGCGGCTCGTCGAAGAGGAAGACCGAAGGCTGCTGGACGATGCAGCGGCCGATGGCGACGCGCTGCCTCTGGCCGCCGGAGAGGGCCTTGGGCTTGCGGTCGAGGAAAGGCTCGAGGCCGAGGATGTCGGCGGCGTGCACGACGCGCTGGCGGATGGTCTCCTTGTCCATGTGCTTGAGCTTGAGGCCGAAGGCCATGTTTTCGAACACGGTCATGTGCGGGTAGAGGGCGTAGGACTGGAAGACCATGCCGATGTTCCTCTGCGAGGGAGGAACGTCGTTCATGCGCTTGCCGCCGATGACGAGATCGCCCGAGGTGATGTCCTCGAGGCCTGCGATCATGCGCAAAAGCGTGGACTTGCCGCAGCCGGACGGGCCAACGAACACGATGAAGTCGCCGTCCTTGATGTCGAGGTTGATGTTGCGCAGAGTGTCCTTCAGCACGGAAGGGTTGTAGTTCTTTCTAACTTTGCTTAAGAGTACGTCAGCCATTTTGTGTCTCTGAATTTGTCTCATGTGGCCGCCTTGCGGCCGTGAATCCTTTAAAACGCGGGCTCAAGGCCCGCTCTATGCGTCAGCCCTTGACGCCGCCTGCGGTCAGGCCGCCTACCAGCCAGCGCTGGGCCAGCAGGAAAACTATAGTGATGGGCAGGCCGGAGAGCACTGCGGCAGCGGCGAAGTCGCCCCACAGGTAGTTCTGCGGGTAGAGGTACTGCTGCGAGCCTACGGCCAGGGTCAGCTTGTCCATGTCCATGAGGAGGACGGAGGCGACCGGCACTTCGGTGATGGTGCTGATGAAGGCCAGGATGAAGACCACCGCCAGGATCGGCACCGAGAGCGGCAGCAGGATCAGCCTGAATGCCTGCCACGGGGTGGCGCCGTCAATTGCGGCAGCCTGCTCGAGCGAGGGGTCGATGGTCTCGAAGTATCCCTTGATGGTCCAGATGTGCAATGCCACGCCGCCTAAGTACGACAGGATCAGGCCGCCGTGGGAGTTGAGGCCCAGCGCCGGGATGTAGCTGCCGATGCGGTTGAACAACGCGTAGATGGCGACGAGGGCCAGCACCGCGGGGAACATCTGGAAGATCAGCATGGAGTTTAAGATGAAGGTCCTGCCGCGGAAGCGCATGCGCGCGAACGCGTAGGCCGAGGTGGTGGCCAGGCAGATGATGAGCGCTGCGGTTATGAAGGCGACCTTGATGGAGTTCCACAGCCAGTGCATGACCGGGAACGGGGGAGGGGTGACCTGGTCGCGGTAGACGCCGAACGAGGTGCCTTCCTTGTCGTTGGCCTCGATCATGTAGCGCTCCGTGCTGCCGTCGTCCTTGGCCACGTCGATGGCGAGCTTGCCGGCCACGGCCTTGGTGAGGTCGAGGGTCTTGCCGTCGTCGAGGAACTGCGACTCGTCAGGCTCGGCCTCAGGGTGCGCGGCCTTGACGGAGAGCATCTGCTTTGAGGTGGAGGCCTTGGCCTGGGCGACGTCGAACGGGGCGGTCACGAACGGATCGAAGGGATCGGTGCCGTTGTCCGAGGCGAAGAGCACGGCCTTGCCGTCATCGGCCTTTAGGAACCTGATGTCGGCGCCGCGGACGCGCACGTTGTCGTGCACGCTGATGCCCAGCGCCAGCTTCCAGTGGTCGAGCGTCGAGGTCTGGGCGCTTGGGATCACGTCGCCGACCGAGTAGTTGCCCTGGCGGAACGAAATTGCGACCACCATGAGCAACGGGAACAGGATGAAGGCCAGGAAAACCCACATGAACAGGTGGGCCGCAGCCTTCCTGTACTTGAGGTTCTTGGATTGGACCATTGCCATTTTCTGATTCTCCTTAGACTCTGCCGTCGTTGTTCTGGCGGATCATGCGCAGCTGGATGAGGCTCAGGAAGCCGACCAGGATGAAGATGAGCGTCGCGATGGCTGCGGCCAGGCCGTAGTCGTTGCCCTTGCCGCCTTCGAATGCGATGCGGTAGGTGAAGCTCACGAGCAAGTCGGTGTAGCCGGCCGGCACGGTGGAGTCGATGATGTCAGGACCGCCTTTGGTGAGCAGCTGGATCAGGACGAAGTTGTTGAAGTTGAACGCGAACGATGCGATGAGCAGCGGAGCCAGCGGCTTTAAGAGCAGCGGCAGCGTGATGTAGCGCAGGTTCTGCAGCGGGGATGCGCCCTCGATCGCGGTGGCCTCGTAGAGATCGTCCGGGATGGACTTCAGAAGGCCCATGCAGAGGATCATCATGTACGGGTAGCCGAGCCAGGCGTTGACGATGAGGATCATGCCTCTGGCAAGCCACGGGTTCGTGAACCACTCAGGCGCCGACCAGGTGGCCCCGAAGAGGCTGTAGATGGGCCCGAAGATCATGTTCAGGAACATGTTTATCTCGCCGAAGTTCTGGTTGAACAAGCCCTTGAACACGAGGATTGAAATGAAGGACGGGACTGCGTACGGCAATATCAGAAGCACGCGGTAGACGCCGCGGCCTGCCAGGAACTGCCACTGCACGAGGCAGGCGAGCACCATGCCGATGGCCAGCGTGATGAACACGGTGAAGCCGGCGAACACGACGGTCCAGATGAAGATCTGGGCAAACGGCGCGCGTATGCTCTTGTTGCCGAAGAACTTGATGTAGTTCATGAAGCCGATGTTGACGCGGAAGCCCGGCGCGAAGGTCTTGCCCTCGGGCAGGCCGTCCTTGCCCGCGTACTGGTAGAAGCCGGTGTCCATGTTCGGCACGAAGAGCTTCTTCTGCTCGTGGTCGAACAGGGCGTTGTCGACGAGCACCGGCGTGCCGTCGTCAAGCTTGCTCCCCTTGGCGATCGGGGTGAACCTGGGGCTCTCGGCGGAGAACTGGCGCAGCCCGCTCATCGCGAGGACCACCTTGCCGCCGGGCACGTGCAAATTGAGCTTCTGCAGCGACAGGCGGTGGGAGATCACTTCCTTGAGCTGGGCGCCCTCCGCGGCCTTCTCGGCATCGGAAGGCTCACGCAGGACCAGATCGACCCTCTTGGCCTCGGGGGCGATGACGCCGGACTCGAGCCTGACCGGATCGGTTATGTAGGAGCTGTCGCCCTGCGTGACCATGATCTGGTACTTGCCGCCGTCTGAGGCGATCATCTTGAGGTCGTAGTCGCCGCCTTCGGAGCGGTAGACGGCGTTGAGGTGGTACCTCATCGCGTCCTCGACCGTCATGATGTGGTCGCCAGAATAGTTGGTGAACGAGATGTAGACGGTGTACACGAGCGGGAAGATGATGAACGCGATCATTCCGGCCACGCTCGGGAAAGCGTACCTTTGCGCGTACATCTTCTTGCTGGTGAACACGTAAACGCCGAGGCCGACGATTATGATGTCCAGCAGCGGGTACACGATGTCACCGTTGAGGTACATGCATACGTCCGCATAGAGATTTACCAGCACTATCAGAGCAACGATGCCCCACTTCAGGGCGAACCTGCCTGGGGAGGAGCTCTGCTTGCCGGCAGCTGTCGTTTCCATCTTTATTTCCTTTTAATGACTTCTAGGGTTTGGCGCTCCCAAAGGCGCGCCGCTGGGGCTTGCCGCCCCCGGGGGAGGCCCCCCGAGATGGATTGATCCTGCCATCCCGCGGGACCCACTTGGGGGATTTGATCCAGAATGTGTGATCCTTTTCCCACTGCCTTTCTTGCAAACGGCACCCACCGCGCAGGAAGGCCCGCTTCCGCGGAGTTCCCCTTCCAGGCAATGGATGCCATGCGGGAACTTAAAAAGGCGGAACCCAGCGGCCCCGCCTTTCCTCGTTCAGTTACTTGTCAGCAACGATGCGCTTCGCGGCCTGCTCGAGGGCGTCGTCAACGCTCTGGCGGCCGGAGGTGGCGTTCTGGAGGGCGGTCTGGAAGGAGGACCAGAACCTGCTCATCTCAGGGACGTTGGGCATGGGCTCGCCGTTCATGGCGTTGTCCATGGTCGCGGCGATGCGAGGGTTGCGGGCCAGCTGCTTCTCGAAGGAGTTCAGGGCCGACACGCCGATCTGCTTGTCGTCGTTCATGGCCTTGAGGCCCTTGTCGGTCAGGAAGTACTTCTCGAGGAACTCGACGGCCAGTTCCTTGTTGGGAGAGGCGGCGTTGATGCCGGCGGACAGCACGCCGACGAACGGCTTGGCAGGCTTGCCATTGAGGGCCGGGAGGGCGTTGACGGAGAAGTCGATCTTCGCCTTGTCGTAGTTGGCCCAGGCCCAAGGCCCGTTGATGATGCAGCCGAGCTTGCCCTTGGCGAACTGGGCCTCCATGACGCCGAAGTCAGCGCCCTTGGCCATGTGGCCGGTCTTGATCATGTCGACGATCCAGTTCACGCCGGCCTTGGCGCCGTCATTGGCAACGCCGGTGTCCTTGACGTCGTAGCCGGTCTCGGTGCGCTTGAAGGCGTAGCCGCCGTCAGCAGCGACGATCGGGTAGGAGAAGTAAGGGGTGTTGTAGTCCCACAATATGGCATGGGTGTCCTTGTCCTTCTTCTGGAGCTCCTCGTCGAGCTTCTTGAAGTCCTCGAAGTTCTCAGGAGGGGTCGGGACGAGCTTGTTGTTGCAGATAAGGCCCACGGCCTCGATTGCAACAGGGTAGCCAACAATCTTGCCATCGGAGGTGACGGCATCCCATGCGAAGTCGGCGAACTTGGCCTTCTCTTCCTTGGAAGGATCGAGGGGGGCCAGGAGGCCAGCCTTCGCCCACTCGCCGAAGCGGTCGTGGGCCCACATGATGATATCCGGACCGTCCTGGGTGGCGGCGGTCTGCATGAACTTCACTTCAACCTGATCAGGGTGCGCGACAGTGACCTTGATGCCGGTGGCCTTGGTGAATTCCTCGGCAATCTTGGCAAGCCCGTTGTAGCCCTTGTCGCCGTTGAGCCAGATGGTCAGCTGGTTCTGCTCAATGGCAGCATTGGCGGAAGCGGCAGCGCCCATGAGGATGGTGCCGATGAGTGAAGCAATTACAGTCTTTTTCATTAGTAGTACCTTTGTTAGCTTATGTTTGCATCCAGCCCCTTGCGGAACCAAAAGCTGCAGAGCATCGGGCCTGCCCGCCGGCGTGGGGCGCACTGGCGTTCTCCCTAGCTCTGTCTGTTGAAAATTATATGAACGCGCTGTAGGGCAAAAGTAAATCCAATTGACTGCTTTGTGTACACAATTGACCTAGTTTCAAAATTATGTGACTCAAAGCGGCATTTTGTACGCCGTTTTGCCTGTTTCTTGTATGCCTAAAGACTATCTTTCTGTTTTACAAAATTCTGGACGCGTTTTTGAGGGAGCTTTAGCCATGTTGCAAATTTTCAAGAAGGGCAGTTGCATGTCTGTCAAGGGCTTTTGATGAGACCTGGGACCATACAATTTTGAACTGGTTTTATGAACTGCAATGACCAAAACAACGTTTTCATGTATGCAGATTCAAAATGCGATCCCGGATGTTACTTGGTTGTAAGCAAAGCAAAATCGCTGCATGAAAACGATTGTGGCAACCTTGGTGGAAGCATGGATGGGAAGGCTGGCTTGAAATGGCTGGAAGATAGAGATCAAAAGCCCCGCATTGCGCGGGGCTTCTGGCTATTGCAGGCGGCCGCTCATGGCAGCTGCGCCGATCCCTGGGGCTTGGCCGCAGACGGCGCGCTGCCGGGGGCGCAGACGCTCTTGCGGTATTGGAGCGGGGTGATCCCGAAGCGGCGCTTGAAGAGCCTGAAGAAGTAGGCCTCGTTCTCAAAGCCGTTTGACTGCGAGATCTCGGTCACCGACTGCGAGGTGAGCAGGAGCTTCTCAGCGGCCTTGCGCAGCCTGTAGTCGTTCAGGTACTCGGTGAAGCTCATGTGGGTCGCCTTCTTGAAGAACCTGCAGAAGTAGGCCTCCGAGAAGTTCATGCGCATCGAGGCGTCGGCTATGGAAAGCGGGCCGCTGTAGTGATCATGGATCCAGTTGAGGAGCTCCTTGAGCTTCTGCATGCGCTGCTGGTCCACCGAGGTGGTTATGACCTGCTGCGAGAACAGCCCGGCCTTTGAGAAGTGGGTGAGCAGGGCGAGCATGCGCACCTTTATGAAGAGCCTCTCGTCGGGCTCGGGCTGCTTCCAGTGCGAGCAGACGTAGTCGAAGTTATCCAGCGCCTGCTTGTATTCAGCCGAGGAGGGGTAGACGAGCGGCAGCGGCCTGGTGCCGTTCGTGACCGAGTCGTAGATGTTGCTCAGCGACTTGTCGTAGGTCGCGAGCCTCACCATGTCCGGGTTGAAGACGATGGCGCGCTGCCTGGCCGTTGTGGGCAGGATGAGGTAGTGGACCACGTTGCAGGGGATCATCATCATGCAGGGCGCCTTGATGGTGTAGCGCTTCATGTTGATCCCGACCTCGAACTCCCCGCTGTCGAACGAGATCACCTCGCACTCGGGGTGCCAGTGGATCTTGACGTGCTCGGGGAAGTTGCCTCCGTTCCAGAGGTACACCGCCAGGGGGAAGAGCGAGCTTCCGTGCTTGCGCGCTTCCTTAGGCACGTTCTGGGGAATTGTGTTTTTCATTGAGGGGGCTTTCTCCGCCTTGCGTACTCCGGCTGGGGCTTCCGGGGTTTTGGGCGCAGACAAGCGTACAGGATTGTCCGAATGCACGGCAGTCTCCCTTTGCTTAAAAGTCCGCGGCAAGTTGCCCCACAGCCTGCCTTAAACTTAATGTTTTTCAGATTTTAACAGCACGATGCAACGTTTGCACGTCCAAAATGCAGGATTTGGCACTGGGCGTGCCGCAGCACCCTGCAGCAGCCTAAAACTGTACTTAGGATCACAAAAAAACGCCCCATGCCCTAAACTCATTGGTCCCTAGACCATAACACATGTGAGCTCTGTCACATAACGCCGAAATTTTCTATTTCGGCGTTTGTTTTTCAACGTTTTTTATTGCGTTGGGCCAATTTTGGGCGTATCATAGT
>Ga0256406_1007216_pt1 | contig 10691 bp, 8 predicted proteins | sample RumenRJG_03DNA_FD_185986 | JGI IMG/M metagenome (GOLD analysis project Ga0256406, IMG submission 185986) | Bovine rumen microbial communities from Lethbridge, Alberta, Canada - RJG_03 | ecosystem: Host-associated > Mammals > Digestive system > Stomach > Rumen | place: Canada: Alberta | collected...
CGCATCCAGCTTCCTTCAGATTCCACCTCACGGTGAACACCCTTGCCTTCGGCTATGTCCTTCCCACTACCGGGCGGACTCCGGACTTGCACCGGCTAGAAACGTGCGCCGCCAGGCGCACCTAAAAGACCGACCCCGCAATTCTTGTGCGGGGTCGGTATGTTTATCACTGCCATGTCAGCGGCAGGTCCCGGTGCTGCATCCGGACGGGGTCCGGAAATGTCTGCCCGCCCAGGTCGAGCTCCACCGACAGGATCACCTGCGGTTCAACAGGTTTGTTGACTTCGACCCCGGGATACGGGAAGTCGGTCACGGGAAGGGTTTCGACCTTCTCAAGCCGAAGGATTTCTTCCCATCCTCCGGTCACCCTGCCGAACACAGGATAGATGCCTTTATGCTCCGGGAGGTCTCTCAGAGGAAAGAAGAACTCCCCGCCTGAAAGGCCCGCTTCACCGTATCCGCCCATGCAGACACATCCCGGATGCGAATCCAGAGGTTCGATCTCAGGGTGCAGCTGCGATTCGTACGGGATCAGGTAACGGGCTTCTTCTTTTCCGTAGCCGGTGTAGCTGACATCGATCCAGCTGCCCGGTACGATGCGCTCGATGGCGTGTCCGTCCATCAGGCCGCGTGAAGCAATATAGATGAAACTGGCGACAGTGTTCGGAGCGGCATCCGGCAGCAGCTCGATCACGATCCTGCTGCCGTTCGCCATTTTTAAAGTTGCAATCGGATTCATCGTTCCAGATCCTTCGTCCAAAGTTTTTCGTGCAAAAGTCTTTCGTGCCAAAGTTTTTCGTCAAAAGCCTTCATCAATTGCCCGCGGCTATACCTCGGCTGCGGCTCTGGCTTGTGTGACGCCCTTAACTTCGTAGGTCTCAGGGTCTACCAGGACGCCATAATCCGCTTCTGCCTGCTCGGCTGTGATGTACTCGTTCTTGACATCCCAGGCGACTTTTTCCGGCGGTCTTCTGAACGGATCTCCGTATCCGCCTCCGGTCGCTGTCGTCATACGTACAAGATCGCCGCGGTTCATGACACGTCTCGCGACGATGCCCTGCGGACCGGACTGTGTCCCGTCGGCATCAATGAATTCAAAGTAATTGATCGATCCGTCTTTGCCGCCGGCAGCACCCCATACAGGCCACTTGTTGCGGCCGAAAGAGGCTGTGAAGGACTGGTTGTCGTTCATGGACAAATACGATCTGACAGCACCCGCGCCGCCTCTGTATTCACCGGCGCCCGCACCGTCACAGTGCAGGCTGTGCTCAGCGACTCTGATGCCATAGCGGATCTCGGCCATTTCTACAGGTACGTTGTAGGTCTCACCGTCACCGACGCAGAACTGTCCGACCTGGCCGTCATGTCCCATGCACGCGCCCCAGCCGCCGACTGTAGGTTCGATGATCAGATAGTCATTGCCAAAGTCCTGATGCTTTCCGGCCATGAGTACGGTGCAGACCGAGAGAAGGTGACCGGCGCCGAGGGATTCCGGGAAAGCAGGCGCAAGCGCGCGCCATACCAGGTCGATCGCGTAGATCATGCTCTCATAGTAGCAGGAAGTCGCCACAGGGCTTCTAGCCTGCATCACGCTGCCCGGTTCCGTCACGCAGCGGAGCGGAGCGAAAACTCCATCGTTTACAGCGAGCTCCGGTCCGATAATCGACATGAATACGACCTTGACACCGGCGTATGCTGCTGTAGCTCCGGTGTTCACCGATCCGATGACCTCAGGGTCGCAGCCGGTGAAATCCGCCAGGAATTCATCATCCGTGATCGTTACCTTGACCTTCAGATGGACCGGATTGCCGTGTCCGTCATCGTCCATGTACTCTTCCATTTCCCATGTGCCCTTTGGGAACTCTGCCATCCTGCGGCGGGCGACCATCTCGCCCTGCTCGATCAGACGCTCCATGGAACCTTTGACAACATCAGCTCCGTACTTCTCGCACAGCTCGCCAATACGGCGCTCGCCGGTACGCAGCGAAGAGATCTGGCCCCACATATCGCCCTGCGAAACCATCGGATAGCGGATGTTGCTTTTCATAAGATCCCAGACAGGCTCAACCAGTTCTCCCCTGTCCACGAGCTTGACTCCCGAGAAGCACAGCCCCTCCTGGAAAGTGTTGGTCGCGTCAGTCGCGAACGAACCAGGCGCCATGCCGCCGATATCGCTCCAGTGCGCTTTATTGCCGGCAAAAGCAATCAGTTCATCTTTGTAGAAAATAGGCATGACCATGCCCACGTCATTCTTGTGCGTTCCTCCGCCTATGAACGGGTCATTGATGATGTACACATCCCCCGGATGGAGATTTTCCTTGCCGACTTTGTCTACGACAGCGCAGATCATCGGCGAGATCATTCCGATAAAGCCGGAAACTCCGTTGCCCTGCGTCAGCAGGCGGCCTTCCGCATCAGCTATGCCGCTGGCGTAGTCCAGCGTCTCATAAATGATCGGGCTCATCGAAGTCTGGGCAAAAGCATAGAATATCTCGTTGCTGACAGCAATGAGCGAATCCTTGACGATATCCAGTGTTACCGGATTTATATTCTTGTTATCCATTACTGCACCTCCATTTCAACGATGAGATTGCCGAACTTGTCCACCCTGAGGCTTTGTCCCGGACAAACGACTGTCGCGGTAGTCGGCTCCTCGACGACCATCGGTCCCTTTGCCTCAAACCCGCATCCGAGCTTGTCTCTGTCATAGACCGGTGTTTCGACCCAGCCGTCTCCCGCGAAGAAGACCTTGCGGATCTCCTTGACCGCTTCTTCGGCTCCGCCTTTGTGCGGCTCGATCTCTCTGAGTGATGGCTTGTGCAGTCTTCCGAACGCGATGAGGTGCAGATTTACGATCTCCGCAGGAGTGTCATCGAGACGGAATGTATAGAAATGCTCGTGAGTCGCATGGAATCTCTCCATGATCTCAGCTTTGTCCTCTTCCTTCCATGGGACCGCAGGAGCGTAGACCTGTACGGTGTGTTCCTGTCCCATGTATCTCATGTCTATGATGTATGAGAAAGCAGCCTGTTCCTGAGATACGCCTTCAGCAGCGAAGACCTCGCCGGCTTCCTTCTCCATCGACACCCAAAGCGCGTTCAGCTCATCGACCGGCGCTTCATTGAGCGACATGATCTTGGTGCGAATAAAGTCGTGGCGGATGTCTGTCATCAGCATGCCCCAGGCAGAGAAAACAGAAGCCGCTACCGGAACGATGACTTTTCCTATGTTGAGTTCCTTCGCAAGGCTCGGGCCGTGGATCGGACCGCCGCCGCCAAAGGCGACCATCGCAAAGTCTCTCGGGTCATAGCCTCGGCGTACCGATATCAGTTTGAGTGCGTTGTTCATATTGGAGTCCGCGACTCTGATGATGCTCTCAGCAGCGCCGTCAGCATCCTGACCGAAATGCGCGCCGATACTGTCCGCGAGCGCTGCGCGTACCGCGTCAAGATCTACATCCATGTCAAAATTCTTGGCGGAAAGTCTTCCGGCTATCAGGTTCGCGTCCGTCGTCGTCGGCTCCGTACCGCCTTTTCCGTAAGCCACAGGCCCCGGCAGAGCGCCCGCGCTCTTTGGCCCGACCTTGAGCGATCCCGCTTCATCGATCCACGCGATGGAACCGCCGCCGTTTCCGATCTCTACGATATCTACGACCGGCGCCATGATAGGATATCCGGCATTGCGCTCGTCCTTCTCGATGAAATACGATGTCGTGACTTTGACCTCGCCGTCATCGATCAGAGAACATTTTGCCGTAGTACCGCCGACGTCAAAAGCGATGATGTTCTTCTCGCCGATGAATTTGCCGAGTATCGATGCGCCGAAGACGCCCGCTACCGGACCGGACTCAACGACATTGACCGGGGTGATTTTGGACTGCTCGAAGGTCGTCGTGCCGCCGTTGCTCTGCATGATATATCTGCTGCCCTCTACTCCCGCTTCGGACAGTCTGCCGTCGAGACGGTCGATATATGAAGATGCCGCCGGCATTACATAAGCATTGAGCACAGCCGTGGATGTTCTCTCATACTCACGCCATTCACGTGTGATATCCACAGACGGGCTGACATAGACTTCCGGCCAAAGCTCTCTGACGATCTCCGCTGTCTCACGCTCATGCGCTTCGTTCGCATAAGAATTGATATAGCAAACGGCGATTGCCTCGACCCCTTCCTTCCTGAAATAGTCGACAGCGGCCTTGATGTCATCCTTATTCAGAGGAACGACGACTTCACCGTTGTATGCCATACGCTCCTCGACTTCTCTCCTGAGATAACGCGGAACGAAAGGCTCCGGCTTCTCAAAAACCATGTTGAACAAATCCGGTCTGTTTCCTCTCGCAAGTTCCAGAATGTCTCTAAACCCCTTAGTTGTAATCAGGCCGGTCTTCGCGCCCTTGCGCTCAGTAAGCGCGTTGATAATCGTTGTCGTACCGTGGAAAAACTCAGTGATCGACTTGAGATCGATCCCGCTCTTCTCCATGACCTCCATGACACCCTGCTCAAAATTCGGCGGTGTCGTGTGCGCCTTTTCCAGCACCAAAGTCCCCTGATCATCGATCGCGACCAGATCGGTAAAAGTACCTCCGATATCTGTTGCTGCCCGCATAATGATTTCCCCCTTCTTATAAAACCTATCAGAAATAACTTGCAGAATAGATAAAGCAGCAATTGAATCGCCCAATTAATTGCGGTTATTAGCGTCGGGCGATTTTAACCACTCTGGGTCGGGCGATAATCGCCAATTTGAGTCAGAACAAAATAACCAAATTCTATTATGATTTGAATGTGCTGTTATTGGCTTTTTTCATCCGAATGTGATTGGTTAAAATCGCCTGACTCTGAGTGGCTGTTTCAGCCCGACTCTAACACGGTTATTTAACATATTTTACTCTTAGTCACTGGCATAGTCAAGAAAATGGTTTACAGGACCGCCCCAATTGGAGGAGACAGGGAGGAGACAGGGGACGGTTCTCTGTCTCCTCTGTCACAGAGCCGGATGGACAGTGCGGTATTTATCGCTGCCCCAATTGTGACTGGAATGCATGGAGTGAATAGAATTGTTAGGGTCGGGCGATAATCGCCAATTTAAAAACGCCCGACGCTAACAGCACTCCTCAAGATACTCTGTCCACAGTAGTTTCTTGGTCACACCATTGCGTTGCAACTCTTTGCGGACATACTCGAAGTCTGGCATACGTCTTTCGGTCCGCACAGCTTCGTGGGGAAACAACTTCCTGCTCAGAGCGATGTCTGTCATGGATTCATCCAACGGCCATGGCAGTTGCAGTTCTCTGGCTCGCTTCTGAACTTTAGAAACGGTCTTTTGCGAGACACCTGCGCTGCTGCATATATCTCGCTGTGAAAACCCTAAGGCTGTAAGCCGAAGGATCTCGCGATACTTGGTCATAACTGTGACCTCCTTAATTGAATTTACACCATAGGTGCATGATTCAATTATATGAGTGAATAATCCTGTACAAATTGCACTATGGTTCCAGTCTTTGGGTACCGCAGTTCCAGTAAAATGGTACCGTAGATTATTATCTATCTGATGGTACATTCTTCCTGAATGTCATTAATGTAAAGGCTGCTTCGCATCGCTGTGCGACAAGGCCTTGACATTAATTCCATACAGGAATTTCATCTGATATCAGATAGATAAGAACATGTTTTGTTCGCAGTACCACATCTCAGGAATAGCGGTTTCCTATCTGCTGGATTATCGGTTTCTTTGAACAGGAATATTCAATGAGGCCGATTTCCCGGCTGGAATGATGATTTCCATTCTGCCGGAACGGTGATTTCCTCACGTCGGACAGGTGCGGGAAACTACGCCGGAATACTCAGTTCAAAAATACTATTATTCTTTATATGATGATTTGCATCTTTCAGTTACAATCAGGTACTGGGAGCTCACTCTGTAATACCCATATTTGTACGCTACCCATCGTACATGATGCCAAAACCAATGCACCTCGCCCGTTTCACAGTGACAAATGATTCAACGCGGTTTCCAGCATTTTGCGGTATTCATCTACCACCGGTTCTGGTGACAGCGGCCGCATCTTTCCGGAAAACTGGAACAGCCATCCGTAAAACGTCGGGCTGATGCTCACCATGGTCCGAAGCCGGAAGTGGGTCTGTGAGATCCTCCAGGTCTCCACATCCTCGCCAAAGTGGTCAATGACGGATTTCATGGTCTCTGCAGCACACTCCAGCACTACTTCCTGCTGATCCCCCGGATACATCTTGAACACTTTTTTCGCAAAATTATCCAGATTGAAGTCCTTCGGCTGGATCACAGCTGGTTCGCTGCTGCGATTAAGATTCGCGATCCGGTCCACCCGGAAAACATTTACCTCGGCTCTCTTGTCCAGATAGCCCACCATGTAATAATGGTTGTCATCCCAGAGAAGGGCATAGGGGCTTACCACGTAAATTTCCCCGTCGTGCTTCAGGATCCGATGCTTGTCAATGGTATAGTCCAGGTACTGAAAAGTCACTTTCTGATCACTATTAATGGCATCCGTCAGGAGATCCACGTCGTAATAAACGTTGCCATTCTCAGAGTCCATTCTGCCGGCAGTGTATAGATGGCGCACCAGCTTCTCGGCCTCATACTTGCTGGTCAGGTGACTGAGCTTCCAGATCAGCTGATCGCACTTCGCCTTGGAAATGAAACGAGAGGAAGAAACTGCATCGATAAGCAATTTCAGTTCCGGCAACTCGAATTCACGGCTGGCCATGAAAAAAGCATTGTAATAACTCTTGATGGTTACGATGTCATAGCCTTCCGCTACCAGCACATCAATGTCGTCCTTCACCGTCTTCCGGGCAGCATTGGCGCTGGCCTCCGTAAAAATTTCCACCAACTCGTTGGTAGTAACCGGATGTTCTTCATCCGTTTCACGGTATAAATATTTAAAAAGCCGAATCAGGCGTTGCTTATTTCTAACAGTTTTTTCTGGTCGCTTAGGCAAAATTCACCTGTCTTTCTATTCCATTAATAGAAGGAACTTCTTCGTTGTGCAATGTAACTTATCCTCCTTGATGGAGTTCCACTCATTGAGGTCATCCACAAAGTAGCGATCTGGATACTTTTCCATCAATATTTTTTTGTCTTGCGCTGTTCACTTTTAGATCCCGCCACGCCTCTTTTTCGCTGCAAAACAAATGATGTTATTACTCTTTAGAAATCCCATCCTCCGATTCTTCATCAAGTACTTCTTCGATGTTCTGCATTTCAGCAAGTTTTTCTCCAATTTGTTTCACTAGTGCATCTATGCACATGAAAACTCGAGAAGACTCTTTATCCTCAGAATCATCATTTATTACTGAAATGTCAGTGTAATCTTTTCCTTCTCCATAAAAGGCTTGGTAAAAATCTTTAACATTAAACTGGAGATCAGCTTTTTTTATTTCAAACGCAAGTTTATCGTTTTCAAAACAACCATACCCATCATCAGTGCTTTTATAATGAAGTACTCTTTTCATAACGTTTCCATCTCTTTCTAAGTGTGTCCAAGCCACCTTCTATGTGTGTTGAGATAATGTCAAGTATGTCACAGGAATCATCCTTATATTCTAATGCTCCGGACTGAATATATAACTTTCCCATTTCATCCCGACCGATGTAAATGACATTGTCTACATCCAGATTGACAATAAACTGCGGATTATGTGTGACAATAATTACCTGTCGGTTTTCTCCCATGACCTTGAAACGATCAAGGAGATATTCCCGAATGGATTTCTGTGAAATGTTATCTTCTGGCTGATCTATGATGTACATTCCGGGATGTTCTGTTTCGTACGAAAGAATATCAAAATATATTTTGGAATTAAAGCCGGCAGAAAGTTCCTGAGTTTTATCGGAGCCAGCTTGTGTAATAGTGTATTTTTCTCCAAAATCATTCTCAATTACGTTCTTAATACGAATCTTCAATTCTTCGAGCGCATCTGTTACCAATCCATCATATCGAAGAAGGGACGACGACATCTCGGATTCTGACATAAGAAGAATAGACTTTGTATTTTTCCTAAACTGGCTCTGAATCAGATTCTTCAGGTAATTTGTATTAATCTCCGTAATATTAAGTCGGCTGTTAAACTCATAATCATATACTCGATTTGTAGCAATAGGAATTGTTTCTGTCTCAAGTGATAGAGATGGTACAATATTTGCTTTCCTTCGAGAAATCAGATCACAAATTGATTCGGCAGCCAAAGTCATATTTTGATTAAATGTAGATAACTTCTTTTGAGAATCTGATACCGTAGACTGATATCTTTGCTTGAAGGTATTGACTGCTGCTTGAAATAGAGCAATTTTTTTGTTGTCAAGTTCTGCTACCTCCTTCTTTTTTCCATATTTCATAGAAAGCCCGTCTAATTGCTCAGCGATATGTTCGATAGTTTCTTTATCCCCTTGGCTGACCCAACGGTTATTAAGCAGATCTCGGAGTTTTTCTGTTACTTCCAATAACTGCGTCGAAACATCTGAGTACTCTTTGACTTTCTTGTTGTCTCGTGAGACGGAACCTACGAACGTAAGGCTCTCTGCTTTAGAAGATTCCTCATCTATAATCTGAAATTTTCCAAGCTGATCTTCTTTAAGATCTAAAGCATATTTCTCAGCGAGATAATTATATAATTTCTCCAGAACCCTTTGTATTTTCTCTTTATAAGGGTCAGAGCGAATTGGTTCAGGATAGTATTGCTTTAAGAAATCATCAGATTTTAGTTTTCCCTGTTCAAATTTATCGCGTACTTCTCCCTGCATATCGAAGCCAAATATTTCTCCGCGTGAAATTTCAGTTGTTATTTCAATACCGTTATTCTTTAAATATGTTTCGTATCCCTTAAGTACTGCTTGTTTAAGCAATCCGTCCTGCTTTTTTATGTATCCGGTAAGCTTATGAAGCAATAAAGATTTTCCAATGGAATTGTCCCCAATAATTACGTTGATTCCCTTTGATAAAGGTATGGTATGAGGATTTCCATCAATTGACAGCCTGATATCTTGCAAATAATTTTCAGTCGGATTAAAAAAACTGTTAATAGTTTTAATTCGTCTATGATCAGTAATCGCCATCACAAGGCCACGAAAATCCGGGATACATTTAACATATGTAAATCGGAAGTCAGTTTTATCCTTCGAATCTATCTTTGGATATTCACGCCAATCATGACAATCTGATCCCGTGATAAATCGGATACTCTCGGTGAAATTGTTTTTATACATGAAGTTTTTATTGAAGACTTCATTCTTGCGATTTTTGAACTCAAAAGCTTCAAAATAATCGGTATAGATAAATTCATGAAAACGGTCTTCACCCAAAGTCCTCACATCATTTTTGTAGGGATGAATGGTAGACAGAGTGCTTTTTTGATGCGCGATAAGAATCGTATCTATGTCTATTCCTCGCAGAATAGAAAGAAACTTTTCTTCAGAAAAAGCCATATCTCTGTCATAGGCTATCTCGCCGTTTTCATCTACCAGATTTCTTGATATATTCTTTACTTTTTCATCATCCTCGTCGTTAAAGATACTTATTACGTGAATTACCTTATTTCCGTCTTCCCCTACAAATTCAACAGAAAATTCTACCCCAGGGAAAACTTTTATTATGGATGAGGCATTATCAGTTTCAAAATCTTTAAGCTTTCTATACAATGGATATTCAAAAAAATCATGGTCTGTAATAGCACAAATCTGTACACCGTTTTCAGTAAGCTTGCTGACAAGTGTATTCACATGGCTCACTGTGTTGAATGCAACCTTTCCTTTGTCTTTGCCTTTTGAATATACTGAGTGGATATGCAAATCAATCTTGTACCCAGAATCTACAATCTTCATTAAAAAATCCTCATTCAATAAAATATAAAATGGGTAAGGGAACGCTTATAGAATTTATCACACATCATCACAAGCTTGCCGTCAGACTCACCATCATTTCGCCTCCGATATTTGTGATAGTAAACGTGTCATTCATCATAAGCATTTTCCTCTCAATTTGGTATTTGAACGGGAACATGTAGCTCATTTCGCGCAAATCCTGAAGAGTAAAGTTTCCTTTATCCTCGACTGTCATACCGGCGCTTGCCAGAAGTGCATTTACTTTATCGTCTCGGACTTCATGCTTTACGATAGTGTATCGGCCCGGCTTCTCAGCTTTCAAAGCGCCAATCGCTTTCATTGTTGCTATGATCTTGTCGATGGAGTGGAACAGCGTAGCGCGTTCACCCCATTCATCAAAGATCTTCTGTTTTAGTTGCTGGAGCGTAAACTCCTCTTCGAATTCGGAGAGCTTACCAATGATCCTCGATACATCTACAAATATCGGATATGTGTCGAGGATAATACACCAATGTGCCGCAAGCGAATTATCAGAATCCTTCTCGATAAGAGCCCGTGCCTGTGTACGCAGAAATTCCGTCTGCGGATTCTCGTAATACCATAAGTTCATCAGAATCTCTCTGGTTTTACGCAAGTTTGTAGGACTCTTGATTTCAAAGCTGAGATATTCATTCAGCTTGTCCTTATATTCTTGCTCCGGCAAATTCTCGGATAACAGCTCGACGGCCTTGTTAAGCCATGTCATCTTCAAATTTCTCGAAAGTCCGACCATCTTACCCATTGTTATCCACCGCCTTTATTTTAATAAATGGCACGATCACCTCGTCCAC
>Ga0256406_1007218_pt1 | contig 10690 bp, 9 predicted proteins | sample RumenRJG_03DNA_FD_185986 | JGI IMG/M metagenome (GOLD analysis project Ga0256406, IMG submission 185986) | Bovine rumen microbial communities from Lethbridge, Alberta, Canada - RJG_03 | ecosystem: Host-associated > Mammals > Digestive system > Stomach > Rumen | place: Canada: Alberta | collected...
GAAAAACCACCCCTGGCCTGGCTTAGAGCCTGGGGCACCACGGCTTTCGAGTCGTCGTGCGTGTGTGATGTTGCCGCTTGGTAGCGACATGCTGAGCATCTGCACAGCGATTGAGGAGTATAGCAGGTAAAAGGCGGTATAGGCAAGCAGTGCGTAAGACCTGCTCGCGTTCACCGTTTCACCTTGATTTTGGCGCGTCTCGTCTCCTTACTGCGCCCTTGGGTGTGCCTGCCGCGCCGCGTCTTTGAGCTTCTCCACCGAGAGGTGCGTGTAGATCTGCGTGGTTGAGAGGCTCTCGTGGCCCAGAAGCTCCTGAACGCTTCGAAGGTCGGCACCGCCTGAGACGAGCTCGGTGGCATAGGTGTGCCGCATGGCGTGGGGCGTGAGCGTTGGGTCAAGCCGCGCGAAGCGCACGTGGGTCTCGAAAACGGTTCGCAGGGCATCGGCACTCATGCGCCTACCTCGGGTGGAGAGGAAGAGAGCGCCATCTGGGCGCGCTGCCTTCTCCCCCTTGGCGGCGGAGGCCAGCAAGGGGCGCGCCTCGTCGAGATAGCGCCTCATCCAGTCGAGCGCCACCTCGTAGAGGGGAACGATTCGCTCTTTAGAGCCCTTGCCAAAGAGCGTAACCTGGCACCTACCAAAGTCCACCGACCCAACGTCGAGGCGCGAAACCTCGGAGATGCGGGCACCGGAGGCGTAGAGCAGCTCCAAGAACGCTCGGTCCCTCACTCCCGTGGAATCGTCCGTGTCGCAGGTGGCAAGGAGCTTCCGTACGTCCTCGTCGGACATGGTCTTGGGGAGGCGTCGGGCCCCTTTGGGCGTGGCGAGCGCGGCCGCAGGGTCCACCGAGCAGATTCCCTCTCGGAGCATCCACCCATAGAAGTCGCGAACGGCCGAGAGGCGCCTGTCAACCGTACGGACCGTGTAGCCCGCGCGATTGAGGTCGGCAAGAAACCCGCGAAGGTCTCGGTGGGTCGCATGGAGGGGTTCCACGCGAGAGCGCTCTGCCCACGAGGCAAAGGACGCCAAGTCTGCCCGATACGCCTTCACGGTGTTCTCGGAGAGGCCACGGACCTGCCTAAGGTATGCGAGGAAGGCCTGGCGCTCGCCTGGCAATACGCTTGACCCAAGGGGACTAGGCTCTGCCGTAATCTTCTCGGCATTCTCGCCGTTACGCCGAGGGCTCATGATGCGATACCCTGCCCAGCCCCGGGAAAGAGGTCCCGTCTCTCCTCCACAAACGCCGCCATGTCGGTGCGTGCGCGCTCAGCCATGCGACGACGACGATCGTCCTTCCGCCTTGGCGCGTCTTCCAGCGGCGGCACCAGCCCAAAGTTCACGTGCATGGGCTGGTATCCCACGGTTGCCGGATTTGTGGCATACGCAACGAGCGAACCCAAGGCGCCAGTCTGGGGTAGCGCCGGATAGGGCAGCCCAGAGAGCTCCGCGTACGTGTTGAGCGCAGCGAGAAGGCCCGACGCTATGGCCTCGACATAACCCTCCGTCCCCGTTATCTGCCCCGCAAGCCGCGTATGGGAGCCGGGAATGGCAAAGGTTGCGTCGAGGGCGTGCGGCGAGTCAACAAACGAGTTGCGGTGCATGACGCCATAGCGGAGAAACTCCGCCTGGGCGAGACCCGGAATCATCCTAAAGACGCGCCTTTGCTCGGGCCAGGTGAGGTTGGTCTGGAATCCCACAAGGTTGTAGGCGGTGCGTTGGGCGTTCTCGGCTCGGAGCTGCACCGCAGCCCAGGGACGACGGCCAGTCCTTGGGTCGGTAAGGCCCACGGGTTTGAGCGCGCCAAAACGGATAGAGTCATGCCCCGTGCGCGCAACCTCCTCTATGGGCTGGCACGCGCAGAAGAGGTCTTTCTGCTCGAAGTCGCGAGAGATGACGCGGTCGGCAGAGAGCAGCGCATCCATGAAGGCGTCGTACTCGTCTCGCTCCATGGGGCAGTTGAGATAGTCGCCGGCGCCGCCCTCCTCGTAGCGAGACTGCGAGAACGCAACGGAGCGGTCGATACTTTCGGAAGAGACAATGGGGGCGGCGGCATCGAAGAAAGACATCGACCCCTCCCCCACGGCCTGCGAGATTGCCTCGAAGAGCGCGTCGGAGCAGAGCGGGCCGGCGGCAATGACCGATGATCCCTCGGGAATCCGCGTGACCTCCTCCCTCACGACCTCGATGAACGGGTGTGACATGACGGCATTGGTCACGGCATCCGAGAACCTCTCGCGATCGACCGCCAGGGCGCCCCCCGCGGGCACGGAGCACTCTTGGGCAAGAGGCAGAAGGCGGCACCCCATGGCGCCGAGCTCCCACTTGAGGACGCCAGCTGCGGTCTCCGGCTTGGTGGACTTCAGGGAGTTTGAGCACACGAGCTCCGCAAAGCGGTCGGTATGGTGCGCGGGTGACATGTGCACGGGCCGCTGCTCGTGGAGCCGAACCCTCACGCCCCTGTCGGCAAGCTGTAGTGCGCACTCGCTTCCCGCAAGGCCCGCTCCAACCACGTCAACTGTCTGCTCCATGCTCCTCCTTCGCTCCGGCCGGGGACGCCTTGGCCCCAGCCAGACCATTGTGCGACAAATAAAACGCGCTCGTGGGCGCGTACCGCCCATCTGGAAGCTTGGTTACCACGCCGGCGGCCTCATAGTCTGAAAGTGCGCTCAGGACGGTAATGACACTCTCACCCAAACGCGATGCAAGGTCATCTGCCCTAGACGGCGACGCGACGAGCGCCGAGAGCACCCGACCAAGGTCCTCGCGTCTCCCCGGGGCATCGGTGAAGCGAAGGCGACCATAGTCTAGGGATATGGCCGCTTCGAGCGAAGCCTCGTCGCAGATGACTCGCGCACCTTCGGAGATGAGCCAGTTCGTCCCCGCTGAGAGCGGCGAGAAAATCGACCCCGGTATACCGTAGACCTTGCGACCAAGTTCCAGCGCCACGTCTGCCGTACTCATGGTACCCGAGCGCATCCCGGCTTCAGTGACAAAGAGGCAGTTCGAGAGCGCGGCAATGATGGCATTGCGTTTTGGGAAGGCATAGCGCTTTGGCGGAGACCCCCAACGCTCGAGCGACACTACGGCACCACCCGTCGCCACAGCACCGGCGTAGACGTCTGCAGAGCTCGCTGGGTAGACCATGTCTGCACCACAGCCCGAAACCACAACCGTCTTGCCTCCGGCCTCCAGCGCAGCCCTCCCTGCGGCGCAGTCACACCCCATCGCCCCGCCCGAGACCACGGTAATGCCACATTCGGCGGCAACCCTACCCGCCATCTCGGCAACGGCTATCCCATAGGGAGTAGCCCTCCTCGCGCCAATGACAGAAAGGCAAGGACCACCGAGGACCTCTGGGTCTCCTCTTCCATAGAGCGTTGCAGGGACAGGATCAAGATCTAGAAGCGAGGCCGGAAACCCTTCGTCCTCGGCACTCATTTCCCAACAGTTTGTCTTGCGCATGCCGTCAGCGCTCATAGCTGCCTCCTAGAACGGTATTGCAGGGCTTCGCCCACATCGTCGCGAGATACAAGCTCGTGACCGTCCATGTCCGCGATGGTTCTTGCCACCCGTCCCACGCGGGCGATGCCTCTGCCACCGAGCGCCAGCCTCTCGGCTGAGTCGATAAAGAAGGTGCTTGCATCCGGTTCAAAACCAAGCCGCGCAATGCCTTGGGTCGACGTGCCATAGTGAGCCTCCTCCCTGGCCTCACGCCAGGAGGCAAACTCCCGAGCTGCCATGACCTGATCGAGCATCTCGGCGGAACCAACCCCCTGAGACCCCCTAATCACGTCAGTTGAGGCAGGCCTATGGACGTCGACTACCACATCGATGCGGTCCATGAGTGGTCCACCGATTCGCCCCTGATAAGCGGCAATGCGTGCTGGCGAGCACGTGCATTCGTGTTTTTCGTCACCAAGGTGCCCGCAGGGGCAGGGATTGGCCGCGGCAATCAGTTGAAAGTCGCAAGGAAAGACATAGACGCCATCCACCCGGACAATCCGGACCTCATGGTCCTCAAGAGGCTGCCGCAGTGACTGAAGAACGTTGGTGGCAAACTCGGGGAGCTCATCCAGAAAGAGAACCCCGCCATGGGCCAGTGAAACCTCTCCAGGCATAACGGGCCTGCCTCCTCCGACAAGACCACCCATCGAGATGGAGTGATGCGGCGCACGGAAGGGGCGCTCCCCTCGCTCGAGGGTGGCAATGGATTGGCCAGCCACCGAGTGGATGAGCATGGCCTCGGAGCGCTCGGCATCTGATAGAGGCGGGAGTATCGTGGGCATCCTACGGGCGAGCATGGTCTTCCCCGAACCCGGTGGCCCCACCATGAGCATCCCGTGCCGCCCCGCTGCAGCTATGACCATGGCTCGCTTGGGGATGTCCTGGTCAACCACATCGGAGAAGTCTAAGCCGGTGGCCCCATCGCCTACATCAAGGTCATTGGCACCCAACCGGGTTCCCAGAAGGGGCAGCTCCCCAACGCCAGCCTTCAGACGCGAGATTTCCGAGATGCCGTAGGCACCCGTTGAAAGCGCGAGAGGCAGCCTCGTCTGCTCAGAGCAGGCAAGGGAGAACCCTTCTCGCTCGGCAAGCGCAGCATATGCCACCGCCCCTCTGGGAGGACAAACGCTCCCATCGAGCGCAAGCTCCCCAACAAAGAGCAGCTTAGAGAGACCATCAAGTGGAATCTGGCCCGTAACGGCAAGCACGGCGACTGCAATTGGGAGATCAAACGCGGTCCCCGTCTTGCGAATCTCGGCCGGCGCAAGGTTCACCGTTACATGGAGTCTTGGAATCTTGTATCCGCATGCCTTGAGCGCACAACGCACTCTAGACCTAGCCTCAAGAACCGAGGTGTCTGGCATGCCCACGATGGAGAGCCCCGGGATTCCCCCAGAAACGCTCACCTCGACGGTTACGGGGACCGCCTCCACGCCCCTGAGCGTTGCCGTGGGAATGCGAACGTCTGGGCTTCCCATCAGTCATCCCAACTAAAAGCACAGACAAGATGGCGAAGTTCGGCGTGCTCGTCACGGGTGATGTTAACGGCGACCACGTCAAATCGAACCGAGTCAACATCGGTGTGATCGACCAAATAGAGCAGGCCCAGCAACCTGTACTTGTTTCTCTTCTTGGGGTCCACGGCAATCTCCGGCATGTAGTCTGCCTCGTCGCCCAGTGCCAGCCTGGTCTTTACCTCAACGAGCACTACGCTGCGCCGAAGGTCTTCGTCCGGCTCATCCATCGTGGCGACAATATCCGCCTCACCAGCCTTGCATCTCCAGTTCATCTCGAGAATGCGGAAGCCGTGGGATGCCAGGTAGCTCGCAGCTATTCTCTCCCCCTTGACTCCAAGTTCCTTGGTGGTGTACTCCTCCAGGGGTTTTCTAGGAAGGTCGAGCCCAATGCTAGGATCGTCAGCCCCGTCAAACTCAAAATACCTGGATTCGCTCTGACCGCTATAGCCAAAGCCATCTTCATCGGGATCCCAGGCAATGTGTCCATAGCAATACTCGCTGTGGATGGGGCCACTTTCCCTACTCCAACCAGGCATGCCCTGTGCGCCAAACGTGGTGTCTCGCATCATCGACTCCCTTCTCGCAACCAAACGGGAGAGCGATGATGACAGCGAGAGCTTGCAAGTATCTGACGATGCGCGGACATCGACCTGGCATGCAGCCGACGGTTCAACGATGCCTCATGAGAGAAGACCAGCTTGCTACCATCGAATTCGCCAGCCTAGGGAAATCCTTCAAAACCAAAGTGCGGAGTGAGATTTTTTCTAGAGAGATTTGTGCTGAGAAATCCTAGAAAAGCGGAGGCGTCTCGAGGAAGTTCCCACAGAACGAAACGCGATGTATGGGAGTAAGGCCATGCGCGCGTATGGCAGCAATGTGCTCGGGAGACCCATAGCCCTTGCACTCGGCAAGATGGTATCCGGGATACTCCTCTGCGAGCGAGACCATCAGGGCGTCTCTTGTCACCTTGGCCACAATGGAGGCAGCCGCAATACACGAGACGCGAGCGTCTCCTTTAACGAGCGTAACCTCCTTGGGGCTCACGTGTACGGGGTTGCCGTCAATGAGTACGGCATCGGCATCAACGCCAGCATCCTCAATCGCGCGCTTCATGGCCATTCGAAGAGCAACTGCCATGCCAACGGCATCGATTGATTCCGGCTCTATGTGCGCGATGCCAATGGCAAGGGCAACGTCTGCAATACGCGCGGCAAGCACCTCACGCTGGGCAGGCGTAAGCTGCTTGGAGTCGTTTATGCCCCAGACGATTGGATCGTCAGGGAGCGCCACCGCAGCCACAGTGAGAGGCCCCGCCAGCGCGCCACGCCCCACCTCGTCCACGCCAAGCACGAGACCCGGCCCGCCGAGCTCACGAGCCTTTGCATACATTCCCAGCACGCGCTCGCGCTCTCTCCGCTCGCGGGCAAGACGCCTCTGGGCAACCTCACGAGCGTGCTGCACCTGCTTGCGAGGGTCATCGGCATATCGCTGGTCAAGGCGGTCAAACTCGTCCTCGTCCGCACAGGCAAACAACGCCGCCACCTCATGTGCCGTCGCCGAAGACCTTGCCATGGGACCCCTCTCAACGAGCGCCCAGCCAATCCAGGAGTAGGACGCACTATGCCTTCATAGCGAAGAGGGGCCACCCGCATTGGGCAGCCCCTCCATACAGAACGATCGTAAAACCTAGCGCTTCTCAGGAATGCGAGCAGCCTTGCCAACTCGATCGCGGAGGTAGTAAAGCTTGGCACGACGCACGTCACCATGACGCACAACCTCGAGCTTGGCAATCTTGGGGCTGTGAAGGGGGAAGGTGCGCTCCACGCCAACGCCAAAGCTGATCTTGCGGACGGTGAAGGTCTCGCGGGACCCGGCACCGCTCATGCGGATGACATCGCCCTGGAAGACCTGCTCGCGGGTGCGGTCACCCTCGATGATGCGATAGTGGACCTTGACGTTGTCGCCAACCAGGACCGTGGGGATGTCCTCACGAATCTGCTGACGCTCGATGGCGCGAATGTAATCCATGTTCTTCCTCATCTCTAGACTAGAGGTGCCGACGCACGTGCGAACGACACATAGGCTTGCACACAAGCGAGAATTATAGAGCACAACGACCTGTCGGACAAGAACTACATAACTTGATGGGAGTCCGACCTTTGCGCATCAATCCCGGCACCTCGTACAGGCATACCCTAGATGCAGAATCCCGCAACTACACCAGACGTCGAATCCGCCTGCCCGACCGAGGAAGGAAATCCTGTCTCGCTAACCCTGAAGAAGTACGAGCTGGAGCTGGTGTCAGCATAGTTCAGGGGATAGGCGGAGCGATACCACCACGAGCGAGCGGACCCTCTGTACGAAAGGGCAAGCGCGCCCCCAGAGCCCCCCGTTTCGTCTGTGACGCCTTCGGAAGCAAAGTACGGGTACTGCGTCCCCTCTGCATTGAGGACGGCATCAAGGCCCGCCGTATAGGAAATCTCGGAGGCAAACTCGTCCTCGAACCATGAGATTTGCCCGCAGACCTCAACTGCAGAGAACGCCCACAGGGAATCAGAGGTCTGGGTCACTGAAGCGGAATCCGCCGTTATGCCCGCATTGTTGGTTGCCTTTGCAACGCTCACGATATGCGTCGCAAGGTCGTCCGGAAGAAGAGCCATGCCGTCACCTGCCAGCCACGACCTCAGGGCGGAAGACTCCCAGCCTCCCTCGTTGGTGTTGGAGGCCTCCATGGGCTGCTCAGAGAGCATTGACACCATGAGCGTCATGCCCGCAATGCCCGAGCCATCGGCGCGCTGGTCATGCCTGAACCCCACGATACGCGCATAGGCAAGGGTATTGTCGTCGAGAACCACCTCACGCATCTCGTTGACAGGCACCCCTGTGGCATCTGCCAGGTTGTACTCGCGCGCAATCTCCAGGCCCTCATTGTCCGTGTCAGCAGCGGCTATCTTGGCAGAAATCTGCGTGAGCTCGTCCCAGCTGTATTCAGAGAAGGACTTGGGTTCCAGCACCTGCGATGTAGCTGTGTCTGAGCTTGCGTCCTGCTGTTGGGTTTGGACGTCTGGCTTCCCCGCTAAGCCAGGAGCCACTTGCTCCACAAACGGGCGAAGCCGACCGGTCACGGCAAGCACGAGCACCCCAACGGCAAGCACCACGAATATGCAGGCAGCGACGAGAAGCCCCCGTCCCGTGCCTGTCTCGGTTTTTCGGCTATGCTTTGGAGCCATACTCCCCTCCCTGCTTTTGAGCAAGACTTCAAAAGCGTAGCAGAGATGCGCACCAAGTAGCCCAAGCTCTCAGCGACCACGCGCCATTACGCCCTTCCAAGATCGGGGCACCATGAGGTCCTCAAAGACGCGAACGGCATAGCGGTCGGTCATGCCAGAGACGTAATCGGCCACCTGCACGTCCGGATGATCGGAGTCATGCTTGAGATACTCCTCCGGAACCTCATCCAGGTGGTTCACCAGGTGGTCGAAGAGAAGCTCGATCATACGCGTGGCCTTGGGTTCCTCCTCCTTGGCGTCTCCCTTGGTGTACAGCGACTCGAAGAGGAACGAACGAAGCTCCATCATGGCGCCCCAAACGTCATCGGACATGCGGATGTCCCCGGCCGCAGCGCTGCCCGCGCAGATGTCCCGGACCATAACGTCTATGCGCTCCGAAGAGCTATCGCCAAGAAGTTCGCGCGGACGTTGGGGCAGGTCATTCTCGGTAAGAAGACCCGCACGCTCGGCATCATCGATGTCATGGCAGACATAGGCAATGCGGTCCGCGCAAGCCACGACCCTGCCCTCAAGAGTCTGAGCACGCTGCGAGCCCGTATGGCAGAAGATGCCGTCACGCACCTCCCAGGTGAGGTTGAGACCACGACCGTCCTTCTCAAGGAACTCCACGAGCCTCACACTCTGCTTGTTGTGGCGAAATAGGTATCGTCCCTGCTCGGACTCAGGGTCGATTCCGCGGTAGCGTGCCATGGCACGCGATAGGGCACGCTCTCCGCAGTGGCCAAAGGGTGTGTGCCCAAGGTCGTGGCCAAGCGCAATTGCCTCAGTCAGGTCCTCGTTCAAGCCAAGCGCACGGGAAATGGTGCGGGCAATCTGCGCCACCTCAAGCGTGTGCGTAAGCCGCGTGCGGTAGTGGTCGCCTTCGGGCGCAAGGAAGACCTGGGTCTTGTTGGCAAGGCGCCTGAAGCTCTTGCAGTGAAGGATGCGGTCACGGTCGCGCTGGTAGCAAGGCCTGAGGAAGTCCTCCTCCTCGGGCATGTCCCTACCCCTTGTCCGCGAGCTCTTTGCCGCCTGCGCAGAGAGGGACTCTTCCTCGCGGGCAATCTGGTCACCTCTGTCGTGAACCCTCATGGACGCCTCCAACAAGACCGGGTCTAAAAACAGGGGGAGAGGCTCAAAGCCCCTCCCCCCTTGTGAGCTAGACGTGCATCAACGCCAGAATGCTAGGCGACCTTAGCAGGACCGCCGTTGGAGTTGATCTTTGCCTGTGCGGCCGCAAGGCGGGCGATGGGCACGCGGTACGGCGAGCAGGACACGTAGTCGAGACCGAGGTCATAGTAGACCTGGATGGACTCGGGGTCGCCACCGGTCTCGCCGCAGACGCCGCAGACGATGTCCGGGTTGGCCTTGTGGCCACCCTCGACGCCCATCTGAACGAGCTTGGCGACGCCGGGGTCGACGGTCGCGAACGGGTTGCGCTTGACGATCTTCTTGTCGAGGTAGAGCGGCATGAACGCGGACTCGACGTCGTCACGGGAGAACCCGAGGCAAGTCTGGGTGAGGTCGTTGGTGCCGAAGGAGAAGAAGTCGGCGTGCTTGCCAATCTCGTCGGCGGTGATGGCAGCGCGAGGAAGCTCGATCATAGTGCCGATGGGGATCTCGAGCTTGACGCCCGTCTCCTCCTCGACCTCCTTCAGGGTCTTCTCGACGCCGGCGCGGACGAGCTCGATCTCGGACTCGAAGGCAACGAGCGGGATCATGATCTCGGGCTTGGGGTCGAAGCCCTCCTTCTTGAGCTCGGCAGCGGCCCCCGCGATGGCACGGACCTGCATGACGTTGAGCTCGGGGTAGACGATACCCAGGCGGCAGCCACGAAGACCGAGCATGGGGTTGGCCTCCTGGAAGGAGTCGAGCTTGGCAAGCAGGGCGCGCTTCTCGGTGCAGTCCTTGCCGGCGCACTCCTCCTTGGTGATCTCGACCTCAAGGTCGCGCGGGTTGTCGAGGAACTCGTGCAGAGGGGGATCGAGCAGGCGCACGATGACGGTCTTGCCGTCCATGGCCTTGAACATGCCAAGGAAGTCACCCTTCTGGGCCTCTCCCAGCTTCTTGAGGGACTCCTGCTTGACGTCGTCCGACTCGGCGAGGATGAAGTTCTGGATGAGCTGCTTGCGCTCGCCCAGGAACATGTGCTCGGTGCGGTCCAGGCCAATGCCCTCGGCGCCGTTGTCGGCGGAGAGCTGCGCGTCGGCCGGGTTGTCGGCGTTGGCGCGGACGCCAATCACGCGGCCGCGGGCGGGATCCTTGCGGACCTCGTCTGCCCAGTCGAGAATGGTCTCGAGGTCGCCGCCGAGCTGCGGACGAACCAGGGGCACCTCGCCCAGGATGACGTCACCCGTGGTGCCGTCGATGGAGATGATGTCACCCTCGTGGAGGACAACG
>Ga0256406_1007219_pt1 | contig 10690 bp, 7 predicted proteins | sample RumenRJG_03DNA_FD_185986 | JGI IMG/M metagenome (GOLD analysis project Ga0256406, IMG submission 185986) | Bovine rumen microbial communities from Lethbridge, Alberta, Canada - RJG_03 | ecosystem: Host-associated > Mammals > Digestive system > Stomach > Rumen | place: Canada: Alberta | collected...
GGGCGGCGGTAACAGGCGGATGGATTGGGCAATAGGGGAGAGGCAACAAAAAAAGCCGTGTGGCGATCGCCACACGGCTTTTTTAGATATTAGTAATTAGAGTATTACTGCAGTTTTACGATAGCACGGCGGTTGTAAGAGAACGGAGCGATATCATTAACGCCACCCTTGCTCTCAACAACGATGTTGTCGCGGCTTACACCCATCTTAACGAGCTCGTTAGCCACAGCCTTTGCACGGCCTTCGGAGAGACGCTGGTTGATAGCGGCGGTACCGGTCTTGCTGTCTGCATAGCCAGTTACGACGAGCTTCTTGTTGTTAGCCTTAGCGTACTCAGCAAGCTCCTTAACATTTACGAGATCCTTGCGAGAAGCAATCTTGGTCCTGTTGATGTTGAAGAATACGGATACAGGAGTTGTAGCGAATTCCTTAACAGTCTTGGTCTCGCCGGGCTTCTGGTTGGCGAGGAGGTTACGCAGACGAGCGTTCTCATCCTGCTGCTCCTTGAGAGAGTTGTTGAGGGCGTCGAGCTGCTCCTTGTTCATAGCCATGAGAGCGTCAACATCGGGCACCTTGTTCCAGCCGATGGTCTTGCCGAGGTTGATGTTAAGACCTACGGAAACACCTACCAGCTTGTCCCAGTAGCGAGACTCAGTCTTCTTGTGAGCGTGCCAATCGTTCTCGCCCTGATTCTTGTAGCTGTTGAAAGCATCGAGAGAGCCTTCCATTGCCATGCCCCATACATCGAGGTAAGCAGCCAGACGGCGGTTGATGCGGAAGGAGTTGTAGATACCAACATTGTAAGTCGGCTCACGATACTCAGAGTTGCGGTCAGCAGCATCGGAAGCCTCCATACGGTTGATGTAACCGATACCTACGTAGGGAGCGATGTTCCAGAAGCGCTTCTCGTTGTAGCCGCAGAATGCGTTGGAGAGGTTGAACATCACATCCTCGTGGATAGTCCAGTACTTGTAGCTGTGGTGGTCATCACCATCGTTTACAGCCTTAGCCCAGATGCCCTGGAACTTGGTACGCAGACCGATAACCGGCGTGAACCACTTTCCAACAGCAGCCTCGAAGCCGAATGTGCCACGATCTACGCTGAAGGGATTCTTGTTACCGAGCTTCTCCTGGTTGGTGTAAGCGGCGTTGAATTCACCACCGACCTGGACGTACCAGTTTGACCAGAACGAGTTAGTAGCAACACTGTACTTCTTCGTAGGAATTTCATTTTCCTGCGCCATAGCACCTGTAGCGAGTCCTGCAAGTGCGAGTGCAAACATTAACTTTTTCATAATCGCTTGTTTTAATGTATTAATTTACCATATTCTCAGTTTCAGTAACGGGCATTCCATGCCCTCAATCACCTGCAAAAGTAATAAATACTTTTATACGATGATAAATTTCGTGTAAGAAAATTCACGAAAAAGCCGAAAAAATTCTTTTTTTATCCGTTGCAGGTATAAAATACCTTTATTTCAGGCACATTCTGAGTCGATTTTACGGTGCAGGCAGCAAAAAATCGCGGTCTCAGGTCGTAGTGCGGGCGCAAAAGGGTCAGGAGAAGAAGCTGTCGATCTTGCTGTCGGGGATGATGGCCACGATGAGTTTGCCGTCGGGCGTGTACTTGGGCGAGGAGGATGCGAAGAGTTCGCCGATTATTTTCCCCATTTCCTCGCGTGTGAGAGCCTTGCCGTAGGGCAGGGCGGCGTCGCGGGCGAGGGAGAGGGCGATGCGGCGGTTCACCTCCTCCTGTATCTCGCCGGCGCTCATTGTCTCGGAGAGCACATCGCGCAGGAGGTCCTTGGCGTTGACGCCGGTCGTGCCGGCGGGCAGGGCGTTGATGGCAAAGTTGTCGTCGCCCAGGTCGGAGAGGTCGAAGCCTGCGGCCGTGATATCGTCGGCGTGCTGGGCGAGGGCGCTCCGCTCGGCGGGTGTGAGGCGTATGAGCTCGGGGAAGATGATGCGCTCGCTCTTGACCTTGTGGCTGGCGAGCATGCCGAGGTAGCGCTCGTAGAGGACGCGCATCATGGCACGGTGCTGGTCGACGATCATCAGGCCCGACTGGATGGAGGTGATGATGTATTTCTGCTTGTACTGGTACTGCTCGGGCGAACGGCCGGCCCATTCGCTCTCTTTGGAGTCCATGAGCGAGAGGGTGGGGGCTTCGTCAGGCGCTGTCTGCCCGGACGGGGCGTGCTGGCGCTTGATGTCCTCGAAAAGCCGCTGCCAGGAGCGCGGCGCGGTGCTGCCGTGGCCCGCGGGGGTGGAGGCGAAGGGATTGTAGGAGGGCGAATAGTTGATCTCGGGCGGTGCGGACGGTTTGTCGTTGGGGTTGTAGGGCGGTATGTCGGGCTTGTCCTCCACTCCGAAGTCGATCTCCGGCACGGCGCTGAACTTGCCCACGGCTTCCTTGACCGCGGCCATGAGAATCTGGAAGACGGCCTGCTCATCGTCAAATTTGATCTCGGCCTTGGTGGGGTGGATGTTGACATCGATGCGCCCCGGGTCGATGTCGAAGTAGATGAAGAAGCTCACCTGCTCGTCGGCGGGGATGAGGCGCTCGTAGGCCAGCATCACGGCGCGGGAGAAGTAAGGATGGCGCATGTAGCGGCCGTTGACGAAGAAGAACTGCTTCGAGCCTTTCTTGCGGGCGCTCTCCGGCGTGCCGACATATCCCTTGATGTTGACGATGCCCGTCTCCACGCCGAAGTGGAGCAGCTGCTGATTCATCCGCTTGCCGAAGATGTCGGAGATGCGCCTCAGCATGGGGCCCTCGAGGAGGTCGAAGACAACGGTGTCGTTGTTATAGAGCGTGAAGCGGATGTCGGGATGGGCGAGGGCTATCTTCTCAAACTCGAGGAGGATGTTGTTGAACTCGGTCTGATTGGACTTGAGGAAGCGCCTGCGGGCGGGGATGTTGAAGAACAGGTTTTTGACCATGAAGTTGGCCCCCTTGTCGCAGGCCACGGGCTGCTGGTCCACCACGCGCGAGGCCTCGATGCGGAGCTCTACGCCGAGAGTGTTGTCGGCGGTGCGTGTGCGCAGCTCCATCTGCGCCACGGCGGCTATGGAGGGCAGCGCCTCGCCGCGGAATCCCATGGTGCGTAGGGAGAAGAGGTCGGTGGCCTTGCTGATCTTGGACGTGGCGTGACGCTCAAAGGCGAGGCGGGCGTCGGTCTCGCTCATGCCGCTGCCGTTGTCCACCACCTGGATGCACGTCTTGCCGGCATCGGTGATGAGCACGTCGATCTTGGTGGCGCCCGCGTCGAGCGAGTTCTCCACGAGCTCCTTGACCACGGAGGCGGGGCGCTGTATCACCTCTCCGGCGGCTATCTGATTGGCCACGGAGTCGGGCAGAAGGTGTATGATGTCTGGCATGTGTGTACGTTAGTTGTCTTTGGTGGCGGTGCGGAGCTTCTCGCGGGCTATGTCGCTGAGCTTCTGTAGCGGCGCCTGCCGCCTGTTGGTCTCTCTGAGTTCGGTGCCGGCGGTCTTCTCTTTCCACTCGAATATGTCGTCCTTGTTCTTGGGGCGGATGTAGTCGAACCATGCAAAGTTGTCCAGCAGCGCCTCGCTCTTGGTGGCCATCTTGAGCGGGTACATGGTGCCTGTGGCGGGCGCGCTCCATATATGACTCATCTTTTTATCCTTCATATACATGCGCAGCTCGGTGGTCTGCATGCGGTTGAGGCCCACGATGACACTGTCGCTGCCGTAGGGGTAGTAGGCTACGTCCACGTTTCCCTTGGCCATGCTCCAGTCTATCTTGCCGTCCTTGAAGTAGGCGTACATCACACGGCTGGCTATCTGATTGTAGCGCGAGGAGTCGAGCGCCTGCACCAGGAGTGCCTGCCTCAGCACGTGGGCGCTGTCGACGGCCGAGTCGTTGAGGAACACCTGTATCTCCTCGCCCAGCAGCTGCTGATTGTTGCTCCAGACGATGGGATTGCCGTACATGGTCATGCGGCGGTCCTTGGAGTCGTACTTGAGCGAGTCGCAAACGCTCTGCACGTCGGCGCGGAAGGCCCGCGCCTTGTGATAGCCGTGGATGATGCGGTACACACTGTCCGTGTGCTGATTGTAGGAGAATATCTTGAATGTGTCGGCGTGCATGTAGAGCGTGTCGGGCGAGGAGTAGACTCTCACCTCGGCGCGGTCGGTAGCCATGGCGTAGCCCGTCGTGTCGCTGTACTCGCAGTAGTTGCCCGTGAGCAGGTTCTTGCTCTCCTTGTCGTTGTAGATGATGTTGCCGATAGCCTTCATGCGGCCGTTCTTCTTGTCGTAGTACATCGAGTCGCCGGTCATGGTGCTGCGGCCGTTCTGCACCACGGAGCGGTCGAAGAGCTGCGCGTAGTCGCGCTGTGTGTCGTAGTAGCCGTGCTCCGTGTAGATCTTGTTGCCCTCGCTTATGATGTTGGACGGGCCCACGATGGTCGATACCTTGGTGATGGTGTTGTAGTAGAGCGTGTCGGAGGTCAGGGTAAACTTCTTGTTGGTGAGCTCTACGTGGTAGTTGAACACCGCGTCGCGCGACTTGACATCATACTGCCCCGTGTTGGAGACAAGCGTGTTGCCGCTGTCCCTGAGCCGCCCGCCGCCGAAGAAGTAGCCCGTCTCGTAGAGTTTGTCGTAGTCGAGCGAGTCGGTGACCAGAAGCGAACCGCGGTGGCGGAGGTGGACATTCACGCGGGCCTGGGCCAGCTGCGCATCGCCGTCGTACTTGACATATTCGCCCGTAAGCGAGAGCGTGTCGCCCTGATTCATGCGCACGTTGCCGAAGGCCTCAAACGAGTTGGTGTTCTTGTAGTAGTAAGCGCTGTCGCAGGTGAGGCTGATATTGTCGTGCGTGAAGTGGACGTGGCCGTTGAGGATGTTGGCCTCGGGATTGCGCATGGCGTCGTAGTGCAGGCGGTCGGCGTGCACCAGCACGATGCGCCCGCCCTTGGGGCGCGCCTTCTTGTGGCCACGCGGCCCTGCGGCCCAGGCTGTGCCCATCAGAATGAGCAATGAAAGCGCAACGAGGCACACCCGGCTTCCCGCTGTAATGTGTCTCGTCCTGTGCATTAAGAAGCTTAGTCCTCTCATTTATTTCTTTACCCAGCCCGGATAGTGGAAATCGCAGTCTCTCCATTCGGGCTTGATGCTTATGTATGTGGTCTTCTGTTTCTCCCTGATCCAATTGTCGATGACCTTGTTCTGCTCCTCGGTGACCAGCAGGTCCTGTAGGGTCTGAAAGTCCTCGGTAATGGATGCGTAGTGCTGCTCGTTGCGGTTGCGGAGCTTGACGATGGCGCACACGGTGCGTCCCTTGGCGTCGGTAAGGCGGAAGGGCTGCGATATCTCGCCGGGCTTGAGTGTGCTCACCACCTTGGCCACGTCCTGAGGCATGTCCCTGAGCTCAAACCACTGCGTCATGCCGGCGCGGGGATTGTTGGGCGATACGGGTTTGCCCATGATGCCGCGGTTGTTGCGTGTGTCCTTGTCATCGGAGTAGATCACTGCGTCGTCGAATGAGATCCTGCCGCTGTCTATCTCGGCCCTCACGGAGTCGAGGCGCGCGAGCGAGTTCTTGACGGCCGTATCGCTTATCTCGGGCTTCTTGAGGATATGGCGCACGCGTATCTTGTCGCCGCGGCGGTCTATCAGCTGGATGATGTGGTAGCCGAACTCGGTCTTGACGATGCGCGACACCTTCTTCGGGTCGGTCAGCGAGAAGGCCACGTTGGCAAACTCGGGCACGAACTCGCCCTTGCCCATGTACGGCAGTTCACCGCCGTTGCGGCGCGAAGCCTCGTCATCGCTGTACATCATGGCCAGCGTGGCAAAGTCGCTCTCGCCCGAATTGATGCGGCGCGTGTACTCCCGTAGTTCGTCCTCGATGCGCTGTGTCTCCTCGCGGCTCACGGCCGGCGTGGACGTGATGATCTGCACCTCGTAGCGCGTGGGGATGAGCGGCAGGCTGTCCTTGGGGATGTTCTTGAAGTGGTTTCTCACCTCGGCGGGCGTCACCTTGACATCGGCGGCTATCTTGCGCTTCACCTCGTCCACCACCATCATATTCTTCAGCTGCTCCATGGTCTGCTGGCGTATCTGCGTCATGGGCTTGCGCATGTATTCCTCGAGCTTCTCCTTAGAGCCGGCCATCTGTATCATGTAGTTGAGGCGGTATTCCAGCTCCTGCAGCACGTCGCCGTCCTTCACCTCGATGCTGTCGATAAGAGCCTGATGGGCGAAGAGCTTCTGGATGGCTATCTGCTCGGGTATCACACAGCGCGGGTTGCCCTCGATGGGCTGGCCGTTGATCTCCGAGGCCAGGCGCTGCTCTTCCACTTCCGACTTGAGGATGGGCTCGTCGCCCACCACCCATATCACCTCATCAATTATGTTGTTGTCCTGCGCCGCCGAGATCATGGGCAGCAGCACGGCGAGCAGAATAAGGATATTGTGCTTCGTAATATTCATATATATATAATATGTATAGTAAATAGCTTATGCGGAGTCGTGGGTATATATTATATGTATGCTATCAAGCTTTTTTGCGGGCCGGAGCCCTTTGCCGAATGAGCCGCGCGCCGTCTGCTGGAATCGCAGCTCACTAAGGAATGCAGCACTTGCCGTCTTAGGGACATTTGGTTCTGCCCGGAATGCAGCGAACTGCCCATCTGAGAGCCGGCGTCCTTTGCCATTTGCAGAATGTAGCCTTTCAGCCGGCCGGCGTCCTTCGCCGGATGCGTTGTGTGCAGTCTGCGCGGGCGGGGCGGGCGTACTTAGTGATCCTTTACCGTCTTGAGGACATCCTCATAGATTTCGACCTTCGTGTTCTTCCTCAGGCTTTCTATCCATTGCTTCTCGCGGGTGTCCTCATAGTCGCTCGTCACAAGGCGGCGCACATCATCCAGTTCCTCGGGCCCCTTCTTGAGCATCTTGCCCATCACGTCGATAGAGGGGTAGTTCTTGTTGTTGGCGACCACGGCATCGGCGGAGTGGAACGCGTACTTGTCAACGAAGCGGTTCTCGCCCTCGGTCCAGAGGCCCTTGGTGACTATGACGTCCTGCTTGCCGTCCTTGGTGAACTGCTGCTTGACGGCGGCGCGCCAGTCGGCGGGGCGGCGCTTCAGCAGGTCCTTGGCCTCGCTCAGGAGCTTGTCGTCCTTGGCGTGTATCACAAATCCCTTGAAGTGGGGCTTGTCCCAGCGGTACTTCTTCTTGTTCTTGTTATAGTATGCCCTGAGGCCCACCGAGTCTGCGGCAGCCTTGTCCCACGCTTCCTTCTTGGTGATGTCGTAGGAGAGCAGGCCTTCGCGGTAGTCGCATATCAGATTTCTCAGTTCCGTGTCCTGAGCCGTGTGCTCCTTCTCCATCTTGTCCATCACCTGCTCTCTGGTGAGTCCGCCGGAGGCTTTGACGAGTTTGTCGACGGCGTGATTGAACACCATCTGATCCAGGCCCTGCGGCTGAAGCGCCTTGATCAAGTCGGCCTTCTTCTCCTCGTAGGGCTCGAGCTTGTGGCGCGAGTGCATGAGCACGATGTGATAGCCGGCGGTCGACTCGAACGGCGCCGACATCTCGCCGGCCTTCATCGAGTAGCACTTGGCCTCAAACTCCCTGAGCGTGGCCCCCGGTCCGAAGTCGGGGAGCTTGCCGTCCCTCTGCGCCGTAACGTAGTCCTCGGAGCATTTGCGCGCCACCTCTGCAAAGTCGGCGCCGCCCCTGAGCACATTGTAGATGGAGTCGATGCGCGCCTTGGCGCGGGCCTTCTCCGCGGCGGTGGCCTTCTGCGGCACACGCACGAATATATGCGACACGCTCAGGATATCGGAATCCTTGAGCTGGGCCTTGATGCGGTCGTAGACAGAGCGCACTACCGAGTCCTCGTAGGCGGGGTCCTGGATGTACTTCTTCAGGGCGTCGTCGCGATAGGTGGTGTACTCGTTTCTGAAGCCGCTCGTCGTATCGATCTTCTGCCTGAGCGCCTCGGCGATCTTGAGCCGGTAGTTGATGTACAGCTGCGCGTAGTCGCTCACCGAGGTCTCTGCGGCTTTGTTGCGGTCGTATGCGCGCTGAAACTCGGACCTCTTCACCGCCTCATCGCCTATCTTCATCACGACGGGGTCGTTGTCCTGGGCGTAGGCGCCGACGCTGAGCAGCGCGAGCAGCAGCGGCATCAGGCCGCGCATTAGTTTTGTCATTGCTTTCTGACTGTAATGAGTGGGACTGGGAGCGCGCTGATCAATTGTGCGTAGCGGGACTATAGTTGGGCGCCTCGCTCGTGATCTGTATGTCGTGGGGATGGCTCTCGAGCACACCGGCGGAGGTGATGCGGGTGAACTTGGCATTGTGCAGCTCCTCGATGGTATGAGCGCCGCAATAGCCCATGCCCGAGCGCAGGCCGCCGACCATCTGATAGATGACCTCCTGTACCGTTCCCTTGTAGGGCACACGGCCCGAGATGCCTTCCGGCACAAGTTTCTTGGTGTCGGTCACACCGCTCTGGAAGTAGCGGTCCTTGGAGCCGTTCTCCATAGCCTCCAGCGAGCCCATGCCGCGGTATGACTTGTATTTCCTTCCGTTGAAGATGATCGTCTCGCCCGGCGACTCCTCCGTGCCGGCTACAAGCGAACCGACCATCACACAGTCGCCTCCGGCAGCGAGGGCCTTGACCACGTCGCCCGAGTATCTGAGTCCGCCGTCGGCTATCATCGGTACGCCGGTGCCCTTGAGGGCGCAGTAGACATCGTAGACGGCCGAGAGCTGCGGCACACCCACACCGGCTATGATGCGCGTGGTGCAGATGGAGCCCGGGCCTATGCCCACCTTGATGCCGTCGGCGCCGGCTTCCACCAGCGTGCGCGCGGCCTCGCCGGTAGCGATGTTGCCCACGATGATGTCGGTGTCGGGGAATGCGTTCTTGGCCTGGCGCAGTTTGTCTATCACGCCGGCCGAGTGGCCGTGGGCCGTGTCGATGACGATGGCGTCCACGCCGGCCTTGATGAGCGCTTCCATGCGGTCGAGGGTATCGACTGTGACGCCCACACCGGCTGCCACACGCAGGCGGCCCTTCTCATCCTTGCAGGCCATGGGTTTGTCCTTGGCCTTGGTGATGTCCTTGTATGTTATCAGGCCCACGATATGATTCTCCTTGTCTATCACGGGCAGCTTCTCTATTTTGTTCTCCTGCAGAATATTGGCGGCCTCGTCGAGGTTGGTGTACTGGGTAGTGGTCACCAGCCCGTCCTTCGTCATCACGTCGTCCACCTTCTTGTCTAGGTTCTGCTCGAAGCGCAGGTCGCGGTTGGTCACAATGCCCACGAGATGCTTCTCCTCGTCGACCACGGGGATGCCGCCGATGTGGTATTCGCGCATCAGCCTCAGCGCCGCCCTCACCGTCGAACCGTGCAGGATGGTGACCGGGTCGTAGATCATACCGTTCTCGGCGCGCTTCACTATTGCCACCTCGCGTGCCTGATCCTCGATCGACATGTTCTTGTGTATCACTCCGATACCGCCCTCGCGCGCAATGGCGATGGCCATCTTCGACTCCGTCACGGTGTCCATGGCTGCCGTTACGAACGGGATGTTGAGCTCAATGTGCCGTGTGATGCGCGTCTTGAGATTCACCTCGCGCGGCAGAACATTGGAATAGGCAGGAATGAGAAGGACGTCATCAAAGGTCAGGCCGTCCATGAGAATTTTGTCTGCAATAAATGAAGCCATAACAATAAAGTTTTTATTGCACGCAAAGGTACTCAAAAAAAATGATATTCCGCGGAGGAAAATTTCTTATTAACACTATTTACATGAGAAATTCCGACCGCCCCGCAGGCATGCCTGACAGGCGTAATGCAGCGCCCGCCTCCGATGCGGATTTCTCCGGCTGCGGCGGGGTAGAGGCGGCCTTGCGGATTCAGGAGATTAATTCCCCTTTGGCGCTGGAATAACATGCCCCGCGCAATTATCCCTCCCGCCTGCGGCGGGAAATGGCGCGTAGCAGGGCGTCCGCATGAGGGCGAAAACAGACATTTTATTCATATCGCGATGATGCGATATGCGCACACACAAAAAACCGTCCCGCATGCGCGGACCCTCACATAGGACCTGAGGAAAACTACATTTGAGGTAGTTCAAAACGTCTCAAATGTAGTTTTGGCCTTCCGGGAACGCTGATTATAAGGTAGTTGCTAAGGGCCGAAAATGGCCCTTTCCTGGGTCTGTGAATGTGGGCGGGGCGATTGCCAATCGCGGGAAATAGCTGGGAGGGCCGCTGCAGCGCGGCCGCATGCCCAGAGAGGCAAAGCGCGAAGTAATATGCGAGAGTGGCTTTCGCCGCATTAGCTGGGAGGGCCGCTGCAGCGCGGCCGCATGCCCAATAAGGCAAAGCGCGAAGTAAATTGCGAGGCAAGTGACTCGCGATAGCTGTAGAGATGCGTATACGCATTTTACCCCTCTATACCTTATGCGGCGGCTGGCGGCCGTTGAGGGCAACGGCCCTCCCAGCTAACGCGTCCCAAAAGTATGCCCTCAATCACTTGCGCCGCTGATATAATTTCGCGATACGAAACGACTGGCGCTGCTCCGCATTTTGGAATAGGAATTTCACGACACACAAAAAACCGTCCCGCATGCGCGGACCCTCACATAGGACCTGAGTGAAATTACATTTGAGGTAGTTCAAAACGTCTCAAATGTA
>Ga0256406_1007220_pt1 | contig 10689 bp, 8 predicted proteins | sample RumenRJG_03DNA_FD_185986 | JGI IMG/M metagenome (GOLD analysis project Ga0256406, IMG submission 185986) | Bovine rumen microbial communities from Lethbridge, Alberta, Canada - RJG_03 | ecosystem: Host-associated > Mammals > Digestive system > Stomach > Rumen | place: Canada: Alberta | collected...
CTTATAGGTGAACTTGTTGTTGGGGTTCGCGGCGTTGTACTTGTCGACGACCGTCTTGATGACCGCCTCTTCCTTGGCGGTGGCCCAGATGTTGATCTTGACGTGCTCGGCCTCCGCGGTGGTGTTGTTATTCTTCGACCCGCAGGCGGCCAAAGCGCCTAGGCAAAGGGCGGCTAAGCCCAAATAAGCGACTTTCTTTTTCATAGTGGTATTACCTTCTTTTCTAAACGGGAAGCGATCGATTAGGCGGCCTGGGCGGCCGGGGTGAAGTCGATGACGAACTTGTAGGACCCGCCGACGTCGTTGCTGCGGAAGTCGATGGCGTTGTAGACGATGTGATAGCTGCCCACAAAGGCGGCGTTGGTGCCGTTTAGGACGTTCGTGCGGTTCGAGGATCCTTCCTTGAAGTCTTCGTGGGTCTTGCCCTCGTAAAGCTTCTTGAAGGCGTCGTTGCAGGAATCGAGGTCGACGTCCTCCATGCCGTATTGGACGCTCCAGCTGTTGCTCGCGATGAACTTGAAGGCGACTCCGCCTTCGCTCGCAACCATCTCCGCCGTGACGAGGGCGGTGTATTCCAATTTGGTCTTGCTGCCCTCGACGTGGGTGAAGGCGCAGGAGGGGTTGGCCTCCTTGATGGTCTTCGGATCCCAACCGTTCCAGTGGCTGCCGATGATGTACATCTCGGCCGTGAACTCGAACTTGTTGGAGTTGACCACGAACTCGTCGTCGCTGCTCTTCTTGGTGGAGCCGCAGGCGCATAGGGCCATCAAACCGGCCGCGAGCGCGACCGCGACTGACTTTTTCTGAATCATGAGTATTTTCTTCTCCTTTTTTTCATAAGACGGCCCATTGACAGGTGCCGTAAGGTTGAAGTGGCGCATCTCCTTAGGGAGAGACGGATGGTGGGTGGTAAATGTTTTTCGCGCTCCTCCTTTCTTGTTTCGTACGAGCCGCGAAAGGCGACTTTTCTCTATCCAAGGCCGAAGCCCAAGATATTCGTTAGAGGTAAGCCTTCTCCGTCTTGACGTCGAAGAAGTGGATCTTGTCGGTGCGGAAGGCCACGTGGATGGTGTCCCCGGACTGCAGGATCTTGGTGGCCGGGAACTTGGCGACGAGGTCGATGCCCCCGAACTTCGAGTGGGCGTAGTATTCGTTGCCGAGCAACTCCGCCACGTCGACCTTGAGGTCGAAGCCCGGCTCGTTCCCCTCCGCGGGGACGATGTTCTCCGGGCGGATGCCGAGGATGATGTCCTCGGGGATGTCCTTGCCCGCGTAGACCTCCTTCGGGATCTCGATGAGGCGCCCATCTTCCGTGGCGGCCTCCCCCTTCTCCGCGTCGAATTTGACGTGGAGGAAGTTCATCGAGGGCGAGCCGATGAAGCCGGCGACGAAGAGGTTGGCCGGGTGGTTGTAGATTTCATAGGGCGTGTCGACCTGCTGGATGCGGCCAAGCTTCATGACCACGATGCGGGTGGCCATCGTCATGGCCTCGGTCTGGTCGTGGGTGACGTAGATCGTGGTGGCCCCCAACTGTTGGTGCAGCTTCACGATTTCGGAACGCATCTGCACGCGGAGTTTGGCGTCGAGGTTGGAAAGAGGCTCATCCATCAAGAACACCTTGGCGTTCCTCACGATGGCGCGCCCCAAGGCGACCCTCTGCCTTTGGCCGCCGGAAAGGGCCTTGGGCTTACGGTCCAAGTACTTCTCAATCTGGAGGATGCGGGCGGCCGCGCGGACGCGCTTATCGATCTGATACTTCGGGAGGTGCTTCGTCTTTAAGCCGAAGGCCATGTTGTCGTACACCGACATATGGGGATAGAGGGCGTAGGATTGGAAAACCATCGCGATGTCGCGGTCTTTCGGGGTTTTGTCGTTGCAGAGTTCATTATCGATCCATAGCTGGCCCTTGGTGATGTCCTCTAGCCCCGCAATCATGCGGAGGGTGGTGGACTTGCCGCATCCCGAAGGCCCGACCAGGACGATGAATTCATGCTTTTTGATGTCCAAGTTGAAGTCGAAGACCGCTTGAACGTTGTTGTCGTAGATCTTGTCGATGTGCCGTAAGGAAACGTAAGCGTCCTCGTGATTGGCTTGCTCTTCTAAATTCGCGTTCATGATGTGCCTTCTCCTCGCCGAAAAGACGGACTTTGGACAAAACTATTTTGACTGCCCAAATTATAAGCGCTTTCACCGCCTTGACAATCATGGATTTGTAAAGAACAATGGAATGTTTCAGGGACGAAGCCGAGTTTTATCCACTCCCCATTCTTAAAAAAGGGCGATGTATTCACGCCTTATCCAGAAGGGAGGAATTGTTAAGACCCTCTTTTTCTTCTTTAAGAAAAAGCACGGCCCCAAAGGGCCGAGGCTCCCTTATAATGCCCTGAGGAAAAGAGGAACCTGACATGGTCAAGATCGAAAACGAGAATTTCTTGGTTCAAATCAGTGAGGTGGGGGCATTGCTCACCTCCTTCTACGACAAAAGAAGGAAGAAAGAGATTCTTAAGGGCAAAGGGGAGAACGGCTGGCTCCATCAAGACGTCATCCAGTTCCCCGTAATCGGCCCCGGCCCCATCTCGATTGGGGGAGTTAAGCGCGACATCGGCCAGCATGGCTTCGCCCGCTTTGAGAAATACGAGGTGAAGGAAGCGAAGAAAGACTCCGCGACCTTGGTCCTTTTGCCAAACGAGGAAAACAAAGACCTCTATCCCTTCGATTTCTCCTTCGAGGTGACGATCTCCCTGGAAGGGGAATCGATCCTCTATCGTTTCCATGCCGCCAACCACGGCGAAGGCAACATGCCCTTCATGGTGGGGAGTCACATCGGCTTCAAGACCATCGCCGGGGTCTCCTACATCGACCTCGATAACGACGAATACCTCCCCTTGGTGAACGGCGTCGTCCAAACCAAGAAGGAGAAGTTCCCCTTGGGGAAGAGGCTCCCCGTCTCCGCGGAATCCTTCGCCCCCTATGACACGGTCGTGATGGTCAACGAAGGGGAAAGCGTCTACACCCTCCACATCGGGGATGGCTACCGTTACGTCTATCGGATGGGCGCCCCCCTCACCGCGATTTGGACGGCGAAGGGATCGGGCGAGTTCGTCTGCATCGAGCCCTGGTGGGGCAATTCCCTCTACGCGGGGAGGCCCGAGGCCCTCGAGAAGCGGGATTACCTCAATTGGTGCGCCCCCCACGGCGCGAAGGACTTCTCCTACTCGATCGATCTCCTCGCCGAATAAAAGAGAAACCGCCTAAGCGAAGGAAAGCCTAGGCCCCATCCCATGAGCCAACCGCCCCTCATCCTATCTTCCATCGAGGACAATCTAGGCGCCGCCTTATCCAGCGTCACCCTTTGGTCGAACGTCGCCAAGACGCTCGTATTCATTTTGCTCGGCTTCTTCCTCACGCGGAAGAAGGCCCTCCCCGAAGCCACGGGGAAGGTGCTCACCCAGTTCGTGATGGTGGTCTCCCTCCCCTGCCTGGCCTTTTGCTCTTTTATGGGCGATTTCACCGCCTCGGAGGGGAAGGACGCCTTGGTCAACTTCGTCCTCGGCTTCGTCCTCTATCTCCTTTTTATCTTCCTTGGGAAGCTGCTCTTCCTCTGGGTGAAGGATAAGGAGAAGAGATTGGTGCTGAGTACCATCTTCGCCTTTGGCTCCACGACCTTCTTTGCCTATCCCTTGGTCGTCTCCCTTTATGGGGATGCGGCAGGCAACGACTTCAACCTCATGAACGTCTCCTTCCGCATCTTCCTCTATTCCTATTGCTACCTCGTCCTCTCGGGGCAGAAGGTGGGCGAAAAGGAAGGGGATGCCTCCTTCTCTTCCCTTGCCAAGAAGGTGTTCCTCAACCCCATCTTGATCGCCACCTTCGCGGGGCTCCTTCTATGGGTCTTGCAGGCCATCCCGGGAAGCGCGATCGTCCGGAAAGACTGGCTTTCCCCCCATCCCGAGGTCTCCTACCAAGAGGCCGCGAAGGTCGCCTTCTGGCGTCTCGACGTCACCCTCCCCTGGCTCTTCGCCTGCGGGAAGGCCCTGGGCGAGCTTTCCTCGCCCCTCATCCTCTTCGCCATCGGCTGCACCTTGGGGAGCACTTCCCTCAAAGAGGCGGCGAAGGACAAATACGCCTGGATCTACGCGGGGATGAAGACGTTCTTGGCCCCCGTGATCGCCATCGCCCTCCTCTTCGCCATTGAGGCCATCGCCCGGGCATGCGGGAGCCACCTCATCTCCGAAAACACCCTCCACTCGGTCGCCTTCACCTGGATGGTGCCGCCGGGGCTCGTGGTGACGGGATACTGCATCGCCTATGACCGAGAAAAAGAAATGGCCTCCCACGCGGCCCTAATTTCGACTTTGGTCGCGGTGGGAGGCATCGTCGTCTGGGTGATTTTGCTCACCATCCTCGATAGCTTTGGCTATTTCCCCGCCTTCGCCTGAGGAGGGCGGCGGGGCAAACTCACTTCTTGAGGAGGGCTTCCACGTCGGGCTCGATCGCCTCGGGCTTGGTTGTGGGCTCATAACGCTTCAAGACGGCACCATCGCGCCCCACGAGGAACTTGGTGAAGTTCCACTTGATGCGCTTGCCCTTGCCCGCCTCGGTGGACTTCAAGTAGGCGTAGAGGGGGATTTGGTCCCTCCCGTTCACGTCGATTTTGTGGAACTGCGGGAAGGAGGCGTTGTACTTGAGCGTGCAGAAGGAATGGATCTCCTCGTCCGTCCCCGGCGCCTGATGGAAGAACTGGTTGCAGGGGAAGTCGAGGATGGTGAAGCCCTGATCCTTGTACTTCTCATACATCTTCTCTAAGCCCTCATACTGGGGGGTGAATCCGCATCCGGTGGCGGTGTTGACGATGAGAAGCACCTTCCCGGCGAAATCCTGGAGGGAGACCTCCAATCCCTTTTGGTCGACGACCTTGAAATCGTAAATGCTAGCCATGCTTTTGCTCCTTTTCCTCTTTAGTCTAGCAAGGTTTTCCCTTCGTGACGGGGGAAACGCTCCCCCCTTATGCTGATTAAAAACATGTCGAAAACGATTTCCGATTTTGCTTCTGGAAGGGGGATGGTTCCGCTTTCGTGCGGATAACATGAGGGAAACGACGCAAAATGGTTTGACTTTTTTCCGTCATTTTTTATTGTTTCGTATCGATAAAAAGGAGAAAGCCTTTCATGAAAAAGCTTGCTTCGTGGATTTTGTTGGGCGTCCTTTCTTCCGGCGTTCTCTTCTCCTGCGGGAGCCCGAGAAGCGCCGCCTCAACGCCCTCTTCAACCCCTTCGCCGATCTCTTCGCCATCCTCTTCCCAGGAAGATAATGTCTCCCTCACCTTGGATAAGGAAGTCACCTCCCTTTCCCTGGGGAGCACGTTGCAGCTTTCTTACGCCATCCTCCCCCAAGGAAACTACGAGGTCCTCTTCTCTTCCAGCGATACGTCCATCCTAACGGTCTCTTCCTCGGGGCTAGTCACCCCGATGGCCAAGGGGAAGGCAAGCGTCACCGCGGTCGTTAAAGACCACCCCTCCGCCTCCGATTCCTTGGAGTTAGAGGTGGTGGACGCCCCGTTGACGTTAAAAGACGTCTTGAATGAGCTGAAGTCCCTCCAGGAAAAGGAGATGTCCTCCGTCGATACGGGGAGCTTCCTCTACCAAGAAGGCACCGCCTCTTCCTCTTATTCCTACACGGTCTATCAAAGCTCCCTCCAAATCGAGGGGCAGGGGAGCAAGATCCGCTACTACAAGACGGGCAACGACCTAACGGCCTTGACCCTGACTTCTTCCTCCATCACGGAGACCACCCTCGGCACGGTGGGCACCGACATGACCCAAGAGACGGCCGACTCCTACCTCTCCGCCTTCTGCCTCCATCAGTCCTTCGGCGCCTCCGGCGTCCTCGATAACGTCCTATCGGCCGGGGACTTCGCCTCGGGCCTTTCCCCGATCGGCGAGGAAGAGACGGAGGGAGGCACTGTCTATTCCCTTTCCGCCTCCTTCTCCTCGGGAGAAGGCAAAAGCGCGCTTTACCACGTGAACGAGGCCTCCTTCACCGTGAATAAGGGCAACCTCGTGGAAGCCTCCTACTCCAAAAAGAGCTACCTTGGCCTAAGCGAAGCCCCCGAAGAGGGAAGCACCCCCGATCAGTCGGAATCCTTCTCCGCCTCCCTCCATTACGGGGAGAGGAAGGCCTCGGATGAGAAGATGCTGGATCGTTCCGACTACCTCATCCAGTCCTTCGCCCTCGATACCTCCTTGTGGGTGGACGGGGAAGCCAAGCTATACGTCGGGAGCTCCTTCCCCCTGGAAATGAAGGACGTCCTCCCCGAAATCCACCTCGAGGACAACCTCCGCGTGCCGGAAAACGGCATCGGGAACCCCTCGGTAATCGCCGCCGAGAAGCGCGGGGACATCACCTACGTCACGGCTCTCAAGGCGGGGACGAGCACCCTGACCGTCGAGACCAGCTACATGAAAAGCGTGACCCTAACGGTTGAAGTCCTCGAAGTCCCGCCCTCGAGCATCGAGATCAGCGCCACTGCCCTCACGGAGATCCGAATCGGGCAAAAGGCCCCCTACAAGGTCACTTTGATGCCGGCCTCCTTAAGCGATAAGAGCTTCACCGCCGCCTTCGAGGAGGAGGCGATGTCGGAGATTGCGGAGTTAACCCTCGACGAGGTGAACTCCTGCTTCTACCTCGAAGGGAAGAAGGCGGGGGAGGTCACCGTTAAGGTGGCCGCGTCGATGGATCCCGCGATCACCGCCGAGATCACCGTCACCGTGAAGAAGGACAAAGACGTGACGATCACCGCCGGCAAAACGACCCTGGCGGTGGGGCAAAGCGCCACCTACCCCGTCGCCGTCGTCCTGCCCGACGAGGTAAGCGACCGTAGCTTCACCGCCGCCTTCGAGGAGGAGGCGATGTCTTCTTACGCCACCTTAACCGTCTCCGACTCCTCCTTCACCCTGAAGGGGGTGGCCGAAGGAAGCGTCACCGTCTTGGTAAAACTAAACGCGGACGAGACGATCACCGCCTCCCTCACCGTGGAGATCCAAGCCGCCTCCCTCTCCGACCCCAAGGAGGAATTAATCGCCATCATGGCCAGCCACACCTATGCGGGGAGCTTCAGCTCCAACGCGATCACGGCCACCTTCTCGAGCGATCTAACGGGCAGTTTGAGCATCGCTAACGGGAACGCCTACACCTTCACCTACGCCGTTGGCACGCTTGGCGATAACGGGGCCACCATCACCTTCTCAAACGTCGCCCAGACCGAGGGGACGGCCTCCAAGCCCTTCTTCACTGGGGCCAATTACAGCTCCGCGAAGAAGAATAAGGTGTCCGCGGATGGCTTAAGCGTCTCCCTCAACATCTGCTCCCTGAACTACAAGGGGACGAAGACGAACAACTACATCACGCTCACCGCTCAATGAAAGGAAGGAAGAAACCATGAAGAAGCAAGCCGCCTTATTGATTTTGTCCGCCTCGCTGCTACTTTCCTGCGGGAAGCAGGACGGGAATCACTCCGAAAAGAGCCTCACCCCCTCATCCGCGGGGGAGGCCGCCGACGTATCCTTGATCATCAAGGCGCTGAAGGAGGCGGCCGCCGCGCCCTCCCTCACCGTCTCCTATTACGAGCAGGACGGCACCGATTCCTGGACGAGGCTAAAGGACGTCTACACCGAGGATTACTGCTCCTTTGGCTGGAGCAACTCGGGCTACGTTTTGCTCCCCAGCTTCAACCCCGCCTATGGCGATAAGCTCGTCTATAGCTTCAACTATGACTCTAACGGCGAGGTGGTTTTGGGCAAAGCCGCGACCTATTACGATCAAAACGACAACCTCCAGGGCATCCATAGCTGCCTCGACATGAATTACCTCACCCTCTTCTTGGAGGAGGCCCACGCCCCCAAGGAGAGCCAGTTCACCATCTCCGGTTCGGACGTCTACTCGACGGACGAGAACATCATGACCGTCATGAGCGCCCTCATGGGCTACCGCTATGGCGACTCCGACGTCATGCTGACTTCGGTCCACTTCGGGATCGACGAGGCGGGGGCGCTTCATTTCTCCCTCTATCACCAAACCGGTGAGTACTCGGAGAACGAAGACCTCCTCCTCTACGGCTCCTTCCAGGAGCTTGGGACGAGCCAAGACGACAAATTGGCCGCCTTCGTTGAGAACTACGCCCTGCCCCAAGGGAGATTAGACGAGGCCACGCTTTCCCTCCTCCGTGCCAAGACCGTCTCCTTCAACACGGTCATCAGCATGGCCTCCACCTCGGGTTGGGTCGACTATGGGGAGACCACGGTCACCTCGGAATACGACTCCAGCAACCCCCAAGAGGCCAAGATCGCCTATGAGGTCAAGGACTACGTCAACCAGGAGAGGTACACCTACCTCTTGACGAAGGGGGAGGACGGCAAGACGGCAATCGACCATTACGTGGACGGAGAAAACCACGTCCAAAGCGCCGCCTTCAAGAACTACTCCTGGGGCAACGGCATCTTCTCCTTCCAGGAGGAGTTCGACGGCGCCTCCTTCCTCGGGGAGGGGGGAGAATACGCCTACTATGGCTTCAACTTCGACCGCCTCTACGAATCCTTGGCCGCCCTATACGTTTTGACCGACATCTACATCCAAGACGTCCGTTCCCTCTCGATCACGGTGAACGGCTCCTCGATCTCTTTCCTAGCCTACATCGACGCCTATTACACCGACGCCTCCGGCAATGAGCAAAACCTCTATCTTAAGGCCGCCTCGAGCTTCCAGCCCGGTTCCTCGATCGCCCTCCCCTCCGCCTTCGAGGAGGAAGACGAGGACACCAAGGCCGTCCAAAGCGCCTTCGATGCCTTGAAGGAGTCCAACTTCGTGGCCAAGGGCCATGCCCTAAAGAGCAATGGCGAGGTGTCCGAGACCCTGCCCACGATGACCTATTACTATAAAAAGGATAGCTACCTCATCTACGACACGACCGACCGCGGCACGGCCAAGCGCACCCGCGGGGGATACAAGGTGCTCGAGAAGGGAATCCTCCCCTTCGAGGTGAACCGTAACGGCATTGACTCCACCGGCAAGTGGAAGCCCGGCAACCCGGTCGCCACGGGAGAAGCGGTGGAGGGGGATGACCTCTTCGCCCACCTTGGCTTCACCGCCAGCGGCATGGTCTTCACCAAGGGGGCCAATGCGAAGGAGTACGTCTTGAAGCCGAACGTCAAGCACATCGCCTCCTCGATCATCGGGGGCTCGACGAAGGATTCTTTGATCGACACCTCCCTCTCCCTCACCTTGGACGAGGCGGGCCGTTTGGCCAAGATCCGCTATCAATACGTCTTCGGGGGCATTTTGACGGGCAAGGAGGAGATCGTCTTCGCCTATTACGAGGCGGCCGACTTCCCCTTCCCCGCGGACATCTTGAGCCAAGAGTCCTTCGACGCCTTGACGGGCGACCTCCCCACCTCGTGGCTGGGGGAGGCGAGCGCCAACGTGGTCCAGGCCTTCAAGAAGCTCTATGGCGATGAGGCGGCTAACGTGCCTTACCTCGCCGACTCCGCCTCGGCCAACCATTGGGAGCTCACGCCCAACTACTACGACAGCACGGGGGACTACTGCTTCTACAACAACTTCCTCGACGACGCCTACCAAGGCCGTTACGTCGCTCTTTTGGAGGAGAAGGGCTTCAGCAAGCAAACCATCTCCGACGTCGAGTATTACGTAAAGGGCAAGGTCAAGGTGCGCTGGGCCAGCATAAACGGCAGCCTCTTCCTCTTCTTCGGGGTCGTCTCGGAGTAAGCAAGCTTCCTCCTTCAAGCGGCCGCTTCCTCAGGCGGCCGTTTTCCCTTTCCCCATGCGCAGGGGATTTCGGGCGATGCTTCCCCGCTTCCTTCCTCCCCTAACTTACGGCGGGCGAAAGCGCCCCCCTTTAGCATCGATCTTGGATCATCTTGCGCCCGCATCGACGCTTTCGGGCATTTGATCCCCGCCCGCTTTCTTTTTCTTGGAATCCCTTTAAAATGAAATTACCGTTTTAACCTCGAACGAAAAGGAGGAACTGCCATGAAAATCAAAAACGCAATCTTAACCCTCTCCCTCGGCGCCTTCGCCCTGATGGGGTGCTCGGGATCGGAAAACGCCAAAGCCAAGCCGATCACCGTGAGCGAATACCGCGAGGCCATCGCCCCGGCTTTGCAGAACCTAGCCTCCGCCGACAAGTGGAACATCCGCGCGAAGGCCTCCGCCGGCGTCTCCTTCGACGCCTCCTTCCTCGTCCCCTCGGTGGGCGAAGACGGCCACGAAGATTTCTCCAAGATGACAAGCGCCTCCTTAAAGGGGTCGGTTTCCGCCGGCGCCGCCCTCGCCATGGGGCTAGAGAAGCCCGATGCCTCTTCCTTCGCCAACGCCCGCGCCTTCCAAAAGGCCAGCGCCTCCTTCGGCTATTCCGCCACGCTTTCTTCCCAAGGGCAGAAGGCGAACGCGGGGCAAGAGAAGAAGGAGTACGCCCTAGGCGCCTACGCCGAATTCGACGAGGCGGGGGAGAAGGCGGACCTTTATTTCGACCTCTCCAACGATAACGCCCGCGCCCTCCTCGTGAAATTCGCGGATTCGGCGGCGTTTCCCTCCTACGCGAAGGTTAGCTCCGCCTACCTTTCCAGCGGCCTCGCCGGGCTACCCTCCTTCGAGGCGGCCGATTTAAGCGAATAC
>Ga0256406_1007221_pt1 | contig 10685 bp, 10 predicted proteins | sample RumenRJG_03DNA_FD_185986 | JGI IMG/M metagenome (GOLD analysis project Ga0256406, IMG submission 185986) | Bovine rumen microbial communities from Lethbridge, Alberta, Canada - RJG_03 | ecosystem: Host-associated > Mammals > Digestive system > Stomach > Rumen | place: Canada: Alberta | collected...
GTCAAAATTACATTTGAGACGTTTTGAAACATCTCAAATGTAGTTTTCCTCAGGTACCTTGTGAGAATCACAGCTTGCGGGACGTTTTTTAGGATAGTGGGGAATGCCTATTTCGACAAGTGGAAAATAGCGCACGATTTTCGAATGACAAAGATATATTGGCGGACATGGACGCGACGACTTTCAATAAGAGTAAACTTCTTCGCTTTTCAGGCTCTCCGAGAGGGCATTTTTGAGGTAGACGCATGTATCTGAAAATCAGTATTCCGCAAAGGGCAAAATTACATTTGAGACGTTTTAAAACATCTCAAATGTAGTTTTCCTCAGGTGCCTTGTGAGTATCCTGGTATGCGGGACGATTTTTCTGTTGATAGGAAGGCCTTTTCAGGAATATAGAAAAATGCACATCTTCCTTGCATCCATTTATTTTGATGTCCGCAAGAGCAGATCTTTTCATTGTAATGATGTTTCGTTGATGTGACCTTGACAATACCTATCAAAAACGTGCTACTACTGCCTTTGGTCAAAGGTATATCTTCGAGGATTTTACTACAATGCAATCAAAAACAAAGCGTTGCTCTATGAAAGTCTCCGGTTCGGGCGCCCATTTCAACGTATAGTCCTTGTGGCCAGACTATCCGCCAAACTTCTTACCGCTCTCCTTGCGAAGGCTCATTGAACCCCTCTGTTACTGATGCAAGGTGGAATGCTGCTGTTATGGAAATCTTAGGAAAGCTGTTTCTTTTAATCTTGCCTCCTCTGCTGCTCTCTTTCTCTGAGAGCTTGTATCTCTGATTGTTGAGCTTGATAAATAGTTTGCAGACGCGCCCTCTCTGTCATTAATTCAGAAACACGCTTGCGTAGAGAGTAAGCTTCTGCCTTGAGCTTCTCCAATTCGTTATTGATGTCTTCATCTTGCTCTTTCATAGATACAAATATACAAAAAATATAGATAGGCCCATATAATAAGCGTACTTATTTTATCGAAAAACAATGATGAATCCCATGACTTACTAAATATAACCGTGTGAATCTCGTAGCCTATCAAAATCATCATTATAAATACCGCTAGTCAGCAGATTCTCAACAGGACAAAGGGGATCAGAGTAGTTTCAGAATATTTCGGGATATGTCTGAAAGTGAATTCAGCCCGCCCTGACTGCTTCAGTTACACCCGTCTCACAGGAACAATCTATATGCCTATGATAATAGTGTAAACCAAGCGGCACACAGCCCTTCTCTGCGACTGCCAGACCCTACTTTGCTGCAGGAGTTGCTGAAGCGTTGGGATTGGCTGCGGGCGGCGTTGCAGCTTTGCCGGAGAGGCGTTCTACCTTCTCAGTCATAACCTCCGTAATAGAACGCTCTATGCCGTTCTTGTCGGTATAGGTGCGTGTACGGAGCTGTCCCTCAACATAGAGCTTATCGCCGCTATGCACATATTTCTCTATGAACTGGGCTGTCTCGCGCCAGGCCACGATGCGGTGCCATTCCGTGCGCTCCGGCACCTGTGTACCATTCTTGAGAGTATAGGCGCGCTCCGAGGTGGCCAGCGAGAATCTTGCTACGGCCAGATTGGTGTCTACGTACTTTATTTCCGGTTCACGGCCCACATTGCCGATGAGCATTACTTTGTTGAGCGACATAGTATTATAGTTTTTAGGGGTTATCTGATGCGGTAGGACTCACGGATGAGCCTGTCGTCGTGGCGCACGCCATAGTAGGCCAGAATGATGAACACGATGGCCAGCAGGGGGAACGCGTCGTAAAAGTCAAAATGCGGCTGCAGCTTCAGATACTTGGCCAGCGAGATGATGCAGCTCATGCGTATCACATAATAGAGCAGCAACAGGAATATGGACCAGAGGCAGATGTGCATCTGCAGCTTGCGCTTCTTGAAGAGGAATATAGTCACGGCGCTCATTGCTGCGGTGGCCAGAAGGATGATGCCCATCACCGAATAGAGCGCATTGGAGCTCTTGCCGTCGCCAAGCACGAAATTGGAAAGCGTGGCCACTGTTATCCCCGTGCCCGCGGTTGCAAAGGTCGTGGTTATCTCGAACGTGGCTATCAGCAGCAGGACGACGGAGACGATGAGAAAGATGGTCTGTTTTCTCTGAATCATACTCCCGCCCTTATACTATGCCTTCTTTGCCGGTTGTGGGATTGCGGTAATAAATGCGATCCTCGAGAAATTCCTGCTCTGAGATGAGTACAGGTTTGGGGAGATGCTCATAATAGCGGGATATCTCGATCTGCTCGCGATTCTCGAACACCTCGTCAAGGTTCTCGTTGTTGGAGGCGAATTCCTGGAGCTTCTTCTGAAGGTCGTTCTTCATATCCACCGTGATCTGATTGGCGCGGCGCGACATAATAACAACGCTCTCGTAGACATTGTCCGTGCCCTTGGCAAACTCCATGATGTTGTGCGTCTTTGTGTTGAGCGGCGCATCAATTTTTCTGTAATCCATTTATTAATTTATTATTGCGTCTGATTGTATATCTGTTTTTGTCTCTCACTTCACAGTCGTGCTGTCTTTCCCGCTCTTGGGCTCGGAAGGCTCAGCTTTGGCGTCGGCTTTTTGGCCGGTGATCTTATAGTAGATGTCCTTGGCCTCGGGCATATAGCTCGACTCGGGGAACTCGCCCGAGAAAGCGTAATACTCTTCCTTGGCAGCGTCCATGCGCTCCTGCTTCCTGGCCTCCACGCTGTGGGTAGCCAGCAGATACTTGGCCCTGAGGAGCATGATGGCGAAGTCCTCGCGGCGCTTCGAGTAGGGGTAGTCGCGCATAGCATTCTCCGCCGTGATAATACATGCCTCGTAGTTGTTGCCGCCGAAGGAGCAGTTGTAAAAATATGAGCCGAGGTCGTAGTAGGTCTTGGCGTTAAGGTATTCCTTCTCTACCAGTTTATCCTGCAGCTTGAAGATCATGTCCTGAGCCTGCTTGGAGTACTGGCTCTGCGGATAGAGCTCCAGCATATTCTGAAAGGCAGTCACGGCTTCATATGTTTCCGTCTGGTCCAGCTTGGGCTCCGGCGTACGCTTGTACATGGCCATAGCATTGTAATAGCGGGCGTCGAGCGTGTAAAGGCCATTATTATATGTCTCGTAATATTTCTTGAGGAAGTTGGCTGCCGACTCGTAATCTCTCGCCTTGTAAGCGGAAAGGCCCAGCAGGTAGAGACTCTCCTCTCCTTTGTCCGTTCCCTTGAGCTGAGCTATGACATCCTGCAATAGTACTACGGCTTTGGTGTATTTACCATCTGCATAATATTGCTTGGCTGCCTCGTAGCGGTAAGAATAGTCAGCACTCTTTACGATGCTGTTAAACTGGCCGCAGGAAGAGAGCGTCGCAATGGACACGAGCATAAGAATAAACAGTTTTCCTCCCTTGTTCATGAACGCATTAATATATTTATTGGCAAAAGTACAAAGAAATCTCCAAACCCTTCTCAGAATTAGTGACAAACTATCTAAAATGTCGGTAAAAAGAGGCGCGCATTGCAAAAATCTTGACCCGCTTCGCGGGAATCCGTTGCGGGAAGAACTAAATAGCACGAAGCGGGAGGAAGGATATTGCGCGGACAAAAACAAGCTGCTTCAGAAGCGAACGCATTCACTTCTGAAGCAGCTGCTATATTCACATGGCCGCGGAGAACTTCGCCCCACGCTGCGCTATTATCAGAACTTGTATCCCAAGGTAAGGAGGAACTGGTTCCTGTCGAGCTTGAGCTTGGTCATAGGCGCGTCGTTGGGCGTAGCACCGCTCTCGTCGCCGCGCTGTGTATTGAAGGCGTGAAACTCGCCATTCTGCTGCTGATACTGATAGGCGAAATCGGCATAGAAATGATTGCCCCTATAGCCGGCGCCCACCGTGTAACGATTGATATCGCCGGGATTGACATAGGCAGTAGATGTGGCGTAATCCACTGCGGCACTGTTGATGAACTGGTTCTCAAAAGCGCTCTTCTTCATAGGCGAAGAAACGTAGTTGTAGCCCAGGCGCAGCGAGATGCCGTAGTCGAACTTGCCCTCAGCGCCGAGGCGAAGGGTGCTGACGCCCCTTAGGAAATGATTTATCTCGCGATTCATGGAGCGGTCCTTCACTTCGTCGTTCCAGCCCCAATCGTCGTAACCGTTATCATAGGAAAGCTTCGACGCAGAGTAATCGGCGTATTCGTATTCAGCACCGAGGGCGAGGAAATCAGCAATCGTTCCGCCGGCTGCTATATTAAACTTCCACGGGGTGTGCACATTGAAATCATGATCGCCTACCTCCGTGCGATAGTCATATTTGGTGCCGTTAATCTGCGAGTTCATAATATTCGTGCAATTGGCTGTGAGCGAATACCACACAGGCGAGGTAACAGTAAGTCCCAGCCTGAACGAAGAACCCTCGATAGGATAGATTATCGTACCGAGACGGAAGTCCACGCCCGTACCGCTGAGCGAGCGGTCATTGGAGAACATATAATTGCCGATGCTGCTGTTGTTCAGGTCTGCGAGTGCCTCGCCGTAAAGGCTGTAGCTGTCCACATCCACATTGTAGAAGCCCACTGTCAGGCCGAAGAAATAGCGGTCGGAGAAGTTGGCGCTCATGTTCAGGTCATACTGCTGAACGCTTCCGGACGTACTCTTGCGATAGGTGTTGCTCACACCGTTGTAGACACTGTACTGCTCGTAGCCCTGATCATCCTTTGTTCCCAGATCTTCGTAGAGATATGTCTGATAGCCGGCCACTGCGAGCGGCGTACCTTTGTCGTTGCCACCCCAGAACGAGGAGAGATCGCTCATCTGCCATGTCTGAGAGGCTTCGCCCAGCACCTGATCGGCTGCGAGCAGGGAGTGGAAATTCTTACGCTTGTGATAATTGAAGCCAATATTGAAATAGCGCATACTGCCCTCATCGCTCAGATGGAAGGGATAGACTATGCCGGCCTGATCGAAGGATACGCGCGCCTTATGATGGCCGTCAAACGTCTGACCGTCCGTGAGGGAAAGGATGCCTGTAGAAAAAGCCACATCCGCATGGCGGAAGAGGCCCGTACCTGCAGGGTTTGTGCCCATGGTCGAGATATCTGCACCGAGCGCGCTCAGGGCGCCGCCCATTCCCACGAAGCGGGCCGTTCCGTTGAGGTCCTCGCTGGACAAGCCCTCGATGGTATATATGCTTTGCGCATTTGCTGAAGCCGCTATAAGAGCCACCGCTACAGCGAAGTACTTGATTTTCATATTTTCTTGCCTTATGTTCATCCGTCCCACGAGGGGGCAGATACATTTATATTATACCTTATATATTACAACCTTATTCTGCGCGGTTATCTGCGGCCGCCGCCACCTCCGAAGGAGCGTCCGCCGCCACCGCCGCCGAACGAACGGCCGCCACCGCCTCCGCCGAAGGAGCGTGTGCCCATTGACGGGCTGCCGATACTGCCGCCCATGGAGCGGGACGAACCATAAGAGCCCGACTGACCGCCGATGGAGCGTGTACTCATGCTGCGGGAAATAGTAGACTCGCTGTTGCCGTATGAACGTACGCGGGTATCCATCTTGCTGCTATCGTAGCGTGTCCTGCCCGAGGGAACTCCGCCGACACTATAACGGCTGTTTATGCCGCGTGAGCTGCTGGAATAGCTGCGACTGCTGCCGCCGATGCCATTCGCCTCGTTGAGGGCGCGGTAATTGCGTCCACCGCCCGTGATACGACCGCCTGCGGAACCGATACGCGAATAGTGGACATCGTCGCCCATCCAGCGACCGCCGTTCCAACCGGAGTAATAGCGGGGACCGCGATCCCAGTAAGGACCATGCCAGTCATACCAGCCCCAGCCGCCATACCAATGGGAGTAATAAGGCCAGTTCCAGCCCCAATACCAGTCATAGTAGCGGGGATACCAGTTCCATCCGTAGCTCCAGCCCCAATAAGGGTCATACCAAGGATCCCAGTCATAGAATCCATAGCTCCAGCCCCAATAAGGCACACCGAAACCGAGGTAAATATTGACAGCCGGCTCGTGGAAACGGGCCAGACGACCGGAATAGTAATAGTCGTCGTCGGCATATTCGTCATATTTGTCGGCGTCAGCCTTCCTTCTCGAGGAATAACCCTTCTCGCCGTCGCCCAGATAGAGCGTGTCGGAGTCTGAGACATTGCTTCTGCGATTGTAGGCGTCTATCTCGGCGTCTGAATAGTCGCGCGGGAGATAACGGCGCGAAGCCGTACCCCGATCCCTGACGGCATCGTCGGAATACCCCACAGCAGGAGTCTCGCCCTGCTGCGCATCGCTTCCGTTCTGTATTTTCAGTTCCTGTTTATCTTGAACTTTGTTCGATTTCTTACCCGGTGTATAATACATATCATCATCTTGCGCCGAGGCCACACCTGAGAGCATTAACAGCGCTGACAGCAGAATTATAGACTTTTTCATGATAACTTGTCCTTAAAAGTTCCACATATCTACCGCAAAAATACTCATTATTTATTATACGGTAGTCTCGCGGGCATATAAGGGCATATAAAAATTCTAAAAAACCGCATTCCTGTTCTTAATATGAATTTATTGGAGCTTGATAAGTGTGACAGATGCATAAACACTCATTCCTCAAAGCCTGTTTGAGGATGCACTGATTCGCGTCACATCTTCCCGTCCCCTGCCTGATAAATTTCATAACCCGCTATTTATTCGAAGGGCTGTATGCCGCGTCTCAGACAAAGCGGATACCCATCCTCAAAACGGCCGGAATCACAGCTTGCAATTAATTGAAAAACAGCGCGCCTATAAGGGGCAAAATTACAAAGGAGATGATTTTAATTATGTACTACGTAATAAAAATTATGTGCCTTGTAATTCTTCGCGCAAACGGGAAGGATTTTCCGAAATGCGGAACGGTAGCTTGCGCGAAGGGAATCATCCCATATTATAAGTATTCGGGATTGTGCGTGAAGACTTGATATTTTCCGCTCGTATCAGCAGTATGGTATGGGAAGCTTTGCAGCGCTGTTTCCGGCCGTAAAATAGTATACCGGACTGCGCATAAAAGATGGCAACAAGCCGGCAAAGCTTCACCCAAAGCGGCAACGAAATAGGGAAAAACATGCTGCCGACATAATTAAGGATAAGCGTAATGCTCCATTCAATACAAAATTATTACTTTTGTATCGCCTTAGAACATAGGGCGGGAAACGATGAAACTAATCGTAATCACAAGGCCGGAATTTTTCGTTGTGGAGCATCTGCTTATCAAGGCGCTCTTCAACGAAGGGCTTGACATTTTGCACATCCTCAAGCCCAAGGAAAAGCCGGAGCTGTTCGAGCGGCTATTGTCCCTTCTGCCCGATGATTGCAGGGAGAAGATCGTGCTGCACGACCACTTCGAGCTGAAGAAAAAGTATGGCCTCATGGGCATACACCTCAGCAAGCGCAATCCTGAGGTGCCGCACGCTTATCGCGGCAGTATCTCATGCACATGCAACAGTATCGCCGACCTCAAGACCTATCGCCGGGACATGAAATACATCCTGCTCGACCCTATCTTCAAGAGTAATAGCGGGGACTACAGCGACCAGTTTACTCCCTCGCAGCTGCGTGCGGCCGGCGAGAAGGGACTTATCGACAGCAAGGTCATCGCCTCCGGCCCGATAGGGTACGAGAACATATCCAGGCTCCGCGGCTTCGGCTTCGGTGGCGTAGCCGTCAGCAGAGAGCTGACCAGACATTTCAACCCCGTGAGTTCTTCCGATTTTAAGGACGAGATAAACTATTTCCGTCTGATAAGACGTGCCACAGAATAGACAAGAATAAAATAACCGATAAATTGCTTAAACAGAATGAGCGAAAAGCTTCCTTACATGGTGTTTTCAGGTACAAAGTCTAAGTACCTCGCAGAAAAGATTTGTTCCTCATTAGGCTGCCCCCTTGGAAAATTGCAGATCACGAAATTTGCCGACGGCGAATTCTCTGTATCCTACGAAGAGTCCATCCGCGGACGCGACGTATTCCTTGTGCAGTCCACCTTCCCCAACTCTGACAATCTCATGGAGCTGCTCCTGATGATAGACGCCGCCAAGCGCGCATCGGCCAGGAGCATCGTTGCCGTGATACCATATTTCGGCTGGGCCCGTCAGGACCGCAAAGACAAACCGCGTGTATCCATCGGCGCCAAACTGGTAGCCGACCTGCTGAGCGTGGCCGGTATAGACCGCCTCATCACGATGGATCTCCACGCCGATCAGGAGCAGGGATTCTTTAATGTCCCCGTCGACCATCTCTATGCCTCCTCTATTATGCTGCCCTACATCTCGAGCCTGAAGCTCAAGAACCTCTGCATCGCCACGCCCGACGTCGGCGGCTCCAAGCGCGCCAGCGTCTACGCCAAATACTTCGACTGCCCGCTCGTGCTGTGCAACAAGACCCGCAAATGCGCCAACATCGTGAGCGAGATGCAGGTTATCGGCGACGTAAAGGGCATGGATGTGATAATCGTGGACGACATCGTGGACACCGCCGGCACCATCACGCTGGCTGCCAATCTGATGATGCAGAAGGGTGCTGCGAGCGTGCGCGCCATCGCCTCCCACTGCGTGATGTCCGACCCCGCCAGCGAGCGCATACAGGACTCCGCCCTGCAGGAGATGGTATTTACCGATAGTATCCCCTACTCCAACCGCTGCGCCAAGGTAAAGCAGCTCACGGTGGCCGACTTGTTCGCCGAGACCATCAGAAGGGTGGAGAACAACGAGTCAATCTCAGGTCAATACCTGATCTAATAGAAAGGCCAATATATAAATATGAGCAGAAGAAAGAAAAAGCTTTGGTACGTGCCCGAAGGCACAGAGCCCACGGACTTTCAGAAGCGCATGATGGCGGCTGAGGCAAGCGGAGCCATAGTGCCGTCGCCCAAGCTCATCAAAACCGAAGAGCAGATAGAGGGCATACGCCTGAGCGGCATGGTCAATACGGGCGTGCTCGACGCTGTGGCCGCACAGATACACGCCGGCATGTCGACCGAGGAGATAGACAGGATCGTCTACTCCTACACGGTGTCCCACGGCGCTATCCCCGCGCCGCTTCACTACGAAGGCTTCCCCAAAAGCGTGTGCACCAGTATTAACGAAGTGGTGTGCCACGGCATCCCCAATAATTTTGACATTCTCAAGGAGGGCGATATCATCAACGTTGACGTATCCACCATTCTGGACGGCTATTACAGCGATGCCTCGCGTATGTTTGTCATCGGCAAGACTTCTCCCGAGAAGCAACGTCTGGTAGACTGCGCAAAGGAGTGTCTGGAGATCGGCATGGAGGCCGCAAAGCCGTGGAGCTTCCTCAGCGACATTGGTTACGCCATCACCAAGCACGCTCACGAGGCCGGATTCTCGGTAGTACGCGACCTGTGCGGTCACGGCGTGGGTCTCGAGTTCCACGAAGACCCCGATGTGGAGCACTACGCCAAGAAGCCCGGTCAGGGCATGATGCTGGTGCCCGGCATGGTGTTCACCATAGAGCCAATGATCAACATGGGGACATGGAGAGTCTTTATCGACGCGGCGGACAACTGGACCGTAGTTACCGAGGACGAGCTGCCCAGCGCACAGTGGGAGCACACCTTCGTCATGCGCGAGCACGGACTTGAGATACTTACACACTAAGGCGGTATGCAGCAGAAAGAGATCACCATACTCGGCATAGAGTCAAGCTGCGATGACACTTCGGCAGCCGTCGTAAGGGACGGATATCTGCTGAGCAATGTCACCGCCTCGCAGGCCGTACATGAAGCCTACGGAGGCGTGGTGCCGGAACTGGCGTCGAGAGCGCACGAGAAAAACATCGTGCCGACCGTCGACCAGGCTCTCAAGCGCGCCGGCGTGACGCTCGACAGCCTCTCGGCCATAGCCGTGACCCTCGGCCCCGGGCTGATGGGCTCGCTGCTGGTAGGTGTATCGTTTGCCAAGGGGCTGGCCGTCTCGCTGGGAATACCTCTCATCGATGTCAATCACCTGCAGGGCCACATTCTGGCCCACTTCATCCGCACCAAGGACGAACCGGCGCACATCCCCGAGCTGCCCTTCATCTGCCTGCTGGTCAGCGGAGGCAACTCCCAGATAGTGAAAGTCAACAGCTACAATCACATGGAGATTCTGGGCCAGACGATAGACGACGCCGCAGGCGAGGCCATCGACAAATGCTCAAAGGTGATGGGGCTGGGCTACCCGGGCGGTCCGATAATCGACAAGCTCGCCCGCAAGGGAGATGCACACGCTTTCTCATTCAACGAACCCAACATCCCTGGCTACGACTACAGCTTCAGCGGCCTCAAGACCTCGTTCCTCTACAAACTGCGTGAGTATGTCAAGGAGGACCCGGACTTTATCGACCATCACAAAGAAGATCTGGCTGCTTCGCTCGAGCGCACGGTGGTAGAGATACTGATGAAGAAACTCGAGATGGCCGTTCGCGACACGGGCATTACCCGCGTAGCTGTCGCAGGCGGCGTATCGGCCAACACGGGGCTTCGCAACGCCTTCCGCAGAGAGGCCGAGACCAAGGGATGGGAAGTGTTCATCCCCAAGTTCAGCTACACCACCGACAACGGAGCTATGATTACCACGGCGGCCTACTTTAAATATCTGGACCACGACTTCGCCGACATATCCAAGCCCGCCTACAGCAGAGTACAGATAAA
>Ga0256406_1007222_pt1 | contig 10683 bp, 9 predicted proteins | sample RumenRJG_03DNA_FD_185986 | JGI IMG/M metagenome (GOLD analysis project Ga0256406, IMG submission 185986) | Bovine rumen microbial communities from Lethbridge, Alberta, Canada - RJG_03 | ecosystem: Host-associated > Mammals > Digestive system > Stomach > Rumen | place: Canada: Alberta | collected...
TTTCCATATTTTTTTGAGCATCCTACGGATGCTCTGTTTGCTATGCAATTTTTCCAAAATCTACGTAAGAAAGACAAAACGTACAAAATGTTTCTGATTTTGCTTGACAAAACATAGTTGGTCTACGGATACCAAACATACCGATAAATCGCGGGTTCCGTAGGGGCTCACCCGTTGGTGAGCCCGCCCCCGAAACGTACCGTGCGACCGTAACGCCCGGAGAGTACGACTGAACGCGTTTTTCCTTCAAAAAAATCCGCCTGCAGGCGGATTTTATCCATCGGCCCGTGGCTCCTGGCTCGTGGCCCTTGCCCGCCTGTCCGGCCTGGTGCGGGTCGATCAAAACGATCGACCCCTACAGTTTGGGTGGAACACGACAGCAGCCCGCTGGGCGACCTGGGTTCGGACGTCCCTTACGGGCCGTCCCTACGGATACATACCAATCTATCGCGGTTTGCGTAGGGACTACCCGTCAGGGGAGTCCGTTCCCAGGTCCGTGTTTTTCCCGTTCAAAAAAATCTGCCCCGCAGGGCGGATTTTCTCCTGGGCGGGTCGATCAAAACGATCGACCCCTACACTAACCACTAACCACCAGCCACTGACCACTGGCTCTTCCCCTACAGCAGTCCGACCACCACGACCACCACCAACCTTACCACAAACACCGGCAGCCCCCGCTGCCACAGGTACTTGGGGTCCATGCCGCTGCTTACGGGGATGGCCCGGATGCTGGTGGGCAGCAAAAACGCCCCGTTGAGTCCCATAACGGCGATTTTCCAATAGGGCAATAGCGGCAGCCCCTCGGCCTTGGTGATGGTCATGGCCAGGGGCACGGTCATAGCCGCGGAAATGGTGATGCCCGCCGTTTCGGAAAAGAGGCAGGCCAATAACGCCAGCGCCAGGCACAGGGGCAGCCCGGGCTCCAGATCCAGGCTCCGAAGGCCCGCCGCCAGGGCCGCATTAGCCCCGGAGGACTCCAGCAGGTTCCCCAGGGCCAGGCCTCCGGCAAACAGGATCAGCATGCCCCAGATCATGTGCTGCTGCACATAGTTCCAGGTGAGGAACGGCTCCCCCTTTTCATCGGTCAGGAAGAACAGCAGGAACCCCACGCTGCCGTACAGATAGGCCGGCTGCAGGTCGGGCAGCCAGGCCGCGTACAACGGCCGCAGGAACGAACCGATGAGGGCCAGGGCAAACAGCGCCAGGCACAGCTTCTCGTCCCGGCTCACGGGCCCCAGCTTCTGCCATTCGCTGCGGAAATATTCCTTCGTCCCCTTCAGCTCCTTCACGCTGCAGGGCATAAGGAGCTGCACGGCCAGGGTCCCTGCAAGGGCCAGCACCAGGTACGGGGCGAACAGCCCCACCCACTGGGAAAACAGCATTTCCTGGCCCGTGGCCTGCTGGTACAACGTAGTGGCCACCACGTTCATGGCGCCGCCCACCGGGGTCCCCACCCCGCCCACTACGGCACCGAAACAGATGGCGCACAGGATGGGCCCGGCCGCCGGGCTGTCGCCCCCGTATCCGGCTGCCTTCAGCATGGCCACGGCCGTGGGCGTCAGGATGGCCACCACCACCGCGTTGGGCAGCACGATGGAGATCAGGGCCGAGGCCACGAACCACACGGCGATCTGGCTCTTCATGCTGGTGCCGATGAAGCCCAGGCACTGGAGGGCGATGCGATGGTCCAGGCCGATCTTTTCCCAGGGCAGGGTCAGCAGAGTGGCGGCAAACAGCAGCACGATGCTGCTGGAGGCGTATTTGGCCAGCATGTCATTCATGGGTGCCAGGGCCAGGAAAGCGTTGGCTACCACGGGCAAAAGGGCCGTCACGGTCAGCCCCACCGGCCGGGTGATCCACCAGACGATCATCCAGAGGCCGATGCCCAGGGCCACCGGGGCCGAGAATCCCAGCTGCCCGCCCAGCAGCAGCCAAAGGACCAGTGGGCAAAGGGGGCCGGCCAGCAGAGAAAGTTTGCGTTTCATAGAAGATCTCCTTATTTGTGTCCCCCTGCGACGGAAGTGACGAACAGGAACTTCCTAGTCCTGTGGGAAAGGGGGAAAGGACCCGCTTGCGGGTAGGGGGTTTTTATATCAAATGTTCGACATAAAAACCTATCCACCAGCCATTCGGCTGGTCAGCTACGGCATAAGCGATGAGCTCCACGCTAAAGCGTGGGCTCCCTGCTTACCCCTTCCCTTTCAGGGAAAGACAAGCAAAAAAGGAGGCTGTAAACCATCACAGCCTCCTTTCTATTATCCTCTTACAATCTTATAGTACTTCTTCTTGCCTTTGCGCAGCAGCAGGCTTTCTTTGTCGTTAAACAGGGCGTCGTCCACCACCGTATCCACGTCGGTGATCTTCACGTCGTCGATGCTGAGGCCGTTCTGCTGCATCAGCCGGCGGCCTTCGCTCTTGGTCTTGATGACCTGGTTTTCAGCCAGCAGATCCAGCAGCTTGCAGCCCATAGCTTCCTTGCTCACGGTGATGGTGGGCACGTTGTCCATGTTGGCACCGCCGCTGAACAGAGCTTCAGCAGCTTCCTTGGCCTTGTCGGCGGCTTCCTTGCCGTGGACCAGCTTCGTCACTTCGTAGGCCAGCACCACCTTGGCTTCGTTGATGTCCGCACCCTTCAGGGCACCCAGACGGCGCACTTCGTCCATGGGCAGGAACGTCAGCAGGGCCAGGCATTTTTCCACGTCGGCGTCGTCCACGTTCCGCCAGTACTGGTAGAAGTCGTAGGGGGAGAATTTCTCCGGATCCAGCCATACGGCGCCACCCACGGTCTTGCCCATCTTCTGGCCCTGGCTGTTGGTCAGCAGGGTATTCGTCATGCAGTAGGCCGGCTGGCGGTCCTTCCGGCGGATCAGTTCCACGCCGGCGATCATGTTGGACCACTGGTCGTCGCCGCCCAGTTCCATGACGCAGTTGTATTTCTTGTGCAGGGTGTAGAAGTCAAAGGCCTGCATGATCATGTAGTTCATTTCGAAGAACGTCAGGCCGTTTTCGCTGGCCAGACGGGTCTTGTAGCAGTCGGCGGCCAGCATCCGGTTCACGGAGAAGTGGACGCCGATGTTGCGCAGCATATCCACATAGTTCAGCTTCAGCAGCCAGTCGGCGTTGTTCACCACCAGGGCCTTGCCGTCGGACAGGTCGATGAACCGGCTGATCTGTTTCTTGAAACATTCGATATTGTGGTTGATGAATTCGGGGGTCAGCATCTTGCGCATTTCGTTTTTGCCGCTGGGGTCCCCCACCATGCCGGTGCCGCCGCCCAAAAGGACGATGGGACGATGGCCGGCCCGCTGCATATGGGCCATGACCATCAGGGCGATGAAATGGCCTACATGGAGGCTGTCCGCGGTGGGATCGAAGCCGATATAGAACGTGATTTTCTCCTTTCCCAAAAGTTCCCGGATTTCGTCGGGATGGGACATTTGTTTCAAATATCCACGTTCTTCCAGTACATCTAATACGTTCATGAACATCCTCCTATGTGTTGTGGTTAGTGAGTAGTGAATGGTGGGTAGTGGAACCCACCACCATGCTGACGCATGGTCCCCCGCCCTTGAAAAGGGCGGATAATCGTGTTGTCGCCGGTTTGGCGTTGCAGTACGAACGAAAGCAGTGTCCTCCCTGTGGGGGGAAAGGACCCGCGGTATCGCCCCGTTCTCCGCCCTTTTCAAGGGCGGGGGACCATCTCCGGAGGAGATGGTGGTGGGTTCTGCATTGAAGCCGATACCTCAAGTTGGGGAATGGATCGCACACTGGGTGTGAAATTCGTTCGGCCTTGCGGCCTCAAACCCCTCCATCCATGCCGTGGCATGGATACCTCCTCCCCCACAGGGGGAGGACTGCTTGTTGTCGCCAGTCTGGCGTTGCTTGTCGGTTTTACACCTTCAAGGAAATTTGCCTCCAGGCAAATTTTACCTTCGGCTCATGGCTCACGGCTCATGACCCATGGCCCTGGATAGCAGTCTCTTCGACAAGCAGACAGGGACTTCGTCCCCGCCAGCCTTATTTTTTCGGCAGCTCCGACGTGCAGTGGGGGCACCGGGTGGCTTCCGGGTCCACGGGCTGCTTGCAGAACGGGCACAGGGTGGGTTCCACCTTGGGCTCTTCCTTCTTGAACTTGTTCAGCACCGAGATCAGGCAGAAGATCACGAAGGCCATGATGATGAAATCGATGACGTTGGTAATAAAGCTGCCGTAGGCGATCACGGGCAGGTTGGCGGCCTTGGCCTCTGCCAGGGTGTCCACCTTCTTGCTGCTCAGATTGATGAACAGGTCCGTGAAATCCACGCCGCCGATCAAGATCCCCAGGGGCGGCATGATGATGTCATTCACGGCCGAAGACACGATCTTTCCGAACGCACCCCCGATGATGACACCGACGGCCATGTCCACCACGTTGCCCCGCAGGGCGAACGCCTTGAATTCCGTTAAAAATTTCCCCATGTTCATTCCTTCCCTTCTCAGGCGTTTTTCTTCCGTTTGCTCAGTATGGACATGCAGGATCCGAAAAGGATCAGGCAGATGCCCACAATCATGTTGATGGTAATGGGTTCATCGATCACCAGCCAGGCCATGAAGGCGGTCAGGATCGGTTTGATGTAGAAGGCCAGAGATGCCGTGGCCGGGTCCGTGTATTCCATGGCCAAAAAGTAGCTGGCGTAGCCCAGGCCCGTAACGCCCACGGCGATGTAGGCCAGGGCCGGGATATGGGCCAGGGTCAGGCCGCTCACGATGGGGATGTCGGTGAACACCTTCAGCCCCAGGTCCAGCATCAGGGCCCGCACCGGAGCCAGGGTGCTGATACCGATCAAAATCAGCATTTCCATGGACCCGCACAAAAAGCTCAGGCTGGTCATGGCGATGCCGCCGTAGCGCTGGGCGTGCTTCCGGCCGGCGATGCCGTACAGGGCGAACGTCATGGCCGACAGCAGGATCAGGATGATGCTCAGCTGGCTGCCCGTCATGTTCACCGGGTTCACGATGCACACGATGCCCGCAAAGCTGGCAATCAGCGAGAAAATGGTCAGTTTATCGATATGCTCCCCCAAAAGGAAGTAGGCGAACAGCACCACGAACACCGGGTTGCAGCTGAAGATGACCCCGTTCACCGACGCCTTGCCGTACACAATGGCCATCTGGTACAGGATCATGCTGACCACCACACCCAGAAAGCCCGAGAACGCGAAGAACCGCCAGTCCTCGTGGTGCAGGGTCACACCCTTCTTCTTTAACGCGCTCAGGGCCATGGGCAGCAGCACCAGGCCCCCGATCAGGAACCGCAGGAACGTGATCTGGATGGGATGGAACAGATTCCCGAAAAACTTCAGGGCCGTCTCCATGGTCCCAAACAGAAACGCCGTCACCAGCACAAAAATATACCCCTTATTCACAACCAAAGACTCCTTCCAGACTGTTCCTTACTTTTCGCCCAGGATCCGCACTTCCGGTTCCAGCCAGACGCCGCTGATCGCATGGACTTTTTCTTTCACATCATCCATCAGCTGCAGGATCTGGGTGGCCGTGGCATGGCCCCGGTTCACGACGAACCCTGTATGCTTTTCAGAAACCTGGGCATCGCCCACCCGGTAGCCCCGAAGGCCGGCCTGGTCGATCAGTGCCGCAGCGAAATATCCTGGAGGTCTTTTGAAGGTGCTTCCCGCACTGGGGAAATTCAATGGTTGTTTCGTAATCCGTTTCTGTGTCAATTCCCGGATCCGGTCGTGGATGGCGGCCGGATCGTCAGGTGCCAGTTCCAGGGTGGCGGCGAGGATGGTATCCCCCGTCTCCATCACCACGGAATGGCGGTACCGGAAGCCCATCTGCTCCCGGTTCAGGGTCCTGACCTGCCCTTTGAGGTCCACCACCGTCACGGTGCGGACCAGGTTGCCGATTTCGCCCCCGTAGGCGCCGGCGTTCATCAAAATGGCGCCGCCCAGGCTGCCCGGGATGCCGGATGCGAATTCCAGCCCCGTCAGGCCTGCGTCGGCCGCCGCCGTGGCCAGCCGGGAAAGCAGCACGCCGGCTTCCACGGTCACGTGGGTGCCCTGGATCATCAGATCGTTCAGGGCGTTGCCCAGTTTCAGCACCACGCCCCGGATGCCTTTATCCAGCACCAGCACGTTGGAGCCGTTGCCCAATATGGTACAGGGCACCTGTTCGGCCGCAATGGCCTGCAGCAGGGTGCACACTTCGTCCTGGGTATTGGGCGAAACCAGGATGTCCGCCGGGCCGCCCACCCGGAATGTGGTGTAGCGGGCCATGGGTGCGTTGATCTGGAACTGGCCGGGAAAGGCCTTTTCCAGAAAGGAGAGAAACCCCGACATACCCATATCAGTCCAAAACTTCTTTGATGGTGTCACCCAGGGTCTTGGACAGGTCGGTGATCATCATCTGGAAGCGGATGTAGGCCTGCAGGTAGTTGCTGGCCACCGGGTTCAGCTGCAGCACGTTGTACAGGTCCTGCATCTTCTTCACCTTCGCATCGTCGGGTTTCTGGCCCTGGTACTGGGCGATTTCGATTTCCTGTTTCTGTTTCAGGAAGTCTTTCACCATATCGTCGGCGCTTTTGTCGGCAGCCAGTTTCGGTTTGGCTTCCGCCAGCATTTTATATTCATGGGTTTCCTTGATCCCCTGACAGAGTTTGTTCATTTCATCATAGACATTCATGATGGATTCCTCCTTTTGTGATATCTAAATAATCATACCATATTTTAAGGGAAGTGTGTAGAGGCGGGTCGATCACGCCGATCGACCCCTACAGTGTGGGCGTACTCCCATTTGTCGCAGGGGCGGGTCGGTGACCCGCCCGCGAAAGGGCTGGTGATTGCTCGCCCGCACACTCACGGCGTTACGACCGGGCTGTACGTTGCGGGGCGGGTTTACCGCCGGCCTGCGGCCTCTGGTAAACCCCTACGAAGGTAAACCCCTACGGAGTGGAATCGGCCATTTGTATGTGAATCGGCTGAATGACAGGACTCCGTAGGGGCGCACCAAGATTTTTGCCGGAGGCAAAATATCGCCCGGTGCGCCCGCCCCCACACTATCAACTATTCACTGTACTTTCACGTTCAGCACCTGGTACCGGTTCCCGGCATCGTAATCGAAATGCCACCATTCCATGTCGCTGGGGGTGAAGCCCTGCAGCGTCATCTGCTGGCGCAGCAGGTCCCGCAGGGCCCGCTGGCGTTCCGTACCCCCGGCGAACCGGGCGAACTGGGCCGGGCTGGGCTCGTCGAAATCCGAGATCATGGTCACCGGTTCCCCGGTCTGCAGGTCGTACAGACTCACATCCACGCTGCGCCCGGAGTTGTGGCTGTACCCCTCCTCCGCTTTCGGCAGCATGTCCGCGTGGTCCTTACCCAGGGCCAGGGTGGCCAGCTTGAAATCGCTCCAGCTGCGGTACCCTTCCCAGATCACCAGGCCGTAGCCGTAGGGCCGCAGCCCGTTCTGCACCCGGGCCAGGGCCTGGGCGGCACTGCGGTCCAGGTACGCCTTCTGGCTCAGCACCAGGGGCACCCCGAACAGGTTGTTGCTGGTGGTATACCGCAGGTCCAGCTTCGCCCCCGGCACCACCGTGCTGATATCCACCAGGTCCGCCGTCTTGTCGTAGGGCAGGCTGGGCGGGGTGGCCGCCTCCGCCTGCTGGCGCAGGGTCTCCATGGGCTGGGCCGGCGCAATCCGCACCGCCTTGCCGCTTTCCCCGTTGGTGAACCGGCGGGTGTAGCTCTTCTGCCCCAGGTTCAGGCTGATGCCCTGGCCGTTCTTGTCCCGGTCGAACCGCACCGTGCTGTCCGAATCAGTGTTGGGCCCCGTCTCCCGCAGGTCGTAGTTGTCGTAATGGTTCTTCGCCAGGGTGAACGTGTTGGCCCCGGTAAAGTCCTTATCTTTAGGCAAAAATCGGTACAGCAGCTGCAGGTGTCCGTTGTTTTCCCGCACGGCCAGCGATTCCCCGTTGCCCTGGTAGAAGCCGATCAGGGCCTCCTCGTCCTTGCTGGGTTCGTCCGGCAGCCAGGCCCCGGCCATACAGGGCATTGCCAGCCCCAGGCACAGGGCCGCCGTCAGCAGCCCCATCCGTTTATGCATTTTCATGATTGTCCTCCTGCTCAATGGTGGCATCCTCCGGCTCGGGGTGCACATTCTCCACCACTTCCGCCTCGTGGGCCCCGTCCGGTGCCACATGGCTGGGCGGCGTGTAGGGCGGGAACGTGATGATGAACGCCGTGCCCTTGCCCACCTGGCTCTGCACCTGCACCTTGGCCTTGTGCATGCGGATGATCTCCCTGCCGATGGCCAGCCCCAGGCCCGTACCCGGAATGTGGCGGGAATGGGATTTATCCGCCTTGTAAAACCGCTCCCAGATATAGGGGATGTCCTCTTCGGGGATGCCGTAGCCATGGTCCGCCACCGTCAGCACCGTAGCCTTCTGGGCGTTCTGCATCACCTGGAACCGGATCATGGACGAATCGGGGGAATACTTCATGGCGTTGTCCCCCAAAATCATCACCAGCTGGTACAGCCGGTCCCCGTTGCCGTACACCAGCAGGCTGTCGTCCACATACTGCTCCAGCCGGATGTCCCGCTGTTTGGCCTTGCCTTCCAGCATACTGCACACGCTCTCCACGATCTTGCCCAGGGGGATGGGTTCCATTTCCTCGCCCTCGCCCCGCTGCAGCCGGCTGATGTCCAGCAGTTCCTTGATGAGCCGCTGCAGCCGCTGGGTCTCGTCGTTGATCAGCCTGCGGTACTTCTTCACATCCTCCGGATCCGTGATGGTGCCGTCCGACAGGGCCTCGTTGTAGCCCTGGATGATGGTGATGGGCGTCCGCAGCTCGTGGCTTACATTGGCCACGAAGTCCCGGCGCATCTTCTCCATCTTCCGGCTTTTCAGCACGAACTGCTCCAGGTCACGGCTCAGGGAGTTCAGGCTGCGACCCAGGTCGGCGATCTCGTCGTTGCCGTCCACCGCCACCTTCAGGGAGTAGTCCCCGGAGGCGATGGCCCTGGCCGCGTTCTTCATGGAAATCAGCGGCTTCACCATGCGCCGGCTGAGGCCGCTGACGATCACCACGCTGATGCACAGGGCGATGATCCCCACGATGATGGTGTACAGGTAGATGTCCTTCAGCACCTTGTTCAGGCCGCCCAGGGGCGAAGCCAGCAGCATGGCGCCGGTCACGTTCCCGTTGGCGTCCTTCAGGGGGATGCCCACCATGAGCACCTGTTCCTTGTAATAAGGATGGAAGATCCGTTCGTTCACCCGGTCGCCGCCGTACACCTTGCTCAGGATCAGGTGGAACCGGTTCTTGCCGGTGCTGTCCGACCGCAGCTGCTGGTCGATGGCCGCCACGCTCTTCATCCATTTGTCCCGGCGCCGGGCCGCCTGTTCCTGCTGGCTGCTGCCGTCCCCGTGGATCTGTTCGAAGTCGGACATGGTCTCCGAAGCCCCGATCAATTCATACTGGGTGTTGAACAGCCAGATCCGGGCCCCCACCAGCTGGTCCATGCTGGTCAGATAGTCCCGCAAGATGGCCGGGTCCATGTTCAGGGCATTGAAATACCGCACCATGACGGCCACCTGGCCGCCCTTGTCGTTCAGCTCCAGTTCCTTGGTGCGGAAAAAGTAATCGGTGATCAGATAGCTGAGCCCGATGGAAATGCCGATGATGATAGTCAGAATCAGGCCCATGTAACTGTACATGAGCCTGGTGCTTAATGATTTCTTCACTTGTCTTTTTTAACCTCGAACTTGTACCCTACGCCCCACACGGTCATGATGTCCCAGGCAGAATCCGGCGGAATGGCCAGTTTGTGGCGCACCCGCTTGATGTGGGTATCCACGGTCCGGGTATCGCCGTAGTAGGTGTAGCCCCAGATCTTTTCCAGCAGCTGGTTGCGGCTGAACACAATGCCCGGGTTGGAGGCCAGGCACCACAAGAGTTCCATTTCCTTGGCCGTGAACGTGATTTCCCGGCCGAAAGCCACCACCCGGTATTCGCTCAGGTTGATCATCAGGTCCGGGTATTCCAGCACCTGTTTGTTCTGGGTGTTCAGAGAGGCGTTGGTCCGGCGCAGCACCGCCTTCACCCGTGCCACCACTTCCCGGGTGTTGAAGGGTTTGGAGATGTAGTCATCGGCGCCGATTTCCAGGCCCAGGATCCGGTCATCGTCCGAATCCTTGGCCGTCAGCATGATGATGGGGATGTCGGAGATCTTCCGCACCTGTTTGCACACTTCCAGCCCGTCCAGCACGGGCATCATGATGTCCAGCAGGATGATGTCCGGTTTGCCGGCCTGGACCTGCACCAGGGCTTCGGCCCCGTCGGCGGCTTCAATGACCTTGAAGCCTTCCTTTTTAAAATAAATACTCAGGATCTCTCGGATCTGAGGTTCGTCGTCTGCAATCAATACGGTTTGTTGTTTGTTCATAGCTAACCCTCGCTATTCTGGCAGCACGCTGCCGGGATGTTTCCATAAAAAGTATTATAGCATAATTTGAGCAGGAAAGAAGTGAATGAACGATGAAAATGGAGTTGTGTCCCCCTGAAAGGGGGAAAGGACCCGCTTGCGGGTAGGGGGTTTTTACATCAAATGTACGACGTAAAAACCCATCCACCAGCCATTCGGCTGGTTCCCCTTCCCTTTCAGGGAAGGACAATAGGAAAAAGCCGC
>Ga0256406_1007223_pt1 | contig 10681 bp, 8 predicted proteins | sample RumenRJG_03DNA_FD_185986 | JGI IMG/M metagenome (GOLD analysis project Ga0256406, IMG submission 185986) | Bovine rumen microbial communities from Lethbridge, Alberta, Canada - RJG_03 | ecosystem: Host-associated > Mammals > Digestive system > Stomach > Rumen | place: Canada: Alberta | collected...
TTGGGGTTTGTCAAGTACTTTTTTCAGATTTTGTCGTATTTTTTTCGACTTTTTTGCACAAAAAAGCACGCACCTTTCGATGCGTACTTGAACTATTTTATGAATTTCTTAAGTTAATGACATTGCTATTAACCCCAATGTCCAGCTTTCCACCCGGATGGCCCGAAAGTTTTCCGCCTATTAACCATTAACCCCTATGTCCAGCTTCCCATCCGGATGACCTGAAAGCATTCCACCCATTAACTATTAACCCCTATGTCCAGCTTTCCACCCGAATGGCCCAAAAGTTTTCCGCCTGTTAACCCATTAACCCCTATGTACAGCTTTCCATCCGAATGGCCCCGAAAGTTTTCCGCCTATTAACCATTAACCCCTATGTACAGCTTTTGAAATCGAATGACTCTAAAGTTTTCGAAATAAAAACCACTAACCCCTATTTACACAAATGACCTCAAAGCCACCCGAAATATTTCTAAAAACTAACCACTAATAACTCATAACTCAAAATTTATACTTTTTCACACATTTATACACAAATTCACAGGTCCATTTCATCGATTTCAAAGCATCGGCCGCCCATGGGAGGGAGTGCGTCCAGCGTGGTCATTTCTTTTTCAGTCAGGGAGAAGTCGAAGACGGAGAGGTTCTGTTTCATTCTTTCCGGGTGGGAGGATTTGGGGATGGGGAGGATGCCGTGCTGGATTTCCCAGCGGAGGGATATCTGGGCGGCTGTTTTTCCGTGGGCATCTGCGATGGAGGAAATAGCGGCATCTCCGGCCATGGTCATGCGCCCCAGGGGGGCCCAGGCTTCCACGACGATTCCTCTTGACTTACAGTAGTCCACCGCTTCTTTCTGGAGCCAGCCGGGGTGGATTTCCAGCTGGTCCACCATGGGCATGATGCGGGCCGTTTCCGCCAGTTCTTCCAGATGATGGGGAAGAAAATTGGATACGCCGATGGAGCGGATATAGCCGTCCATATATAAATCTTCCAGAGCCCGCCAGGTTTCCTGATTTTCCCGGATCGCCGGTGCGCCGTATTTCTTCGTATTCGCCGGCCAGTGGATGAGGTAAAGGTCGAGATAGGCAAGTCCCAGATCGGAGAGGGTCTTTTGGAAGGCTGCTTTTGTCTTTTCATAGCCCCTGTCCCGGTTCCACACTTTGGAGGTAACAAGGATTTCTTCTCTGGAAATACCGGAGACAGCGATTCCTATTCCCACTCCTTTTTCATTGCCATAAAAAGCAGCGCCGTCGATGAGGCGGTATCCTGCAGAAAGAGCTTCCTTCACCGCTTTTTCCGTTTCTTCGTCGGACATATTGTAAGTCCCGTAACCAATGGGCGGGAGGGCGATATGATTGGATAAAACAGGCATCATTTCATTTCCTTTCGAATGAATAGTTTTTAGCTTTTAGTGAAATCTAAATTCTAAGCACTAACAACTTTTCATCTATTGTATAATAATAGAAAATCAATGGAAAGGAGAAAAGACATGGAAGAAGACAAGAGGCCCACAGGCCGCAGGTACCGGAAGATGGACAATATTTCCAACGTCTTTTTCTCCTCGGATCTCAGAAAGCAGATTTTTGGAAATACCGGTTTCCAGTTCTTCCTTTTCCAGAAGCGGTGGAAAGACATCGTAGGCGAAATCCTGGCCTCCGAATCCTGGGTGATCGGCTGGAAAGGAGATACCCTCATCGTTTCCGTTTCCAACTCCGCCTTCCTTCAGCAGCTTTTCATGATGAAAAGGGAAATCCTCGCCCGTCTGCAGAAAGATGAAGTGGGGAAATATTTCAAGGACATCCGCTTCCGCGCGGGACCCCACAAAAGGGAAAAGACTCCTTCCACCACGGTGGACGTGGTGAACCGGCAGATTGAAAAAGAAGAAAAAATGTACAGCCTCCCCCTGACGGAAAAAGAGCGGGCCTGGGTGGATAACTGGGTGGAAAAACACGTGTCCAATGAAAAAATCCGCCCCCAGTTTGCAGATATGATGGCGGAAGCCATGAAAATCCGCAAAGGCGAACGGGCCAGCGGCTACCATCCCTGTCCCGTCTGCGGCAGCCTCTGTCCTCCGGAGCGGAAAATCTGCATCGCCTGCGAGCGGAAACTGGAAAAACAGAAAAAGAACAAAGTCATCCTCATCCTGAAGGCCAATCCTCACTATACCTATCAGGAAGTCAGCGAAATCCTTCCCTGCGACTACTCCACGTACGACGAAGCCAGAGAAATCCTCATCCACCGGGCCAAGGAAAATATCTTCCATAAGTTTGGAACGGCAGAAGAAAAAAGGAAACTCCTTTCCCTCCTCCTCCATAAACCGATGAAGGAAATCACCACGGAAGAAGCGGAACTGGCCCTCAATAAAATGCCGCAGAAGTGGTGGGAATAATTTGTGTCATTTGAGAGATTTACGGTTTGTGTCTATTCCGGTATTCGTGGGTTAGCCTCACCACGGCGAGCCCCGGTATGGTCAATATCGAGATTTCGTGATTCGTGATTCGTGGTTCGGGAAGGTGTGCCGCTCCCGCGGCACATTTTTTATGGGGACTGTGCACAGGCTTTTTCATTGAGTCAATTGTCAGTTTTATGGTTTGAGGCAGGTTCGGTATTCGGGGTTAGCCTCATCACGACATGCCCCAGTGGATTCACTTTCGAGATTTCGGGATGATCGGGGTGGTCGGGGCTGTCGGGAAGGTGTTGCCGCTGAAGCGGCAACAATTTTTTATTGGGAATTTGCACAGGCGAGTTTGAAATACCCTTTCAAGTCGAAACGTTTCAGGCCCCCCGAGCCTGGGGGGCGGCGAGCGCAGCGAGCAGGGGGTTGTTCTATCGCTGCATGTCGAAAATGGGATGAATTTTATTCACTTGTCAGATTTTTGGATTGAGGCAGATTCGTTATTCGGGGTTAGCCTCACTGCGACATGCCCCGGTGGATTCACTTTCGATATTTCGGGATGATCGGGGTGGTCGGGGTGATCGGGAAGGTGGCGGCCTGATGGCCGCAAGTATAGATGGGAAATTTGCACAGACGGGTTTGAAAATCTCATACAAGCCCAAAACCGCCTGTCCCCATGGCCAGGGGGACTGATCTTCCGGCGTATGTCTAACATCCCAAAGGAGAACGCTGCGCTTCCATCCGCTTTCCGCGCGGGGCCGGGAATACACGATCACCCTCATGCGGGGATACAGGTACACGTAAGGCCGGGAATACACTTTCAAGTCGCTAGTAAAGAGCCACCGCCTGTCTAAAAATCCTTGCCAGCTCAAGTGCGGGCCATAGGCCCGTGTGCGGAGCGCACTACATAAAATTGGTTCGTGCAGCGAACCATATCCACCCCGCAATCCGAAATCCGCCTTCCGCAATCCGTTTTTCCACACAAAAAGCCTCCCGGTTCTTATGAACCGGAAGGCTCTTTATTTCTATCTACTAATCCCCCTCCACTTCGATCACTTTTCCTCCTTCTGTCACCAGTTCGGTGCCGGTGACGATGGTCTGGACCTGGTGGTCCATGAGGAAGGAAAGGAGGGCTTTTCTTCTGTTTTTGTCCAGTTCGCTTCCGATATCGTCCAGAAGGAGGACGGGGTATTCGCCTGTTTCGCGGCGGATGTATTCCATTTCGGAGAGTTTCATGGAGAGGATGGCTGTCCTCTGCTGGCCCTGGGAGCCGTAGGAGGAGATGTCGAGACCGTTCATGAGGAAGGTGCAGTCGTCTCTGTGGGGTCCGATGGAGGTGTGGCAGAATCTTCCGTCTTCTTCGCGCCTTTCGGCAAGCTGGGTGAGGTACCATTCCATGTCGTATCTGGGTGCATCGGTCCCCTGCTGGCAGTACCTGATTTCCAGTTTTTCTTTGTCTCCGGTGAGTACGCTTTCCATGACCGGTACGGTTTCGTTCATTTTGGAAATGGTTTCCAGCCTTTTCTTCACGATGTAGCAGGCGCCGTTTGCAATCTGCATGTCCCAGAGGTCAAGGTCCGGCTTCTGGCCGGTGGTCTGGGCGTTTTTGAGGGCTGCGTTTCTCTGCTGCACGGCCCGGGTATAGCGGAGGATTTCTTCGTAGTACCGGGGAGAGACCTGGGATATTTCCATATCCAGGAATCTCCGGCGCAGGAGGGGCGGCCCTTTGATGAGCTGCATTTCGTCGGGAGTGAAGAGGACGGTGGGAAAGAGGCCCACCAGTTCTTTCCTGCGGATAGGGGTATCGTTCAGGAAGATTTTCTTTCCCTGGTTTCTGGAGAGTCTGATCTTGATTTCCTGGTCCAGGCGGCCGGTTTTGTAGGTGAGGAGGATGGTCCCTTCCTCGCAGCCGAGGCGGATCATTTCTCCATCGTTTCCTGTGCGGAAGGATTTCCCCGAGGAGGCATAGTAGATGGCTTCCATGAGGTTCGTCTTTCCGCAGCCGTTGGGTCCGGTGAGGAGGGTGAGGGTCTCTGACGGTTCTATGGTTTTGTCCTGAAAGTTCCGGATCTGGATGAGCCGTAGGGATTGGCAGCGCATGTTATTCTCCGGTTATGCGGTAGGTTTCTTCGTCAATGACGAGGGTATCGCCCTGGCGGATTTTTTTCCGTTTTTCGTGCACTTTGACTCCGTTCAGGGTGATCGTATGGGCTTCGAGGAATGCGCCGGTTTCACCGCCGGAGGAAATATGGTCTGTTTTTTTCAGAAACTGGTCGAGCTGGATATAGTCTCCGTAAATTTTAATGATTTTCATTAATTTCTTCCTCTCATGGGGGTCACAATATAGCGGTAGCTCTTGTCTTCTTCCTGTTCCACCAGGAGGGGTCCGTTCTTCAGGAGGTGAAGGATGACGGTTTCTCCGGAGGAGTGTTTCAGGATATCTTCGATGTAGTTGCAGTTAAAGGTCAGGGAAATATTATCTCCGGTCAGTTTCACAGGGATGGTGGTATCGCTCCGGCCGATGTCCGGGTCTTCTTCGAAGATTTCCAGTGTTTCGCTGTTGAAATGGAAGTTGATGGTCTGGTAATTCATATCCCTGGAAATTGGGGATACGAAACGGACCGCTTCTTCGAATTCTTTCAGGTTGAGTACTGCTTCCGCATCGAAGCGGGAGGGGATGATTGCATGGAAATTCGGATATTCCCCGTTGATCAGGTTGGCGATGAAATAAGTTTCTCCAAAGGTAAAGGCTACGTGGTTTCTGGACCAGGTGATTTTGATCTGCGCTTTTTCATCGTTCACCGGAAGGAGGCGGACTACATCAGAAAGGATGCCGGAGGGAACGATGATCCGTCCTTTGGCGGTAGCCGGTTCGTCCAGGGAAATTTCTTTGGCAGCCAGGCGATGGGTATTGGTGGCTGCCATGGTGAAGAGGTTTTCCGTTATTTCAAAAAGGATTCCTGTAAAGAGAGGTTTCTGCTTGTCCGTGGCTGCGGCATAGGCAGTAAGGCCTGCCATTTCCGCAAAGTTCCTGCAGGAAAGGAAGCAGTGGCTGGAATCGTCCATTTCCTGTACGTCCGGGAATTCCGCCTGGTCCCTGGTGGGGAAACGGGCTACATAGGCGCCGCTTGTAAAGGTGGCGATATTATTTTCTTTATCCATGGTCATGGTGATATCGCCGTTTGGCATCATGCGGAGGGTGGACTGCAGCTGGCTGGCAGCGATGACCGCTATCCCGTTTTCCTCAATGGAAGCGGGGCAGGTGGTCTTGATGCCTACACTGTAATCATTGGCCTGAATCAGGATTTGGCCCTGCATGGCGGAAATGAAGAATCCGTTATTCGTATTGGAAGTGATTTTTGCCTGTGCTGCCCGCTGGACACGATCCAGGGCGTTGCAAAGGTCTGTTTTGTTGAAGATGACTCTCATGGCAGCTCCTTTAAAAACTAAGATGATTGAAATATTGTCGTAGCAGTCGTAGTAGAAGGCTGTGAAAATGTGAATAATTCTGTGAAAATAGAGATTTTATCGAAGGCCGCCCTTTGTCAGAAACCGGTGAATAATGATTTCTGCTGTTCACAATTTTCACAGATTTCAGGCAGGTCCTTTTTTTTCACAAGTTATCCACTGAATTATTCCATCATATGTACCCTTTTCTTCACAGGAATCAGCGCTTCTTGAGAAGATTCTCTATGGCCTCCACATCTTCCCTGGTCTGTCTGTCGTTTTCCAGATTTTTTTCGACCCGTTCGCAGGCATAGAGGACGGTGGAATGGTCTTTCCGGTGGAAAGCATCCCGCAGGGCGGGGAAGGAAATATCCAGCTCCTTCCGGCAGATATACATGGCCATCTGCCTGGGGATGACGATCCGTTTCGGCCGTCCCTTGGCAAGCATGGTTTCTTTCTTTACATTATAATACCGGCAGACCGTATCGATGATGATATCTACCGTCAGTTCCCGGTCGCTGTCCGGGGAAATCTGGTCCTTCAGCGCTTCCCTGGCAAAAGGAAGGTCGATGGGCCGTTCTTTTAAATGGGAATAATTGTAAAGCCTGTTGAAGGAACCTTCCAGTTCACGGACGTTCGTATTGATATGGTTGGCTATGTACTTGACCACATCCTCCGGAAGGATGATGTGGAATTTTTCTGCCATTTTGCGCAGGATGATGCAGCACATTTCATAGTCCGGCGGGGAAATAGGGGCTACCAGTCCGCTGGAGAAGCGGCTCCGGAGACGGTCTTCCAGCTTTTCAATATCTGACGGCGTGCGGTCGCTGGTCATGATGATATTTTTCTTCTTGCTGAAAAGCTCGTTGAATGTGTTGAATATTTCCATCTTCGTGGAATCCCTGGAACCGAAGAACTGTACATCGTCGATGAGGAGGAAATCAGGATTCCTGTATTTTTCCCGGAACTTCGGCATGGACCGGTTCTGGATGGCGCTGATCAGCTCATTGGTGAAAGTCTCGCTCGTTACGTAGAGGACCTTCATATCCGGCCGTTTTTCCCGTACATAATTGTAAATGGCATGAAGCAGGTGGGTCTTGCCCAGCCCCGAAGGACCGTAGATGAAAAGTGGATTCAGCTTCTGGTCCGGGGAATTCGGATTCGTCGCCGATTCCGCCACGCTCTTTGCCGCCTGGTAGGCCAGCTCGTTGCAGTTCGTGCTGACAAAAGTATCGAAAGTGAATTCCTTATTTACCCAGTTCGTCTGGGTATAGGAGGGCGAAGATTTTTCTGCCTTCGGCCGGGAATCGGAAAGAGAAGATTCCCCATTGTCCCTTATATTCATGATATCCGGGAGGTCCGCCTCATCGGCGCTTTTCGGCATAAGACTGTCCCAGTCCGGCGGTTCCAGGGGAGCCTCCCCGTTTTCCTCCTCCGGAAGGGGAATCGATTCCTCCTTCTCCGGAGGGAACGAAACGGCCGGTGCCTCTTCTTTTTCCTCTATTTCCGTGAAAGGAGCGGGAGTGGGACCGGCAGGCTGCGCATTGATTTCTACAGTCACCGTCTTTCCCGTGATATCCCTGACGATATGCTCCAGCTTCTCCCGGTACATCGTATTGATCCACCGCGCCCGGTACGGATTGGCCACCTGGAGAATCAGCCGGTCCTCAGATATGGAAAAAGGAAAGACATCATTAAAAAACATCTGGTAGAACTGGTGATCATTCTTATCAATGTACGCCAGCACCTTATCCCATAACTCAAATATATCCATAATAACCCTCAAAAAATTGTTGAAATAAAAGTGAATAACCTGTGAATACCTGTGAATTTCTCACGAAAATATTTCCCCAAAAATCCATGAAAAATTCGATAAATACGAAAACCGCGGCTTTTTGAATAAAGCTGTGGATAAGTTCATCTCTCTGTGAATAACTATATTTTAACATGGATTAGAGCCCTTGTGAATTCACAAGATAGGGGAAGGAAGAAGGATGAAAAATACCATCCTTTGTAGGAACGGAAAATCCAAAAAAGCATGAAAACAGTGGGAAACGGCACAGCGTCTTGAATTTCAGATACTCCGGAAGAAATGTCGTTTCCCTGAAAATTTTTGTGGAAATGGCCATCTGATGGTATAGTACAAAAGGTCGATTTTATTTTTAAAATTTTTTTATGAAATAGTGATTGGCAGTTGAAAACGAAAGGCGGACTTTTTTTAAACCATCACTTTTGAATCGGGATGATCGGGACGGTCGGGGCAATCGGGGTGGTCGGGAAGGATATGGTTCGCTTTGCGAACCAATCTTATGTAGTGCGCTCCGCGCACGGGCTGTTGCCCGCACTTGTGCCGGCAAGGGTCTTACACAGGCGGTGACGCGACAATTGCGGCCTGTACCTGTATTCCCGGCCTTACGTGTACCTGCATCCCCACACGAGAGTGATCGTGTATTCCCGGCCCCGCGCGGAAAGCGGAGAGAGTGCAGCGTCCTCCCTGGGATATCACACATACGCCAAAAGGTCGGGCCCCGAAGTTCGGGGGGGCAGGTGATTTTTCGACCTGAATGGGTCTTTCAAACCCGCCTGTGTTCAGTCCCCATATAAAATTGTCAGCGCATCAGCGCTGACACCTTCCCGATTGCCCCGACGGCCCCGATCACCCCGACAGTCCCGATTCAAAAGTCAATCGACCATATAGTTTCCTTTCGGCTATATGTCCGATATCTCGAAAGAGAAACTACCGGGGCTCGCCGTGGTGAGGCTAACCCACGAATATCGTATCTGACTCAATCCAAAAATCTGATAAGTGAATAAAATTCATCCCATTTTCGACATGCAGCGATAGAACAACCCCCTGCTCGCTGCGCTCGCCGCCCCCCAGGCTCGGGGGGCCTGAAACGTTTCGACTCGAATGGGCATTGTCTGCCCTGTGCAGGAAATGAAAAGAGCAGTATTCTCCCTTGGATATCAAAATCCGATGACAAGGATTTCATTGGAATTGACTCATTTTATTCAAGTCGTTACCGTTAAAGCCCTCCCAATGGTTGGGAGGGTGCCTGAACGAAGTGAAGGCGGGTGGGTTGTACTATCGGTCTTTCAACCCCGCCTGTGCACAGTCCCCATAAAAAATTGTCAGCGCATCAGCGCTGACACCTTCCCGCACCCCGCACCCCGCACCCCGAAATCTCGAAAGAGAATCTACCGGGGCATGTCGCAGTGAGGCTAATCCCGAATACCGCATCTGCCTCAAACCGCAAAACGGACAATTGACTCTAAATTAGATTTTACTTATCATTCACGATATAAATTTTCTATAACTCCATTCATAACGGACCCTCTTTCCTGGTTTTATAATTAAAAACGAGAGGGAATGGTATTTCCAAAAGGAGCATAGTATGGAAGAAATCACTGATGGAAAGATAGACATAGACCGCTACCGGGTGAAGGAAGGAGACAAAGTCAACCTGAAGAAATATTCCACCGGATGCGATGTGAAGATTGACAAGGCAAAGGTCAAATCCCTGTATTTCCCGGAAACCATTGAAAAGATGAAGGACCTGCAGGAAAAGCTGTATGCCCAGAATACCTACGGACTGATCATCGTACTCCAGGCCATGGATGCCGCAGGAAAAGACGGTACAGTGAACCACGTATTTTCCAACCTGGACCCGGGAGGAGTGAAAGTCGTTTCCTTCAAGCAGCCTACCACGGAGGAAAAAGACCACGACTACATGTGGCGCATCAATAAAGCCCTGCCGGGCAGAGGAGATATCGGCATATTCAACCGCTCCCAGTATGAAGATGTCATTGTCACCAGAATCCACGATCTCATCGACAAAGGACAGCTTCCCAAAGACCTCATCGACAAAAATATCTGGGAAGAACGGTACGAGCAGATCAACAACTGGGAGAAATACCTCTACCAGAATGGATTCCGCATGATCAAGATTTTCCTCCATCTGTCAAAAGAGGAACAGCAGAAACGGCTCATGGACAGAATCGTCAACCAGCAGAAAAACTGGAAATTCTCCCTCTCCGATATCAACGAAAGGCAGTACTGGGACCAGTACCAGCAGCTCTATGAAGAAATGATCTCCAGAACCTCCAAAGACATTTCCCCCTGGTACATCGTTCCGGCGGACAACAAATGGTACACCCGCTACGTAGTGGCCAGGATTACATTGAAAGCCCTCAAAGACATCAACCCCCAGTTCCCGAAACTGGCGCCGGAAATCGCCGAGCAGCTCGAACGGTTCAAGAAACTCATCTCTGCCGTAGATTTGAAATCCCTGGCGGAAATACAGGAGAGTATATCTGCTAAGAAATAATCGATTGTCCGTTTTTTGTCCTGAGTCAGAAGCGGTATTCGTGAGTCAGCCTCACCACGGCGAGCCCCGATACAGGCACTTCCGAGATTTCGTGGTTCGTGATTCGTGGTTCGGGAAGGTGGCGGCCTTTCGGCCGCGAGTATTTATGGGGGGGTTCTGCACAGGCTTTTATTGAGTCTTTTATCAGATAAGAGGGTTTGTGTCATTTTCGGTATTCGGAATTAGCCTCACTGTGACGTGCCCCGTTAGATTCTATTTCGAAAATTCGGGGTGCGGGATGCGGGGTGCGGGAAGGTATCGGCGCTGATGCGCCGATGAGTATATATGGGGAATGTGTACAGGCGGATTTGAAAATCCCGTTCAAGTCGAAACGTTTAAGGCTCACCAGGCTTACTATAAAACCATTATCCCGAAAAACCCAAAAAAGGGCGCACTTACCCCAGGGTCCATTTTTTAGCTTTTTTCAGTTAGCGATTGCCATGGTAGATGGAATTTCTCCGGCCCAACCCAA
>Ga0256406_1007224_pt1 | contig 10679 bp, 6 predicted proteins | sample RumenRJG_03DNA_FD_185986 | JGI IMG/M metagenome (GOLD analysis project Ga0256406, IMG submission 185986) | Bovine rumen microbial communities from Lethbridge, Alberta, Canada - RJG_03 | ecosystem: Host-associated > Mammals > Digestive system > Stomach > Rumen | place: Canada: Alberta | collected...
GATGAACTCGGATCCGGGAAAGAACTGGTAGACAAAGTCTCGGGTCTGATCGGCGTATTCCAGAATCCCGCAATTGACTTCAAAAACAACCGGGCAAGCGGTGACGACATCATCGGCGATGCTTATGAGTATTTCATGATGAAATTCGCCCAGGAATCCGGAAAGAGCAAGGGCCAATTCTATACTCCGAGCGAGGTGTCCAGGATCATCGCAAGGCTCATCGGAATCGGCAAGATCAAGGCCTCTCCCACAAAGAAATGGACACTGTATGACCCTGCGTGCGGCAGCGGAAGCCTTTTGATTCGGGCAGCGGATGAAGCGCCTGTTGACGAGAACGGCAATACAATTGTATCCATCTTCGGACAGGAAAAAGATGTTTCCACTGCAGGTCTCGCAAAAATGAATCTGATCCTTCATCAGAAAGGAACCGGGGAAATCGCAAAGGGAAATACACTTGTAGATCCGGCTTGGACAGACGATTTCGGGGAATTGAGAAAGTTTGATTTTGTCGTCATGAATCCACCTTTCTCTGATAAATCCTGGAGCGACGGTATTACGCCGGATAAAGATACATATAAACGGTTCAATGGCTATGGTGTTCCACCGGAAAAGAACGGCGATTATGCCTGGTTTCTGCACGTACTGAAATCACTGGATACAGACGGCGAAGCGGGCATCGTCATGCCTCACGGAGTTCTTTTCAGAGGAAATGCTGAGGAAACGATAAGAATTGAAGTGCTGAAGAAGCATTATATAAAGGGAATAGTCAGCCTTCCGGCTAATCTCTTCTATGGCACCGGGATACCCGCCTGTATCGTGATTCTGGACAAGAAAGATGCCGATGAACGTAAGGGAATCTTTCTGATTGATGCGAGCAGCGGCTATAAGAAGGATGGCAATAAAAATCGGCTTCGTGAGCAGGACATCGAGAAGATTGTTCGGACATTTAATGCGCAGGAAGAGATCGCAGGATATTCAAGATTCGTTACATACAAAGAAATACTCGAGGACAATCAGGGAAATCTGAATGTGCCGCGATATATTCAGAAGATCGATGATTCCCTGCCGCAGAATATTGCAGCGCACCTGAAGGGCGGTATTCCGAAGAATGACATAGAATCCATGAACAGGCTTTGGGAGATAGCCCCGGAACTCAGGCAAAAAATATTTGCCTGTGTGGATGAAGCGCATGGGGTTTATAAGCTTGCCCTGCCATCGGAAGATATTGCCGATACCATAAATAATGATACAAATGTGGGAGCAGAGAAGAAGCGGGAAGTTGGAACGCTTTTCTCCGGCTGGAGAGATTCTATTAAAGGTACGCTTCTTGGCGTCACAGTGGATACGAATCCAAAGGAACTGATTCGGTCAATTTCCGATCTGATCCTGAAGGATTATGAATCTGCCAGACTTCTCGATAACTATGATGTATATGACTGCCTGCTGAACTATTGGAATGCGAAGCTGCAGGATGACGTCTATACGATCAAGGCATATGGATATGAAGCCGGTCGGGAAATTGACTATGTTTATGCCCAGAAAAAGGCAAAAGATGAGAGCGGCGAGACTATTATGGTCGATGACAAGTCGAAGGTGAAGTCCTTTGATGGAACATTGATCCCGAGAGGAATCATAGAACAGCAGTATTTCAGGCAGGAACTGGATGAAATTGAAGCTCTTGTGGAACACTCCGGTTCTCTTGAATCAGAACTGGACGACATGCGGGAAGAGGAGTCCGGTGAAGAGGGGCTTCTTAAGGGTGTCCTGAACGACAAAGGTGATGGAATACCAAAAGCAAACCTGAATAAACGGATAAAGGAGCTTGAGGATAAAAAGACTTCTCCGGCAATAAAAGCGATGGTAAAAATCGCAGCATTTTTCGATGAGGGGAAGACTGCCGAAATCAAAAAAGTAATTGCGGCGACAGCAGAGTTGTCAGGGTTTGATCTTCAGAATAAAAGCGGGTCATTTACAAAGGCAAAAATAAAAGCTGCTCTTAAGGCTGCAACCGATGACGCCACTATGCCTGAAGCGTATCAGGATGAATATGACGCGCTTATGGCATATGCTGCAAAATCAGACGAGAAGGACGCTGTCGATTCAAAACTGAAAAAAGCGCGGAAGGCTCTGGACGAGAAAGTAGAAAAACAATACGGAGAACTTACCGTAGATGAAATTAAGCGTATGCTCTTCGACCTGAAATGGATGGCTAAGGTTGAAGCGGATATTCAGGATGAGATTGATCAAGTTGTAAATGACCTTTCTGCAAGGGTTCAGCTGATCGCCAGGAGATATGAACACACACTTGGCGAGATAGAAGGGCGGACAGAGAGATCAAGGTCTGCTGTTATGTCAGCTTTGGAAAGGATGGGGTATACATGGTGAAATACCCGGAGGATTGGGAAAAAATACAACTGAAGGATATTGGTGATGTGCAAATGTGCCGCCGAGTATTTCAGGATCAGACGAAAACGTCAGGTGAAATCCCATTCTATAAAATAAGTACATTTGGCGGCAAGGCAGATGCGTTTATCTCGAGATCTCTTTACGAAAAATACAAGGCACTATACCACTACCCTGAGAAAGGAGATCCGCTTCTTTCTGCAGCGGGGACTGTCGGAAAAACAGTAATTTTTGACGGAAAGGACTCATATTTTCAGGATTCAAATATCGTATGGCTTAAAGTCGATGAGGCAAAAATAGATAAACAATTCCTTTGGTGGTTTTATCGGTCATACCCATGGAAATCATTAGAAGGTACCACGATTCAAAGACTATACAATAGCATAATACTGGATACTGAGATTTGTTTGCCTCAAAAAGAAGAACAGGTCGAAATAGCCAACACGCTTTCACTATTTGATTCTTATATCAATGACCTCACTGAATTAATCGAAAAAAAGCGTGGAATACGTGATGGAGCAATAGAAAAACTTGTTCACGGGGATATATCAATCGACGGACATCAGATTCATTATCGTTCTGTTACTTTACAAGACGTTTCAGACTATAAGAAAGAAACGGGCCATTCTCCGAAAAGGCGCTATATAAGTACTGAGAATATGAATCAGAACTTTGCGGGTATTGTGTCTTATCAGGAAAATGTTGATGTGAAGGGCTGTGTCTTTGAGCAGGGAAATATTTTAATGGCGAATATTCGACCATATCTAAAAAAGATCTGGACAGCTTCATTTAATGGAACCTGTAGTGCAGATGTGCTTGTAATCCAAGCAAAAGAGGATGTTTGTTCAAAGCTTCTTTATTATCTTTTAGCTAATGATCATTTCATTAATTATGTTATGGCTTGCGGAATTAAAGGGATAAAGATGCCTCGCGGTGATAAAAAAATCATCATGCAGTATCCTATGTTGATTCCAGAAAAAAATGCTGACCAGGTTACAATAGCAGAGATGCTTTCATCAATGGATGAGGAAATAGAAAACTTGACAGCCGAGCGTGAAAAGATGATCCAGATCCGCGAGGGTGCAATGGACGACCTTCTCACGGGGAAAGTCCGGCTGAAGGCATAGGGAGGTATAGCATGGTAACAGTAGATGCAGAGAAGAAATTGCAGAACCGTGTGCTGCACTGGCTGATTGACGATCTTGGATATACCTACCTTGGTAATCTTGAAGAATATAATAATACGCCGATCAAAGAGGAACTTCTGAAGAAGAATCTGTCAAATCGCGGATACACAAATGATCAGATCAAATTCGCTATTGCTGAACTTTGGGCTAAAGCTCGCGATCAAGTCAGTAGCCTTTATGAGATTAATCAGGAAGTATATTCGCTCCTTCGCTACGGGAGGCAGGGCGTAAAGGATAGCAACGGCAATCGACCGACTGTCCATTATATTGACTGGGCTAATATTGACAATAATGATTTCTATGTCGCGGAGGAAGTTTCTGTCCTGCGCTATGACGGTGTAACGAAAAAGAGGCCGGATGTTGTTCTTTATGTGAATGGGATAGCTCTGGCAGTATTTGAACTGAAAAGTTCCTATGTAAGCTCTGGCAAGGGAATCAGACAACTCCTTCAGAACCAGAAAAGGGAAAATATTCTGAATTTCTTCAGTACTGCCCAGCTCCTTTTTGCCGGGAATGAATCCGAAGGATTGTCCTATGGGACGATCAACACGCCTGAGAAATATTACCTGAAGTGGAAAGAAGACAAAAATGCCACAGATGAACTTTCTGCGGAGATAAAGCAGCTGCAGGTGAAGGAGCCAAACCGGCTTCGTGACGGCGTGATTTCTCTTTGCCAGAAAAAACGACTTCTTTCTATCGTGCATGATTTTGTCATTTTCGATGCGGGCGTAAAGAAAATTGCAAGGCACAATCAGTACTTTGCAGTGATCGCCGCCAGAAAGAGAATTCTTGCTCATGAGGGCGGCATCATCTGGAATACTCAGGGATCCGGCAAGTCGCTCATCATGGTATGGCTCACGAAGTGGATCGTTGAGAATATCACGGACGGCCATGTTGTTATTATAACTGACCGGGAAGAACTGGATGATCAGATCGAGAGCCTGTTTATTGATGTAAATGAGAAGAAAGTCCGCAGAGCGAAAAGCTGCGCGGATCTCCGGGATGTCCTGAATTCCGGCAATTATCCGATTGTATGCTCTCTGATTCATAAGTATGGTCATAATGCCGGAAGCCAGTCAGATATCGATAAATACCGGAAGGAATTACTGAAGGATCTTCCGAAGGATTTCAAAGCGAAAGGGAATATTGTCGCCTTTATTGATGAGTGTCACCGTACGAATTCTGGCAAACTGCATGAGGCGGTGAAGACTCTGATGCCGGATGCTGTTCTTATCGGCTTTACCGGAACCCCGCTGCTGAAGACGGACAAGAAGACGAGTCTTGAGACGTTCGGAACATATATCCATACCTATAAGTTTGACGAGGGCGTGGAAGACGGAGTGGTTCTTGATCTCAGATATGAGGCACGGGATGTAAATCAGGATCTGTCCAGTAAGGAGAAGGTCGATCTGTGGTTTGAAGAAAAGACCAGGGGACTGACAGAAAGAGCGAAAACACAGCTGAAGCAAAGCTGGACATCGATTAACAAGCTGTACAGCTCGAAGCAGCGGCTGGAGAAGATCGCTTCCGATATCGTCTTTGATATGAGTCTGAAACCAAGACTCAGGGATGATCGCGGAACCGCAATGCTTGTAGCGAACAGCATTTATGAAGCCTGCAGATACTGGGAAATCTTTATGAGCATGGGCTTTACCAAATGTGCCATCGTTACATCCTATGAGCCGACGACTGAAAGCGTAAGAACAGCAACAACGGATCCGTCCCAGGAAAGCGAAGAAGAGTACAAAAAGAAAATCTATGAGCGGATGCTTGCCGGAAAGAAAGTTTCTGATTTTGAGACGGATGTAAAAGATTTGTTCAAGCATAAGCCCGCCCAGATGAAGCTGCTCATAGTTGTTGACAAGCTGCTGACCGGGTTCGATGCGCCCAGCGCAACATATCTTTACATAGACAAATCCATGCGTGATCACGATCTTTTCCAGGCTATCTGTCGTGTCAACAGGCCGGATGGAGAAGACAAGGATTACGGATATATTGTCGATTACATGGATCTGTTCCGAAATGTACAACTTGCTGTGGCAGATTATACTTCTGGTGCTTTTGACGGTTATGACAAGGAAGATGTCGATGGGCTTATCAAGAATCGTTATGATGAGGCAAAAGCCGAAATGGATGGAACACTTGCTTCATTAAAAGACCTGACATCCAATGTTCCGGAGCCGCAGGAGGATACGGATTACATTAACTTTTTCTGTGGCGATAACAGCGAAGATGATGAGAAGACTGCCCGCAGGGATACACTTTACACACTTACAGCGTCTCTTTCTCGTTCCTTTGCGAACTGCTGCGACAGGTTGGTCGAAGACTACGGATATACCGATTCCGATGTTGATAATCTGCGCAGAGACATTTCCGGTTATAACAAAGTCAAGGAAATGATCAGGCTGGCAAGCTGCGACTATATTGATCTCAAACCTTATGAGGTCGATATGCGTTATATTCTTGACACTTATGTCCGCGCCGATGACAGCCGTGTCATCAGTGAGCTTGGGAATATGTCTATCGTTGAACTGCTGCTTCAGGGAAAGACGACAACGCCGGTAGACCTTATTAAAGGGCTTCCCGGGAGTGATGAGGCAAAGGCTGAAACCATTGATAATAACCTGCAGCATGAGATCGTAAAAAAGATGAGCTCCAACAGTGTGTATTACGGCAAATTGTCGGAAATGCTTCAGAAGATCATCACGCAACGGAAAGTAGCAGCTATGAGCTATGAAGAGTACCTTCGTCAGGTTGTGGAACTTGCCGAGGCGATCCTTCATCCGGAAGACAGCGGGGAATATCCAGATGAAGTTAAGGACAGCGCAGCAAGGCGTGCCCTGTATGATTTCTTTGATGACGATGTTCAGCTGACGGTTGATGTGGATGGCGCGATCCGTATGGCTATTGAGCCTGGATGGAAAAAGCAGTTCCAGAAGCAGCAGAGAATAAGGCTTGCTATTTATAACAAGCTGATATCTCATCAATACGAAGAGGTAAGAGCCACAGAAGAAACGAATGAAGTATATAGCATAGCAGAACGTCAGGAAGAATATGACATCTAAACAGACAATGACTATCGGTGGAATACAGGTAGAGATTATAAGAAAAAAGAGCCTGAAAAACCTTTATATCCGTGTGAATCCGCCGGAAGGCAATGTGACGGTCAGCAGTCCTCTTGATGTAACAGACGAGGAACTGAAGCTGCATGTTCTTAAAAAATTGCCGGAGATAACAAAGATCCGCAACAGGATGGCGTCACAGGAAAGGCAGAGCAAGAGGGAATATGTTTCCGGGGAATCCTGCTATTTATGGGGCAAACCCTACAGGCTCCAGGTGGTATATAAAGGAAATAAAAGAAGCATAGAGAAAACGCCATCAAAGATAATCCTGACTGTGCCGGAAGGAACAGACGATGCCACGAGAGAGAATATAATCACGGAGTGGTACCGTGAGGAACTAAAGCGGGCACTGGTAGGGGTTACAGAACAAGCGCAGAAGACGACAGGTATTCGGGCGAACGAATTCCGGGTCAAGAACATGAGAACACGGTGGGGGACATGCAATATCGAGAAACGTCGGATATGGATTAACCTCCAGCTGGTGAAAAAACCTGTTGAGTGTCTGGAGTATGTGGTGATCCATGAACTTGTACATCTGGTTGAGAAAAATCATACGCACAGGTTCTTCGCTCTGGTGGAGGAATATTATCCGAAATGGAAAGACGCCAGGCAGCTCCTTCAGAAACTGCCATTAGATTATATTGATAAAGGAGACTCAGATATAGATGCCGAATCGACCGACACCGAGTGATGTTTACGATATAAATAAAAAAACCGGCGCATTGATCCTTGGTAAAAACCGCTTAGAGGAATATGCCACAAAATATCTTACGCACCATTGCAGGGAGGCATTGGAAAACCCAATGCCTCTTCCTGTCGATAAAATATTACAAGAAGAAAACCTGACCGTAAAAGAAGTATGTCTTTCCAGAAATCAGGATATATTCGGATGCTGCCTGCTCCTTGATGGCGAAGTGGAAGTATACGACGAGAACGGCAATTCTCATATGCAGTTTTACCCCGCAGGGACAATCCTGATCGATCCCAAGTCGGAAGCTATGTATGGAGAGGGTGCGAAACGAAATACATTGATACATGAAGCTCTTCACTGGGAAAAGGATAAGACATATTTTGCGATTCTCGCTGTTAAGAATGCGGCAGCGTCCAAAAAATTATACCCAATCCTGTGCAGACAGTCTGAAACGTTCTACGAGCCACCGGAAGGGAAGAAAACAAAAGAAAACGAGGTGAAGTGGCTCGAATGGCAGGCACACAGGTTGGCTCCCAGAGTCCTAATGCCTATTGATATGTTCAAGAAGAAGGCACTTGAACTGATGGCGTCATATTCCTCAGGCTCTAATAACAAAGAGCCATGCTGCGACACTCTGATAGAAGACTTGAGCGATTTTTTTATTGTTTCCAGGGCCTCTGTCAAGTACCGCCTGTTAGAGGTGGGACTGCAGGATGAGATTTCGCAATATCCGGATTATGATGCCCTGTATGCCGAGATAAATCAGAGCCAGCAGTTTACACAACTTACGCCGGTGGAAGCATATCAAATGCTTTCTACAGATTCCGTTCTCCGTGACTGGGTCAGCGACGGTCGATTCGTATTCGCCGACGGATATTTTGTGTTGGCTGATAAGAAATATGTCAGCATACAGGACGGTGTTCTGCATCTGACAAAAACAGCGAAAAAGAATCTGCAGCAGTGCGTTCTGAATATCCGTGAGCAGAAGTATGTCAGTTATAAAAATTCGGCCAAGGATTTAATTGGTTTTGCCTATTTATACAGGGATATGTCGTATGCGGTTGACAGCCGTATACTTACATTTCACCCGAAATATCAGACTGATCTTAAGGTGGAACCGGACGAAGCCTACCAGGCATTCAGCGATTCTCTCGGGACTGACGACGAAGAAAAAATAGAACTGATAAAGATGGTTGCGGATCCTCAGGTAACTCTCTGCCAATGTTTATGGTATTTGATGGAGAGGCGGAAATGGCTTTATCCGGATAAGTTCAATGAAGAGACAGAGCTGCATAAGAATTATCACGGAAAAATTAAGAACGATGATTATAACAACATGGGACCGGATGTCCTGATGGCAGTTTGTGTTGGAATGAAGCTGCCAATAAGAATTGTAGAAAAGCTGTTCAGAAAATCCTGCATTGATCCGGATCAACTTTCCTATCAGGAACCGTTCAAGACATATTTCGATATTATTGAGCGTTTGCCCGGACTTCCAATTCATGATTTCAACAGTATATGTGAAAAAAGAGGCATTAAAAAGCTGGGAACAGAAATAAAGATGAAAAAGAAGAAGGCGATTTAAAATTTCGTTAACTCATTGAGTTGGCATTGGACTCCGAAAGGGGTCCTTTTTTTATGCTCAAAATCAGAAAAATCACAAGAATCAGGCACTTTCACACCAACTTGGTGAGTTGGTCGTGGAAAGGGACTTCTGGGCTATATTCGAGTAGAAATAAAGGTAAGGAATAAAGCGGAAAGGAAAGATACATGATTCGGGCACAACCATAAGAATACATCTGAACAGGTCAGCACAGTAATCAAATAACAAATCATCTCAAAGCCTGAGTGCGCATAAATGGCGGCGGGATGCAGAAGAATTTCTATTACAGCAGCAGCCGTAGTGGATTTCCGGAGCATCCACCGTTTATTCGTCGCGCCCTGCTTTGCCTTCGGAACCGGTGGAAGAATCTGCCGGTTTCTTTTGTGTCCTGCCGCCCGCACAGGCGGAAAGGACACAAAAATGAGGTTCAGAAAGACCCCGCAGGAGAAACGCACCACATACAAGCAGCTGGATGAGAACAACCATGTCATTGCCGAAGTAACCCCGGACGGCGACTGGGGCGAATATGACATCACTTTCCATGATGATAAGGAAAAGGAAGAAGCGCATAAGGCCGTGATCAAGAAGTTTCACGCTGTTGACGATCATGAGGTCTACGAGAATCTGAAGAAGTGGAAGCTGCCGCTGGATGAGCAGGAAGCGTATGACCGCCGCCGGGAGAAATTCGTCAGGAAGTATGTGTCAGAAAATGGACACGAGCCCAGTGAGGTTGAGATTGAAGATGCGGTCGGGCCGAATCATGTTGTGGACGAGCCACTGGTTAGTTCGGAGGAGTCAAACAAGTCGAAGAGCCGCAGACTGACTGAAGGAAGCTCCCGCACAGAAAAACTCACATACGGCCTTGGCAGGAAGAAGTCCCCGAAGATCGAGACGGCAAAGGAACTGATGGCGACAGGAAAGGAATTTACGCATCGGGAAAAACAGGCGTTCCGGCTTGTGTTCGACGAAGAGATGCCTGCTAATGAAGCCGCGAAGGTGATGGGGATAACAAAGGGAAGGGTCTCCCAGCTTCTGGCGAATCTCCATGAAAAGCTGATGCAGCATAAAGAATACGCAAATTTTTTCAGGTAACCCTAAACAATCGCCAAAATCCTTTGACTTCATAGGGTGACACAAAAAAGTAAGCACCTGTTTGAAAGGAGATCAGTTCTATGAAGCACAGGGTAAGGATCAACGTGGAAGGCGGCGGCAGGAAGCAGAGCGTCCTGGAGGCATCCGAGGTACGGATTCCGTCCAGGATCCTGCATTTTCTGTTCGGCGATTTCACAACTGTATATCTGCTGAAGCCCGGCGAGACCGTGGATTCAGTGGATATCATGCCGGTACCGGAACAGAAGACAGCAGCAAAGGAATGAGGTGATCATTATGAAGAAAATCTATATTTGCAGTCCGTATCGCGGCAATGTAAAGAAGAATGTGGCACTCGCAAAAAGGGCATGCCGGATGGTCACGCTCTGCGGAGATATTCCGGTCTGCCCGCACATCTATTTTACCACTTTCCTGTCGAATGATGATCCGTCAGAGAGGAAGCTCGGCATGCATGCCGGGATCGAACTCATGAAGGAATGTGATGAAGTTCTTGTCGTCGGCAACAGTATTTCAGTTGGCATGGCCTGCGAGATTGGCATTGCCGGGACGATGGGAAAGAAGGT
>Ga0256406_1007225_pt1 | contig 10676 bp, 10 predicted proteins | sample RumenRJG_03DNA_FD_185986 | JGI IMG/M metagenome (GOLD analysis project Ga0256406, IMG submission 185986) | Bovine rumen microbial communities from Lethbridge, Alberta, Canada - RJG_03 | ecosystem: Host-associated > Mammals > Digestive system > Stomach > Rumen | place: Canada: Alberta | collected...
CGACCCCAAGATACTGGGGAAAGCTAAGCCGTATATGGGCCCGGGGACGAGAGAAGCGCTCCACTCCATGGCGTGGTGGCTGAACATCGACGCCTAGCTTCAGGACCATCAAGGCCGTTCTCTTCCCGAAGAGATCAGCAGCGCCTTTGGAAGGATCCTCTGCCCGCAGCGAATCAATCCTAGAAAAAGGCAACGGCTTCGCCCGTTTCCAGGTTCCCTAAGTCAACTTATATCGTTCGTCCGCTTAGTTTGATATGTCTACCATCCTTTCGTTTCTTCGATTCTATCGGACTTTTAGAGACACCACCGTCTCCACATGCATCGTATTCGGGAACATGTCGACCGGCTGAACCTTCTTCACTTCATAGGCGGAAGAGAAAAGAGCGAGGTCTCTTGCAAGTGTCACCGGATCACAGGAGACATAGACGACTCTCTCAGGAGCCATCTGAATAAGAGCATGGATGAATTCCGGAGTCGAACCTTTCCGGGGAGGATCAAGGATCACGACATCGAAGTGCTCTTTCGTCTCCAGCATATATTCGGTGCAGTCCCCTTTGAGGAAAGTGGCGTTGGTGATGTTGTTGATCTTGGCGTTTAAGCAGGCATCTTTGACGGCATCTTTCACGATTTCTACACCGATCACCCTTTTTACATAGGAAGAACAGCTCAGTCCGATTGTTCCGGTTCCGCAATAGGCATCTAAAAGGGTATCCGTGGGTTTGAGGTCAGCAAAGCGGATCGCCGTTCCATAAAGTGTCTCAATCTGCTTGGCGTTGACCTGATAGAAGGACTGCGTGGAGATGAGAAACATCTTTCCGAAGATGGTGTCCTGGATCTTGGTGTGACCATAGACCGGGATATCTTCTTCTCCCAGGATGACGTTCGTCTTTCTCTTATTGACATTGAGAACAAGACCGACGACTTCGGGAACCTGTTTCATGAGGTCTTTGGCAAAGTTCTTGATGCCTTTTAAATCCGGATCGTTGACGACCAGAGTGACAAGCGCCTGACTCTGATCGGAGTTGGTTTTGATAAGAAGATGCCTTATCTGACCGAATCTTCCGTCTTCGTGATAAGCGCTGTAGCGGTACTTTTCAAAAAGAGAGAGGAGAACCGGAACGATCTTGCTCGCTAAGGGGCTTTCCATCAGGCAGTCTTCCACACCGATCAGATTATGGGTTCCCCTCTGATAGAATCCGGCTTTGATTTTCTTTTTCTTGTTATCGAACCTCACCGGCATCTGAACCTTGTTACGGAAACGGGTCGGTTCTTCTAATCCTAAGGTTGGCTGAACCTCGATATCCAGATGAGCGAACTTATGAAGCAGGTCCTTCACTTTCTCCTGCTTGTATTTAAGCTGCTCCGGATAACTAAGATGCATGATCTGGCAGCCACCGCAATTGGGGTAGTATTTACAAGTCGGTGTGACTCGATAAGGAGAGGAAGTCTTTCTTTCTTCTAAGACCGCATGGTCGAGTTTCCCATAGGAAAAGAAGGTCGCTATCCTTCCTTCTTCTCCGGGGAGGAAATTATCGACAAAGCAGGTCGTCTTTTCCTCGGGATGGACGATTCCTCTTCCGAAATCGTCTAAGCCCACGCATTTGACATCAAATACACGTTTCGTCATTCTTCTTTCTCCTTCTGCTGTCTTCTTGCTTCTAAGGTCGCATAGATATCCTTGGTATCCTGTAATAGGGAAAGACAGTTTTCTTTTTCCTCTTTCTGACGGGAGAGGAAATTATCCATATAGGAGAGATACGTTTCAAAGATGACGATCGAAGAGCGGTAGATACAATCTAAAGAAAGTTCCTTGAAGACATCATCATTCGAATAGAAAAAGAGATAGGAAGAATGGGCGATCTCGCTGGAGAACTCATAGATGGTCGTCAGTTTCTCTCCTTCTTCTCCCTGGTCTTTTTCATAGTACTTAAGACCTGCAATCCGCTCTAACCCGTCGCGGAAATTCAGTTTCAGGGTATTGTCTTTCTTGACATCGAAAGCGGGGCAGGAATAAAGCCATCCATACTCGATGAACTTCTTCATGTCCTTGCTCTTGAGGTCATGTTCCTTCATCTCTTCCTTGATCATCAAAAAGGCTTCGTCAAGTTCTTCCTTGGAGAACTCTTCTTTATTGCGATAGAAGTTGTTATAGGCTAAATGCTTCTTATACGCAAACCTCACCTGGTCTCCGTTATCGACTAATATCTTGACGATACATTCCGATTCATGGATATTCCGCCAGGCGGAGAAAGCGTCGCGGTAGAGGCCCATCGAGATCATCTTCATGACGGAGTCGATCTGTTTGAACGTCGTCTCAAAAAGATCGTTCATCAAGGTGACATCCGGATTGATACGGCTTAAAGGATGGTTGATGGATTCAAAATAGTTATCGGTCGCTACAAGCGTTGCAACCAAGGGATCGTAGTAAGAGAAAAGATCTTCTCCGGAGGAGGATTCCTCCCCTCTGCGGCTGGCTAACAGCTTTCTTGCCGCTCTTGAGCTGAGAAGGGAAAGCTCACTATCCCCGGCCTCTTTTTCGCCGAAATATTCGTTCCGATATTCGAATTCCCCGATGCAGAAATCCGCCAATTGACTTAGGGCATGGTTTCTTTCACTCATCGAAAGAGGCTGTTTTCCCAAATCCTTTGTGAGGATATCATAGGCCGAAAGAAAGACGCGCCGGATATCGGCTTCATCGACAAAGACGTTGCGTTTGGCAACCTGCTGATCGAGGATGATGAGGATATCCTCTCTGTCTTTCTCTTCGGGATTCATACGGTTCCTTCTTTTCTTCCGTTTTTACCGGCTAAATATCCTTCCAGTAGACTTACTCCCATGTTATAGCCACCACAGGGGAAAGCAAGATCGAGCGTTTCTCCTAACACATGGTAAGAAGGATCTTCTTGATAAGAAAAGCTAGGATAGTTTAGCAGAGAAAGAGGGAAACCGCCATAGGTTACCTGACTATCCTTGAAAGGATAAAGGGAAGCAAAGGTAAAAGAAAGAGGTTCTCCTCTCTTCAGATGCTTTTCTTTCAGGTATTCCTTTAAGAACTGAGGATAACAGGAAAAGGAAGTATCCTCCTTCAGTTTCTTTCCTTCGACTAAGGTATAGTCCAAGGAGAAAGTGAAATCCTTCCCTCCTTTTTCTATGGCTTGAGTAAGAGGAAGCGTGAGATTGAACAAGGCGATTCCACTTAATCCGTCTTCCTTAAAAAGGACTTCTCCGTCTTCATAAGCAAGCAGTTTTTTCCCCGCAAATAAAGAAAGTCTTCCTTTCAGGCGGTTGTTTTTTAAATAGGAAGGAATCTTCTCTTTGACCGAAACCGGACAGAGAAGAGGAGAAAAAGGATGGAAAGAGACTTCTTTCGGGAATAAGGCAACAGGGAAGGTAGGCCGATCGAAGGATCTGCCACCGATAGCGACATAAAGATCGTTATAGGAGAGAGAAACTTCCTTTTCCTCGATATCGATAGCGACGATTCTCTTTTTCTCTCTATCCCATCTCTTAGCTTCCAGAGGGTAAACCTCGAAGTTCTTTCTTCTTTTCAGTCCCTCTAAAAGACAGGAGAGAAAACATTCCGAGCGGTTGAAGAAAGGATAATAGAGCTTTCCTTCTTTCCGATAGGCAAAACCGAGATCCTTTTCTAAGTAATTCAGGAATTCCTTTGCAATATCCGGATTCAGGAAAGAGAGTTCCTGATGTTCCTGATAAAACTCCGGATCTAAAAGATCTTCATTGAAAAAGTTGCATCTTCCGTTTCCGGAGACAAGGATTCTCTTTCCCAAAGTGAAATTGCGTTTGGATGTTTTCTCTAAAAGGAGAACTTTCCTCTCTTCGGGAAGGGTAAGAGCCGTGAGTAGGGCGCTCGGTCCTCCTCCGATCAGAAGAACATCAGAGGATCTTACTTCCATCTCCGCTCTTCCTCTTCTTCAAAGGCTCCTCTCCTTTGATATAACCTAAAGCGACACAGTCAAAAGGAAGAATCTCCCCTTCCAACTTCAGATTCTCTTTCAGGACTTCTTTTCCTTTTTCACTCTGAAGCGTAGGAACCACCGAATGGATCCAGCAGGAAGATAGACCGAGGTCGGTCGCTTCCAAAAGGACATTCTCAATCGCCGCTCCGACATTGAGTTCGTTGAGATGATCCGCGTTTTTGGCAAACGTGAAGAGAATCGCTTTCGCCCCGTAGAAGTTTCTTCCGATCCCGAGCTCTTCCAGAATCTTATCTTTCACAGAGCTGTCCTCTACTAAGACAAAATAAAGATCCTGGGAGTTTCTTCCCGTCGGCGCCTCGATGGCGGCTTTAAGAAGCTTCTCTAAGTCCTCTTTCCTGATTTCCTTATCGCTAAAAGAACGAACCGAATGTCTTTTTTCAATCAATGAGAGCTGATCCATGTTTTTCTTCTCCTTCTTTTCTTCTTATTATAGTTTCTTCTCCTGCTTTTTCCGTAAAAAAAGACTTCCCCACAGAGGAGGAAGTCGCTTGAATCAAATCGATTACTTGCTTAAACCGAGCTTCTTGATGAGAGCGGTATATCTTTCCGCATCGATTCTCTTCAGATAAGAGAGAAGGTTCTTGCGGCGGGCAATCTTGATATCCATACCACGCTTCGACGAATAGTCGTGCTTGTTGTTGGTCATATGGACGGTGAGCTTCTTGATCTGCTCGGTGAGAATAGCGATCTGAACTTCGACGGAACCGGTGTCCTTCTCGCCTCTCTTGTTCGCCTCGATAACCTTGGTCTTCTCTTCTTTCGTAAGTGCCATAATCCAATACCTCGTGTATCTTTCTACGTTCTTCCCAGTCCTCGGTGAAACGAGGAGTCACGCCGATGACCAGCAAGACGCAGTGGTTATTATACTCGTTTTCTTTCTCTGCGCAAGGAATATTTCTTTCTCAGATCGCCGCAAGATAGAACGCGGAACTCAGAGATAAAAGGGAAATCGTCCAAAGAGAAAGCATCCAGGAAAGAACCCTGGAGACGGTGAACTTCGTAGGGAGCGTTTTACTTTCGTCATACCCTTTCGAAAGGAAATAGGAAAAAGGAAGCAGGATAGGAACAATATAGCGGAAATCCATACTGCATCCATAAGGCATCGAGATCTGAAGATAAAGGAACATCAGAAGGATACCAAGCATCAATAGCCCCATAAGGAGATCCGATTCTTCTATCTTTCTCCTCTTCTTGACGAAAAGATAAATCATCCGCACCCAGAACGTGAAATAAGCAAGATAAAGGAAGAAACCGATGAATACTCCTAATAACTGCAGTCCCACCGAGCTATAGGTGAACTCACCGAAGAGCGAGGAGCGGAGAGCATAGAGGAGCAGGTTATAGTTATCGAAACTGCTGCAGAAGGCGCCATTTGCGGTAAAGTCCGGAAGATAGAGAGGAAGAAGATAACGGATCAGAATGTTGTAAGCTGGATTTGTGTAAATCAGCCCGTAATTCAGGAAATCATAAGAATCGATATCTCCGATCCTATGACGCAGCACCCATCCTCTGGTCCCGGTATAGAGAGCCGGATTGAGATTATTGAAAACATAGAAGAAAGGAAGCCCATAGACATAATGGGTATAGAAAGACCACCAGAGGCCGAGAGGGGCGACGAGAAGAAGGAAGAGAAGATACTGAAGAAGGAGATTTTTCAGAGAGAGGGTTCCTTCCTTCTTCCTCATCGTCTGAACCAGTTCATAGAGAAAACCGAAAGCCATCCCTAAAGCAATCGTGGAAGCTGAAAGCTTGCTGAACATCGCAAGTCCTAGGAAAAGCGAAGAGAGCAAGAGGGAAGAGAGTCTTTTCCCTTTGGTGAACCAACGGAAATAGAAATAGAGGGAGATCACCGAGAAGCAAGTAGCTAAGCTATCGTTGTTCAATTGGCCCGAGAGAAGAATCAGAGCGGGATAAAGGGAGAGGAAAGCGACTGCCAGAGTTTTCGCTCTATCGGAAAGAGGGAAGAGGAAGACCGTCTTGAGGAAGAAGAGGGAAGTAAGAGTCATATAGAAAGCAGAAAGGATACGGCAGGATCCATAGAGGACTTCGCTGTTGCTCTCGAGGACAGAAAAGACATTGACTGCTTCAAAGACTTGCATGAACATCCCTTGGAGAAAAGCGTTGAGCGGTGGATGGTAGTACTGGTAGATGGTATCCGGCTTGTTGAATTGCGTTGGAAGTTTTCCGGTCTCATAGAAACTCAAGGCATAACCGTAGTGTCCTTCTAGTCCTCCGGGAAAGGTATCGTATTGGCGGAGATGTTCTTCGCTATAAAGGACATAAGTGAGCCGAAGAACAAAACCTACCAAAAAAAGAAGAAACCATATTTTCCGGTAAGTGAGCTTGTGCTTCTTGAAAAGTACAAAGAAAGCAACCAGAATCCCAGCTAAGAGAATGGTGCCAAAGATTTTGGCGACCGCGCCATTAGAAGGAGTAGTAGTATCGTTCCAGGCTTTGATGAAACAATAGGAAGCAAAAGCAAATAGAAAAGAAAGAAAACAGAAAAAAAACTCATAAAGGGGTAGCTTCCGCTGTGCAAAATTTTCTCTCCTGATCTCTTCCGGTGAGTTTCCTTCTTCGATAAAAATAGCCATGTTTATCGCCGCTTGTTCTCCACAATGCTTTATCTGCTTAAACCTTCCCGCATTCTACTATCCTAAGAAAGGGAAATCAATCTTCTGCGGATTCCAAAACTTCGTTCTCCGCAAGAAAAGGTTCCACGAAATCTCTTCGGTGAAGAGGAAAGAAAGTTTCTAAGAGAAAGGTCTACTGAAAAAGAGGAGTGTTTTCTCCCCTTAAACAATTCTTACCGGTTACTTCTTCGCTTCTTGTGAAGCAGAAGACGAAGAGTCTTCTCTCTTCTTGCCTCGCATTCCCTTCCAGGAGGAAACGAAGAAGACGAGAAGAACAATCAGACTTCCGAGCCAAAAAACAATGGAAAGAAACATAAGAATGCTCGTCGTAAGAAAAAGCAAGTAGGTAGTGTTCGCATATTCCCAAGTGAGCCCACTGGGAGTAATGTAGCGATAGTAATTGGAAAGCCCAATGTAGAATCCAATCAAGGAGGCAAAATGAAGAGCAATTGCAATTTTTGTACAGATATTTTGTCTTTCCATCTTTTTTTCCCTCGTTTTAGTCATACATATCAACAAAGTAATTACATCCCGTAGCCCCAGAATTCGTCTCTATTTTGTCTCTTCCGAGGAACCCTCTTCTTCTAGTCGTCATGCTGAAATGGCAGTACTCATGGAAGGCATCGCGACTTCGAGTAGAATAATTGTTGCTCATCTCAAAAAGCAAGTTTACTTTTAACCAATATGTATAGCCTGCAGCAGGAGAATGATCAGAGAACTCAAAACGCCATTGTGCTTCCTGCTGCTTCGTGTCATAACTTCTATTCACTGAAGCAGAAATTACTGGTTCACTGGATGATATCGAGACAGATTCACTTTCTGTGAAGCTGAGGGTATTGCTGCTCTCTTTGCCGGTCTCCAGTGATAATAGCCCAGCATCGCTAACCTTAACTCCTTCCTTGTTCGAAAATGAATCAGAGACACTCTGACCAAAAGAGGAAGTTATCGTTTTTTGAAAAGTGGAGGAGAGCGGAGAGATGGCTTTGTACGTAATCTCTCCGCCATATTCCTTATTTACCCATTGATATGCAGCAAGATGAAGAAAACCTCCAACCAGATAGGAATCGTAGTAGTTCGACCCATCTGGTTGTTTATTACTATTGGCTCGCTCGTCATGGCCGGGGCAGAACATTGCATTGACGGAGAGCAAATAAAGATCTGATTTCTCTGTATAGGAATGTTTGTAAAGCGAAGTCCACACCCTACAAACACCATTGGCATTATGAATTTCATCGACTTGACTTGCATCATGAAACTCTACAAACTGAGAACCATCAATGTCAGAAGCATTTACGGAAGGAGACACATTCTTAACAACAGGCGAAGTAGTGAGGCCACCGATGAGGGAGAGAACAGTCAGTAATTCTGCAACCATAAGATAACTTTTTCTTTTCGGGAACATTTTAGCATAAGGATGGATTTTTATCAATATTTAATTTAGGCACATTTTCATTAGGTGTAGATCGAAGCTTCCAAAAAGGCAAAACGAAAACCTCCGCAATTCATTACCGATAGGTCGCTTCTTCTGTTCCCTCTTGCCTCATTTCAGTGAACCCTACCGCCGGGAAAAAAGACATTTTTCGAAAGTTCCGTCATCCGCCTCTTTTTAGGGAATTCAGGCTAACCTCGTCGTTACAATCAGCCGCAGTGGCAGACGTAACAATCGTCACGGAATTCCGAAAGGTCTCAGAGTTTTTCACAAGAAGAGAGCACCTTCTACCTTCCGTATCGATTACTTACCCAAGCGAAGATCGTTTCTTCACCCTCTGCACCCTTATCAACCGGTTTCCCCTATTTTTCTTTGCCCCTTATGCCTTTTTTTCCTTGTCTGTCTCACATAATTCTACAGAACACGTGCCTTCTCTGCACTACCGAAAAGTCAAAAAAATTCCGAGAGAAAGGAGACTCATGCGCCGAAGAAGCTTCCCGAAAAAGTCCTGTTTTTTCTCTTCACTTCTTTCTCTTCCGGAACCTTTTTCCTTTTCTTTCTTCCTCGCCCATCTTAAAATGGTTGCGCATCAAAAACATGAATGGTTTACTGAAAGTCGATAAAGAAGCGGGTTATACTTCCACGGATATCGATAACCTCATCAAAAAAGCATTTCATACGAAGAAAGTGGGTCACTTAGGAACCCTCGATCCTTTTGCAACGGGTCTGTTGATCCTCGGAGTCGGCGAAGGAACTAAAATGCTTCCTTATCTTCCGGATGGTGAGAAGACCTATGTCGCTTCTCTCCTCTTCGGAAAGAGGACCGATAGCGACGATATCACCGGAAATTTACTCGAAGAAAGAAAGCCACCTCTCTTCCTTGAGTCCGAACTCAAGGACTGCCTTACCTCTTTCTTGGGAGAGCAGACGCAGATTCCTTCCCCTTTCTCGGCAAAGCATATCCACGGAAAGAAAGCCTACCAGCTTGCAAGAGAAGGAAAAGAAGTCGTTCTTTCTCCGCAGAGGATCTTCATCTCCTCGCTCCGTTTCCTTTCGTATCAGGACGATGTTCTTTCTTTCGAAGCCAAAGTCTCCAAAGGCACCTACATCCGCACCTTAGGAAAAGACATCGCTTCCCGCTTAGGAACGATCGGTACCTTGCTTACCCTGCGGAGAACCGCCATCGGTCCGATCGGAGTAGAAGGAGCAAAGAAAGTGGGCGAAATCAAAGAAGAGGACTTTTTGCCACTGCTATCCCTCTCAAAGCAGATTCCGCAGGTAGAAGTGAGCGGGAAAGAGGCGTTTTTGGTCAAGAACGGATGCCCACTCCGGTTAGAGCGTGAGGAAGACTATCTGTTCTTAGTAGAAAAGGGTATCCTATTAGCCGTCTATCAGAAAGAAAAAGAACACATATATATCTGTAAGAAAGGTTTCTTCCATGGAGATCATTGAAGTAAATATCAAAGAAAAGAAAAAGAGAGAACCCTGCTACTTGGCTATCGGCTTTTTCGATGGTTTCCATAAGGGGCATGAACTGCTTCTTCAAGAGATAGAGAAAGGAAAAGGAGCCAAGAAGGCTCTTCTTACTTTCACCCGCTCTTTCAAATCCTCCCTTAAGAAAGAAAAAGAGGAACTTCTCTTAACCAAAGAAGAGACAGTGGAATACTGTGAAAAAGAAGGGATCGATATCCTCTATGTCTTACCTTTCAACGAAGAGACCTGGAAAGCAAGCGTTAATGATTTCCTCTCTTTCCTGAAGTCCTTGAATCCAAGAGAGATTGTCGTAGGAGAAGATTTCACTTTTGCCTATAAAGCGGAAGGAAATGTAAAAACTCTTGAAAAACTTCAAGAAGATGGTATTGAGGTAAAAGCTCTTCCTCTTCTTTCTCTTCATGGGGAAAAGGTAGCAAGCCGTTCTATCAAAGAACATCTTCACAATAAACAAGTAGCTTTAGCGAAAGAAGAGCTCGGTTATCCTTTCTTCTATACCGGAAAAGTCCTTCATGGCTATCACAACGGACAGAAGCTCGGCTTCCCTACCGCAAACTTATTGCTTCCGCAAGGAAAAGTGAGGTTACCGGACGGAGTCTACTATACAAGGACATTGGTAGATGGAAAACTATATTCTTCGATGACCAATATCGGAAGCCATCCGACGATTGACGAACTTCCGATCGATATTGCCGAGACCAATATCTTCGGTCTTAAAGAAGATCTCTATGGAAAAACCATCCGCGTCTATTTCTTAGATTATCTAAGAGACCAGAAGAAGTTCAGCTCCTTAGAGGAATTGCGCTCTCAGTTAGCGAAAGATAAAATAGAATGTCTCAAGAAAGAAGGAAGTACAAAATGAGAAAAATACTCTGTGTCATCGATATGCAGAATGTTATGTACCCCTAATATTGGACCAACACTATAACTTATCTATATGTTATCAAAGAGTAACGGAATTGGAAAGAACCTGATAAGGTGATTTCCAATGTAGGTACTTTTTGATCCGGCTCCTGTTGTACCAGTCTATGTACTCCTCAAGCCTTCTCTTGAAGTCTTCATAATCCTTGAACTTGTCTTCCTCTCCGTAGAACATCTCGACCTTCAGCCTTCCGAAGAAGTTCT
>Ga0256406_1007226_pt1 | contig 10675 bp, 12 predicted proteins | sample RumenRJG_03DNA_FD_185986 | JGI IMG/M metagenome (GOLD analysis project Ga0256406, IMG submission 185986) | Bovine rumen microbial communities from Lethbridge, Alberta, Canada - RJG_03 | ecosystem: Host-associated > Mammals > Digestive system > Stomach > Rumen | place: Canada: Alberta | collected...
AAGAATTATTACTTCCCGGAAAACATGAAAGTGTTAGCGTTGAAGATGTGATCAAAAAAATAGTCACAGTTAGGGCAGAAAAAGAAAGTGCCAAACGCAGATATTTTCAGGTTGAACTTAACGGCGTTTGGGAAGAAGCAGGACTCATTGATCCAGAAGCCGTCGCGGACTATCTGCTTCAGCATGCACCACTTCAGTTTTCTAAGGAGTTTAAATGGGGACGAACTATTACAGAGAAAATGAGGTTAAGTGGATATGATATTCCGCAGTATAGAATTCGTCTTAATGGTGAGACATTATATAAGCCATACCGTGACACGCTTATTTCGGACAGAGTAAAAAAACAATTTGATCTCATAAGAGACATTAAGGTTGAACCATTTTACAGAAAAGATAAACTCAGTGCAATCCTCTGGTATGCTGAGACGAGCTTCTATGGAACGATTATAGACAATACTATTAAGGGACTCCGAATTCGTCAAGGGAATATATTAATCGGAGGTAAGGGCTCTTGCAGTTCTCTTTTCAAGGAAGAGCGGTTTAACGGCTGGATGCTTGGTGAGCTGCATGTGGTCGATCCCGAAATAATTGTAAACTCCAGACGAGATGGTTTCGAGAAGAATTCAGCATATTATGAACTTCTAGCTAATCTAAAGGATTGGGCATTTGAGGTTTCAAAGGAGATCCGCCATCTCTCGTATGAACGGAGCCTTTCTTTACATAAGAAAGCGGTTGCAGAAGCGGAATATTTGGATGATATTGCTGATGAGAATGACCTGTACTCAGAAGATCTAGCATACGCGGAGGATTACGGGGAGAGTTCGATTATCGGTCTGGATGAGTCTTCAGAACTTGCAGAAACCGATTATATATCAAAACTTGGAATGCTTCTTAATCAAAAAAAAGCGCAAACCAAATACACTGCATTAAATATTAATCCAAAATTCACACTGGAACAACGTAAGGTGCTAGAAAGAGTTTTTGATTTAGTAACCAGAGAGTTTGACCAAGATGTTGCAGAACTATTTGTACGGACAATTGTAACAAAGTTTTGATCATGAAAATAGCAACCCTGACGTTCAAGCTCCGTGCCCCTTGGGTTCACAGCCTGAAAGAAAAACGGATGATAGTAAAGAGCCTTATCGCGAAACTCCAGAACCGATATCATGTATCGGCAGCGGAGATCGATGAGCAGGATACCCATCAGATCATTGTGATCGGCGTTGCGGCCATTGTCCCGCATAACGCAATGGCATACAGCCTGATGGATGACATTTCCCTTTTTGTGGAGGAGAACACGGAGGCGGAAATTATAGATGAAGAACGGGAAATCCGATAAGCAACTGAGGAACACAAGTAAGTTCATCTCCCTGATCCTCCGCCATCAGCCGGAGGCCATCGGAATCACCCTTGATGAACATGGCTGGGCAGATGTGCAGGAACTGATCGATGGGATCAACAGATCAGACGGACATACTCTTGATATGGAATTACTGGAGGAGATCGTCCGGACGGATGAAAAGCAGCGCTATTCCTTCAATGAGGATCATACGCTGATCCGCGCGAACCAGGGGCATTCCATTCCGGTAGATGTGGAACTGGAGGAAAAGGTTCCGCCGGAAATTCTCTGGCATGGTACCGGAGAGAAATATGTCTCTTCTATCGATGCACAGGGGCTCATTCCAAAGAGCCGGCTGTATGTGCATCTTTCCTCAGATGTGGAGACGGCGCGGAAGGTCGGCAGTCGGCATGGGAAGCCGGTTATTTATGAGATTGATTGCCACAAAATGACAGAAGACGGATATCGATTCTTCCTTTCCGCAAATCATGTGTGGCTGACAAAGGAAGTACCGGCGCGATACCTAAAGAAGCTATAGAACATAGATTAAATGGAGGAGGTTACCATGCGTATCCTAATGCTTGGCAACAGCTTTACATTTGCCAATGACATGCCCGCCATGCTGGCAGAACTCACCGGCGCGGAGGTCGTACATCACACCCGCGGCGGCGCCCGCCTGGCGGAGCAGCTCAATCCGAAGACGAAGACCGGAGCCAAAACGCAGGCCGCTCTGGAAAATGAATTCTGGGATTACGTAGTCCTGCAGGAAATGAGCAACGGGCCGGTCACTTCACGGAATTCCTTCCTGAAGAATGCCGGACGGCTCTGTGCCTGGATCAGGGAAGAAGGTGCCACTCCTCTTCTATTTGCCACCTGGGCTTATCAGAAAGACAGCCAGGCCATGGCAGAGATGGATATAAGCTATGACGAGATGGCGCAGGGCCTGCACGACGCCTATCGCGAAGCCGCCGATCAGAATGATGCGCTGATCGCGGAGGTCGGACAGCAATTCTATGAACAAGCCGATTCCCAGGATCTGTATGCGGAAGATGGCCAACATCCGAGCGAAGCAGGATCCCGTCTTGCAGCCGAGACCATTGCGGCCGTGATCCAGGCAGATCAGGAGGCAAAAAAGGCGGCCACTACTATCGAGGTCGATCCCAACCTGAACTGGAATGACATCCGTCTGCGTGTTTTGTATATGTATCAGCTTCTTCTGCAGCATACCGACGCGGAGCATCAGCTGACGACCAATCAGATCCGGAACATTATGGAGAAGGAGCACGGTATCTCAATGCACCGGACGACTGTGCCGGGCGATATAGAGATGCTGAAAGCAGCAGGCTTTGATGTCCATGCAAGACGGTCACGTCAGAACAAATACTATCTGGAGAACAGCAATTTCGAGCTTCCGGAACTGAAGATCCTGATCGATGCAGTGGAATCCTCCAAGTTCATCACGGAGAAAAAGAGCCGCCTGCTGGTGGAAAAGCTCCTGAAACTGACCAGCGAGGCCAGCGCGGCGAAGCTCAAGAGGAATCTGCATACTTCCGGCCGGGTCAGATCCGCAAATGAAAAAGGCTACTACATCGTCGATGCCATCAATGAGGCAATCAATACCGGAAAGCAGATTTCCTTCTACTACACCGACTTTGACGGCAGGAAGAAGCAGTTCCTGCGGAACGATGGTAAGCCATATATTGTCAGTCCGTACACCATGATCTGGAACGGCGACTATTACTATCTGGTCGGCTGGAACCATGAGCAGGAAGAGACCAGAACATACCGTGTGGATCGGATCCTCAAAACGCCGGATATTCTGAACGAAGACGCTCAGCAGGTCCCGGAGGATTTCGATGTGGCCCGTTATACCAGGGAAGTCTTCCGCATGTACGACAATGAAGAGTCGCAGGAAGTGGCGCTTCTCTGTGCGAACGAAGTCATGAAGGGTGTTCTGGACAAGTTCGGCATGGACATCACCGTCAAGAAAGCGGATCCGAAGCATTTCTGGACAAAGGTGAAGGTCTGTACCTCTCCCACTTTCTACAGCTGGGTGTTTCAGTGGGGAGGAAAGGTACGGATCGAAGGACCGGAAAATGCGATGATGGAGTATAGAGAGATGGCGCAGAAGGCTTTGGAAAGCAGTATTTAAGGGGAGTGCTTATGAACGAAGTTGATACATATAAGAGCCAGGCACTACAGCAGTCTATGGGGCAGATGGAATTTCATCCTGTATTTGTTGAAGAAGATGTCACCGGCAGTAATTATACTAAGATTCCGTTGTCCAGAATACCGGCGCTAGGGACTGCTTTTGAACCGTTGGCCACGGCAGCGCAGAATGTATTTGGCAGAGGGGCGACGACGCAGCTCTGCAAAGTTACAATCCCCAGCGGAACACATCTGGCATCTTTTAAGAGTGGTGTTGGAAATCTGGGAACTGTTCTTGACGCGAATAATCAGATTGCCGGTCAGGCTGTCTTAAATCCGCTTGTCTGTAATCCGACTATGATTTTCATGGCAGCAGCCTTGGCAAATATTGATAAAAAGCTGGATGCGATTCAGGAACTGCAGCAGGAAATGATGGATTTTCTGGTTCAGAAAGAGAAGGCTGAGCTGAGGGGAAACCTGACTTTCCTGGCAGACATTCTGAACAGCTTTAAATATAACTGGAACAGTGACATGTATAAACAAAGCAACCATGTCAAAGTTCTGGATATAAGGCAGGCTGCAGAACAGAAGATTCTCTTCTACCGGCAGAGGATCATAGAGAAAACAAAAAAGAAAAATCTGATTCATATTGATCAGGACGTGAAGAAACAGACGGCCAAGCTGCTTGATCTTTTTAAGGACTATCGGCTTGCACTTTATACACATGGGTTTGCATATTTCCTGGAAGTTATGCTTCTTGGAAACTTTGATGCGGATTATCTGAAGAGCATTGCAGGAAAGATTGAGGAATATTCCATTCAGTACAGGGAATTATACACAGCTGTTTATGATCAGATGGAGAACTATTCAAAGTCCTCTGTCCAGTCGGCGGTGCTGAAAGGACTTAAAACCGTTAGCAAGGCCACTGGAGAGGCGATTGCTAAGACACCGGTAATTAGCAAAGGCAAGGTAGATGAAGCCTTGATTGGTGCTGGGAGCAAGCTTGGTCAGCTTGACTCAAGAAGAATGATGGACACGATGAAAGTGTTGATTGATGCGAAGGACAGCTGTGTCCGGCCCTTTGTTGATAATATCGAAATGGTGAACCAGTTGTATAACAAGCCCATCAATGTGCTGCTCGATGGGAAGAACATCTATTTGGGCGTTGCCTGAACCAACCGTTTTTTGGAGGTAATGTAAGATGATGGGATACACACACGCTGCAATCGGCGCAGCGGGTGCGCTTTCATTAGCCGCTCTGAATGGAGACGGATCTCCGGCGCTCTATATTACAGCGGCGCTCGCCGGGGCCGTAGGCGGAGTGGCTGTTGATATAGATACAAGAGATAATCTGACAAATCCCAAGGTTACAGATGCGGGTCGTACCAGATTAGCTATCGTTGGTCTTTTAGGAATAAGTATTCTCTTGGACTGGTTTTTTAAGACCGGTATATTAATGACAGCTATTTCAAGGCAGTACACTGCATTGACAGGTCTTATCGTTTTCGCTGTTGCCTTATTAATAGGATTCTTTTCGCCACACAGAACATTCTCACATTCACTGCTGTTTATTGCGATTACTGCGATAGGTGTTTATTGTATATATCCTGACGCAGCCATTTATTATTGTATTGGCGGTTTACTCCATCTTCTGTTCGACATGCTGAATAATCCATTTAATAATCATGGAGTTTGGCTGCTGTATCCGATTAAAACCGGAAAAGGTATTGCATTCGGAATATGTAAAGCGGCACGAACAGGGAATAAGATCTGTTATTTTGCTGGGATCATATTGTTTGTAGGAATGTCGGTGTTCTATTTCTGGAGAATCGGAGATGTAATGAAAGCAATTTCACCGGCAATAGTTCTGGTATATATGGTTGTTGCAATGCATTTTGTCAGGCAGAAGTCGGAGAAAGAGCAACGCCATATAATGCATATGCGCGGTGAATTATGATTATCTGATCGAAATGAGGATGATGTGAAATGAAAAACCAATATGTCGGAGACATCGGCGACTACGGAAAGTATGGCCTTCTGCGATTCCTGGCAAGTTACGGGATAAAGATCGGTGTTAATTGGTTTCTTACAGAGAATGATGGCTCTACCGATGGAAAATTCACCACTTATCTGAAGAATCCTGCTGATAGGGTTTACGATCCGGAGTTATTTGATGCACTTCAAAATATAGCGGATCATCCTGATAAAACTATCAAAATGATTGAGCAGGCAGGGATTATTCCTGGCGCTGAATTCTATGGTGAGCTGCTGAAAAGCAGCTCTCTGAAAGCAGATGCAAGGGAATGGAACCGCAGGCTGTGGTTCAATAATTCAACACTTATGCTGGGGAATGCCGAACTCATATTTGCAGATCCTGATAATGGCATCAGCTACAGAAAGACAGCAAGGACAAAAGACAGCGAGAAGTTTATTCTCCCGGAAGATGTTGCTGAGTATTACAACAGCGGAAGGAACGTCGTTTACTATTGTCATAAAGGACGTAGAAAACAGGAAGCCTGGGAGCAGGCAAAGGCAGAGATCAGAAATCATATCAGAGACGCGCAGATCCTGGCTGTCACTTTTCACAGGGGCACGCAGCGTTCGTATATATTTGTACTGCATCCGGATTGTTATATGAAATATGAGAAGATTATAACGGCTTTTCTGGATTCCGAGTGGGGAAGCATGTTTACGTGGGAGAACGTTGCGAGAAATGCCTTTCTCACAGACAATCAGCAGGATCAGGAGATCAAAATCATTCTGGAAACACTCCGGCCTCGCTTTTCCGTCTGCAAAGTCAAAGATTACTCCGGCGTTGACCTGACGAAGCCGTTCTGCTTTACGGGAACGACAGATGAGGAGAATTCACTGGTCTGTCCTGAAGCGCTTGTTCCGGGGAATACCATAGAACGGGATGATGGCTGGAAAGGCTTTCGCATTATTGGGCAGCTGGACTTCTCCTTAATTGGAATTCTGGCGCGCATATCAAAGATCCTGGCAGAGGGTGGGATTGGCATATTTGCCATCTCGACCTATAACACGGACTATATCCTTACAAAGGAAGAGAATTTTGAGAAGGCAATGAAGGTTTTAAAGAATGCAGGATATGAAGTAAGGGAACTGTCATGAGGTTCATCATATCTCCGGCCAAGCAGATGCGGGTGGACACGGATTCATTTGTCTGTACGGAGCTGCCGGTCTTCACGGACCGTGCAGAAATCCTGAAGGACTGGATCCGGAGTCTCTCCTACGAGGAACAGAAGACACTCTGGGCCTGCAACGATAAGATCGCCCGGCAGAACGCCGAGCGATTCGCGCATATGGACCTCACGAAAAGTCTGACGCCAGCCCTGCTGGCCTATGATGGTATTCAATACACCTACATGGCGCCGGCGGTATTTGAGGACGGTCAGTTTGAATATGTGCAGGAACACCTGCGGATTCTGTCCGGTTTTTATGGTGTAGTGAAGCCGCTGGACGGTGTGGTTCCGTATCGTTTGGAAATGCAGGCGAAGGCAGCGGTCAGCGGCCACAGGAACCTGTATGATTTCTGGAGCGACAGCCTCTATCAGGAAGTCATGGATGAAAGCCGCATCCTCATCAATCTGGCTTCAAAGGAATACGCAAAGTGCATTGAGAAGTATCTCCGGCCTGAAGACCGCTATATTACCTGTGTATTCGGTGAGCTCACGGGCGGCCGCGTCGTCCAGAAAGGCGTTTACGCCAAGATGGCCAGAGGTGAAATGGTCCGGTTCATGGCCGGCATTCATGCGGAGGAGCCGGAGCAGATCAAAGCATTTGACTGGAGCGGGTATCGATTCGACGAAGGCCGTTCTTCAGCTGACGAATATGTTTTTATCCGGACAGAGATTCCGGGAAAGACATCTCGGAGGTGAGCACATTTGAGTGAAGCGTTTATAAAGATTGATCTGCACGGTCTGCGGCAGGAAGAAGCGATGAAGGTGATCGATAAGGCCATTGCAGCTGCAGAACCTACGACCTACCAGCTGCAGCTGATCCACGGATATAATCGGGGAACCAGTCTCAGGTCCATGATCTACGACTGGTACAGATACGAACCCAAAGTAAAGAGGATCATTCCCGGCGACAATCCCGGGATCACCGTGCTTATTCTGAAGGAGCTGTACTGATCGCGGCAAGGAAGAAGCTGATATTTTATGAAGATCATGATAAGCGCCTGTCTGGCAGGTGAGAATTGCAAGTATAACGGCGGCAATAACAGGAACGAAAAGATCCTGCGATTGATGGCCGAAAATGAAGTCATCACAGTCTGCCCGGAGCAGATGGGAGGTCTTCCTACTCCGCGGGTACCGTCCGAGATCAGAGACGGTGTGGTCACGGCGAAGGACGGCCGGATCGTGGATAAGGAATTCCGTGCCGGTGCCGCAAAGTGTCTGGAAATCGCCAGGCGTGAGAAGCCGGATCTCATCGTTCTTCAGTCCCGGAGTCCCAGCTGCGGGGTGAAACAGCGGTATGACGGAACTTTTTCCGGAACACTGGTGGAGGGAGCCGGGGTGACAGCACAGCTCCTGATGGAGAACGGATTCCGGTGTGTGGATGTGGAGGATCTGTAAATGAGCAAAAGAAGATGGAATTTTATCATTTTGGCAGCGATTCTCCTGCTGCTTACAGCCTGCTCCTCCGGCGGTCAGGTCATGGACGGTGAAGACATGGTCCGCAGTTATACGCAGATTTCGCAGGAAGAAGCAAAGCAGATGATGGAGCAGGACGGCACGCAGATCATCGTAGATGTGCGGACTCAGGAGGAATATGACTCCGGCCACATTCCCGGCGCCATCTGCATCCCGAATGAGAGCATTGGAACAGAGCACCCGGAGGAACTTCCGGACCTCGACCAGGTCATCCTTGTTTACTGCCGGAGCGGAAACCGCAGCAAGCAGGCAGCTCAGAAGCTTTTTGATATGGGTTATATCAACGTCTATGAGTTCGGCGGGATAAATGACTGGACCGGTGAAGTCGTGACAGAAACGCCGGATACAGATGCTTCACAGGAAAGCGTGCATGAATCGGAAATCGCAGATATTTCACAGGAAAGTGAGCCGGAATCGCAGATGACAGACGAGGAGAAAACAGATATGAAATTGAAGATCGGAGATACGGAAGTCCCTGTGATCTGGGAAGAAAATGAATCGGTAGATGCCTTGAAGGCACTGGCTGCAGAAGGGCCGCTGACCATCCATATGTCCATGTACGGCGGTTTCGAGCAGGTCGGTCCAATCGGTCAGGACATTGTAAGCAATGATCAGCAGACGACCACACAGGCAGGTGATATTGTTCTGTATTCCGGTGATCAGATCGTCGCTTTTTACGGATCCAATTCCTGGGCTTATACCAGGCTGGGCCATGCGGATCTGTCTCAGAAAGAAATGGAGGATTTGCTTGGAAATGGCGATGTCATAATGACGCTTCAGATGGAGGACTGAGAAACTGGAAGAACGGAAGGCGTTTGGAGCGTTTCTGAAGCAGGGTCAATACATTTTACGGAGATGATGGAGTGAACGAGTCGGAACTTTATAAAGAACTTGGAACATTGACGAAGGACAAGGAACGGTGGGAAGCCAGTATCCCTTATGTATCTTCTCTTCTTACTCATGATTCTGTAAAAATACAGGCAAAAGCTCTTTGGCTTCTTGGTGAAATGGGGCTTACATATCCTCTGTCAGTGCAGGATGCGGTGTCAGATATCGCTGCTTTCTGCGACAGCCCGATGCCGATTTTGAGGGAACGGGCTGTGAATGCTCTCGGCAGGATCGGGCGAGGCAACTATATCCTGATCGAACCGTTTTGGGAAGATTTATTTCGTTCTGCTTCCGATGAGGATCCAAAGGTCCGGCTGAGTTTTATTTGGGCGTCAGAGAACATTGCCACGAACACACCTGACATTTATGAGAAACATATGTCCGTCTTCGCCGAATTACTGGGCGACACAGATGACAAGGTCAGGATGGAGGCGCCAGAAATCTTCCGCGTTTTGGGTAAGTGCAGACCGGAGTTCGTCAGACCGTATCTGGAACAGTTACAGCGAATGGCTGAAACAGACCCAAACTGTGTCGTAAGGATTCACTGTCAGGGTGCGATTAAAGCGGCAGCGAAATAGACAACTCGGGATTTTGCGAGGTGAGTGTATATGAAAATACTGATCTTCAATGGTGGGCCACACAAAGGGAATACATGGCGGCTAACTCAGATTGCAAAGAGATATATTCAGAAAATTGATAAGACAGTCCAATTTTGTGAAGTGCATTTATCAGATATAGATATTCCATTCTGCACAGGCTGCAGTAACTGTTTTCGCAAAGGACATAAAACTTGTCCGCATCATAATAAAATGCAGCCAATAATAGATATGATAGAAGAATGCGATGCGGTTATTTTCTCTATTCCTTGTTTTCAGGGGCATTTGCCTGGAATTATGAAAAATTTTACAGATCATATGGCATTTATGCTGCATAGGCCGAGATATTTCAAAAAGAAGGCTCTTATAATCAGTACAACCGGAGGTGTATCTGCTCAGAGTACAACAAAAGCCTTGGCAGCGACGTTGCCTGGGTGGGGCTTTAATAAGTGTTACCAGCTTCCGATAACTGCACTAAGCTGGAACGATTACAAGCCAACAAAAAAGGATATGCGAAGAACATATGATATCACGAAGAGATTTTACCTTGATGTGAAATCCGGAAAAGCACATGTTCCGGGAGTGGGCGTGCTGATACCGTTTAATCTATTTCAGGCTATGTGCATTGATAATAAGGGAGAAAAAGAATATCCGACTGAGGATAATAACTTTTGGCCGAAATACAAAGGCATGAGATATGCTCCGGGTATACCAATGACGCCTTTTAAACGAGTCATAGGTTGGCTTATATATCAAATCGGAAAGAAGCTTTCACAGACAATGGTGATCACATATAGGAAATAGACCACCAAATTCCGGTTGAACAAAATCGCAGTTTGCGGGGAGGATTACGTGAAAATAGAAAAAGATGTAATAACAATCCGAGATTTTACGGAAACAGATCTTCCACTCATGTTTAAATGGTTGACAGATAAGAGAGTGCTGGAGTATTACGAAGGTCGTGACGTCAGGTTTACGATGGATACTTTGTCTGCACATTTTTTGGAAGAAATTCCAGATGGATTCAGAAT
>Ga0256406_1007227_pt1 | contig 10673 bp, 6 predicted proteins | sample RumenRJG_03DNA_FD_185986 | JGI IMG/M metagenome (GOLD analysis project Ga0256406, IMG submission 185986) | Bovine rumen microbial communities from Lethbridge, Alberta, Canada - RJG_03 | ecosystem: Host-associated > Mammals > Digestive system > Stomach > Rumen | place: Canada: Alberta | collected...
GAGCTGGCGCTGCTCCCGCATCTGGGGCGCGACGCTCGGCCTGCCGCTTTCGCTTCAAGGCGTCGGCGCGGTGCTGAAGCTCGACGAACAGAAAATGGCGGAAGGCAAAGCACTCATCCGCTATTTCTGTGTTCCGTGCAAGCCGACGAAAGCGAACGGCATGCGGACGCGCAACCTACCGTGGCAGTCGCAGGAAAAATGGGCGACATTCAAGGCGTACAACCAGCGCGATGTCGAAGTCGAACAAGCCATCCAGCAGAAGCTCAGCCGGTTCCCCGTGCCAGCATTTCTCTGGGAAGAATACGCGCTCGACCAGCAAATCAACGACCGCGGCATCCAAATCGACCGCACGCTCGTCACGCAGGCGATGGCTCTCGACGAGCGTGCGCGGGCGGCATTGATGGAACGCATGAAAACCATCACGCACCTCGAAAATCCCAACTCCGTCGCACAGATGAAAGGCTGGCTCGCCGCGCAGGGCGCACCGATGGAAAGCCTCAGCAAGAAAGACGTCGAACAGGCAATCCTGACCGCGAACGAGCCCGTCAAGACCGTCCTCGGCCTGCGGCTGCAAGCGGCGAAGTCCTCCGTCAAGAAATATCAGGCGATGCAGACGGCGGTCTGTGCTGACGGCCGGGCGCGGGGGATGTTCCAGTTCTACGGCGCGAATCGGACGGGCCGCTGGAGCGGTCGCATTATCCAGTTGCAAAATCTCCGCCGCAACAGTCTGCCCGATCTCGCCGAAGCGCGGGCGCTCGTGCGTGACGGAAACTTTGAAGCACTCGAACTTCTCTACGATTCCGTCCCCGAAGTCCTCTCGCAACTCGTCCGCACGGCGTTCATCCCGCGCAACGGCTACAAATTCATCGTCGCGGATTTTTCTGCAATCGAAGCTCGCGTGCTCTCTTTCCTCGCGGGCGAAACGTGGCGCATGAAGGTCTTTGCAGAGAACGGCGACATCTATTGCGCAGCAGCGTCCCGTATGTTCGGCGTGCCGGTCGTGAAGCACGGCATCAACGGCGAGCTGCGGCAGAAAGGCAAGATTGCAGAGCTCGCCCTCGGCTACGGCGGCTCGGTCGGAGCGCTCACGGCGATGGGTGCGCTCGACATGGGGCTCCAGGAATCCGAGCTCCAGCCGCTCGTCGACGCTTGGCGCGAAGCGAACCCGAACATCGTCGCGTTCTGGTGGGCGGTCGATCGCGCCGTCAAGCAAGCCGTGCAGAAGCACCTCGACAGCAAGCTCGGAACGCTTTATTTCGCCTATCGCAGCGGCTTCCTTTTCATCACGCTCCCGAGCGGTCGCAAGCTCGCCTATGTCAAGCCGCAGATGGGCGTCAACCGCTTCGGCGGCGAGTCGGTGACGTATGAGGGCATCGGCCTCACGAAGAAGTGGGAACGTCTCGAAAGCTACGGCCCGAAATTCGTCGAGAACATCGTCCAGGCCACGAGCCGCGACATCCTCATGTACGCCATGCGGACATTGCGCCGCGAATTCATCTGCGCCCATGTGCACGACGAGCTCATCATCGAGTGCGAGAAAAACACGACCATCACGGAAATCTGCGAACAGATGAGCCGCACGCCGCCGTGGATGAACGGCCTGTTGCTCCGGGCGGATGGTTACGAGTGCGCGTTTTATCAGAAAGACTAGGGAAGCGATGGTGAAAGATGACTGTCCAGATTGCCGCAGATTTTTCGTCCTATCAAGGAGATAAACCACAGGCGTAGCAGAGCTACGTCGAGGATTTATCGACGCAGAGAGGGCGGAAAAGATGCGGTAAGATGGGCGGCAGATTTCATCAGTGCTTCCCTGCAAAAGAGGGCGGTGCCCATCCAAAAAGGATGCGCATCGCCCTCGTGCGATACTTACAGGATTTCCGAAACGACCGTTTTCATCTTCGCCATCATGTCCGAAACCGTCCGTGCGGGGATATGCAGTTCCCTCGCGATCTCGCTCTGCTTCTTCCCCTGCTCACGGAGCTTGAGCACAGCGACATACGCATCGCCAAGCTCGGCGACCGCCGCCCGAATTTCGTCCGTCAGAAGACGGGAGACAGTCTGTTCTTCTGCAGATGCCGCCAAGAGCGCCGCATCCGTCGCTTCGTTCACAACGAGATATTCCACGGATGCCGGCTCGTACATTTCCTTCGTCCCATCAAGGAAGAACGGGCAATGCTCACATTTCCTCTCTTCCGGGCAACGAATCAGCTTCCCGCTTTTCCCGCGAACCATGCAACGCTTCCTGCGAATCTCCGCCTGCTGCTCATTCCAAACGAAATGCATGAACGCCCTCGCCTGCGCTTCTGAGCAAGGAATCAAACGCGCCCAGCGTTTCTTCTTGCCGTCAAAGACCTTGCGGCGCGGATAGCCCTCGATCTCCGCCATAGAGAGGACGCCATCGTCCTCGAAGATGGGGATGTAAAAATTCCCCTCCCTATCGTAGTAACCGAAATAGTAGTGGCTCTTCTGCTTTGTCATGATGCAGGTCTCCTCATCTCACCGCTGCTGCGAAGAGACGGAGACCTGCGAAAAAAGCCAGCGGCATGAAACCAGACGCAGAAAATCTACCCGAGCGAGACTTTGACGTCTCCGCCTCAAGTTGCGTCCAGCTGGTTCACATCACTGGCTCAAATATTCAGTTGTCCAGACCGCCGGCACGGTGAACGGCTCCCCAAGGTCGACTGGAAGCGGCGCATCGGCGGTTGGAAGCAGTTTTCTGTCATACTCGGGACGTGAAGCAAAACTGATAGTTCTTGCGGTTCGCAAAAAACATATCTTTAATGTGTAGAGAAAAATCGTTCTATCGTGTTATAATGATGAGAAAGATATTTTAGCAATTGCTTTTCATGAGCCATCGCCACATTTGCTCTTCCCTTGACACGTTCTATTTCGAAGTAACTTCAGTCATCATGCAAGACCCCACATCTGTTATTTCAGTCACTTTTTGAGAATCGAGGCTTCCCATGAACCAGCATCCTCCCTTCCGCCTTTGCGCTGGGACATTCTTCGCCCTATTCGCGGAAGCAAGAACGGCTACAGGCATCCGGAAAGATCCACTATCTGGCAAAAGAAGCGGGCAAACAGAATCTGACCTGTTTCTCGCGTTAGCAAGCATCATTTTTCCCGACCTTCCGAAACGTACTGGCAAAGATACACAGACCATTCGTAACAGCATCAACAAGTTCAAAACGTGCGAAAAGTGGGGATGGCCGGACGCGCGGTTGGGGAATCCACATACGCGAACAATTTTCACCGAGAAACTGCGGAACGACTACGTTGCCGCCGTGTATTCCATGGATGAAATCATCCAGAAATTCATCGATACGGAAACTAAAAGAGACGAATGGCTCTGCAAGGCGCTCCTCGTGCTCATCGAGCAGGACGATTCCATCCCTTCGACGCAGGAATTTTACGCGCAACCCGATGGCACTCCAATCAGCAAAGAGAAGCTATGCCAGCAGGACAGCCTGTACATCGCGCCGTTCCTGCTCGGTGTTTGGCATTTCTGTGTGTGCGGTCGAAAGGACAACGCTTGCGGCCACGAAACGTATGAAAACTGGTTCCCGCAAAACCAATCACATGGAAGACGAACATTCCAAGCAACGTTCGTCGAGGAAAGCCAGAAAAAAATCAAGGTCTCGCATGAACTCCCGCCGCTTTTCGATGACGAGAAACAGCAGGAGCAGTCCCAACAAAACGGCAGCGAAGAAGATACAACTTCTTCTGCCACGCAAGAAGAAGTGATTCCTCCCGCCGCTACTTTCATTCAAAACGTCTTCAACAGCCCGTTTTCTCATCCCACAATCAATGTAACCAAGCCCAAGATTTTTCCAGGAGATCACTGCGTCATCAACATCTACGAGGATTGATTTGCAACATGAATGAATCATCACATCCCATCACCTGCCCGAAGACATCCCCCGCCGAAGTCCCGACCATCAACTTCGACCACCCCTCCTATGCCCTCGGCCCTTATTCCACAATCAACAACAACAAGATGACCGTCATCGCTCTCTCCACGCCGGTCAATCACCAGCAAAATCCTCTCCCGAACGAGCCGATGAATCTCTCCTGTTACAACCTCATTGTCCTCGAAGAAGAATTCCTCTGCCGCAATTACGTGACGATTCCAAACGAGCTCGTCTTCAACGAAAGCATCAGCCCGCAGTTGCAAGAACGATTCTGCCGCCTTGACGCTTCCGCGCAGGCAGAGCTCTGCTCGTTTCCCTGCATCTTTGCGAGTCCGAACCATCACGGAAACAAAACGGACGCTGACCATCAGGCATATTTCGGAAAAATCACGGACATGGCCCGATACCATCAGTCCGTCCATATTCGCTATTCCCTTCTTACACAGATTCCACAACAGCGGCTGAACGAGATTGTCTCCGACCTCCAACTCCGACATACAGACCTCAGCAATGAATTCGACACGCCGCATTGGACGGTCAAGGAAGCCAACCTCATATCCGTCTTCCATCGAAACAGCATCCCTCTTCCCTTTTAACGAAAATGAAAGGAGAAACCATGTCGACCCAGAACGAGAAAAAATGCCCAGCCATCCAGGCCATCCGCATCGATACAGCCACGTTCCAAGCTGACCCTGCGACCATCAAGCCAAGCGTCATCAATTTCTTCTATGGCGAAAACGGCACGGGCAAATCCACGATCGCGCGAAGCATCGGAAGCCAAGCCCATCTGACATGGATCGATGGCGTCGCGCCCGAGGATTACGAAATTCTGATCTACAATCGCGAGTTCGTCTCCGAAGAAGTCTCGAACTACAAGCAGCTGCATGGCATCTACACCATCTGCAAGGGCAACAATGAAAAAGAAGAACAGATTGCCGCGCTCGAGGAAAAATTAAACGAAGCCAAGGGCAAGGTGCAGGCTGCCGAAAAAGACAAGCGTGAAAAGGAAGATGATAAGTCTGCTTTGTACCCTGCGATGCGGGATACCATCTGGGAAAAGACAAAAAAGGAGCGCGAAGATTTTAAGGCTATCGACTTGAAAATCAAGAAAAAGGACTCCTTTTATAACGCCATGTCCGACAAGGAGCTCGCGGTTGAATCGCATGACCTCGAAGCCTTGAAGACAACCGCCGCGACTGCATTCGGAAAAGCGAAAAGCAAGCTTGAAAAACTTCATCTCGCGCCGGAACAATGCCCTGCCGTGATCGACGAGCATCTCCACTTGCTCGCCGAAAGCATCACCAGCAGCAGCGAATCCCAATTCGCGCAATTCTTGACCGCGCTCGGAGCCGTGGACTGGGTCAAGGACGGGCATCATCGCTTTTCACACGAAGCCAATGGCAAATGCCCATATTGCCAGCAGACGCTTCCCGATGATTTTGAAGAGCAGCTGGCTTCCGTCTTTGACGAACAATACAAGGAAAAGACACGCCAGCTCTCCCTGCTTCGGAGCACCTACCTGTCCTTTGCGGACAACGCTCTCCAGATGCTCATTTCCAACAAAAGCAAGCCGCTGCCCCAATCGCTCGATTGGGATGCCTACGACGGCCTGCTAGAGAAGTTGCAGGATGGCATCGAGCTCAACCGGCAACGCCTCGACGAAAAGCTCAAGATGCCGGGGCAGCCCGCAGCGGAGCTCAAGCCGATTCTTCCCATCATTCGCGAATTGAATCAGCTCGTCGAAGATTTCAACAAGAAAATCGATGCATACAATGCCATCATCGACGACCAGAAAAACCAGCAGGCAAAATGCAAGCGACAGATTTTGGAATACTTGAAATCCCTTGTAGCAGACGATCTGTCGGCGTATGACAAGAATCTCAAGAACGCCGAAAAATCCTGCGCTGCCGCATCGAAAGCGCTCAATGCCCTGCAAAAAGAAAAGGCTTCCATCGAAAGCAAAATCGCGAACCTGAGCAAGGAAATCGTCAGCACCGTCGACGTGATGAACCAGATCAACGACACCTTGCGCTATACCGGCTTCCAAGGATTCCGCCTGCGCGAATCAAAAGCATACCGGAACCATTACGAAATCGTCCGCGCCGATGGCAGCATCGCGGAAAACCTCAGCGAAGGCGAGCTGCAGTTCATCGCATTCCTCTACTTCTATCACCAAGTCAAGGGAGGCCGCGAGGACGGCCAGCAGAAGAAGAAAATCGTGGTCATCGACGACCCGGTCTCCAGCATGGATGACGGCGTCCTGTTCATCGTCAGTTCCCTCATCCGAGAATTGCTGGAGGTGTGCCACAGCACGGCGGATTATCACGATCCGCAAGACACAGGCGGGTACATCAAGCAAATCTTCATCCTGACGCACAACATCCGTTTCCACATGGAAGTCACCGATCAATGGGTGCAGGACTTCAAGGCAACAAATTTTTACAAAGTGCTGAAAGACGGGAATCAGTCCTCCGTCTACCTCTGCACGAAACAAGACCCGGCGAGCAGCCTGCCCAGAACCATCAACTACAATCCCGTGCAAAACAACTACCAAGCCCTCTGGACGCAATTGCAGGAAGCCAACTCGACCATCTCGGTCATCCACGCCATCCGGCAAATTCTGGATTACTACTTCATCCAGATGTGTTCCTACGACCGCAAAAAACTGCGTGCCGAGGTGCTGGGAAAACTCAAGAAGCCGGCTCCCGAAAGTGGCCGGCCCGACATGACGCAATATCATCCCGCAGAAGCGCTGCTGCGCTATATCGCCGCGCCGAACGACTTCGGGCACGATGCCCATTACGTCGATGACGCAACCGACGCCCAACCCTACCGAGAAGCCTTCCGCCTTATTTTCAAGGCCATGGGCCAGGAGCAGCACTATCAGAAAATGATGGAAACATCTCGAGCCGCATGCGGCTCGCCAGAAACAACCAGCGCCTGAGACGCAAAAATCCCCATCGATACACCTCTTGGAATGGTGTACCGATGGGGATTTTCCCTCTCGTGTATTTCGCTATGTTATTTGAGTGACTGCCCAAACGCCTGCACGACATCCTCGGAGTCGCGCCCGGACACGGGCATCCCGGTCGCCTGCTCGATGGCGTCGAGGAGCTTCTTCGCGCGATCCACGATGAACGCTTCGAACTCGTCCTTCCGCAGGAGCTCATGGTCAATCCAATGCGTCTCGACAATCTCGTCCAGATTCTCCGACGTGATGGCCCCCGCCCGCTCTAGGCTTCCGAGATACTTCGACGGCGCGTCACCGCCGATCGTGCGGTTCGACTTCGCAGAAATCGGTGTCTTGTTCACAACGCTGTTCCACTTCGCCTTCTCGTAATGCATGGACTCCGCATAGGCACGCGGGAAGATGTGATGGATATCCACGTTTTCATCCGCGAAGCACGTGAAGTCCATCTCGACGCCCGAGATGAAATCGCGGCTTTTGTTCTTCAAGATGAGCGCCATGATGCCCTTGTAGGCCGCGGACTGACGCGACTGCATGCCGAGCAGACGGCGCGGGTTGAAATACGCATCTGTCACCGTCTTCGGCAAATCGCCACCCTTGACCCACGCGACCACCTGCACGATGTCATTGGCATAGCGCGTCTCGTTTGCCGAGCCGTAGAGCTCGCCGAACACGCCGCACCAATACCAGCGGCGCACCTTGTCGCGCACGACTTTCGTCATGAGCTGGTGCTCTCCCGCGAGCACGGTACAGATCGCGCCGAGCGGAATCAGCTGCGTCGTGTACGGCAGGTCTTTCCGCGAGAAAATGCGCTCTTCCTTCAAAAAATTCCGTGCGAGCACGAAGCCATCGCAAAGCGCATCCGCATACGTCTGATAGTCCTCGAACGTCAGGTTCAGCACGTCCTTCTTCTTGCAGCTGACCGTCCGGTTGCCTTTATAAGACGCGAGCAGCGTCAGCGCCGTCAAGAAATCCGTTGCCGTGAGCACGGACAAAATCTCATCCGAGAAATATTTCTTCTGCCGCTCCTCCCAATCTTTGCGCAGCGGGAAATTATGCATGGCGAACACTGCCGTCACGAGCTCGAAGACCGTCAACGAAACGCCGCCCGTATTGACATTCTCGAACACCTGGCAAACCGCTTCCTTCGGCGTGTCCTTCTCCAGCGTGATGACCGGCATCGCATACTCCATCGTTGTCATGACGAACTTCGTGCTGAACTGCGTGAACTCCGCGATGACCTCCGGCTGAAAATGATGGTACGCATAATACTTGTTCTGCCAGTCCTGCGCCTTCACAAAATCCAAGATAATGTTCAGCGGGAACAGCTTGTGCTCGAATTCCTTCTCCTGCGTCGTGACATCGAGCTCGACCGTCCGGCCGAAATTCGACGTGACGAGCTTCGTCGCGGGAATGGAAAGGACGATTTCGTCCGCATCCGACGAAGGGTCTAATGCCTTTTCTATGTCAAGATAATAGTACCGCTCGATGGGCTGCTTCTTCTCCGTCTGCGTCTTGACGGGATGCGCGGCGTACATCGCATTGTAAAGCGACGTCAAGCGCTGCTGCCCGTCAAGAATCAGCATGGAAGGCTTTTCGCTCGCCGCCGAAGCAGGAGCCCCCTCAATCGGCTGGTAGCGGAACTGGATCTCGGGATTCCCATATTCGAGGAACATCGCCGCGCCCACAGGGAAGTTCCGGATGACGCTGTAGATCAGCGCACGAATCCGCCCGTCATCCCAGACCCAGCCGCGCTGGAAATCCGGCAACTGCGCCGCGCCAGACGCTACCTGTTGCATCAGGACTTTCAAACTCGTATCATGTGACTTCATGCCGCACCTCCACGGACAACACACCCGGCAAACGCTCAGCCTTCCAAACCATCAAAATCTTCGCCAAGTTCCTCACGATACGGCTGGAGATTTTTGCGGCAATCCTCGTACGTTTTCTTTATGCTATTACCGTTTCGCAAGACCTCACGGAGCGCTTGGACACGCTCGGCGAAATCTGGCACGCCGGCGACCGCATCAAGGATTCCATAGATTGCCACTTCGATCGAGCCGAGCTCCTTTTCTCCTTCGTTCGGGAAAGCCACCACGACGGATTCTTTTCCTTGGCTCGTGACCTTCACCTGCTGGATGATGCCATCGCCAAATTTCTTATGATGGACGTGCGCACCCGAGGCGAGCACCTGATGAAGATAGGCCTCGGCCTCCCTGCGCTTCTTTTCCACCCGTTCCGCTTCTCGGTATTCTGCTACGAGAGCAGTAACGTCAACCTGCGGCGTTTCTTCCTTGCGCTTTTTCGATGGACGCGGCTTGGGATGGATGCCATCGAAAAGGCCGTACGTCTTGCAGCAATAAATGAGGTCTACCGCCAAGATATGATGCTTGGTGTCCGGGTGCATTTCCTCCGGCGAAAGATGCAGCTGTTCCCAGAGCTCCTGCCGCTTTGCGAGGAACGTCGGATGCTCCTGCATGGCTGACACCAGCTGGTCGCACATCCGATAATAGGCATCCAGATGGAACGCCTCTCCCCGCCCCCAGTCCTCATAAAACTCAACATACGTCGAAAAATCGAGCGCTTCCATCGGCTTGTAGAGATAATTCTCGTCCGGGGCATACAAGAACAAATACGTCGTTGCCGCATGCGCATCATTCTTGTAGCGGAAGCTCCCAGGGAAGCATCGCTCGCACAAGTCGTTGCTCTTCGCCACGAAGTCATGGATTTTCTTGGAACGAACGACGAGGTCTCCGCCGTCATCTGCATAAAGGTTGCGGAACAGAGAACGCACCTCTTCCGGCTCTTGTTCGGCCATTTTGCACAGCCCATAAAACGGCTGCGTCGTTTTGTTGTCGACCAGATTCTCCGTCAGCTTGTCAACCTGCAGCAAGGCATCCGAAAACGCGTCCGCCGCAGCTGCCAAGGCCCGATCCATCGCCGCTGGAAATGCTTTCGCGATTTTCCACTTGTACCATTCCGTGCTGGGATCGACATTCATCGTATCGAAATTTTCAAGATAATGCTCAAGAATCTGTTCCAGATGTGTTTTGTTCACGGGCTCGCCCTCCTGACATGATGTCTATCTGTTATTCATTCGATACGGACACGCCAGTATCCTGCTTTCCCGCCGAAGAATTGTCATAACATATAACGAAATCCCAACGCCGTAACGATACGACTGCTATCGTTACAGTATTGGGATTTCATGCGTTCACGCCATCTTCCGCTTTCACGCCGCCACCTCACGGCTTTCCAGCCGTTCCGCTGAAAAGCCCTTGATTCCTAGGCGTTCGCGGGCTTCTGAGCGTATCATAGCCGTAGTCATTTTGTCAAAGTAACGTCCGCGTCCGAGCGCGTCCTGGAGCGCGCGGAGCCGTGCAAGGCGTCGCTTCGGCTGTTTTTCGTCCATCGCCGCGCGGAACTCGGCACGGTAGCCGTCGAGGAACAGAGGGTCGATGACTTTGTGGATGTTTTCTGGTGAAGTGTAGTGCATGCCGCCGTGACGGCGCGTCTCGGGGTTCAATGTCCCTTCGAAAATGCTGCCGAAAATCGTCGGGCTGATCTGGCTCCAGTCAAAGCCGCAGCCGTCCTCGAGAATCAGGCGGCGCGTCGGCTCGTCGATTGGAGGAATCGGCACATCCTCGGTGAAGAGACTGCCATTGACGTAGGGGAATACGGCAAATTTCGGGTCGAGGAAGCGGTCGCGTTCGTCTTCTTTCTGGTCGAGCACGCGGAAGAGCGTGATGAGCGCGAGACGAAAATTTTCGGCGCGGAATGTTTCCATGCAGCGC
>Ga0256406_1007229_pt1 | contig 10672 bp, 10 predicted proteins | sample RumenRJG_03DNA_FD_185986 | JGI IMG/M metagenome (GOLD analysis project Ga0256406, IMG submission 185986) | Bovine rumen microbial communities from Lethbridge, Alberta, Canada - RJG_03 | ecosystem: Host-associated > Mammals > Digestive system > Stomach > Rumen | place: Canada: Alberta | collected...
ACACAGATCTCATTGAGAAGTACAATGATATTTATGATCTGGCCGGCGTGACATGCAACCCGTCGATTCTGGCAAAAGAGAAGCCGGATTTTTACGGTATTCTTGACCGGATCCGCAAGATCATCGGACCGGACAGGAGCCTGCATATCCAGCTGACGGCCAGTACGGCTGAGGATATGCTGAGAGAAGCGGAGACATTGACAGATCGATACGGAAAAGAAGCCACTTATCTCAAGGTTCCGGTGAATGAAACGGGGATCAGAGTGATCAAGAGACTGAAGCAGGAAGGATGCAGGGTCACCGCGACGGCGATTTATACTTCCATGCAGGGCATGCTGGCCATGTCGGTCGGAGCGGATTATCTGGCGCCTTACTACAATCGTATGGAAAATAACAATTATGATCCGCGGAAGCAGATTTCGGAGATGGCGTATCTGATAGACCGGTACCATCTGCCGACTAAGATTGTGGCGGCCAGCTTCCGGAATCCCAGACAGATCATGGACGCATATATGGCGGGCGCGCAGGCCGTTACAGCCAGCCCTGAGCTGCTCACGATGATGGTGGATACGCCGAATGTGGCGGATGCTCTTGACAAATTCAGCGGGGACTGGCGCAAGAATTACGGGGATAAGAAGATTTTTGAGCTGTGATGTATGATAATGTTTGCAATTGCCGGAGCCCTGTTGCAGAGAAACGCAGGGCAGCATGCCGATCAGGAGGTAAAGGGATGGAAATCACAAGAAAAAATGTCGCAGGTATCATTGACCACACGCTGCTGAAGCCGGAAGCCAGCGAGGCACAGATTGCGAAGCTGTGCAGCGAGGCGATGGAGTATCATTTTGCTTCTGTATGTGTTAATCCGGGATATGTGAAGCAGTGCGCGGAGACGCTGAAGGACAGTTCCGTCAACGTCTGCACGGTGATCGGCTTCCCTCTCGGCGCGACGACGACGGAATCGAAAGCGTTCGAGGCGAAAAATGCAGTTGAGAACGGCGCGGATGAAGTGGACATGGTCGTTAATATCGGCAAAATCAAGTCCGGAAACTGGGATTTTGTGAAGAAAGACATTGAAGCGGTCGTGCAGGCTGCGGGTAGTCATCTCGTCAAAGTGATCATCGAAACCTGTCTGCTGACGGACGATGAAAAGGTAAAGGCATGCCTTACCGCGAAGGAAGCGGGGGCGGATTTTGTGAAAACATCGACTGGTTTTTCCACCGGCGGCGCGAAGCCGGAAGATGTTGCGCTGATGCGCAGGACAGTCGGACCGGATATGGGCGTTAAAGCTTCAGGCGGGATCCATACGGCGGAGGAAGCGATCGCCTGCATCAACGCCGGCGCGAACCGGCTTGGCTGCAGCGCGGGCGTGAAGATTATCAATGGATTGCCGGAGTGAGATGGATCTGATTTTCACTGCGCATGATGAAGACGGACAGCGGAAGCTCCCCTGTGAACATTGCCTGTTTGCAGGGGAGCTTGTTTTTTTGACGGAGTGGGCGTTGACGGGAGGATGGGATGATAATCATGACGAATGACGGGGGCGATAGCCGCTTTATAACGGGCAATAAGGACAATAATATGAAGGAGAAACAGCAAACAAACTGAAAAATCAATAAAAAACCACCCCGAATCCATAATTCATCTACCTTTTTTGCACAAATCCCGAAGGGTATACTTGAACTGAGATCAGGATAGAAGGGCGGTGAAAGCGAATGAGCGAGATTCTGGTGTCCATGGAGCACATTGTCAAGACATTTCCCGGAGTGAGGGCACTTGATGATGTTCGGTTTGAACTCAGATCCGGTGAAGTGATGGCGCTGCTGGGTGAAAACGGAGCCGGAAAATCGACGCTGATGAAGATCCTGAGCGGTGTTTACACGAGGGACAGCGGCACGATGCGGATTCTTGGCCGTGAGTACGGGAACCTGACGCCGAAGGGTGCGCAGGAGGCCGGCGTTGCCATCATCCATCAGGAATTGAATATGTGCCAGCATCTGACGGTAGCACAGAATATGTTTCTCGGACGTGAACCGATGAGGGGCATTCAGATCGACAGCCGCCGCATGAAGGAAGACTGCAGAAAATATCTGAAGCAGCTGCATTTTGATATTGATCCGGACACGGTTGTCGGCGATCTGGCAGTATCCAAGCAGCAGATTGTCGAGATTGCCAAGGCACTTTCGCTGAACGCGAAGATTCTGATAATGGACGAGCCGACATCTGCGCTCACATCCAATGAGATCAATGACCTGTTCCGCATCATTCATGATCTTAAGAGCGACGGACATGGGATCGTGTACATTTCCCATCGTCTGGAAGAGCTTCAGTACGTGGCGGACCGGGTGACAATCATGAGGGATGGTCACTATATTGCGGACGGAAAGTTTACAGATTTCACGATGGATCAGATCATTGCCAATATGGTGGGCCGTGAGATCAAGGAAAAATATCCGCGGGTCAGCTGCAGGGTGGGAAGAACGATTCTGGAAGTGAAAAATCTGAATGCGGGACGCATGGTCCGCAATGTGAGTCTGCAGGTGAAGGCCGGAGAGATTCTCGGAATCGCCGGCTTGATGGGAGCCGGGAGAACGGAGACATCAAGAGCGATTTTCGGAGCAGATCCGAAGGAATCCGGACAGATCATTCTGGACGGAAAAGAGATCACCATCAACAGTCCCGAGGACGCGATCCGGGCCGGGATTGTACTGGCCCCGGAGGATCGGAGAAAGGACGGACTGTGTACAAAACTTTCCATTCATGACAATATCGCTCTCCCGAATCTGGATCTGCTCTGCGGCCGGTTTGGAGTGGTTGACCGAAAGAAAGAGAATGCCATGGTACGGAAGGCGCAGAAGGATCTTGAAATCAAGATGCCGAATGATGAAGTGCGGGCGGAGACGCTTTCCGGCGGCAACATGCAGAAACTGGTTGTGGCGAAGTGGCTTGCCAGAGGCGCGAAGGTGATCATCTTCGATGAGCCGACACGCGGAATTGATGTAGCGGCAAAGGTGGAAATCTATCAGATTATGAACCAGCTGAAGCAGGAAGGGATCGGCGTGATGTTTATTTCCTCTGAGCTGCCGGAGCTGCTGGGGATTGCGGATCGGATCGATGTGATGTGTGAAGGACGCGTTACAGGGGAACTTGATCCGCATGAGACGACACAGAATGAGGTTCTCACTTATGCGACGCGGTTTGAGAGCAAAGTTCAGACCGCGGAAGCCTGATAGGGGAGGGACGGACGTATGGAAGAGAATAAGGCAAAAAAGAACTGGCTTATGCGGCTGTGGTCCAAGCCAGGCTCCGGACAGGTCATCACCGCGATACTCGGACTGATCGTTCTGAGCATTGTGTTCGGCATGCTCAACGCGTCTTTCTTCTCCGGCAGAAACATCGGAAATCTGCTGAGGCAGATCACATCGACACTGATCACCGGCATCGGACAGTCATATGTCATGATCACTGCCAACATCGATCTTTCCATCGGATCAGTCGTCGGTATGAGCTGCATGATGTCCGCGACGCTGATGACCCACGGCGTGAATCCCTGGGTGGCGGTGCTGATTACGATGCTCTGCTGTCTTCTTGTCGGATGGGTCAACGGCGAGCTGGTAGCCCGCTGCAAACTGCCGCCGTTTATCGCTACGCTGGGCACCATGACGATCTGCCGGGGCATCGCCCAGATTGTCAACAACAACTATAATACGGACTCCATTGGTGAAGGCGCCACCGGTTTCCGGAACTTTTTCTACTATGGGAAAACACTGGGGCTGTACAACACCATCTGGATTGCGATCATCCTCTGGCTGGTTTTCAATTTCCTGCTGAGCCGGACCCGGACTGGTCGATATATTTACGCAATCGGCTCGAATGTAGAGGCGGCGAAGCTTTCAGGCGTCAATGTAGTCAAGACGACGACGATTGCCTATCTGGTCAGTGCGGTCTGTTCCGGTGTAGTCGGACTGGTAATCTGCGCGACGACAGGCATGGGAACAATGGATGCAGGAAACAGCTATGAGATGTACGCGGTGGCGGCAGGCGTCATCGGAGGCGTTTCTCCGCTGGGCGGACAGGGAATCCTGCTTGGCACTGCGGTCGGTGCTTCTATCTGGGGCGTTCTTCAGAACGGTCTTCAGTTTGCCGGAGCGCCGGTCGCGATCCGTAATATCGTGATTGGCATCATTGTCGTGGTTTCCGTCCTGTTCGATGTGGTCCTTCGCAGCGGCAAGCGGAGCCATGTAAAAGCGGATGCTTGATATGGCTTTTGGGCTTCCGGCTTACGGGAAGCCTGAATATAGCAGACACTCATCAACAAAAAGGAGGATAGGTTTTATGAAGAGAATGAAAAAGGCTCTGGCGATGGCTTGCGTGGCGGCAATGACGGCGGCAATGGCGGTTCCGGCATGTGCGGCTGACAATTACAAGATCTATCTCATCTCGATGGATCAGATGGATCAGCACTGGGTCAATATGGACAAGGGGTGCAAGAAAGCAGTCGAAGAGCTCGGAAACGTGGATTACCAGTGGACGGCGCCGGATGTGAAGGATGACGCCAAGCAGATCGAGTGCATCAATAATGCGGTGGCTGGCGGAGCCAATGCCATTCTGCTTGCGGCGAACGGCCCGGATGCCGACGTGGCGGCCCTTCAGGAAGCTTCCGATGCCGGTGTCAAGATTGTATACGTCGATTCTCCGGCTAATTTTGACGCGGTCGCGACATTCGCAACAGACAATACAGCCGCAGGAAAAACAGCAGGAGAACAGATGCTGAAGGCGCTGAAAGACAAAGGCGTTACGAGCGGGAAAATCGGTCTTCTCAACACAAACGCGGCGACGACTTCAACAGTGAACCGGGAAGACGGTTTCCGATCCGTTTTCAAGGATACCGATTTTGAAATCCTTGAGACACAGTACAGCGAGGGCGATGCGGCGAAATCCAAGGATATTGCGACCAACTATATCAATCAGGGCTGCGTCGGGATCTTCGGAACCAACGAGGGCTGCACGGTCGGTACCGGCAATGCCATCAAGGAAGCCGGAAGTGATGTGGTCGGTGTCGGTTTCGATAAGTCAGACACGATCCTTGGTCTGATCAAGGACGGAACGCTTCTCTGCACAATGGCACAGAATCCGGATGTCATGGGCTACGACGGCATCAAAGCTGCTGTGGCGGCGCTGGATGGCTCTGATCCGGGCGACGGATCCACGACAGATACAGGTGTTACCGTCATCACAAAGGACAATGTGGACTCGCTCGGCGGAACGGCGTCCGATGTTGAATCAGCGGCGTCATAAGCATACAGAATGAATGCAGGCATCAGGAAGAGGCATACAGGGGCATTCGGAAGGAGAGGGGTCGGCGGAGATCGCCGGTCCCTCTTTTTCCCCGAATAAAATGAAACGGAGGACAATGAGAAATGGCGAGGCCGGAGCAGATGGATTTTTCAAAAACAAGAGTGTTTTCCGCAAGAAACCGGCATAATCTGGTTCGCATAGATAATCTGCGGACGCCCGGTGCTCAGGAGGACAACCTGTTTGAGAGCCCGGAATTTGATGTGCTGGTCGGCAAACTGAAGAAGGCAAAGGAAGAGGGGCGGACGATCACTTGCTTCATCGGGGCTCATGTCATCAAATGCGGTCTTTCCCGTTACCTGATCTGGCTGATGGAGCACGGTTATGTTACGCATCTGGCCTCGAACGGCGCCGGAAGCATTCATGATTTCGAGCTTGCCTATCTAGGCGGCACCTCGGAGTATGTGCCGGAGGCGATCGAGGACGGAAGCTTCGGGATGTGGGAGGAAACCGGCCGCTGGATGAACGAAGCGATTCAGGAGGGCGCCCGCGAAGATCTGGGATACGGAGAGAGTCTGTACCGGTATGTGCAGCGGAACAAGTCGCGTTTTCCGTATCTGGATGACTGTGTATTTTACCGGGCCTGGGAGATGGGCGTGCCGATGACGTATCATGTCACGATCGGAACGGATATTATTGATCAGCACCCGATCGCCGATTTCGCGGCAAAAGGAAAAACCAGCGGCACGGATTTCAAGTACTTCTGTCATTCTGTTTCCCTGCTCGATGAGGGCGTTCATATGAACATTGGTTCGGCGGTCACGGGAGCGGAGGTTTTTCTGAAGGCGCTCTCGATCGCAAGAAATCAAGGCTTTCCAACTTATCATATCACAACGGCCAACTTCGATATCATTCCGCTGGGAGACTATCGGAGCGACGTAGCAAAGGACAAATACGACTATTACTATCGTCCGCGCAAGAATGTCATCAACCGACCGACATCGAAAGGGGGCGTCGGACTGTATATTTACGGGCACCATGAAGAGACGATCCCCAGTCTGTATGCACGCCTGAGATGAGGGGAAGCATAATGAAAAAAAAGATACTTTCAGAACAGCAGCTTGATCAGATCCTGCGAAGCATACAGACCGCTCGCCTGCTGGTGATCGGGGATGTCTGCCTGGATCTTTACTGGTATGCGGATATGCGCCGGAGCCGGCTGTCGAGAGAAACGCCGCATTTTCCGCTTCCGATCGTTTCCGAAAAGGCGTCTCCGGGGGGCGGGAGCAATGTGATGAACAACCTTCACTCCCTTCATCCGGGGCTGCTGCGGTGCATTTCGGTGCTGGGGGATGACTGGAGGGGATGGCTGCTTCGGCGTACGCTGGAGGAGAACGGAATCTCTACAGAGGATATGATGGTCAGCCGTGCGTTTCTCACGCCCTGTTACGGCAAGCCGATGAGAAAGGGAATATCCGATGTTGTTTACGAGGATCCCCGTCTTGACTTTGAAAACGCTGACCCGCTTTCTCAGGCAGATGAGGAACGTCTGATTAGGAAGCTTAGGGAAGCCGCGCAGGATGCGGACGCGGTAGTTGTCTGCGATCAGTTCCGTAACGGGGTTGTGACGCCGGCCGTCAGGCAGGAACTGGAAAGACTGGCAGTATCCGGCAAGACGGTGATCGTGGACAGCCGTGAGCAGATCGGACAATACAAAGGGGTGATTGTGAAGCCGAATGAAGTGGAGGCGGCCGCGGCACTCGGTCTGAATGCGGATACGATTGAGGTGACTCCGACCCGTTATGAATCACTGGCAGCGGATCTGAGCAGAAAGAACGGAGCACCCGCTTTGGTCACGCTTGGCGGTCAGGGGGCGCTCTGGGCATCGGGCGGAACGGTGACGTATGCGCCGGCGTGGAGGACGGAGCCGCCGCTGGATATTGTCGGCGCGGGAGATACGTTCCTTTCCGCTTTTGCCGCCGCACTGGCGGCCGGCATTCCCGGAGACACGGCGGCGGCATTTGCCAATCTGGCTTCTGCGGTGACGATACGGAAGATCGGGACGACCGGAACCGCCTCTCCGGAGGAGATAACGGCCAGATTCAGGGAAGGATGACAGCAGCGGTGCGGAGGATAGGATGAGCGGATATTATCTGGGTCTGGATATCGGAGGAACAAAGTGTGCCGTCATACTCGGAGAGGCCAAGCCGGAAGGAGGCGTGCGGATTCTTGAACGAACTGCATTGCTCACTTCTTCCCTGGATGGATGGGAAGAGGTGCTGACGGCTCTTTGTGCGTGCGGCAGTACGATGCTGGATCATCTGCCGGACGGACGAAGCAGCCTGAAAGCTGTCGGAATCAGCTGCGGCGGGCCGCTGGACAGCCGGCGCGGCGTTATTCTTTCACCGCCCAACCTTCCCGGATGGGATCAGGTTCCGGCCGTTTCGTTTGTTCGGGAGCGAATGGACCGGCCTGTTTTTTTACAGAATGACGCAAACGCCTGTGCGCTGGCAGAATGGAGATACGGGGCCGGACGCGGCTGCAGAAACATGATTTTTCTCACATTCGGAACCGGGCTCGGTGCGGGGCTGATTTTGAACGGGGAACTTTACGCAGGAACGAACGATATGGCGGGTGAGGCGGGACATGTGCGGCTGTCACCGCACGGACCGGTCGGCTACGGAAAAGAGGGATCCTTCGAAGGTTTCTGTTCCGGAGGCGGCATTGCGCGAATTGCAGCGACAAAAGCACTGGAGAGACTGCAGCGGGGGGAGCATCCCTCGTTTTGCCCGGATTATTCATCGATTGGTTCGCTCACGGCAAAGGATGTGGCCGAAGCGGCCGGACGGGGCGATCCGCTGGCTCTTGAGGTATTTGATGAGTCGGCTTCCTATCTGGGATATGGACTTTCGATGCTGGTCGATCTGCTGAATCCGGAACGGATCGTGATCGGAAGCGTTTATGCCCGGTCGGAAAAACTGTTCCGGGATGCGATGTGGAAAGTGATGGGACGGGAATGCCTTCCTGATTCCCTCGGAGTCTGTGAAGTAAAGGCCGCGCAGCTGGGTGATCGGATCGGTGATTATGCGGCGCTCTCAGTGGCGATCAACGGCGTTACAGGAGTACAATGAAAGGAACAGAACATGAATGAACTGCAGGAACTGGACCGGCTTATTGAACGATACCCCGCGCTTTCCGGCGCGAGAGCGGATATCCTGTCCGCCAGACAGATGCTGCTTGACTGTTTTGACCGCGGCGGGAAGTTGCTGATCTGCGGGAATGGAGGAAGCGCGGCAGACTCGGAACACATCGTCGGCGAACTGATGAAGGAATTTGTCAGAAAGCGCCCGCTGGCGGCGCAGGAACGAGAGGCGCTGATGTCCGCGGATCCATCCGGTTTTCTCGCGGAACGCCTTCGAGGGGCATTTCCCGCAATATCTCTTGTTTCGCAGACTTCCATCGCAACTGCGCTTCTCAATGACTGCGATCCGTCGATCCTTTACGCGCAGGAGGTTTTCGGTTACGGGACGCCGGCGGATGTGCTGCTGGGACTGAGTACATCCGGCAATGCGGCGAATGTCAACTATGCGATTCTTACCGCCAGAGCGAAGGGGATGCGCAGCTTTGTCATCACCGGAAGGGACGGCGGACGGGCGGCGAAAAATGCGGACGTGGCAATCCGTCTTCCTGAAACGGAGACGTATCGGATTCAGGAGCTGACACTGCCGGTTTATCATGCTCTGTGCATTCTTGTCGAGGAACATTATTATCCGGAACAGGGGAAGAGCCATGATTCAGGTAGTCATTGCAGATGATGAGATGAGAATCTGCCAGTTGATTGAAGCGCTGGTGGACTGGAAGTCATTGGGGATGAGTGTGGCCGGCACTGCTGCCAACGGTCTGGAAGCGCTGGACATTGTGACGAAGCAGATGGTGGATATTCTGATCACGGATATCCGGATGCCGGGCTGCGACGGTCTGGATCTGATCGCACGAGTCCGGCAGGCTTCGCCGCGCACGCATATGATCATCATCAGCGGATTTGCTCATTTCGATTACGCCAGAACCGCGCTTAAGTACGGCGTCGAGGAATACCTGCTGAAGCCGGTGAACAGGCAGGAACTTCAGAACGCATTGGAAAAGCTGCGCGGAGAAATAGAAGAGGAAAGGAATGTCAGCGAACTGGAAAACGGATCCTGGAAAGAGGAGGATTTCAGACGATTCCGAACCCTTCTTGTCACAGATCTGACAGATCACAGAATGAGTGTCCGGACCTGGGCCGCGTTCAGGGAGCGTTACCATTTTGAGACAGGAGAGAATGCGGTCTGCATTGCCTTCTGTCTCAGAATGGACGCAAAGACTGGTGAGGCGTCGGAAGACGTATTGCTGGAGAAGGCCGGCGAACTGCTGGAAATGGAACTCAGACCGGTTGCCGGGGATCTGGTCTGGGCGGGACGCGGCGGAACTGTCAGAGGCGTGGTCAGCTGCGGAAAGGGAGAGCGTGAGGCTTTGCGGGACGCGATGAAAGGCGGGCTTTCCCGAATCGTGGCAAGACGGTCGATTTTCGGAGAAGCCGATTTTTCCATCGGACTGGGAACGGAAGCGGATACGCCGGACACGCTGGAAGCATCCATGAGGACGGCGGAGAAGGCAGTCTGTGAACGGATTATCCGGGGAACCGGAAGAGTTCTGGAGCTTTCAAAAACGCAGTCGGTGATGACCGGCGCCCAGCGGATTCTGGATACTTTTATCCGGGACGCTTCGGCTGCGATTCAGGCGATGAGCACGGAAAAGCTCAGAATCGCGGCGGATCGCTTTCTGGATTCGGTCATGACAGCCCGCCCGTCGAGCGGATGGGAGATCAGAGAACTGACGGAGAGAGCGGGAAGCGCCTGTATGATCTATGCGGCAGGAGGAGAAGGAGAAAAGGAGGCGGATGCCTTTCTCGAAAAATGCAGGAATGCGCGTTCTGTGAAGGAGCTGGTGGATGCTCTCTGCGATTTTCTGGAGGGACAGATCCGGAGAATGCTCGCATCCCGGGAGGAAGATACCGCCCGTCCGATCCGGCTTGCCAGACAGTATATCGACGACCATTACAGCGAGCCGATTTCGCTGGATGATGTCAGTGCGGCTGCCGGTCTGACTCCGTCCTATTTCAGCGTCCTGTTCAAGAAGGAAAACGGGGAAGGCTTTGCCCGCTGCCTGCTGAACGTCCGGATGCAGGCGGCGAAGGAGATGCTCAGGGAAAGCGGAATGACGGTCGCCGAGATCTGCCGGCAGGTGGGTTATACGGATGTAAAATATTTTACGCATGTTTTCGAGAAGGAAAACGGAGTAAAGCCATCAGTGTATCGGAAACTGTATGGCTGATTTCATGAAG
>Ga0256406_1007230_pt1 | contig 10671 bp, 12 predicted proteins | sample RumenRJG_03DNA_FD_185986 | JGI IMG/M metagenome (GOLD analysis project Ga0256406, IMG submission 185986) | Bovine rumen microbial communities from Lethbridge, Alberta, Canada - RJG_03 | ecosystem: Host-associated > Mammals > Digestive system > Stomach > Rumen | place: Canada: Alberta | collected...
CAAGCGTCAAGCAGAGCCGTGCGCCAAGGCTTGATGATGCTAAAAAAACGCCACGGACTAAAACTGCTTGAGCCATGGTACCGCTTCGTGCTCAAAGTCCCGGAAGAAAAGCTCGGTCGCGCGATGAACGACATTCAGCAGATGAGCGGCACCTTTTCCTTGGATCAGGCTTCCGGAACTCTGAGCGGCCTTGCTCCGGTCAGCGAGATGCAGTCATATGCGGAAACCGTGCGCACCTATACCCGCGGAAAAGGCCTGCTTGAACTGAGCGTTGACGGCTATCGCCAGTGCCATAACGAACAGGAAGTCGTTTCAAACAGCAGATACGACCCGCTTTCAGATTCGGAAAACACGCCGCAGTCCGTCTTCTGTGCTCACGGCGCCGGATATACGGTCGACTGGAGCGACGTGCCGAAGATGGCACACGTTCCGTACAGATTATCGTGAAGATTCGGTTCCTTATCAAGACGCTAAACAGGACATTGTGCTCAAAATTCCCGAATACCAAAAAACAGCGGCCGGACAGAAAAGACAATCTCTGTCCGACCGCTGTTTAGCTGTAACATTGCTATGTCACTATCGCAGGTCGCCGGCCGCCTTGACGCGGCTTTCTGAAATACAGATCGGCGGACGACCACAGGAAGCTCATTCTGCTGGACGTCTCCGACGAGAAGACGGTCTTCCAGTCCGGACTGAACTACAAGGTCATTCAGACCCTGGGAAGAGTCGAGCTGGGTGAAGACGACATTCTTGAACTGCGCTACATGACGCTTGATTCCGATTAACAGAAGGTCATGCAGTCCATCATTGATTCCTGGGATGACATGAACAAGCGCCCTCTTGGCCTCAAGTCGTACGTTAAGACACGCTCTCTGAAGCAGGATTACGAGTTTCTCCTGATCAACTCCTGGGAAGACGAGCATGACTTCCTCCAGTGGCACAACTCGGAAAATAACACGCCGGCTCAGTTCGTTCATGCCGGCAACAAGTCCGCTGTTGTCAATCAGTACGTCAGCGCAGGGAAATAACATCTGAATCGGTACAGTGCGTAACTTGCGCCGGGCCGTTTTCTTGACTTCTGCGGGCATTGGCACTACTATTGGATTAACATTAAAATTTTCTAATAAGGGGGTATAAATCTTGCTGGCAGTTAATGATCTTGCATTCAGCTACGGAGACAATCCGCTTTTTTCAAAATGCAGCTTCCGCATAGGAAACGGGAGGCACGCGGCGCTTGTCGGTGACAACGGCACGGGAAAGACCACACTGCTCAGGCTGATTGCCGGAATCTTGAAACCTGATGCAGGAATGGTCAGATATGACGGACATGCCGAAATGTTCAGTCAGTTTCCGGCCGGTATGGAAGCGGTCAGTCCCGGACAATGGCAGATGCAGAGAATCAGCCGTGCATTTGCGAAGAGACCGGACATCCTGCTGCTGGATGAACCGACGTCAAATCTTGACGCGGAAGGCATCAGGAAGCTGACCGGGATGATCGGGGGTTTTCGGGGAATTGCAGTCATCATCAGTCATGACATTGCCTTTCTTGAAAAGGCGGTTGACTGCGTGCTGATGATTGAAGACCGGCACATCGACCTTTATGACGGTAATTTTGAGGAATTCCGGCAGATGCGGGAAAGGAACCGGAACAATCAGTATCAGCTGTACGAGGTTGAGCAAAAGCAGAGAAGAAGGCAGAAACGCGTGGCGCAGAAGATGAAGGAGAAGGCTGCAAGGTCCAGGAAGTCCAGCGGTGTTTCCAACTCGGAGGCAAAGGCCAGGTCGCTTCTTGGAAATTACGACAAGGTTCAGAGAAGACTTTCGGCCAATGCCAGACGCATGCAGAAAAGTCTGGACGAAGGGATAAAGAATGCCAAGCCGTATGAGAAGATGGGGCTCAAGCTTCTGACGACATATCAGAAACCGCAAAAAGTCAGGATAAATCTTGACTTTGACGGACTGTCAGGCCATGGCATCCGGCTGATTGACAATTCGTTCTCGTTTCGGATCAGATCAGGAGAAACGGTTGGTCTGCTAGGCAGGAACGGCAGCGGCAAGTCGACTCTGCTGGATGAAGTCGAGGGAAGACTTGAAAAAAGATCCTGCAGGGTCAGCCGCTTCAGACAGGAGATTCAAGATGTCTGGGAAGAAGGTGAAAATCTTCTGTCACAGCTCATGAAGGCTTCCGGGATGCCGGAACAGGTTGTCCTTGATGTCGCAGGAGCCATGGGACTTCATGCGGACCTTCTTTCCCACACTCCGGACGAACTGAGCGGAGGACAGCTTCTCAAGGCCCAGCTTGTACTTGAACTTGTGTCGCCGTTTGACGTCCTGCTGCTTGACGAGCCAACTAACTATCTTGACTATGACGGGGTAAGAGCCCTGACTGAATTCATCAGGAACAGCGAAGCGGCAGTCGTTGTCATTTCCCATGACGAGCGCTTCGTCGAGGGATGCGTTGACCGAACATACCTGATTTCGGACCGAAGATTCAGTGATTACTGTGATTTGGGAGATTATTTTGGCAAAGATGGGATTTAACAATTTTAAATGCAGCACGAAAGAAAAATTGAAATGACATTATGGATTGATTTCGTTTTTTTAATTGATGTATAAGATGGTCATGACCGGCTACTATCACAATTTTTATATAATTTGTATTAGGAGTGTTTTATATGGGCGTAATTAATTGTCGACCCGGCAGAGGACATATTGTTATGTCGGACTCTGTATCTGAAAATCTTAGGTTGTCTTATGCAGAAGTTAGCTGAGAGTTATATCCAGTGAGTTTCAACCATTGGTTTCAAATCAGTTCGTACCATTCTATCCTGCAGGATTCAACAGTGAATATTCCAAGAAAATATAAGGGAGTGCCTTTTATATGACTCATTTCAAACGTATTGTAATGAACGACCTGCTGAGCAATGTGGCCTTGTCTGCATTCAACATATATACAATCTGGTATCTTGCAAACGTCGTTCAAAGCCAGAGTGCAGTCGCCCTGTTCGGATGCGCGGGATTTGTCGAGATAGTCCTGGCGTCGTTTGGCGGTCGGATGTCCGACCGGTTTCCGCGGATAAATCTGATAAGAATCGGCAGCGTGGCAAGGATGATTGCCTTGCTTGTTCTTATCGTGATGCAGAAGATGTCAGTCAGTTTCACTGCCGTTTCCGTTGCGGTCGGTTGTGTTCTGAGCTTCGTCACTTCATTTTATCTTCCTGCAATCGAGACGATAGCCCCCGCTTTTTCCGAAAATGACGACGAGCTCATAAGAAACAACGCCAGTCTCAACATGGTTCAGCAGCTTGCGACGATTTTAGGTTCAGCTCTTTCCGGCGTGCTCGTCCTCCTGAAGAGCGCCCTTGTCTCATACGGCATCATCCTGGTCATCATGATTGCGTCATGCATCATGATGCTCAGAATACCGTCGGATTCGGTCAATCGTGAGGAAACAGAAACTGATGAATCCATGCTCGATTCCCTGAGACAGGTCGTTCACCTGGAAGTCATCAGGGTTCTTCTGCCGTATGCGACGCTGATCAACGTCAGCTTCTGGCTGTACTGGTATCTCACGCCAATGTATCTGGCAAGGAGGCTGCCGGACTTCAAGGCGGCATATTCCATTCAGGAAATGACAATCGGAATCACTGCCGGTGTGAGCGGTTTTTTATTCAGCCATGTAGTCAGGGATGCTTCAAGGCATCTGCATGGCTATGCACAGTGGCTCGTCCTGCAGGGCGTCGGCATTGCCCTCTTTCCGCTCGGCGCAGTCTTTTTGACGAATCAGAAGGTTCTGCTGGCTCTGCTTGTGGTTTCGTGGATTGTCTACGGCATTGCAAACTACATGACGGGAACGATTTTCGTGACAATTGTTCAGAAGAAGACCGCAGCCAAAATGCTTGGCGTTACATACGGAGTCGTCTTTTCGCTGTTTGGGGCAATCGCACCGCTGTCGTCGGTCTTCAGCCCTGCATTTTCCAGTATCGGTCCGGTCGGGCTGCTTCTTTTGACCCTGCCCATGATTGTCCTGCCAGCGGTCATGATGGTTGACAGACGGGTCAACGGATTGATGCGCGGAGTGTAGAGCGAAGTCTGCGAGGTGTATGCCGAAGTACCGACGCGCCTGGAATACTCCCTGACCGACCTGGGAAGAAGCCTGAAGCCCATTCTCGATGCAATAACTGGGGCGAAAGGTACAAGAGCAGCCAGGAGTCAGATGACAATTAATCTGATGTCCTGGGATGAACCGTTCGTTCTGCCAGTCTGACCGGATAACGAAACATTGACTGAAGCAGAAGGTCAAAAGCCAAAGCCGCGCCGTACGGAATGAGGCTTTGAAAAATTCAAAAGCCGCATGATCCTTGAAATCATTATGGATCATGCGGCTTTATTTCACATAAGTCAAACGCATTTCAGAAACAACCGGGTTCATTCCTGACTGATTCACAGGCATCAGCCACCCCGATGTCCGAATCTACCTCACCGTTGCCCCGAACGGCAGAAGAGCCAGCTTGGCGATCTTGAAGAACTGCCTGCCAAATGGAATTCCGATGATTGTAATGCAGCAGACAACGCCGATTGCGGCATTGCCGACTGCCATCGGGATTCCCGACACAATCAGCCAGACGATGTTGGCAAGCAGGCTGACCGCACCGCCGCCGTACACAACTTCCTTTCCAAACGGAAAAAATGCCAGACTGGCGAACTTGAAACACTGCAGTCCGATCGGTATCCCGATGATCGTGATGCACCACAGACAGCCTGACAATATCCATGCCAGCCCGCTCAAAAGTCCGCCGCAGACAAACCAGAGTATGTTTCCCAGTATGCTCATGTAAGTGTCTCCCTTCTACTCCTATGCTGTATAAATGCTCCGAAGTTCGGCGCATCATCGCCTGATTCCGGAAGTGTTACATTCAGAATAAGACTTATGGAGGTGTGAGTCAAGAAGGATGCTTGTAAAATGAAGTTGAGTTTGATAAATCGTTTGCTTATAAAATATAAGTGGGCGATAACGTTACTATCTATCAACAAACAGTCGCTCCGCTTGACAATTCATTGCTTTTATGTAAAAATAAAAGAAAAAATCAAAGGAGATAGTAAAATGTTGTATTCTAATGATTCTATCGAAAAAATTTTACGTAAAATTGTTTTTGCTATTGAGAACGGTCTTGAAGACGCCGGTTGTTCATGTAATGATTACCGCAGTGCTAAAAAAATAGAAAATTCAACGCATTTCTTTTATTCAGATGCCATCAATTCAAAAATTCTTGATTTATGTGTTGATGGATTAAGTGCTGTACGTTTTAAACGCATATCATGGAATTTGCTTGTTGTAATAGATGAAATAAACAAACGTACTTATAACGTCATGACAAAGGAAACTTTTGAAAATGCAAAAAAGAAATTAGCAAGTAGAAATACACCTTACTATCTTCAATCAATATGTCATGTGGAAAATGGAAATTTCAATCCATGTTTTGAACAAATGACTTTAGAGGGTTTAGATAATGGGGAAAAATTTTTCACAAATGATGAACTAGCTAATGATTATTATAAGATTTTTGGAAATAAAATCGATTCTTCTGAGTACTCACACTACACCATAGTATACTCCCATGAAAGAGAATCAATCACCGAGCTTGAACTGCTAAAATTAGATGAAAATCTAGAAACAATTGAACATCAAGATATTTCAGAATATATCACTCCACAATTACCTCTTTATGAAACTCCATATTCTGAAAATCAAAACAAGGCAGAAACTAAAAACAATCTTCGTTTAAAACCAGGTGTCAAGCCACAATTGAAAAATAACGATAATGAAAACAATAATGAAAAAAGACAAAGCTAATTAGGAGAATGTAGCAATGAGAAGTACGTTTAATGGTAACCGCTTAAGGAAAGCACGAATATACAGAGAGCTTACGTTAACAGAACTTGCGGAGCTTGTTAAAAAAACAACTATAACCAAACAGTCAATTTCATCATATGAGAATGGAAAAAGTATACCAGACTTCAAAAGAATAAGAGAAATTGCAAAAGTATTGGGATTTCCTAATGAGTATTTTTTTCAAGAAGATAGTGATGATGTAAAAGCTAAAACCACATATTTCCGTTCCCAATCTACGGCAACCAAGAAGAAGAAGAATTCTCAAAAAGTAAAATTGGAGTTTATTGCCGATATATATGAAGTACTACAGAAATATATTGAGTTTCCCATCTTTAATGACATGGATATTGATTTTAGAGGCGCAGACACAATTGAAGACTGTAATAGTAAAGAAACTATAAATGAAATTGAAATAATTTCACAGAAAGTTCGCAAGGCATGGAATCTCGGTAATGGTCCAATAAACAATTTACAATACATTTTAGAGCAACACGGTATATTGGTAACGTACTTGGAAACAGATGATGAAGCAATAGATGCCTTTTCACAACGCACCCAAATTGGTCACGACGTAATTTACTTCGTGGCAATTTCCAAAGGTAAGGTATATGAATGCAGAATAAGATTTGACATGGCTCATGAATTGGGGCATATTATTTTGCATCCTTGGAGCGAAGATTTGGAAGCCATTTCAAAAGATGAATTCAGAGCTAGAGAGAAGCAAGCCAATATGTTTGCGAGTTCATTTTTATTGCCGAAACATAGTTTCAGTCAAGATATATCCGCATATCCCACAAGCTTGGAATACTATGTGTCTTTAAAGAAAAAATGGGGTGTTTCCATACAAGCAATGTTGTATCGAGCACACCAACTAGGTATTATTACTGTTAATCAATATCAGTATCTTATGCGACAAGTGTCTAAGAGAGGATGGCGTAAACAAGAGCCACAAGATGTTCCATATACTATTAATGAGAGTATTTTTCAAGGAGCAATTGACTTACTATTTGAAAATAATATTTTTGATCCAGATAGTTTAATGCAAGAATTTGAATATTCTGGTATATCCTTTTATCCAGAAACAATAGAAAAGTTATTATATTTAAGAACTGGAACTCTAAAAGAAAAAAATAAAAATACAACCTTACTTAGTTTTGAAAATATCAAGAGAAATTATTTATAATCTTTTTTATTTTAAGTCATTCATCAATACTTCTCTTGTAATTTACTGAACTGGTAATTTCAGTCAGTACTTTTCTCAAGTACTATTAGGCTCCAAATGATTGAGCTTAACTGTATGTATGCACGATATCATTAGCTTTCACTCACTCTAAGGACAACATAAAAAGGGCGCAGAGAATCTGATTCTCCACGCCCTTTTGTCAATATTCAAATTTGAATCAGCAAAACGAATATACATAGTACTCGCCATTACCAAGAACATTGAGCCACTGCATCTGTGTCAGCTTGTCCAGTTCCATGAAGAACTGATCCAGCTTGTCAATCCAGCCGTCAGCATCACCATTTTCAACGGCTTCCCTCATTTCATCGGACGTATACTCGGTAAGAAAGGCCCTGTTGTAGATTCTCGCATATTCTTCGTAACTGCCACTTGAAAGCATCGGCTTCAGAATCTTACTGCTGATGAACTCGTCAATTCAGTTCACCATCCAGCTTTCCCCCGTCCTGATTGAAAAGATGCTGAACCAGTACGACTCCCACAGCTTTTCCTCAGGGTGCAGCTGGTAATGAACACTGTCCACGACAGACTCATCATGCACGGAAGCAAACATGCCGTTTGATTCATCCTCATCCATCAAATTGATGAGATTGACGGAAACCACTTCCGCATTCATGATCTCCCCATCTTCCCGATTGTCAATATACCGCCTGACAAGCCTGGCATATTCCCTGCAGAAGAACTCGAACATATTCAGCTTCTCATCCGTAGTGAAAATATGATACCGGTCCGCAAGCACAATCTTCCTAGAAAGATGGGCCATACATTCCGTGCCCACATGCGTGACTCCCGTTGATATAGAATTAACTAAAAAATATTATTAATTAAATTCATATAAACCTCTCGTCGCTGCCCGTTGGAAAGGTTTTCGAACTTAGTATCTTTAACCCAATCAACAAGATTATTCTCTTGAATTCCATTAGCAAGAATGTAATATCCAGTCAAATACATCACATACTGCATCTTATTGGCATATTCTTTAAGATTATTATTAGTAATAAAATCCAATGCTTTTTTCAAATTCTCTAACGTTAAACATGAGATTCTATTCAAGTTCTCCTTGCTTAGCTTCAACAACTGCCTCTCCTTCGTATCCGATGGTATTGGTGCATAATTTTTACTATGATTTCCATCTTTAAACAGACGCTCTATTGCGGGATTCAGACTAGCAATCGGATATGAAACATTTGATGAGAAAGGAGTGAATAACTCTTCAAAATCATACCTTTTGACCATATTTTTATAAGGTGTAATAAACTCACTATAAATGTCAAAATCATGTGTTTTGAGTTTTGATAAAGACAATTCTATCAAAGATACCTTACTACCTGCATTATTAAGAACCTCAAACCATTCAATTTGCTCGTCCTCTGTCATGTTATCAGCAATATGGATTGTATAACTGTAATTTAATATTTTAGATCTAATACCAATCAAAACAGGAAACAGTTCCGTTGCATCATTAGAGGACCATTCTCTATATACGTAATCTTGTAATACCTTTTGATCTTTGTTGAACAAAATACCAACCGGAACTTGATTTCTATCATTTTTTTTCCTTTTTCTGAATTTTGATTGTGATAAATCCAATGCTATTTTTTCGAAACTACTATCGTTAGAATAAGCCTTATAATTCGTTGTCAACCTTTGTTGTCCATCAACTACAGACAACTTTCCTTGATTCTCACCATCAATCTGCTCCCTACTGATAAAATTTAATTGGGGAACTTCATCATGCGTACCTATCTCATTCAACGAAATAGGCGCAACTGGAGCTTTACCAAAAAGCTGATAATTAAATAGGGCAATTGCTTTATCATCATTCCAACTTAAACCTCTTTGATATAAAGGAACGGTCAATCCCCCTTCCTCAATACGTTTGTTCAAATCTTGAATAGTCATTGTCTGACTTCTTTTTGTTGGATTAAAATTTATAGCAGCTTCAAATTTATCATAGTTTCTCTTCATTGAATCACCTCATAAAATATAATAGCAGCTATGCAAATAATCTTGTTTTTTCACCAAAAAAGCAAATTAACACGTAGCAGCTACAAATATTATAACATAACCTTCCGCATCACGTTACACATCTTCCTGAATTAACAAACTATTACATGAATTATTTTCAAATGAACTTTACTATAAATTACAGCTAACTTCAAATATAAAAGCAGGCCGCACCGCAACCTGCTTTTCCTATACATAATACGATTCCAGCTCATCAATCGAAATATCAATTCCATGAACCTTGATGTCATCAATACGTTCAAAGTAAAATTTCTCAAGCATCCTGTTTCTGTCCTGCTTGATGGCAAAATGAATGCGCCGATGGCAAGTGGGACAGAGCGGGATAATGTTATCTGCAAAATCAATTGTGTACTCAAAGTCACATTGATGCTGCATGGGAATTAAATGATGACCCTCAACAAAGTTTTTATGCTCATTTTCAGAGATGAATGTTTCATGACTGCTGTCGTAGCAACATTTCCATCCGCTCCTATGCTTGGCTGCAAGCATTTCATGAGGATTGCGTGGATACTGGAGAATTGTCGTTTGAACAGGACTTTTTCTCACGGGCTTCTTAAGCAATTTTATCTTGTAGCGTTCAGATGGGGATTCTTTTATCTCGCCAGCATTAACAATCTTTAACTGGTCAAGATAATCAAGATAACCGTTAATTGTAGCGCTGTAAAAATTCTTCTTTTCTCTGTTAAGCTTGACAAAATCATTCATTCTGAAAAAAGCTTCAATTCCTGCAGAGGTTTTCTCTGATTCCAAGCTAGTTGGATATGATCCGTAAACTTCCTTGTAAAAAACAATTATCTTCATCAAATGGTTGCGGTAAGACTGAGCCTTCCCGCTTGACTTACTGACTTTGCCGGCCTTAAATGACAAATCGGTCTGATAATCAAAGAATCCTTCAAAGAAGTCCTTATACAGAGGATTGTTCTTTACATAGAGGTATCTTGGGTCTGTCCGGGCGTCAATTGGCACAAATACATTTTCCATTCTTTTACCCTCCACAACACAAGTTCTTGACCTCAAGTATAGCACACATTGCAACCAAAAAAACAATGCACATCAGTCAAACCTCACCTTCCACTCATCACTTACCCTGTATGCCTCAAAGCACATGCGCACCTGCTCTTCGCTGTTCTTGGCAACGGCAAGAGGGGGGAAGGTCGTCTTCTGCAAACCAGTCAAAGCCGGTGGTCTCGATGTTTTTCTAGAAGCTTCCGCCAGTGACGTGACAGAGGATGAATATCTTGCAGACACCGTATGTGTAGCGGGGAGTGTTGTGCCTTTTCCGGTCGTGCAACGGCGATGACGCTGTCGACTTCGGCGGCAATGTCGCGGATCCTTGCGTAGCGTTCAAGGTAGAAGTCGTCTCTGACGTAGGTGAGTCCGGCCTGTGACAGGCCCTGGAGTTCAATGATCATGTCGGTCCACTTGTTCCTGCTCATACATATTCCTGCTTTCTTCTGCATCCCTCAACACCCCCGCCGCCTCTCTTCTGATGCGGGAGATGCGGGATCCG
>Ga0256406_1007231_pt1 | contig 10670 bp, 10 predicted proteins | sample RumenRJG_03DNA_FD_185986 | JGI IMG/M metagenome (GOLD analysis project Ga0256406, IMG submission 185986) | Bovine rumen microbial communities from Lethbridge, Alberta, Canada - RJG_03 | ecosystem: Host-associated > Mammals > Digestive system > Stomach > Rumen | place: Canada: Alberta | collected...
ATCAGTTAACGCTTAAAACAGGAGGTAAAACAAGATGGCTCACAAGAAAGGACAGACCAGTTCACGTAACGGTCGTGAATCAGCATCCAAGCGTTTAGGTGTTAAGATTTGGGGTGGCCAGCAGATCATTGCCGGCAACATCATTGTTCGCCAGCGTGGTAACAAGCACTTTGCCGGCGAGAATGTAGCACAGGGCAAGGACGATACATTGTATGCCTTGACCGACGGTGTGGTTTATTTCCACAAGGGTGCTCACGACAAGAGCACTGTTTCCGTGCTCAGCCCCGAGGCTTACGCAGCTAAAACAAAGAAAGCTGACGCTTAACGTTAATAAGTCGTTAAGACAAAATTAAAACTTATTCCAAACAAACATAGAAGCCTGCACCTGTGAAGGAGCAGGCTTCAACTTTTACTAATGCCCATATTTATTACCCTTTATTATGAAAGAGATTGCCACTGGCGACAACCATATAAAAACAATCAGACAGCAACAGCGCGATGGCGAATGGTACGAAGCACTGGGCGACGCCGCGCTTATTCATGATCTCCATGAGTGCGAAGACCTCTGCTTTGAATATAATAACATTCTTCCTTCCAAGGCAGAGGAGCGCGACCATCTCATTCGACGCATCTTAGGCAAGGTGGGAGTAAGCCTCAATATACATTCACCGTTCCATTGCGACTTCGGTTATAACATAGAGATCGGTGATTATTTCTTTGCCAACTTCAATCTTACCATTCTTGATGAAAACCTTGTTACCTTTGGCGACCATGTCTTCATTGGTCCTAACTGCTCATTCTATACAGCTATCCATCCGTTAGACATTGAGAGGCGGAACCGAAATATTGAAGCAGCCTTACCTATCCATGTAGGCAGCAATGTCTGGTTTGGCGGTGGCGTGACGGTGCTCCCCGGGGTGACGATAGGAAGCAACACAACAATCGGAGCAGGATCTGTCATAACACGAGATATCCCCGACAACGTAGTGGCTGCAGGTAATCCTTGTAAGGTGATAAGGAAACTCTGAAAAGACAAGAATATCAATGGCGATTGGATAAGTCGTCCACTATCATTTCATTTTTTCCAACATTTCTTTGAGGAAGCGGGGCGTATATCCAACTTTGCTTTCTGCCACCTGCTCCGGTGTACCCGAAGAGATGATTCTTCCACCGCCCCGTCCTCCTTCAGGCCCCACATCGATGATCCAATCAGCGAGTTTTATAACATCAAGGTTATGCTCAATAACGATCACCGTATTGCCACGATCCACGAGCTTTTCAAGAACTTCCATTAAGATGCGGATATCCTCAAAGTGAAGGCCAGTAGTAGGCTCGTCGAGAATATAGAGTGTCTTACCCGTATCGCGCTTAGCGAGCTCCGTGGCGAGCTTCACGCGCTGGCTCTCACCGCCCGATAGCGTCGTGCTGCTTTGGCCGAGTTTGATATAGCCCAAGCCCACTTCCTGCAGCGTCTTGATCTTCTGTAGGATGTTCGGCACATTCTCAAAGAACTCCACCGCCTGGTTGATCGTCATGTCGAGGACATCGGCAATAGACTTACCCTTATAACGCACCTCCAAAGTCTCGCGGTTGTAACGCTTGCCGTGACATACCTCGCACGGCACCATGACATTGGGCAGGAAGTTCATCTCTATCACTTTATAACCATTGCCTCCGCAAGCCTCACAGCGCCCTCCTTTGACGTTGAACGAGAAACGCCCAGGTTTATAACCACGGATCTTGGCTTCGGGGAGATTGACGAAGAGGTTTCGGATATCGCTGAACACACCTGTGTAAGTAGCAGGATTGGAACGTGGTGTGCGTCCGATAGGACTCTGGTCCACATTGACGACCTTATCGATATTATCGATGCCTTCCACCTTATCGTAAGGCATCGGCTTCTTCAATGAACGATAGAAATGCTGGGAGAGGATAGGCTGCAACGTCTCGTTGATGAGCGTTGACTTTCCTGAGCCAGACACACCCGTCACAACGATGAGCTTACCGAGCGGGAACTCCACGTCAACATGCTTAAGGTTGTTGCCGCTTGCTCCGAAAATCTTGATGCTCTTGCCGTTGCCTTTGCGTCGTGTTGCCGGCACCTCGATGGCACGTTCACCGTTGAGATACTGTGCCGTGATAGTGTGCGTCTTGAGCATGTCGGCGGGCTTGCCTTCAAAGACGACCTCTCCACCTTTCCGTCCGGCCTTAGGACCGATGTCTACGATCCAGTCGGCTGCCCGCATCATGTCCTCGTCATGCTCCACGACGATGACAGTATTGCCAAGGTCACGCAGCTCTTTAAGCGAGCGGATAAGCTTCTCATTGTCACGCTGATGCAGCCCGATACTCGGCTCATCGAGGATATAAAGCACGTTGACAAGTTGTGAGCCTATCTGCGTAGCGAGACGGATACGCTGACTCTCACCGCCTGAGAGCGAAGCCGACTGACGGTTGAGCGAGAGATAGTCGAGCCCTACTTCTAAAAGGAACGTAACTCTCGACTTTAGCTCTTTCAAGATTTCGTGCGCAATCTGTCGGTTCTGTGGATCGAGCTGGTCCTCAACGGTAGCGAGCCATTCATTCAATTCTGAAATATCAAGGTTTGCAACCTCAGATATGTTCTTATTGCCAACCTTGAAGGCAAGCGACTCCTTCTTCAACCGTTGTCCATGGCACTCAGGACATTCAGTAGTGGCAAGAAACTGAGCCGCCCATTTCTGGCTGGCTGCTGAGTCGTCATTCTCCATGACATCCGTGAGATATTTGATGACACCGTCAAAAGCCACGAAATAGTCGCTCGTCGTATGCACAATGCTCTTGTCAATACGAACGCTCTCCATGGAGCCGTTCATGATCTCGTCGACAGCCTCCTTGGGAATATCCTTGTAAGGTGTCTTGAGATTGCAGCCATATTTCTGCAGGAGGGCATCGATCTGCCAGAAGATCATCTGGTTCTTGTATTTTCCCAAAGGCATGATGGCACCGTCATGGATGCTCAATGTCTCGTCGGGTACCACCTTCTTGAGGTCTATCTCATTGACCACACCCAATCCATGGCATCTTGGGCAGGCCCCCTCCGGCGAGTTGAAAGAGAACATGTTAGGAGCCGGATCGCCATAAGAGAGGCCGGTCTTTGGATCCATGAGCCGCTTCGAAAAGTTGCGTGTCTCACCCGTTTCGTGGTCGAGCACCATCAGTGTGCCGTCGCCCTGTTTCATGGCTGTGGCGACCGTGTGGCGCAGGCGCTCATCGTCCTTGGCCTCCACCTTCAGTTTGTCTATGACAACCTCAATGTTATGGTTCTTGTAGCGGTCGACCTTCATGCCGCGCGTTATCTCTTTCACTTCTCCGTCGACACGTATATAGAGGTAACCTTTTCGACGCATCGACTCGAAGAGCTCGCGGTAGTGACCTTTGCGCTGGCGCACGAGTGGGGCGAGGATGAATACCCGCTTGCCGTCAAATTCATGGAGGATAAGGTCAATGACTTTCTCTTCCGTATATTTCACCATCTTCTCGCCCGAGAGATAGCTGTATGCTGTCCCGGCACGGGCAAAGAGCAGACGCAGATAGTCGTATATCTCCGTCGTCGTTCCCACCGTAGAACGCGGATTCTTGTTCGTCGTCTTCTGCTCAATACTGATTACCGGGCTCAATCCGCTGATCTTGTCCACATCCGGTCGCTCCATGTTACCTAAGAAGTTACGGGCATAAGCCGAGAATGTGTCGATGTAGCGGCGCTGTCCTTCGGCATATATAGTATCGAAAGCCAGTGACGACTTTCCCGATCCGGAGAGACCGGTGACGACCGTGAGCGAGTTGCGTGGTATCTTTACGCTTATATCTTTGAGATTGTGAACGCGTGCGCCCTCAACCGTAATCCATTCCTGATTCATATATCAATATCCACTTTTCACTATTCGTTCTGATTCTGCGTCTCGGTATAGCCGCGAAGCAGATTCACATCTTTTTTAATATTAAACTTTCTGCCGTCAGCACCCCTTGCCTTGACGAGCACGAAGTAGACACCTTGTTTGACGTTTTTCCCATTGAACTTTCCATCCCATCCTCCTGCCGGATCATTCCAAGAATAGAGCTTCTGACCCCATCGGTTGAAGATAGTAGCCTGAAACTCAACGATGCTCTTGTAGCCGTCCTTGGCTTTATAAACATCATTGATTCCGTCGCCATTGGGCGAGAACGCATTGGGAAACTCGAGCTTGCTCTCATAGATGGAGACGGATAGGGGAGAGGCTTCTGAACTCCAATATTCGTCCTTATAGCTCACCGTGTCGGTACCGTTGACAAACGTAGCCCACAGTTCAATAAGGTGTGCTCCCGACTCCGTGAACGTGAACGACGTGTTCTCCTCGTAACGCACGAGATAAGGGTTGTCGCGAAGTCCTTGCTTATAAAAGCGCCATTCATAGTGAGCTGACCATCCCTCGGTATTGCTTGCCCCACTTGTGAAGTTCACCGTGAGCGGAGCCGACTCGCTGATGCTCGTACTCTCATTCTGCTCACTGCCCTCGCTGTCGGTATACGACATAGTGGGGTTGATTGTGGGCATAGCGCTTTGTCCAAAGACCTGCTCTGCGCCCAAAAGCATGCTGATGATCAAAATATATAATATTTTAGCCTGCATTATCTGAAATGTTTACTTCAAAGTTGATCATTCCTATCGTAGAAATGCAAAGTTACACAACTTTTTTCAAGGAAGGCGCTTGTATGTCATAAATTTTGTGTAAGTTTGCACAATAAATAGCATTCATGTAATAATTATCATCAGAAATGAAGATATCTGTTCGTTTCGTACTTCTTTTATTAGCCGCTCTGTTTTGCGTTCCGAGCTTCGGTCAGTCTCAGCCATGGCATAACAGATACAAGGTGAAGAAGAAGGACACACTTTATGGCATTGCCAAGCAATACAACATATCTGTAGACGCTCTCATCGAAGCCAATCCCGAGATGAAAATCCCCGGCTACGAACTGAAGAAAGGCAGCTATGTGCTTGTCCCCGGTTCAGCTACGCAGCTATATGCTGCCTCCGATGGATCCACACGCACCACGCTTTCGACAGTCAATCAGCCTTTTGCCGGCAAAACCGTGCACGTGGGGATTATGCTTCCGCTTCACAATGTAGATGGGGACGGCCGCCGTATGACGGAATTCTACCGTGGCATGCTTATGGCGTGCGACAATCTGCGAGCAGAAGGACTGAACATCGATATCCATGCGTGGAATGTAAACATCGATGCTGATATCACACAGTTCATGAAGCAAGCTGATGTCGCCCACTGTAACATCATCTTCGGGCCACTCTACAGCAAGCAAGTGCATGCCTTGGCAGAGTTCTGCAAAGCTCGCGACATCATGATGGTTATTCCATTCTCTATCACGGGTGATGACGTGTCGCTCTACAAGCAGATTTTCCAAGTTTATCAAACCAATGACCGACTGACTAACAGTAGTATAGAATCATTTCTTAAACTTTTTAGTGAAGCTCATCCAGTGTTCATCGATTGTAACGACAAGACCTCTAATAAAGGTAGTTTCACTTTCGGTCTGCGCACCCGTCTTGAAAGCCGCAACATTGGTTACGGCATCACTAACGTAAACAGTTCGGATGATGTCTTCGCCAAGCAGTTCAGCACCTCTAAGCCAAATGTAGTAATTCTCAACACAGCTCGTTCGCCGGAACTTACGCAGGTGCTCAACAAACTCGCTGCGCTGAAAGCCAAGAGACCGGGGCTGCAAATTAAGCTCTTCGGCTACACCGAATGGATGATGTATCTCGGCATTGACGAGGCTAAGTTCCACGAGTTTGATACATACATTCCTTCCACATTCTATTATAACCCTTCTGATCCACGCACTCAATCGCTCACCGATAACTATCGTCGCTGGTTCAAGACCGACATGTTAGCCGCTCTTCCGCGTTTTGCGCTGACGGGCTACGACTATGCTCAATTCTTCTTCCGTGGCTTTGCACGTTACGGTAAGTCATTCCGTGGTACAAGGTCGCAGAGCACGTGGCGCGCCATCCAGGCTCCCCTTCAGTTTAAACAAGTGGGATCAGCCGGCATGCAGAATGATTTCTTCCAGCTCATCCATTTCCTGCCCAATGGCAATGTAGAAGCTATTTCATACTGATCAATATGAGAATTTCATATAAGCTCTTATTTCTTTTCCTCAGCTTCCCTATCATCGTTCATGCACAGATTGGAGAGCACCGCAACACACTTTCTCTCGGAGGAAATGTCGGCTACAACCTCACGACGATCCGGTTCACGCCGAAGGTCGTTCAGAGCATGAAAGGCGGCATGAGCTTCGGTTTCACGGCGCGCTATACAGTAGAAAAATATTTCTCTACCATTGCCTCCGTGCAGGCTGAGGTCAACTACAGCCAGATGGGATGGAAAGAAGACATCCGCGATCCGAATGATCAGCCAGTGATCAACACCACGACGGGGTTTGCAGAGAAATACGAACGCACGATCAATTATTTTCAGATACCTTTCTTTGCTCACCTTGCCTGGGGTCGTGAGAACCGTGGTGTTAACTTCTTTGTGAACGCCGGTCCACAGTTGGGTATCTACCTCAATGAGAGCACGAAATCAAACTTCGACTGGGACAAGCGCAATATGTCCGATCGTGCTAACAGCATCGTCGCACAAGACACGATGAACGTGGAAAACAAAATCGATTACGGCATCGCAGCGGGATTGGGTATGGAGCTGGCCACGAAGAAGTTAGGCCGCTTCACAGTTGAGGCACGCTACTATTATGGCCTCGGCAACATCTATGGCGACTCTAAGCGCGACTACTTCGGATCAAGCAACTTCGGAGCTATCATGATCAAGGTCGGTTGGCTGTGGGACGTGATGAAATGATTAATGTTGAGTGTTAAGTGTTTAGTGTTTAGTGTTGAGTGTTTAATGAAGAGTGAGGAGTGAGGAATACTGAATAATGAAGAATTAAGAGGTAGGAATCAAGATGTTGATAACTTATTAAATAAAACTATAAACTAAAGAATATGTTTGAAAACCAACCGAAAGGTCTTTACGCGCTTGCCCTCGCCAATACGGGTGAGCGTTTCGGCTACTACACGATGTTAGCCATCTTTGTATTGTTTCTCCAAGCTAACTTTGGATGGGGCGAAGGACTTGCTGGAACAGTGTATTCCACATTCCTCATGCTCGTTTATTTCTTGCCTATCGTCGGCGGTGCTGTAGCCGATAAGATAGGCTTCAGCAAGTGTGTCACCTTCGGCATCCTCGTGATGTTCATCGGTTACCTACTTCTCGCCGTACCAGCCGGTGCGGGGGTTACTGCCATCGTTATCATGGCGCTCGCTCTGCTGCTCATCAGCGTCGGCACATCGCTTTTCAAAGGTAATCTTCAGGTCATGGTGGGAAACCTCTACGACGAGCCTAAATATGCAAGCCAGCGCGATTCGGGATTCTCAATCTTCTACATGGCCATTAACATAGGTGCACTTTTCGCTCCCACCGCTGCTACGAAGCTCCATGCTTGGGCTATGAACTCCTTAGGTGCATCCGAGGCAGCTGCTTATCATTATGCTTTCGGCGTGGCTTGCCTCTCACTCGTTTTCTCCATTGCTATTTATTACGGATTCCGCTGGACTTTCTCGCAGGTGATCAAAGCCAAGCAGGTAACAACTAAGAAGGATGCCGCTCAAGCTGTAGAGACACATGTCGAGACTCCGGAAGAAAAAGCTGACACTCACAGCCGCCTCGTAGCGCTCTTCCTCGTCTTCGCCGTAGTCATCTTCTTCTGGATGGCATTCCATCAGAACGGTCTCACACTTACTTACTTCGCACGCGACTTCACGCAGACGACGGCTCACGGACTTGTGGGTATGCTCTTCGACGTGACCAATCTCTTAGGTGTCATTGTGCTCGTCTATGCACTCTTCGCCATTTTCCAGAGCAAGACTACAAAAGCCAAGACTATTGCGGGACTTGTCATATTGGCCTGCGCCGCGTTCCTCGGTTACAAATACAGCCTTGCTGCCGACGCTACAGTCAATGTCGATGTACCTCTCTTCCAGCAGTTTAACCCTTGTTTCGTCGTGATGCTCACTCCCGTTAGCATGGCTCTCTTCGGCTGGCTTGCCTCAAAGCATAAAGAGCCGTCAGCACCACGTAAGATCGGTTTCGGTATGCTTGTGGCCGGCATCGGCTATGTCATCATGATCGTTGCTTCTATCGGTCTGAGCTATCATGCGAGCGGTTATCCGGCAGACGACCCCCAGCGCGTTAGTCCCCTGTGGCTCGTCTGCACCTATCTCGTGCTGACTTTTGCTGAACTGCTTCTCTCACCGATGGGTATCAGCTTCGTCAGTAAGGTTGCCCCACAGAAATATCAAGGTGTGATGATGGGTTGCTGGTTTGGTGCTACGGCCATAGGCAACTTCCTCGTTCAGATCCCTGCTTACCTGTGGAACAACATTCCGCTTGCGGCCGTATGGGGTGTGCTTGTCGCCCTCTGTCTGGCCAGCTTCGTCTTTATCTTCTCCGTGATGAAGAAATTGGAAAAGGTGGCTTGATGAAAACGCTGACTTTTCTTCTCATGCTGCTTTTTCCCACGCTTTCAGCAAGCGCACAGCGTCGGTTCGAAGACTCCGTGCGGCTTGCTGACGGTGTGCGTCATTTTATCATGTATTTGCCGGAAGGGCTGAAAAAAAACGCACCACTGCTCTTTGTCACTCATGGCTATGGGAGCAAGTGGAAATGGCCCAAGTCGTTGGATCATGCTGCCGACAAACATGGTTTCGCCATCTGCGCACCACGTGGCTACAAGGCTCCGAAAGGCAAGGTGGGCTGGAATGTCGGCTATCCTAAACAAGCCGGCTGGAAACAGGATGATGTGAGATCGCTCTGCGCGCTTGCGCGAATCGTCCAAAAACGCTATCGTCTGAGCCGTAAGAACACCTTCTTCACAGGTATGTCGAATGGCGGAGACATTAGTTATCTGATGGCGTATTCCAACCAAAAGACCTTTCGTGCCTTTTTCTCTGTGGCGGGGCTCACGCTCTCCTGGATTCCTGAGAGACTAAAGTTGAAACGTCCTGTACCCTTTGCGGAGATTCACGGCACCGCCGACCACACATCAGAGTGGGACGGCGATCCAACAAACAAAGGCGGGTGGGGGGCTTACCTCGGTGTGGAGGATGCCGTCAGCCGCATCATCCAAGTGGATGGCTGCTCTTTTGCCGATTCTACGGAACTCCATAGTTTAGTAGGAACGAAGGGGCATAAGATCATGAAGTACCGTTATACCGGCGGATGCCATGGAACAGAAGTATGGCTCTACAAAGTATTAGGCGCTCCCCATTGCTGGCACGACAAAGATGTGGATCTCGGAGAAGAAGAATGGAAATTCTTCAGCAAATATATCAGATAAGATAAGAGCTGAACTGGGATGCTGACTCATGGTCTGCATCCCAGTTTTATGTAATGTATAAAAATGCTTCTTATTTCTATCTGGATAATAATTCTATCTAACTTATACCTGCTCATGCCTGGCCATTTATTTTCTAAGAAAGCGTCAAGTTTTTTTCTTTGCAACCTCCGCTGAGAATCAATTCTTTTTAAACAAGTGATGCCTCGCCCGAAAAGAACGCCAAAAAGAGCTAAGTTCGCAATCTGTTGTAAATCTGAATATTATCTATTTATTGCTTTGAAGTTGCTTTTCTAATCCTTTTTATCTTCGGCCCTTCTTATAGGAATGGCAACTTCATTCAACAAGGATGAAGCCTGCCTTTCACAAGGATGGGACCGGCATTGAACTTGAAGGAAGGCGGCATGCCTATAAGAAGGTACATTCGTTTTCTCTTTTTCGCATCCGGCCGACCTGTTTTTCGCTTTTTTCTCCCCCCCAGTTTGCGCTCTCTTTCGCAAACTTTCATTGTCCTTACTGTTTACTTTTTGTAAATCAAATTCCGAATAGTTGGGAGTGAAGAATCGGGTATCGGCGTGAAGGCGCTTTTATACTTTTCATACGTACCATCCTTTGATCTCCAAATAATGTTGGGCAAAGTTAGCCGCCTGTTCGGGCGTAGCTTTCTTCACGAAACGTGCCGGAACACCTGCCCATATCTCATAAGGCCCCACCTTTGTGCCATGAAGCACGACGGCTCCCGCCGCCACGATTGCTCCTTCACCAATCTCTGCTCCGTCGAGTACCACGGCGTTCATGCCTATGAGCGCATTCTTGCGCACCGTGCAGGCATGAACCACAGCTCCATGTCCTAAAGACACACCGTCCTCCAAGGTCACAGGATAGCCGGCGGTCTGATGGACACACGCACAGTCCTGGATGTTCACACCATTGCCGACGCGTATCGCGTCGACATCAGCACGCAGCACGGCTCCGAACCACACAGAGCAGTCATCGCCCATCGTGATGTCGCCTGCAAGTGTTGCGTTTTCCGAAAAATAACAGTCTTTACCCCATGTCGGCTTTTTGCCTCTCACTTCAACAATCAGTGCCATAATGATCTTTTTTATGGTAAAGTCCTTAATTCCGCAACACTATAATTTAACTTTATTTATAAGTTCCTGAGCAACAAAAAGTTGCCCAGGATTTTGCCATGTCAGAATTTTCACTTATCTTAGTGTTGCAAAAAGAAAACAAGCAAA
>Ga0256406_1007232_pt1 | contig 10670 bp, 6 predicted proteins | sample RumenRJG_03DNA_FD_185986 | JGI IMG/M metagenome (GOLD analysis project Ga0256406, IMG submission 185986) | Bovine rumen microbial communities from Lethbridge, Alberta, Canada - RJG_03 | ecosystem: Host-associated > Mammals > Digestive system > Stomach > Rumen | place: Canada: Alberta | collected...
GTTCAAAGCCTTATTCAAACTTGTGGCAGACATGGCGCCAGGGGAGGATTTCATAGAAAAACTTATTGCTGAGAATGACTAACCTTAGTCATTCCGATTAATCATGCCCAAAAGACTGAGTAGTTACAGGAGTAACATCGAAGAGTTAAAAATTCTCATAGCCTTTGATAGTAAAGATGTTTGTACAGCATTAATGAGTGCCATTTGTTTTTGAAGTAGGTAAGGGCGGGGAAGGTCTCTTTCTTATCCGCAAGTCTTCACCGTTAACAATAGTAGATGGCTTTCATCTTGCAATATTAGCATTAATTTATTTAACTTGCAAATATTTGACCATAAATTTACTCATATTGAGTGATTTTTTAAAATATGTCGGTAGAAATCCTAAATTACTGCCGTTGGAAGAGCAGCTTTTAATGCTTACTCTTTTCAACGGCATAGAGAGACAAACTTGGCATGGCGGGTATTTTACTTGTATTGTTTTTGCGCCAGTTGACATTGTTCGTGCTGAGTGGACAGCCCTACCATTTTCAGATGGAAAAGGGAAAAGAAAATGGTCACGGACAGGCTTACGCTCCCAATGGAGCAATGGGTCTTAAGTGATGGGGTAGCCTTACGAGCAAGCTCGACGGCTACCCCATCACTTAAGACTCACACCTTCGGTGTCAAGCCTGTCCATGACGAAAATCGCTAAAGCGTAAAATTGCGCTTGCGCGCATATAATTTGAAGGCTGCTCGCTTCAAATCAGTTTCTTCAAAGCGCTTTGGGCAGAAGAAGGATGCACTGATTATTTTATGCACCCGTAGGTGCAATTTTACGCGACAGCGATTTTCGTCATGGACAGGCTTTGCCCCGTAGGGGTGAGGCTAAATCTGCGGGATAGCCGTCGAGCTTGCTCGTAAGGCAATCCCGCAGATTTAGCCTCATAGCTCCATTGGGAGTGGAAGCCTGTCTATGACCATTTTCCATCACCTTTTTCCAACGTAAATCAGTTGTAATTCTTTTGAGGGTGTTTTGGGTAACGCATTGGCGATGTCAAGAGAGTCTCTCACGCCTTCAAAATTCGCTGCTTGCGGACGGCCACGAGGGCCGCACCCTGCAGTGGGCATAGCGGGACTTTGCCTCATATCTGAAAATTGCACACTCTCCTGACTTCGGCCCGAAAAAGCGTATCAAAAATCAAAGGTCGTCCTGAAGTTTGTAAATAAAAAAGAACGCGAAAGTGCCAAAATACGGGCATATTTTGAAGCAAGACTTACTTTGCTCCCAAATACGCAAAAATAGGAAGAATTGACAATTAATTGTATGTCAGGCATTTGCGTTTTTACAGGTCCATTAGGGGCCTCTAAAACCGCTTAAAAAGGCCCGAAAAAGCCCTATTTTAGCCTTGTAAAACATATACTTTTAGCCGCTCGAAGTCCTATCTCGAGGCGCTCGAGGTACTTCGAAGAGGCGCCCGAGGTCCGATCTCGAGCGAAAAGCACTCAAAAAAGGCTCTCAAAGCACTCTGATTTTCTCTATTTCGAGATTTTTATTTGTAAAGGATTCCGTTAGCGTTAGCATTATTTAACGCCCATTTTTTCGTATCAAAAATCAAAGTTTTCCATTGCACACTCCCTTCATTTGAAGCTCACTTGCCTTGATAAAAATCGGTATCCATCAGCGAGACGCTACCCCTCAGAAAGAGCATAAGCGCTTGCGGAACCTGGATAAAATAAAACGCACGCCTCGGGTGTTATCAGTTAGTTAGAAAGATGACGTCAAACAAAATTGCCTCAACCCATTGATCAAACAAATATTACCAAATGGGCAGCAATTGTTAGACTGTTGGACTCAATGTCTCTGCAGCATCAAAAACGTCGAGGAGAGCGTGCCTGCTAAGGGATAATTATTTCCGAAATATGAGTAAGTAGTTCCAGGTTCTGCTATTTGCTGAGCATGGCACTCTGAGCCGGAGTGATGTGCCCCACGTGGCTATGCGTCTTGTTTTTGACCTTGAACTTGTCGAATCCTTCACCATAGACTCCGATGACATTGGTCTGTGTGACGAAGGCGTTGGGGTCGATTTCGTTGATGATGGAGAAAATGGTGTTGCTTTCACGCCTTTTGGCCATGATGAAGAGCATCTTCACTTCACGCCCGGTGTAGAAGCCGTGAGCCTCAATGACGGTAGCACCACGATGGGGGAAAACGGCGATGCGACTGGCTATCTCCTGATATTTGTCGGAGATGATGAAGAACTGAACGCTACGCCGCATGGAGTTGACCACCTGGTCGACGGTGAAGGCCGACACAATGAGTACCACGTAGCCGTAGATGACTTGTTCCCAGTTGCGCAGCACGATGTAGCTCGAGGTGATGATGATAATGTCGCACAGCATGATGACGCGTCCCAAGGAGATGTCGCGGTACTTGTTGACGATAGCGGCCACGATGTCGGTGCCGCCCGTTGACCCATTGAACGACAATCCGAGGCCTATGCCCGCGCCACAGAAGATGGCTCCTATGATGCTGGCCATGAACGGCTGGTCAGCAAGCAGGTGGAGGCTCACGGCATTAGAACTGAAGAGCGAGGTAAGGGCTGTGAGCACTAACACCGCGTAGATGGTCTTGATGCAGAATTTCAGGCCGAGTGTCTTGAGTGCGGCTACAAGCAGCACCGCGTTGATGGCGAAATAGGTTATCTGGGGTGGAATGCCTGTGCCCCAGTAGACGATACTCGCTATACCAGGAACGCCGCCCGTAGTAATGCTGTTGGGAAGCAGGAAGATGGTCCAGCCCATGCAGTAGCTCATCATGGCGATGGTTATCATCAGGTAGTCGCGCGCTTCGTTGTAGAAGGTTTTCTTGTCCATATTTTGAAAGGAATGATAGAGTCAGATGCCAAGTCCGCCGTTGAAGCTCAGATCCTGGGTCTTGCCTTGCAGGATGCGAGAGTGGGCGGGGACGCTGTGGGTGAGCCAGATGTTGCCTCCGATGACCGTGTCGTGCCCTATCGTGATGCGGCCTAACAGCGTGGAGTTGGAGTAGATGGTCACGTTGTCCTCTACGATGGGATGGCGTGGGAAGGGGTCGGTGATATCGGCTTTGCGAACCTTGTGCTGCGGACCTCGCGAACCTTTGTCGAGGGCACCCTCAAGCTTATAGTTCTTGGCTCCGAGGGTCACTCCCTGGTAGAGAGTGCAGTGGTTGCCGATGATGCTGGTCTCGCCAATGACAACACCCGTGCCGTGGTCGATGGAGAAGTACTCGCCGATACGCGCCCCGGGATGAATGTCGATTCCCGTATCGGCGTGGGCCAGCTCGGTGATGATGCGGGGAAGAACGGGGATGCCCATACCGAGGAGCTCATGAGCTGTACGGTAATGTATCATGGCCGCCATAACGGGATAGCAGAAGATTACTTCACTGTAGCTGTGGGCAGCGGGGTCGTCGTAGTAGATGGCTTCCACATCGGTGTAGAGGAGTCGTTTGATTTCCGGCAGGCGGTCAATGAATTTCAGCGTGAGCTCCTGACTCTGGTCTGGGGCTGGTGCTGTTTGGCCATTGTCGCCGAAGCGCAAGGCCAGCTCCGTCTGCTGACCAAGCAGCTGCTGCAGACGCTCCATGTTCACGCCTATGTGGTAGGACCGGATGTTGGCATCAATCTGCCTGCGGTCGAAGAATCCGGGAAAGATAATCTCCTTGACGAGGCCAATGATTTCCCTGACGACCTCTACCGAAGGCAACAATGAGTCGGAGTGAGGAAGAATGCAAGCTTCCTCTTCCGTCACCTTAGCCATGATAGCAACGTTCTTCTTGAATATGTCGCTTTCCATATTTGCTATAATTCGGATGCAAAGTTAGTGTAAAGGTGAAGAAAAGGGAAGGAAAAAGACGGATTTTTTTTGCCGTCGTAGTTGCCCTCCCGCCCAGTAGCAGCTGTTTCCTGAGAGTTATATGGCCGGTAGGGGGGCATAGAAAACATGACTTTTTGATATAGTTGCACCAATTTTTGACCAAAACTTTGCACAGAATTCGGAAATAGCTAACTTTGCGACATCAACTTTAATCAATTATCTTATATCTTATGAGAAATTTTACTTATTTATTGTTGTCTGTTGTGTTAATGCTTTTACCTACAACAGCTAAGGCTTACAAATTATCCTTCATGACAGAAGGTATCCTAGTGAACCAGGTTACTTTATCAGGCTCTGCGGATGAGGGCTACACGATTACCACTACGGGGGGTGATCCTTATATTTACACCACTCAGTTTACGCCTTCGGGCATTCCCAGTGAATGTACATTGCTCTCGTTCGATTATCAATGCTCGGCTGAGATAAGTGAACTTCAGCTTTTCTTCGCTGATCCTACTACGGAGGCTCGCTCCATACACCAAAGAAATGAAAATACGCTGAAGAAAACATCGGAGTGGACTCACTACACGGTTGACCTTTCCGCTGCCCGCCAAAACTTCAGCTGGGGTGGCAGTGCTGCCGACCGTCTTCGTATGGACTTCGGCAATGCTCCAGGCGTAGTCGTCAAGATAAGGAACCTTGAGATTATCGACCCCAGCACGGTAACGGGTATCGATACAGTGAAGGAGAGCAAAGCTGCCGTTGGTGTGAAGGCTGTAGAGGGCGGTGTAGAAGTGGCTACAGTTTCCCCGCAGCAGGTTCCTGTCTATAGTATTACGGGTAAGCTCGTAGCTTCTCAGAAGGTTGAGAGCAACGCTGTCATCTCCCTGCCTCGTGGTGTCTACGTCGTCAAGGGCACGAAGGTGGTTGTGATGTAATTTGCGGTCAATTCTAACTACCCCCACATAAAATGACTGAGGCAAAGATTCGTCTTTTGCCTCGCCCCCTTTTTCTTGGCTCTGACTCAGTGCGGCAGCGACTGTCTGCCTGCCAGACTGAATCCGCGACTTTGCGGATGCGAGCAGACAAGCCGGAATTACTCTGTAAGTCGTTGCAAGGATGCTAGATAGCAAACTATCGGGGCGTGGAGAATAAACCTTGCTTTTTGGATTAGCTTACATGAATCTTTGTCCGAACGCTGGGTGTAGTGTTAGAAAAATATTTGCTTACCAATAACTCTAGCCATTTTTATTATGAGGAATTTTAGTTACCTAATTACGACAGCCTTCTTGTTGTTAATGCCGGCTGTGGCAAAGGCCTACGACTTGTCTTTTGTGACAAGTGGTATCTTGGTCAATCAGTTGACGATAACAGGGTCGTCTTCGTCGGACTATACCATTGTCACCACCGGAAGCGACCCTTATGTCTTCACTACTCAGTTTGCCTCTGATATTCCGGGCAACCTTACTCAGCTTACCTACGAATACAAGAGTGATACGGATATCAGCGACCTTCAGCTCTTCTTCGCTGACCCTACTACGGAGCCACGCTCCGTGCATAAGTATGGACTGATGCCGAGGACTACCGAGTGGAAGAGGGTCACCATCGACATCTCGGCCGAGCGACAGAAGTTCGACTGGGGACACAAGAACAACCGGCTGCGCTTCGATTTTGGTACCAAGGCCGGCGTCACTCTCCAGGTGCGGTCGCTGGAGATGGTGGCTGAGGGCGCGCCTACTTGGGCCGATAAGCTCAACTTCGCCAACGGGCTTGCTGAGTACCTGACGGGAAACTATCCTTGCAGTATTACTCACGTAAGCGTCACGGCCGACCAAGTGGTGGTGAGAGGACAGCTCGGAAATCAAGTTGACTGTGCCTTGGCCGAGGTGCCCGTGAATGGGAACGTCACGACGCTGGAGGAGGCCAGTATCGTGAAACAGCTCTCCGGTAGCATGTTCGAGGTGGCTGTCCCGCGCATGGTCACTACGGGCAACATCCGCGACCGCCTGCTCTCACGATGGGTTATCGTTGATGCTGGCTGCACGAAGCCCCTCTCAAAAGCGCGCTATACCGACGAGGTGAATGCTCTGCGCAGTGCGCAAAAGATGACACTCAAATCGAAGAAAGGCCTGGGTGGATACTACACCAACTCCTATTCTTATGACCTTGACTCGCTCCGCGTGGGCAGTGTGACGGTGAACGTGGTGCTCAACGAGCTCATGGGCCTGAGTCCTTCGGGAGGCTTCACTACACCTTATGAATATGGTGGGCGGACCTACTACATCAATGCCTCCAGAGTGGCTGACTATGATGCTGTGTTCAAAGCCGCCACCTCGCGCGGAATCCTCACTCTTGCCATCCTGCTGGCTACACCCGGTGGGGGAGACAGCGGATTCGCTCAGACCATTTGTCATCCCGAATACACCTCCGGGCCCTACACGATGCCTAATGTGGCCACAGAGGACGGAGTGAGACTCTATGCTGCCATCATCAACTATTTAGCCGACCGCTACTCGCAGGAGGCTAATGGAAGAATCAACTACTGGATTATGCACAACGAGGTGGACAATGGTTCCTACTGGACTAATATGGGTACACAGCCGATGCTCCGCTATCTGGACAGCTATGAGAAGTCGATGCGCCTGGTCTATAACATTGCAAGGCAATATGACCAGAATGCCTATGTGCTCGGCTCGTTCACACACTTCTGGAACTATGCAACGAGCGGCAACTATCCCACGAAGGAGATGCTCGAACGAATGGTGGACTACAGCAATGCAGAGGGCGATTATCAGTGGGGAGTGGCTCTGCATCCCTACCCGCAGAACCTTAAGGCGCCTGCTTATTGGGTGAATGACACGCAGTCGACTTACGACCAGAACACCAGCTACGTGACATTCCAGAACCCTGAGGTAATCAGTGAATGGATGCTCAATCCAAAGAACTTCTATGATGGCTCTGTCAAGCGGCCGCTCTTCTTCTCGGAGAATGGCACTAATTCGCCTTCCTACTCGGAGGACGATCTTAAATTGCAGGCTGCCGGAGCTGCGCTGATATGGAAGAAGGTGAAGCAGCTGAAGGGTGTCGATGCCATTCAATGGCACAACTGGAGAGACAATAAGGCTGAGGGCGGACTGCGCATAGGATTGCGTGACTACGACGGCAATCCCAAGCCTGCCTACTATGTTTGGAAGGCTGCCGATACGGACGATGAGGCATCGGTGCTCGATAGCTATCTTGGTACACTCGGGCTTGAGAGTTGGAATGGCATCATTCACAGTGTGACGCCTACCGGAGTCAGTAGTCCTAAGACTGGCAGGCCTTCGCTGGAGGTACGTGCCGTGCAGGGCGGTGTGGAAGTGACGGCCTCAGGAGCTGGCCAGCAGTGTACGATTTATAGTATCACCGGAACAACCGTGGTAGCACAAAAGGTGCAGGGCAGCGGCTTCATAACTTTGCCCCGTGGTATCTACATTGTGAATGGAAGGAAAGTGGCAGTGAGATAGTGATTTAGCTATAGCAAGTAAAATCAAAGCAAGGGCTGGGTCGAACAGATGACCCAGCCCTTGCTGCAATTTGGTTTCTTGTCTTCAGACAGAAAGGAGTCTCATGACCGGGACAAGTATCGGCACCTGCCACGGAGAACTTATCTCACAGTGACCTTAATGCCATTGACAATGTAGACACCCTTGGGAAGCCCGTTCAGGTCGGTAGTATTCTTCTTTACCAGTCGGCCATTGAGATCGTAGACATTGAAGGGCTCGTGACTGCTGTTGATACTGACGATGCCGGTAGTAGCGTCGACAGTGGCTTTTACAGTGACGGGAGCTGTCTCGTTGCCGTTCATATAGACGACAGTCACCTGGTAGGTGTAGGTACCGGCAGTGAGTCCCTCGTCAGTGAATGCTGTGCCTTCCTTGACTTCGCCCACGAGTTTTCCGTCACGGTAGACACGATAATTCTTCACGTGGCCTGTACCCTTCTCATAGCTGATGTCGTCGAGGGCCAGCCAGTTGCAGTCGCCGGGAGCGTTCTTGCTTTGGATGGCGAAGAAGGTGGCGCCGGCAGGGATAGACGCGGTAACTTCCTGCCAACTGGGGCTGGAAATCAGTTGTTCCTCGCCTGCAGGTTTGAAGCTCTCGGGGGCGTTGTCGGTGGTGGAATAGAGCACTCTCACGTGCTCGTTGTAAGCTTTCTGAGAGGCATCATGCTTCAGCGCATAAAATTTTATGGTCTGAGCATTGCCGGAGAGAGCCGGACTGATAAGCCAGTGGTCGGTTGCCTTATGCTCTTTGAAGTCGTTGCTCACGCCATAGACTGAAGAGAGATAGCTGTAGCCGGTGTGACCGGGATAGTAGTTGCCAGCTTGGTAATCGGGCTCGAAGTTAGTTACCATGAAGGCATAATGCTCGTGCTCGTGAGGCATTTGGAAGTCGTCGAAGAGTGAACCGGCCAAGGCGGAGTCTTTGGCCAGAGTTACCCAGTCGCCGATACCTGTCGTTATCCAGGGAGTATAGGTCTCGAAACTCTCGGTGACCTGCTCATTGTGAGTAGCGGGAGCCGACCAGTGAAGCGTCACTTTGCTCTTGCCGCTTGTGGCTGTGAGGTCGGTGATGGTAAGACCGGCATAGTCGTAGACTGCCAATTTGCCTTCTGTTGCGTTGTTGGAGAGGTTTTCGTCGCCATTGAGCTCAACGTGGGCTTGCAGAGCGAGACTATCCTCGGTAGCGAGTACGTTTGGAGTGAAGTTCACGCTGAAGTCGCGATAGCCAAAGGCGGCGAGAGGTTCGTTCACTTGCTGGCTGAAGAGTGTGTCGGTTTGCTGAGTGAGGCTCACCTTGTAGTTCTTGGCCTCCGTCGAGCCGAGATTTGTCACGCGGAGGGTTAGCTGAGTGGGTTTTCCCTTCTGTGCCTTCTCGGGTAGGCTGAGTTTTACGGCAACGTCGTGGCCGGGAGTATCGGCGATATTCACATTGTCAATATAGAGAGTCTGCACGTCAGCAGGCGAGCCTGTGCACTCCAGCTGTATTTGCAGCATGACGTAGTCGAGCAGTCCTAAATAGGAGGGAAGGTTCACGATGGCTTTCTGCCATGTGGAGGCATTGTTGAGATCGAACTTCTTGAGGTTGAGCAGAGATCCGTCGGGCATCAGCGCATCTACATTCATCACGCATTTGTCAGCGCCGTCTGTACGGTAATCGAAAGCCATCTTGAGATTTTTCGAGTTCGTGAGTTTCACTTTCCCGGTCTTGAGATTCAGCTTGTCGTTATAGCCGTAGATAGAGTATTTCAGTGAGGAGGCATCGCCGTCAGAGGAATTCTTGTCGAAGGCGATGTTTGAGATGCCATAGAAGTAGCCGTTTCCTTCACCATCCATCCACCAGAAATGCTCAAATCTCTGTTTGCCGTTTGCTGTGAAACTTTCACGGAAAGGCAGAGTGTAAGGGGCGCCGGAGATAAGAGCGTTGGAATAGGTGAAGTCGCTGGCACCACCTGTGTTGGTAGCTCTTACTGCATATTGGACAAGGTGTTGGGCACCCTCAGAGGTATTGACAGGAAGAGTGCATGTGGTGTCGTTCTCGACCGTGGTCATCTTGATGGTGGGCTTGTTGGTGGCGTCGAAGCCAAACACTTCGTAAGAGAGCAGATCGGGGTTGAATCTTCCTTCGGTTTCTCCCTGTGTCACCTTTGACCATTTCATCTGTATCTCAGTGCCGTCGGCTTCAATGACAGCTTGCGACGGACGTTGTGGAGCAACGACTCCAATGAAGGCTGTGGCTGTAGCCGGATCGCTTTTCGCTCCGTCTTTATATGCCGTTAGCGTGTAGGTGTTGTTCCCATTGATGGCTCCCTGAAGGTCGGAGTAGCTGCGTCGGCTGGCTGGTTGAAGATTGCGGAGCGTGCTGATGAGCACTCCGTTTCGTTCGATGAGGACACTGTCGACCGACGTCAGGGTTGCACCTCCAACAGTAGTGGTAGGAGTGGTGAACTGTACGCTTGCTGTCAGTTTCCCAGTGGCATCAGGCACGATACGCACATTTCTCACCATTGAGGGTGCGGCATCAGAGGCACCTACGCTGATGCTCACGTCGTAAAGAAACAACCTGTTGGCATTGGCTTTCGAGAGAGCGTGAAAACCAAAGAAATAGTCGCCGTCGTGGTCGGGAGTGAAGGTGCGCTCAAAATAGGTGGTATCGTTGTTCAGTTCTGTGTTGGGCAGAAGGTTTGAGCCTGCTGACAGTTGGGCAACGCTGGCCTTAGTGCCTACTTTAACCTCAAGGTTTTCCTTGTAGTAATTGCTGTTGGCACGTGCATGGAATCTCACCTTATAGTGAGTCCCTGCTTTGAGTGCGATGGCAGGGGTGACAAGCCAGTCGTCGGCATCATTCTGAGTGTTGTAGACGTAGCAGGCACTGCCTTTGCCACTCCCGTCAACATAATAAATCCAAGTGGACTCATCGTTGTTGTTGTCGATGACCTTGAATTGGCTGAACACCTTGTCGGAATTGAACTGAATACTCCAGTCGGGCGTTATGCCCGCTGCGTTGGCTTTAGTAATCAACCCTGCAAATAACAGGGTGATGGCGAGTAAAGTCTTTCTCATTACGATTTAGATTAAGCGTGATATACTATTTTACCGTTCACTTGCTGATTTTCTTTCATGTTGCGGGGTGCTTGGTATGCGGCCCAAAATTACAGATTTTTTTGCAAACTTAACACCCACTAATCGCCTCAATTATCCCAATTTCGTTGAACGGGAAGGTCCGGCCTTCGGCCGTCCCTTTTGCGAATGCGGATGTTTTTAGTTACCTTTGTAAGCGGAAAGGGATGCA
>Ga0256406_1007233_pt1 | contig 10669 bp, 7 predicted proteins | sample RumenRJG_03DNA_FD_185986 | JGI IMG/M metagenome (GOLD analysis project Ga0256406, IMG submission 185986) | Bovine rumen microbial communities from Lethbridge, Alberta, Canada - RJG_03 | ecosystem: Host-associated > Mammals > Digestive system > Stomach > Rumen | place: Canada: Alberta | collected...
CCGATGTACAGGTAGGCGAACCGGCGACCAGCGTTAGCCCCGTAGCTCAGGACGCCCAGAGCCAGGATCTCGCGCGTGCCGGATGTTTCATTATCCGTATACTGCGCGTCTGCATAACCAGTAGAAGCTGTCGCATCGACTCCTGTACCCCATCTGGCCATCGGGTTAGCCGAGTCATAACCAAGTACGGAAATAAATTTCCATACCTGTCCTGTTCTTGCTATGTTGTACCCGATCTTAGTATAGCCTGTGGTTGACGCGCCAGGCGAGCTTACAAGGTTCGCGCTGTCATAGCAGACGTAAGGTGTCTCGGTATCTGCATCCGAAATGAGCATGAACGCATTCCCGATAACCTCATACTGGCCAAGGCTATACTCTACACCGAACAGAACATATGGGTTCTTGCCGTTCGTGTTATTGTTCGGAGATCCACACGATGCAAGGACACCATCGCAGGAACCGGTCTTCCACGGATATGTAGTTATCTTCGTGGTTCCGCTGGTAATGCTGAAGGTGGTTCCTCCATTATCCACATAGACCGCCTTATTGTTATCGTCATACGTCTCGATCTTAGTGATCTGCACACGATTGGCGATGCCATAAGTAGCGGCCGCGTTTCTATCATCATTTGTCGCATCTCCAATGCTGACAGTAGAGCCTACTACCAGATTGTTGGCGTTCGAGTTGCTGATCACAATGCGCTCTACGCCGCTTTCAGTAACGGTTGCGGTGTACTGAAGATAGTAGCTCGTTGCTCCGGCCATAACGCTCTGGCTGTGTCTGGTCGCGAACGCCACATCAAACAGGTTGTTCATGCGCTCCATATCCTGGAAGGTTGTCGCGCAGTACTGGGTGCCGTTGAGGTGGGCCTTCGTTACCAGTGAATTGTAAGAGTTGTTATAGCTCGGGTTCTTGCCGGATACGGAGTTTATCTTGGATCCTGACTCCGCGCTGTCCTGATACTTGGCGATGGCTACGAACTTGCGGACCGTCGTACCATCCGGCATGATCGCGTCTCCTTCAGGGAATGATCCGTCGAATCGCGTATCGGACAGGATCTTGTTCTCGCCGTAGGCATCAATGGTAATCTTGATCCACTGCGGCAGGTACAGACACCACACATCCGCATCGGTCCGGGAAAACTCGTCGTCGATGCCGTCAATGTACTGCACCTGGAAATTGCCGTCTGAGTCTACATATCCATTCACCTCGATGTGATAGAATACGGATACGCCCTCGAAGTCGTTCTGCTTCCTCTCGGTGTCGGTCGACGGATAGGCTACCATTCCTGCCGCATCGTTCAGGCGCGTCCCTGACGATGAAGGATTGATATCGAAGTCGTCAAAATGAACACCATATTTCTTGCCGTCCTTATGCAGGTTCAGAAGGAATAGGGCCTGATCATTTTTCGATGAAAACATTGAGGATGCTGCCTCCATAATGGCAACATCATTATTGATCAGCTGGCCGAGGATCCCGTTCATGAAATCTGCGGACACGGGGTCTGATGTCTCAACCTTTGTGAGGTTTGGATTAAACCCTGCATTTTTAACGTCAAAAACCGACATTTATCTTACCTCCTATGGTTAATCACGATAAAGGGAAATCACCCTGCGCGTTGTTTTAATACGTCAGGGGTTATATTAGTTATGGGAAGGCGTCTCACACGCCCTGTGAGCCATCAGAATGTGTCATCACATTCAAAGATAGTATCCATATCGCTGTCTATTCCCTTCGCATGGAAGGATTTTAAGGCTACGAAATCACCTGCCGAGTCATACAGCCCGATCTCTGAAATAGATGTGCCATCTGTAATAGACCCTGCAGCAATCGTGCAAGCGTATCGAATTACCGTGTCTGAAATAACCGTGTAACCGTCCACGGCCTGACGGTAAACCTCGTTATACAAGGCATTTTGCCCTGCCGTATGGTTGATGATTGTGCCAGAAGAATTAACCCCTCCGGTACCGAATGCCATACCTGTGATCTTCGGCAGAGTTGCAATTCCGGCTCTGGCCTCCACCATTTTCTTTTTAGCTTTTGTCGTAACAATCGTTGATGCCATTCGTTATATTTCCTCCCTTCCGGAATTAAATGAAAGTGTCCCGTCAAAAGTGTGAAGGCCATCAAAGGCAGCTCCGCCAGTTGACGATGTGTAAAAATAAAAGGCCATATCTTCCTCTGCCTCTATGGGTTGAACGATGCTCAGTTTCCTGAACCTCGGGATATCCCTTTCGGCATTGAAATATATTGACCCGTTAAAACCGCTTTGACCATCGAATTTATTTCCGTCCCACCACTCGATGTCCATCTGATAGACAGGTGTGAGCGGGATCTGCTCTGTATGAGCCAGCTCAAAATAATGGGTGATCTCATTCAGCGTCACCGCGTTTTCGCCCTGGATGGTCAGCCGCTGTCCATGGTAGAAGATTGGAGGACTGATCGTATCAATCTGGAGCGTCCCGTCAAAATTATACTTGCCGTTCCATGTGTGGCCGTCCCACCAGTCGATCGGCATGAGATACAGAAGCTTCGGCGATATCACTTCTTCCTGTGGTATCGTCAGCCGGTGCCACAGGCGGTTCAGTGTGATCGCTTCATCGAGCTGGATCTTCAGCCGGTGCGCCATGTAGAATACCGGAGGCAGCACGGCATCAAAAGCGATGCTTCCATCGAAGTTCTTCTCACCGTTCCACAGGTTCGTTTCCCACCATGTGATCGGCATGATGAAGATTACCTTCGGGGTAATCAAGTTCGCCATCTCGATCGTCATGAAAAGCCATGAGAACGTGTAGACCGTGTGAGACTGCTTCAGCTTATTGATCTTTTCGCGTACGCTGTCGAACTGCTCTTCCGCGTCTCCTGACAGAAGCACATGGAAGATATTCGGATGCGAGTAGGAATACGGACCCGGGTCGTTGATGTCGTAAACGTTAGCCGTGTACCCGGTCGTGTTCTCGATGGTCTGCGCCATCCAGTAGGGCGTTGAGGAATATCGCGGTTCCATCTTCAGATGGATAAGCCGGCGCCGTTCCTCATACGACAGCGAGGAACGGATCGGAAGCCCGTACATCTGCTCCCAGTACATAAGTCCCCATGTCGCCGTATCCACATCGAACTGAAGCGGCAGCTCCTGACAGTATTTCACGGCCAGGTCCATCTGCTGTCCCATGACCTCATAGGTCCATTTCCCGACATAGCTCTTGTCATACCAGTGGGCTGTCACATAGGAGAGCATCCTTTTTGCCGCGTCTGAATAGGGGAAGTTATCAAGATCAACTGCCATCTTTACGCCTCCTCAAAATCAACCGTGCCTGTCTTCGGATACTCGGCCGCATCCAGCGTGATATTGCTGTGCCCGCCTTCCATGGTGAAATCCTCGAAGTCCGTCACGCCTTCGATGGATGAGAATGCCGTCCGGCAGGCGTTGTAGCGGAGGATATCGTCCGTTTTCGCTGAGGTATAGGCTTCCTTGACCGCCGTCTCAAAAGCTGTCTTGACGCCATCCAGCGTGATGTTGTTCAGCACCAGCCCGGTAGCCTTGAAGGAAATCTCCTTCGAGGTGGCGGGATCCACGATCAGCTGTGCGCTCCCTGATGCCATGATCCTCTTGCTCCGGTCATTCGGAGATATGATATGGTTATATACCGCTGTCGTGAGAGCTTCCGTAGCGGGATTTCCCTCACTGTCGACGATGATCAGCCGTACCACACCGGGACCGCTGTCCGTATCGACGATGACGGTACCCACGCCGTCCACTTCCTTTGCCCAGTTGATATAATCCGTGTCGTTCCCGACAAAGGAAAGCTGCTCCTCATAGGCCGCATGGATACGCTCGTAATAGGTGTCATCGTCCTCAACGTCCGTTCCTCCGACGGTTGCTTCGGCGTTCGTGATATCCGTCACGCCGTCCACCGGAGTAACCATGATGACGATGGTATTCTTCGCCACATTCCCGTCAGCTCCGGCTTCCACCGCTTCGATCGGCAGGTCAAGCGTTCCGCCGTCCGTGAAATCGGCATCCTCCGTGATCTGGAATTCGATCGCGTCCGTGGTGTCCGTGGCAGGTACCGCGAATATGGTCCCCGCAGGAAGCGAAGTGCCTGGATCGGCGGTTACCTGCAGCGTCCCCGTTGCCGACGTAGCCGCGCGCCTTGTTACATGTGCTCTCGCTCCGTGCTTGTCGAGCCAGTCATCCCATGAATATTCCGGGAAGGCAATCATGATAGCGCGGGTGATATCGAACTGGATGAGCTGAGAGATCTCGATCGCCGTCGGCATCGTGAAATCATAGGGGAAATCGCCCTCCATGTCGCTGATGTCTTCGGGCAGGTTCTCCATCATCCGCTCCTGGATCTGCTCGCTGTCGCTGTCCTCCACAAAATCCGGGCTGATAAAATCAGGTCTTGCCATTCATTCTCACCTCCTTATTCGGCCTCGATCGTTGTATTAAGTGTAAAGGTTTCCTCGTCAATCCCCGTGACTGTGAAGGTCACATGGACGTCTCCCGGATCGTCCCAGTTGAAGGAGAAATTCTCCACCGCCTGTGTTCTGGGGTTGACCATCAGTGCTTCCTGGATGGTGCGGGCGATGGCCAGCTCCACCGCGTTGCGGTCAGGCTGAGTTCTCGCGTCCTCCATCTCCGTCCCGATATCATCGCTGTAGGCTGCCCTGGAATACCGTTCCGTGGCAACCGTTTTCACACACCAGACCTTATAGGCTTCGGTTCCTTCGCTGCGGGGTATCCGGTTGGCCGGTGTCCTCACGAAGTCCGCCGCTTCAAGATCCCATGCGATCGACGGATGATATTCGGTATCATAGCTGTCTGTTTCCTCCGTAAACTCCGGGACGTCCACGGCAGGAATTAGATTCGTTTCATCTGCCATAATCTGCCATAATCCCTCCTCTATTCCTACAGACTGCTTGCCTTCTTGATAACATCAATGACAACAGGCTCCTCCTGCACCCAGACGACCAGCACACGGTCTCCGACGGCAAGTTTCGGAAGGGAGTGGCTGTGCTTTGATGCCGTTCCGGTACTGATCCCAGAGATATGCCTGCACACGGAATACTCGCTTTTCGGGATCGGAACCGGGAAGGTATTCGTCACAAGGGAATACCCGGAACTGATCTGCCCGAAATCGAAGGTGAGCTGCCCCTCTGTTGATTCGGACATCCGGTTATCGAGGATCGCGGCCAGTTTCGCCGCTCCCCTGTTTCCTTTCTCTGACATATCCGCCTCCTTTAATCAAACGTGCCTTCGTCAACCCATCCATAGACATGGGTCTTGGCCCAGTTGGTGTTCTTCAGGTGATACGGATGCGCGGCGCTCTTGCGGATCTTTGTGATCTTCGCAGGACCGGTGCCCTTCACCGTGTATCCCTTCGCGCCCTTGTAGCTCGATACATAGTGTTTATTCCCTCCGTGGAAGGTTACCGTATCGCCTACCTTATAGGCCTTGGAAGAGCTCGAATCGGATGCGTCATCCATCTTATAGTTGCTTGTGCTGTCGAGGTCGAGTGTCATGGTCATGGCATCGCAGTCATGCTTAATGCCTTTCACGATGTAATACCCTGCCGTGATCGTCGATGTTTTCAGATGTACCATGTCTCCCTTTCGGATGACCGGCATGTCAGGAGCCTGAATGGTGATCGTCTCCTTCGGTTTGCCGTTCTCTTCCAGTTCCTCCTTGGCAGTCTTTTTTGCCTCGCTCAGCTTATCGTCTTTCCCTCTGGTCTCGATCTTCTGGCGGATGCCATACTTCGTCTGGCCGTCCACCGTGGCCTCGACCGGAGAGGAACCGTTCTTGTTTTCCTTGCCGACAATCTTCACGCGGGTGATCATGCTCGCCGTGCTGATCTTATGGCTGACCTGCATCATGTGCTGCGTCTCTTCCAGGTGATAGACCGTGGAATTGGAGCCATAAGACAGGACACTCACCGTCTTGGTCCCGGAACCGCGAAGGAAAGCGTCTTTCCCGCCCTTCTTCTTGGCTTCCTTGAGGACCTTCGTCAGCACGGTGCCCAGCTTCTCGGTCTTATATACCAGTTTCGAATGCTTCACATTCGGCCCGGAATACGTTCCGACCGTCAGCCCCCACTTCTGCAGGATCTTCGTCACAACGGATTTTGTCTTGGTGCCGTTGGCAAAGAACAGGTTGTCCTGTGACTCCTGCAGATCGTAAAGACAGTCATACGCCTTGATCTGGAAGGTTTCCTGCGTCGCTGTCGCGGATGGATTCCATTCAACGATCCGCCCTCTGCAGGCCTCCGTTTTCTTCCCTCCGTTATAGCTGTAAAGGATCCCGACCCAGCATCCAGGTTTAGCAAGAGCGGAGAGCCTGCCCTTTGAGGTGCTGTCGTTCTTTGCCAGAAACGATATCCTAGCCGCAAGCTCTCCGTCCTCTTCCTCCCATGCGTCATCCTTGATGTAGTCCGTGATGTCGTACTGCTTTTTATCCTCCGTGATAATCACGACGGTATATTTATATTTCAGCGGGTCTAACACGCTCTCACCTCCTTACGGGATGGTCAGCGTGGTGCCCGGCCATATCCGGTTCCCGCCGTTGCTGTTTCGGAAGCCATGCTTCTTCGCAGCCTTTTCAATAGCCGACTTGTTCTTGTTGTAGATCTTGGTCCACTTCGTACCGGAGCCATAGTATTTCCTGGAAATACCCCAGAGTGTGTCCCCGTATTTGATCGTGTATTTCTTTGTTTTCTTTTTGAACGCGGCTGTTTTCTTCGCATTATTCCGGTTCGTTTTCTTCTTCTTTGCCGTCTGTTTCTTGGTGCTTGACTTGATACCCAGCTCAGCTGTGGTATAAATCTTCAGCTCGGTGTAAGGATAGAGCGTGATGTCATATGAGAAATCACCGTGCCCTCCGGTCGGTTTATAATCAAATTCCTGGATCGTTACGTCCCGGTTGACGCCTCCTCCCGATATGATCAGGTTGAGCGGTGTTTTATTTTTCTGCCAGTTATTCAGGGTATTGATGCAAGTCATTGGGTCCTGCCATCGGCGGTTCAGAGCGCTTATACGGCGTCTCGAACTGCCCCAGAACATACCCGACCACTTGATCGGCTCCTTATCCATCCCGGATGGGAAGCTTAATCTTCCCATCCCGATGATGCTGTACTCCTGATACAAAGTAGCGTGTCTGATGTCGATGTCTCCGTCGGGCATCGATGGAAACTGAAACCGCCAGTCCGGGTGGGCCAGCGGTGCAAGATAAATCTCCATATGCCCTCCTTATGCTACCGGCCTGTTCTCATAGGCTTCCGCCAGCGTAACGGCCAGCTGATTGGCCATTTCGTCGGTGATGTCTCTTAGGTTGGCCTTGATAATCTGAACGACCTGCTCCGCGTCATTGTTTCCGCTGACTGTGATCGGCGCGCTCATGTGGATCGTGATTGCAGGTGCTCCTTCTGATCCGCCTCCGGAGTTTCCTCCATTGTTCATCGTCACAGGGATATCGCCGTCATCCGTAACCGGAACAGTATCCCGGTCATGGATCGTAGCGATGTCACCATCAGAAGAACCGATACGCCACTGACCGACGCCCGCGCTTCCTCCGTCCGCATAGGCCGTAACGCCAAGAGCTTCGCCTGCCTGTGCCCACAGGTCAAGACCGCGCTCTCTTCTGTTAGCCCCGACAGGGATAACAAACTCAGGCCCTGCCTCGCCAATGAGGGAAAGCATCGGGCTGTCAACATAGCGCCCCATGGCACTGGCCGTGATCGTCGCCGATCCACTGCCGGCACCAGAGAACGTGATTGTCTTCGAAGGATTTGCCAACGAATAGTCGATCGTAATTGAAGCCGTAGCTGTTACTGGAATTGTAGTTGCAAATGCGCTCTTCAAATTTCCAGATACGGTGCTGTAAATTTCGGAAGCATTATCCGTTTCTGTCAAAGTCACATTAGTGCTGCCATCCGTTTCCATAGTGTTATCAAACTCACTCTGAGTATCTGATTGAGCAGTTTCATACGCCTGTGATGCATCGGTTTCCCCCTCAGTAACTGTCGTATCAGCTGTTGCTGAAGCATCCACAGTTCCTGCATCTACAGCCCCGTTATCTTCAGTTGAGGATTGTATCGCGCTTTGAAGCTGAGACGTATCTGTTGTAATCATATCTGCAGGAATAGTGACCGTTGCACCTGCGGTAAGTTCTGCTTCAGGCACCCCAGTGATCTGAGAAAGTTCTTCCATTGAAATACCCAATGCGGATGCCAGCTGCTCAGCTGCGCTTTGCTCGTTAACCTCAACGGACCCTAATGTTACCTGAACTCCGTTTGCTGTTACCGTGGCTGTGCTCCCGGAGGTATCTAATGATGAGCAGAAACTCTGGATGGCCGACTGAATATTCTCAGCGCTGTCCTGCGTCACCTGAGTATCCTCCACAGATGCGGTAACTCCGTCCATCGTAATCGGTTCATCGGTAGTTTCAGCACATGCTCTTTCTAGGGCAGTTCTCAGTTCTTCGGGGGCAGATATCGTACCATCACGGATGCCCTGTACAAGTGCTTTGTCACCGCTTTCAGCTAGTGAATTAGCATATACCTGCCATGCAGCATCTGTATCACCAGAAGCTGCTCCAAGTTCCATGGCCTGATTAAAGCTATCCATAATAGCCTTAGGAATTGCCTGCCCCTGCTGACGGTAAGAATCAATCATATCTGTCATGGCATTGACATCCGGTTTCATCTGGCTGTAAACCTGAGCCAAAGCCTTCTGATCTCCGCTTGCAAATAGTCCAGAATCCGTATATGATTGCGTCATTCCGGTTTCAAACGCAGAATATAGCTGGTCTGCTCCGGCAGTGCCATTTTTCACTTCTTGATATGTTTCGCTCGCAAAGCCGGCTGCCTTATCAGCATTCCCTTGATTAGTGGAAATATTCCCGCTGATCAAGCTCCCATAAGTATCATTTAATGTATTATTCTCAAAAGAAATGGTATTCTGGAGACTGCTAGCTTCAGCATTTCTGACGGATTGAGCCCACTGACTCTTCAAAGTGTCAGCATCAAGGCCGATCTCTGCCAACCGTCCGGATTTATCCATGGAATTGATCATCGTGTAGAATTCCTGCGATGCCTGATCAAGGTAATCGCTGTTCGTCTGCCGCTGTTCCTGCAAAGAGCTTACGACTTCCGAGAACGAATCCGCTGTAAGATCTTTTCCGCTCAGCTCTCCATATTTCTGATTGATTAAATCCATAGACGCCTCACTCTCAGATTCTTTCCAACGACTTAGAATACCGTTTACTTCCTCTTCCAATTCGGCTATATGTTTCTGTTCATCAACACTTATTATGCCGTCTGAAAGCGCTTCATCTACTGCACTGGTCAGCTGTGATGACAGGCTCGACATCTCAAGGTTGTCTGAAAGTGTCCAGGAGTCGATTGCCTGTGAAAGTGTCTGCCCCTCAGGAGTCTGAAGCATCGTATCTACCATAATCTTTGCAGAATAGGTTCGATCTTCAAGTTCAGTGATCTTCTGGTGTATGAATGTTTCAATATTTCCTTTGTAATCTTCCTGTTCTTCTGGTGTAAGTTCAATTCCGACACTGCTCTTATACTCAAGCGCGTCATTGTTCTTGAGTGCTTCATCGGCCTTCTCGCGGCACTCGTCAGCTCCTGTGAGGGTTTCGACTGCCAGCTTGATATTGACGCCCCATTGTGCATCAAGTATCTGGCTGGCAATCTCCTGGGCCTGCTCAGATGACAATTCTACAGAACCGAAATGAGTCGAAAAGCTGGTGTTGATTTGCTTCTGGTTATATGCATCAACAGCCGCTACAACAAGACCAATCCCGGCCGCCGCCGCTGTTGCGGCTACTCCGACGGTACCAAGTGTCGGGCTAATTTGTGATAATGCAGAATACAAATCGCCAAGCTTTCCTACACCCTTTGAAACGCCCAATCCAATTACGCCGGCGGAAAGCCATGAAGTAAGCCCCGCTTCCTGCCCACCGGGAAGAATTTTCAAAGCGTCCGAAAACAGGGATGTGATGCCTTCTGAAATCTTGTGTTTCCCAGTTCTGCCGATCCATTTCTGGAATGGCTTTGTCACGAATGTGTCAAACGCCAGGTTAATTTTCCCTCTGGTCCCTGACTGCTTCCATTCGAGGGAATTGGTCATCGCGCCCCATTTGTCCTTGAGTACGCTCGCCTTTGCATCAACCTCATCCATTATTGTAGTGATGGCATCTGATACGTCCGGCATCAGATCTGTCAAAGAGTCGACCACACTTCGCAAGTACGGCTCAAGCCGTTTGCCGAAGGTATCCTGTACGCCCTCGAAGGCTGACTGGAACAGCGTCACAGAGCCGGTCAGGTTATCCAGCATGGTAGCCGCCATTTCATCAGCCGCGCCATCACAGTTATGGATTGACTCGGACAGCGCGTCGTAATCATCCTCCGATGCGTTGATGATGGCCAGCATACCGGACATGGCCTGCTTGCCGAAGATCGTCTTCACGGCCGCCGCCTGCTCATCTTCCGACAGACCGCTCAGAGATGATCTGACATTATCCATAACGCCTGAGAGGGTCTTCATATTGCCCTGCTCATCCGTAAGGGAAATGCCGTACTTATCCATGGCAGTCTGCATTGCCTTTGTAGGTGCCGCCAGATTAGAGATAGCCGTTCTGAGCGTCGTGCCGGCCATA
>Ga0256406_1007235_pt1 | contig 10663 bp, 9 predicted proteins | sample RumenRJG_03DNA_FD_185986 | JGI IMG/M metagenome (GOLD analysis project Ga0256406, IMG submission 185986) | Bovine rumen microbial communities from Lethbridge, Alberta, Canada - RJG_03 | ecosystem: Host-associated > Mammals > Digestive system > Stomach > Rumen | place: Canada: Alberta | collected...
GACCATAAATTTCGATGACGCGGCCGCGGGGGAAACCGCCGACACCCAAGGCCATATCGAGGCTGATGGAGCCGGTGGAGATGACGTCGAGTTGCTCGTCGGGACGGTCGCCCAGCTTCATGATGGAGCCCTTGCCATAGCTCTTCTCTATCTTGTCAAGGGTGCTCTGGAGGATTTTCAGCTTTTCCAGCTTCATTGCATCGGCATCGTTCACTTCTTTTGCCATAATGTTCAAGTATTTAGATTATTGTTTACTCTTTGTTTGATAGGTGCAAATATACACTTTTTTTCGTATTATTCTGAAAAATATGCTACTGCTCTGATTCTGTTGGCACTTGTGCGGATTCTCGCTACGTCTATCTCACCATTGTCAATCATTTGCTTGATGATTTTGACTGCACGAGAAACCATTTTGACATCATAGGAGCCTCCGTTGTTGCTCAGACAGAGCAGGTCGGCGCCCGCCAGGACGGCTAGGCGGACGGTGTTCTCGAAGCTGTACTGGTTGACAATGGCTCCCATGGCGAGGTCGTCGGTGACGATGACCCCTTGGAAGTTCAGCGTGTCACGCAGATAAGAGGTGATTTTGGGCGAGAGGGAGGCGGGGAGGCCTGAGGGGTCGAGCTTGCGGTTGACAACATGGGAAGTCATTACCATTGTGTTGCGTGCTCCGACTGACTGATAGGGAGTTAGTTCGCTTTGTTGCCAAGAGGTGGTAACGTCCACGAGGCCCTTGTGAGTGTCACCTTTGGCGCTGCCATGGCCAGGGAAATGTTTCATGCAACTCACCACATGGTGTTGCGCCAATTCACTGCACCATATTTCGCAACAACGTGCAACCCTCTTTGGATCGCTGGAGAAACTACGCTCGATGCCACCGATGACAGGGCAGCGGGGGTTGACATTGACGTCGGCCACGGGTGCAAAGTCGAGGTTGATGCCAATCTCCTCAAGCATCTGGCCGGTCAAGTCGGCATAGTAGCGCACGGTGTCGTCACCCTTGGCGGCACATTTCTGTGCCGACGGGATGGAAGGGAAGCCGTAGCGTGTGGCTAGGCGCGACACGTAGCCACCTTCCTGGTCGATACCAATAATCAGGTCGGGATTGAACGTCCGCAGTTGTTTGCACAGATTTTTCAGTTGCTCGGAACTCTTGATATTGCGGCCACGGGTGCCAGTGGGCACATCGTAGTCGAAGAGGATGACGTTGCCCACATGGTAGTCGCGCAGGGCGGTAATAATCTCAGGATTTGTTGTACTGTCCACCTCTGTGCCGCGGAAGCCCACGAGCAACATCATGCCGATGTCCTTTTCAAGGGTGTGAGACGGGGTGTCCAGGGTATCTGGGGTCTCTGGAGTTTCCGGAATGTCAGGAGTGTTACAAGACAGAAGTCCAATAAAAGTTAATAGTAACAGTGTTTTCATCCTTCAAATGGTATTCGGTGTGCAATGCTGCGGCCGAGGGTGATCTCGTCGGCATACTCGAGGCTGTCGCCCACGGCGACGCCGCGCGCCAGGGTGGTGACTTTCACCCCCAGGGGCTGCAACAGTTTGTTGATGTAATAGTTGGTGGTATCGCCTTCCATGGTGGTGGGTAGGGCGAGGATGACCTCCTCAACGGGGTAGGGGTCGCCGGTCTGTACCCGTTTTATCAGCGACGCAATCTCAAGGTCGCTGACACCAACGCCGTCGATGGGCGAGATGACACCGCCCAGCACATGGTAGAGGCCGCGGTACTGTTGTGTGTTTTCTACAGCCATCACGTCCTGCACATTCTCCACCACACAGACGATTCCCCGCAGCCTCTTTTCTGACGAACAGATGGGGCACACCTCGGTGTCGCTGACGTTGTGGCAGTGGCGGCAGTGGTGCAGGTGGGTCTTTAGGCGTAGCAAGGCCTCGCTAAGGTCTTGCACCTTGGACTCTTCCTCGTTCATGAGAAAGAGGGCGTAGCGCAATGCCGACCGCTTGCCCACACCAGGCAGGCTCGCCAGCTGCTCTACGGCCTCTTCCAGTATCCTACTTGGTAGGTTCATCTATCAGTTATTTTGTAGACCATTGTCCCCAGTCAATGGTAGAGAGATAGAGATCAATTGATTTCTTCAATTCAGGTATTTCCGAATGTAGAACATCAAAGACGGTTTCTTCGTCGACATTGAAATACTCAGGTACTAAAAAGTTTCGCATACCAGCGATATTGCGCCATTCCACCTCGGGATGAGCCTGTTTGAAATCATCGGTCAGCATGCGAGCAGCCTCACCAATAATCTCAATGTTCTTTACAATGCCATAATAACGAAGGATGTCTTTTCTCAGCTCGTCTTCTGGCAGGTTGCCCGCATGTCTCTGCAGTCGCTCTATCGCTTCGGCGATATGCTCCAGCCTCATTCTGTCTCTATTGTGCTCTCTCATACATCAGTATTTTATCGTTATCAACCGATTGTCGTGCAAATGGCAATAATCCTTTCTCTGTCACTAAGTCCACTTCCTTGCCTATCAAATCCTGCAAATCCAGACGCATTCCACTGAGTTTGAAAAGGCCTACGTGTGCATTCCTGTCAAGCGACACCATGATATCGACATCACTGTCCTCGCGTTGTTCTCCCCGGGCATAAGATCCGAAAAGCCACGCTTTCAGGACGGGCTGCGATGCGAAGTACTCGGCGATGGTTTGTTGTATACTCATAACAGAATAAATAACGCGAGGCGGTACAATTTATTGTGCCGCCTCGCAGAATTGTTGTCCTGTGACGGTTAGTTCCAGAATTCGCTGCCAGTGGTCCAGTCTTCGTGCAAGGTGTAGTCTTCCACCTGACCGGTAGAGAGTAGGCTAATGTCCCAAAAAGAGAGCATTTTATCCCTAGTTTTTTCAGTTGTTGCGTAAATTGTCTAGGTTCACACAATCGGAATAAGGCGAAAATGCGCTTTCTTTCGGCAAAACCGACACTCTTCGGTTTTGCAAATGCAAAAATACAAACTTTTTTCTAATCCGCCAAGGAAAAAATGCAACGGTTTGATTTCCAAAATAAAAAGAGCTCTATTGAAAGCAATAGAACTCTTTCGTGATTATTATGAATTAGGTATTACACTAGCTTCATGCTGTGTTTGATGCTCTCGATTTTGGCGTCGAGGGCGTCGTTGGTTTTGTCGAAGCAGTCCTTACAGCAGAGCTCGCCTTTGACGCCGAAGTAGAACTTGATCTTGGGCTCGGTGCCGCTGGGACGGACGGTGACTTTGTTGCCCTTGTCAGTGAAGAACTGTAGCACGTTGCTCTTCGGCAGGTTGATTTTGGTGACTTTGCCGTTGATGAGGTCTTTGTTTTCAAGCACTTGGTAGTCTTTGATGCAGACCACTTTCTCGCCATCAATCTCGGCGGGCGGGTTGCTGCGGTAGTCGCGCATCATCTGCTGTATCTCTTCGGCGCCGCTCTTACCTTTGCGGACGACGCTGAGGAGGCCTTCCTTGTAGAAGCCGTACTCTTTGTAGATGTCCACCAGAATGTCGAAGAAGGTCTTACCGTTCTCACGGGCCCAGGCAGCAATCTCGGCAATCATTGAGCAGGCCGCCACGGCATCCTTGTCGCGCACAAAGTCGCCAATCATGTAGCCGTAGCTCTCTTCGCCGCCGGCGATGAAGGTCTCGATACCTTCGAGTTCCTTGATTTTGGCACCGATGAACTTGAAGCCGGTGAGCACGTCGTAAATCTTGATGCCGGCGCGGGTGGCTATGTCGGCGGGTAGCTCGCTGGTGACGATGGTCTTCACCATGAATTCGTTGCCGGTGAGCATCTTTTTCTCCTGCCACTGCTTGACGATATAGTAGATGAGAACACTCATGGTCTGGTTACCGTTGAGGAGCATCCACTCGCCGTCGGGGCGCTTGACGGCGACACCCACACGGTCGGCGTCGGGGTCGGAGGCGAAGACGATGTCGGCGTCAATCTCTTTGGCCAGCTCCACAGCCATCTTCATGGCTGCCTTCTCTTCGGGGTTGGGGCTGGGAGTAGTGGGGAAATTGCCGTCAGGCACGGCCTGAGCCTCCACGATGTTGACGTTGGTGAAGCCCAGCTGCTTGAGCATGCGCGGGATGAGGGTGATGCCGGTGCCGTGGAGCGGTGTGTAGACTATCTTCACGTCGTGGTGTTTCTTGATAAGCTCGGGGTTTAGTGCGTTCTTTTCCACGCGCTCAAGGTAGACCTTGTCGACATCTTCGCCGATGATGGTGATATTTTTCTCGCCGCCGCTCATCTTGACGTCGGCGACGGACTTGATCTTCAGCACCTCGTCGATGACGGCGGTGTCATGCGGTGCGGTGAGCTGGCAGCCGTCGCTCCAGTAGGCTTTGTAGCCGTTGTACTCTTTGGGGTTGTGCGAGGCGGTGAGCATCACGCCGGTGTGGCAGTGGAAGTGGCGTACGGCGAAGGAGAGTTCCGGTGTGGGACGCATGCTGTCGAAGAGGTAGACTTTAAAACCATTGGCGGCGAGGACGTTGGCGGTAATCTCGGCAAACTCGCGACTGTGATTGCGGCTGTCGTGGCTGATTGCGGCACGCAGCTCATTTTCTTCCTTGAAGACCCCCTTCACGTAGTTGGCCAAGCCCTGGGTGGCCATGGCCACCGTGTATTTGTTCATGCGGTTGGTGCCCACGCCCATGATGCCGCGTAGGCCGCCGGTGCCGAACTCCAAGTGGCGGTAGAAACTCTCGTTGAGCTCATTTGGATTCTGCTCCGCCATGTCGCGGATGGCCTGTTTGGTGGCCTCGTCATATGCTCCGTCAAGCCAGCTCTGGGCGTTCTGTTTGGCGCTTTCGTCGATGTTGAGGGTATTGATATTCATGGTATATAGTATTTATATATTTAAAAGATAACTCGAAAACCTCTTTTTTATTGTGCGGCGAAAAAAAATTTGCACGGACGGGAAAAGTTGTGTATTTTTGCAAAATCAATGAGGAGATGAAAGTCAACGAGGCCATAGAACGATTCCATAATTACATTGCCAATGAGCGACGTATGGCGGCAGGAACGGTACGCAACTACGTTACCGACCTGAGGGATTTCTCCCTGTGGCTTGAGGAGCAGGGGGTGACCGACTTCGACGAGGTTACGGCCCGCGAGGTGCGCTCGTGGCAGATGGAGCACATGGATCGTGGCGAGAACCCCGGTACCGTCAAGCGGCGCCTCTCGTCGCTTAGCAGTTTTTTCCGCTACCTGCGGCGGCACAACCTCTTCGATTCCGATATTATGGCCAAGGTCTCTGCACCCCGCCAGCCCAAGCGTCTACCCATCTTCTTCAAGGAGGGAGAACTGGAACACCTCTACGACGAGGGTCTCTTCCCCGACGACTTCATCGGGCGGCGCGACCGCCTCATGCTCCGCATGCTCTACGAGACCGGCATCCGCCGCTCTGAGTTGGCAGGACTCAAAATCCAATCGGTCGACATCTCTTCTTTAACCATCAAAGTGTTGGGAAAGAGGAATAAGGAAAGAATTGTTCCGATAGAATCTGAACTGGCACACAATATTTCGGAATATCTTGCGTTAAAGGAGCAGGAAAAAGGAGCAAGCGAATGGCTCTTCGTGGGTCGCAAAGGTGGTCAGATCACCGTGGAGGACATCTATCAAACGGTAAAGAAATATATGGCTCTCCTCTCCAATGCCGACCGCATTAGCCCCCACGTGTTCCGCCACAGCTTCGCCACTCATATACTGAACGAGGGAGGCAACATACAGGCCATCAAAGAACTGCTCGGCCACACCAAGTTGGAGACCACGGAGATATACACCCATGTCACCCGCGAGCACCTCAAAGAGGTCTACACCACCGCCCACCCACGGGCCGCAAAAACGAAAAGGAAATAAAAACAACAACCCATTAACATAAAAAGGAGGATATTATGAACACTATCATCAATTCGGTGAAATTCCGCGCCGACGAGAAACTCGAAAAATTCATCAACGACAAAGTCGCCAAGCTCGACCGCATGATTGACAACGCTGTGAAGTGCGAAGTGACCCTCAAGGTCGACAAGCCCGAAAGCGATAATAATAAGATTGCCGAAATCCGTCTCAATGTGCCTGGCAAGGACCTTTTTGTCACCAAGCAGGCCGACACTTTCGAGCAGGCTGTTGCCGACGGTGTCGACACCCTCAAGGTGCAGATTGAGAAATACAAGAACGCCTAAATTTCATTGATAGATACAGAGAAAGCCGCGGAATTCCCGCGGCTTTCTTTTTTTATCCAGACTTTCCTGAGGACAATCAACCCAGTCTCTTGAACTGGCAGGTGAAGTGGCGCATCAGTTCGGCCTCCCAGGTGATCTCCAGACCGCGTTTGATGGTGTCGCGACGGTCGTAGACATTCTTGAGGGCGGCGGCGATGACGTCCATGTGGTTGTTGGTATACACGCGGCGCGGGATGCAGAGACGAACGAAGTCGTTGCCACCGAAGCGGTTCTCACGGGTCACGGGGTCACGGTCGGCCAGCACATAGCCGATCTCGCAGGCGCGGATACCGGCCTCGAGGTAGAGCTCGCAGGTGAGGGTCTGGGCGGGGAACTCCTCTTTCGGGATGTTGGTGAGCACCTTGTCGGCGTCGACGAAGATGGCGTGGCCACCGGCGGGACGCTGGTAGGGGATGCCGTACTCGTCGAGTTTCTGGGCGAGGTAGTGAACCTGTTTGATGCGGGTCTCAACCATTTCGAATTCAATGTTCTCCTTCAGACCGACGGCCAGGGCGTCCATGTCGCGTCCGTTCATGCCGCCGTAGGTGAGGAAGCCCTCGAAGGGGATGCAGAACATCTTGGCACCTTCGTACCACTCTTTCTTTCTGGTGGCGATGAAGCCGCCCATGTTGACGAGGGCGTCCTTCTTGGCGCTCATGGTCATGCTGTCGGCATAGCCGAACATCTCCTTGCAGATCTCGCGCAGGGTCTTGTTCTCGTAGCCTTTTTCGCGGGTCTTGATGAAGTAGGCGTTCTCGATGAAGCGGGCGCTGTCGATATTGACGGGCACACCGTATTTGTGGCAGAGCTCGCAGGTCTCGCGGATGTTCTGCATGCTGACAGGCTGGCCGCCGACGGTGTTGTTGGTGACGGTGAGGACCATGAAGGGGACGTTGCCCTTGTTCTCCTGCAGCACCTTCTCCAACTTGGCGAGGTCGACATTACCTTTGAAGGGAACCTCGAGCTGGGTGTCGTAGGCCTCGGCGACGGTGACGTCGATGGCGAAAGCCTTGCGGCTCTCGATGTGGCCCTTGGTGGTGTCGAAGTGGGCGTTGCCAGGGATAATCATGCCGGGTTTCACGAGGTAGCTGAACAGCACGTTCTCGGCTGCACGGCCCTGGTGGGTGGGGATAACATACTCGAAACCGGTGATTTCGGTGATGGTGTCCTTCATGTGGTAGAACGAGCGGGCGCCGCCGTAGCTCTCGTCGCCCTGCATCATGGCGGCCCACTGGCGGTCGCTCATGGCGCCGGTGCCCGAGTCGGTGAGCAGGTCAATGTAGACGTAATCGCTCTTCAGCATGAAGACGTTCTGGTGGGCCTCGTTGAGCCATTTCTCGCGCTGCTCGCGGGTGCTTTTCTTGATGGGCTCAACCATCTTGATTTTCCAAGCTTCTGCAAAGGGAAGTTCCATAATTTTATGTTTTTAATTATTAATAATATGTTAAAAATTCATAAATATAATCAATGGAGGCCAAATCTGGCTCTCTTTCGAGTCGAAAAAAGAAAGATTGCGTAGCAACTTTCAACTTTCAACTTTTAATTTTCAACTAAAATAAACGTCTCTCTTCTTGATATTTAAGAAGAGTTTATGGAGAGTCATATGAGGATTATAGGCAGTCATATCACGGCTGCAAATATACAAAAAAATTCTTTTCCTGAAAAAAATCCTGTCACATCCCTATCAAAAGCAATCGGGGGGGGCTGTACACGCAACATAATCTCTTAAATATTGTCAAATCCCCATTATTATCCATTAGCTAACTCTTACAAAATCAATGCTTGAGTAATGGTAGAGTAATGGAAGAGTAAGAGAAGAGTAAGAGAAGGTGTTTTAAAGGTCTGAGAATCAAGGGGTGTTTTTCTGATTATGTTAAGTAGAAAAATGGACCTTTTTTCAGTTCCGGAATGGGGTGGGAGAGGGCTTTTTTTTATGGTTTTCGTTTTTTTCAAAAAAAAATGTATATTTGCATTATCAACCACAATGGCCATGCACCCGACAAGTGCCTGAGCGATTGTGGGTTGGTGTTTATGATAACAAATAAATATAGATAAAATTTATAAATATTCGCCTATATATGCGCCCTTGCACGCGCAAAGGAGTTGGGTTGGTAAAGTGAGCGAGATTATCTTTGGCGATATCGATGTTGCCAAAAAAATGAAACAAACCACACCAAAAAAAGATCAAGTGACACACGATAATAAGGGAAGAAAGTTTGTGTTGCGGAAGCATCTCCGCGCGATGGCTTTAGTGGCGCTGCTGCTGCCGATGGCGGCATGGGCCGACCCGACAGAAATAACCGACCTGTCTTCCATAGGCGCTTCGGGAGATTATATCATTAAGAGTGACATCGACGCCTCAGGTTTCTCCGCCAGCATCGTCTCCTTCAGCGGCACGTTGACAGCCCAGGCCAAGGCCGACGGCACCTTTCCCGTCATTACGGGTCTGAAGAAGCCCCTTTTCACCACCTGCACCAACGCCACCATCAGCAACATCATGCTGAAGAATGTGACCATCAGCCAGGCGGGCATTGTCGGTGCCATTTGCGGCACTGCTGACGGTACCACACGCATCTATAATTGCGGCATCCTGCCCTCGGCCTATAACCACCCTGCTGACAACCGCTCCACCGTGGCCAGTACCGACAACTACTGCGGCGGCCTTGTGGGCAAGCTCGACGGCTACGCCCGCGTCATCAACTGCTTCTCCTACGCTGACATCACCGGCGGCACCGTCCGTGCCGGCATCGTGGGCTACAACAACTATGCCTCGAAGATTGTTGACAATAATGCAAGTGGTGTCCGCACCATGGTGATGCATTGCATGTTCTATGGCGATATCAGCCGGAGCGACAACAATTTCTACCCCATCTATGGTGGTTTGAAGATCAGCAATGAGGAAAAGGTGGGTAATGAGCAGAGCAAGTTGAACAACTACAACTACTTCCTTTTCGAGGCACCCTATAGCACGTTTATCCAGGCAAACAACTACAACTGCGCCTTGGCCGCCGAGGAGCGCTTCCTGGTGCGTTTCGAGTTCTACCGCTACCTGCTGAATTCCACACGTGAACTGGCGGCTTTCTATGTCGACCCCTCTCCCACGACCTTCAGACCTACGGGGTCAACCACAGATCACAAGCGCTATAACTCTGCCCTGATAGCCAAGTGGGTTCTCGACAAGACCATGGCACCCTATCCCATCCTGAAGGTGCCGGGATACTACCCCTCGGTGGTGAACTACGACCCTGCCAATACCTTCGACCCGGAGACGGGCACCAATGTGGCCCGCACCGCTGTCACCGTCGGCAACAAGGGCAAGAATCTGGGTACCATGACGGTGAACATCAGCGTTGGCAGCGGAGCACCTACGGGTGCCGCCATCAAGTCGGGCAAATCACAGATTACCCTCCAGCGCACCGACAAGGATACCTCCAATTTCAACTTCAACTACGACAAGGTGCAGCTGCCCTACTACAGCGAGGTGGGCACCGGTAACTGTACGAAGAACAAGGTGGTGACGGGATGGAAAATTACTGGCATGACGGGTGGTACACAAGGCACCTTCTCGACCAGTGCGGATGCCCCAGGCTACAATTTCGCCGACCGCAGCACCTATGCCAAGGACCTCTTTTCCGTGAATAGACAGGTCTTCTCGCAGGGAGCCTATTTCAATGTCCCCGACGGTGTTACCGCCATCACCATCGAGCCCTACTGGGGCACGGCGGTCTACCTGAGCGATGCCGACTTTGACTGTTGGGGCTACGACGAGTCGAAAAACATTGGCGGTTTCGGACATCGTTACGAGAACGGGAAGACATACACCATTTGTGGCGACGGCCAGGTGGTGTACACCACTCTCACCAATGCCCTTGCCCAGCTTTCGAGTAACAAGACGGTTTATGACCAAGCCGTTGTACTGGTTGGCAATTATCACCGCAGGCAGACAGAGCAGAAATGGGGAGAAACCAAAGCCTTCACCATCACGTCGGTGGATCAGGACGAAGATTTGGAACCCGACTTCAGCTACATCTTCAACAGCGGCAAGCAGTTTGCCCATCCTCCCATCCGTTTCGACTTTGTCAATGTGCCCGGCACCGCCATGGCGCACAAACTGACCAGTACGACATATATGGGTATCATGGGTAACCACAAGTGGAGAGGATGGCTTGAGGTCACCAACACCTGCAACATCCGTTTCTCGCAGTTGGAATACGACAGTGAGAACAAGACCAACGGCCAGTTCCCCGTCATCCTGCTGGGGGGCGTGGTGGAGCAGATGGTCTCCACCAACGGTTCGGAGGGGTCGGTGGAGAATACACTCTACTTCCATGTAGGAGGCAACGCCTGGTTCAAGCTGTTCAACAACGGATGCCATATCGACAAAACAAAAACCAAGACCCACCGCATCCCTATTTCGGTGACCGGGGGCGAGTATGAGAAGTTC
>Ga0256406_1007236_pt1 | contig 10663 bp, 7 predicted proteins | sample RumenRJG_03DNA_FD_185986 | JGI IMG/M metagenome (GOLD analysis project Ga0256406, IMG submission 185986) | Bovine rumen microbial communities from Lethbridge, Alberta, Canada - RJG_03 | ecosystem: Host-associated > Mammals > Digestive system > Stomach > Rumen | place: Canada: Alberta | collected...
ATCACACCAGTGGCTCCAACCCCGGTGCCCCTCCCTGCAAGCTTTCCCGCTTCATGCAGCCAGTGATGGGGTACTTTAAGATTTAAGAAGTCCAGAAGTCCGGAAGTCCAGAAGTCCAGTCATTACAGTGAGGAGAATTTATAAGTCCAGAAGTCCGGAAGCCCAGAAGTCCAGTCATTACAGTGAGGAGAAATTTAAGAAGTCCAGAAGTCCGGAAGTCCAGAAGTCCAGTCATTACAGTGAGGAGAAATTTAAGAAGTCCAGAAGTCCGGAAGTCCAGAAGTCCAGTCATTACAATAATAAAAAGGGAAGAATGCGAAATGGAAAAGTCCCGAAATTCGGAAGTCTTGCATTTGACAGGACTTCTGGACTTCCGGACTTCTGGACTTCCGGACTTCTGGACTTCCGGACTTCTGGACTTCCGGACTTCTGGACTTCCTAGATTTCACTTCTGAACTTCCGGACTTCTGGACTTCCTATATCTCACTTCTGGACTTCCTAACTCTTCTTTACCCTCGTTGCCTTAATGAAATAGCAGATGAGACAGACGTAGGCGAGGAGCGAGGTCATCTCTGACATTGGGTTACTCCACCACTGATCGGCCACCGAGAGTTCGATGCCGCCGAATTTTAGCAGTGCCGATACCACACCCATCAGCGCGCCACCGGCAATGAATCCGCTGGCGATGAGCGTACCTTTCTCACCACGTGCCTTGTTGACCTCTGCGTCTTTCGAGCGAGTGGTCACAAACCAGTTGATGGCGCCGCCGACCACCAGGGGAACGTTCAACTCCAAAGGAATGAACATACCGAGGGCGAATGCCAGTGCGGGAATGTGGCAGCGGTCGAGAACAACGGCAATCAGAGCGCCGATGCCATAGAGAATCCACGGTGCACCCACGCCGTTCATCAGCGGGTCAATGACGGCCGCCATAGCGTTAGCCTGCGGGGCTGCGAGCTTACCGCTGGCGAAGCCGTAGGTCTTGTTGAGCACAATCATCACGCCCACCACGGTGGCGGCGCTGACGATAGTACCGAGGAATTTCCACGTCTCCTGCTTGGCCGGCGTCGTACCGAGCCAGTAACCAATCTTCAGGTCGGTGATGAAACTGCCGGCCATGGAGAGTGCCGTGCAGACCACACCACCCATAATCAGGGCGGCTACCATACCGGCAGGACCACGCAAGCCCACGGCCACCATTACGACAGAAGCCAGGATAAGCGTCATCAGCGTCATACCCGATACGGGGTTGGTGCCGACGATGGCGATGGCATTGGCGGCCACAGTGGTGAACAGGAAGGCGATGATGGTGACGAGCAGGATGCCGACAACGGCAAAAAGCAGGTTGCCATCCATCACACCCGTCAGGAAGAAGATGAAGGTGATGATCAGGGTCACGATGGAACCGATGGCGATAATCTTAAACGAGATGTCGCGCTGCGTGCGCTTTACCTTCACATCGGCGCCGCCCTTGCCCTTCAGCTCACGCGAAGCCAGACCGACAGCGCTCTTGATGATGCCCCAGCTCTTGACAATACCGATGATGCCGGCCATGGCAATGCCGCCGATGCCGATGCTGCGGGCATAAGCCTTGAAGATCTCTTCGGGCGACATCTGGCCAACCGTTGCTGTAATGGTCGGATCCCAGAGGTTGAGCACCTGATCGTGGAAGATGAGCGACATGCCAGGAACGATGAGCCACCAGGCAACAAGCGAACCAAGGGTGATATAGAGTGCGTACTTCAGTCCGACAATATAGCCGAGACCCAATACGGCAGCGCCGGTGTTGACCTTGAATACGAGCTTAGCCTTGTCGGCCAGCGTCTCACCGAGTCCGATGACGCGGCTGGTGAAGTTCTCATTCCACCAACCGAAGGTGGAGACGATGAAGTCGTAGAGACCGCCCACGATACCGGCGATGAGCAACGGCTTGGCCTGATCACCGCCCTTGGCACCTGAGACCAGCACCTGCGTGGTGGCCGTAGCCTCAGGGAAAGGATATTTGCCGTGCATGTCGCTGACGAAATACTTACGGAAGGGGATGAGAAACAGAATGCCCAACACGCCGCCTAAGGCCGATGCTAAGAACATCTTGGCAAACGATGCCGACATACCTGGATATTTCGCCTCGAGAATATAGATGGCGGGCAGGGTGAAGATGGCGCCGGCAACGACAGCACCCGAGCAGGCACCGATGCTCTGGATAATGACGTTCTCGCCGAGCGCATTGTTGCGCTTCGTGGCAGTGGAGACGCCGACGGCGATGATGGCAATGGGAATGGCGGCCTCAAACACCTGACCGACCTTCAGACCAAGGTAGGCTGCGGCGGCTGAGAACACCATCGCCATGATGATGCCCCACGTCACCGACCAGGCGTTAACTTCGGGATAGACCTTGTCGGGTCGCATGATGGGCGTATATTCCTCGCCCGGTTTCAATTCGCGGAACGCGTTGTCGGGCAACTGCATTGCCTCTTTTTCTTTTTCAATCATTGTATGTCTTGTTTTTTGTTTATCTGACAGTGATATGCCAACAGCCTTGATGCACCTCGTATTTGATAAAGCAGCGATTGCGCTCGCGCATGTCGCGCATCACTTCGGCAAGCACATATTTCAGCGTGTCGTTGCGCACCTCGCGGCGATGCTCGCCCGGTGCCTGAACGGTCTTATAGCGGTTGTAGCAAACGTCGAAGGTGGTGCCGTAGAGGTGGCAGCTGTTCTCCGTTGCATTGCGGTTTTTCTTGCGCAGGGCAGCCACATCCTTCTTCGACCGCATGATGCTCGTTACGATGATTTTATGCAATGGAATGCCCTTCACCTGCAGACTGTCGTAAAAGTTGCGGCCGATGTCTTGCAACAGAACGGCAGCGCGGGGCACGAGATAGGGAATGCTGTTGCGCAGGCGGTCGACATAGAAATAGGGATTGGCACCCACATAGACGAGCAACTTCTTGCTCTTTGAGGCTTCGGCGCTGTCGGCTACCGGCTTCACGCCCCATTGCTGCGCTGCCACCAGTTGCACGTCGTTTTGGTCGGGGAAGCAACGCTCATAGCCGGGTACGCTGAAGATACGGCTCTTGCGCAGACTGCCGTCGTTGAGATAGAATTTCGTACCCATCGCTCCGCTGTCTACGCTCACAGGCTTTGCAGCCGGCGTGCGGTCGATAGGGGTGAACGAGATGGCCTCGTAGTCAGCTGATTTCACAGCTTTCGTTGTACCTTTGTCGCGACTTGTGGCGATAGAGGGAAAGAGCAGTCGCGTCACGGCGAGCACTGCCGTAACGATGAAGAAAATAAGGATATATCGGCGTTTTGATAACTTCATGTTAATTTCGTCAAACGATTTGACTGCAAAAATAACATAAAAACGTCTAATGGCAAAGAAAAACCGAGAATATCTGAGATTATCCAGCGTATCGCCGCTGAGAACAGCCAGCGTGTTGCCGCTGAGAGTAACCAAAAAGCCACAACAGGCGGTCATGCGTCAACTGTGGCTTTGTGGTTGAAAAATTACCAATCTTTCCTGCTGCCTATACTATAGCAGTTAATCGTGAATCTTATACGTACCGATTCCCCTCACCGTGGCCAGATCCTGGTCATCATAAATAGGGCTCATTTATTCAATTTTTCTTTAGTTTCACTATATAGACTATGTCGTTATTCACAACCATGGCACCCCATAGCTATCGTCCACCTCCTCCCAAACTCGGTCGGCGGGGGCTTTGAGGGCGAAGAGGTCATCCTGCATGGGGACGACCCCGGCCTTCTCTAAACGATGGAGATAGTCGTGGCGTGTAGCAGAAGATTCCAGCTCCTCACGACGGGCGCGGCTCATATGCAAATATTCCTTTTCTATCTCCAAGCCAAGGTAACGGCGGCCTAAGAGCGAGGCGGCGATGCCGGTGGTACCCGATCCGCTGAACGGGTCGATAATCCATGCGCCGGGCTTCGTGCTGGCCAGAATGATGCGGGCGAGCAGGGCTAAGGGCTTCTGTGTGGGGTGCTTGCCGCAACTCTTCTCCCACTTGGCGATGGCGGGCAGACGCCACACGTCCGTCATCTGCTTGTCGCCGTTGAGATGGCGCATGAGGTCGTAGTTATAGTAATGTGGTACCTTCAGCGACTTGCGGGCCCAGATGATGAACTCGGTGGAATAGGTGAAGTAGCGGCAGGAGATGTTGGGTGGCGGATTGGTCTTGGCCCATGTGATGACGTTGAGAATCTTGAAACCCAACTTGATGAGCTGTTGCTGCACGCTGAAGATGTTGTGGTAGGTTCCCGAAATCCATATTGTGGCATCCGGCTTCATGTGGTCACGACAGGCCTTAATCCAACGATAGTTGAACTCATCCATCTCCTCGGGCGTCTTAGGTTTGTCCCATTCGCCCTTGTCTACACACACCACGTGCCCGCTCTGATAGCTGATGCCGCCACCGGAGAGGAAATAAGGCGGGTCGGCAAACACCATGTCGAAGCCGAATTGGAACCTCGAAAGCGTTTCCACGCAGTCGCCCTGAAGGAGGGTGAAGTCGCGGTTGGGAGATTTGTAGTAAGGAATACGGGGAGCAACACGATAAGAAGTACAAACATATTCATCGCCGCTGAGAATGATTTCTTCATTGCGATAGAGCTGACGGACGATGTATTCTGCATCGTCCTGCGTATTAGCTTCCACCTCCACGGCTTTAGCCAGTGTTTCTTCTATCGTAACCCTGAACTTCATTTCGAGGCACAAAGTTACGATCAAAGTTTTGCTTTAATGGCAAAAGATCATAGTTTAGCTTTTGTGATCAAAAATGATCAATTGCCGTTGCCACCTTCCGCCTCAGCGATGAGCTCCACACCAATACGTTCCACCACACCCGTCACCAGGGCGTTGCCCATTAGAAAGGCACGACGAAGGTCGGAGGCACCAAGTGTGTGGTTGTCGGGAAACATGTTCAAACGCTCCAGTTCCATGGGAGTTAACCTACGATAGCGACCGCTTGGCGTGCAAACAACATGCTTGAAACGTGACGGACTACCGCCGCCTTCGCCTGTTATAATAGTGCGGGATGGACGGTCTAGGTAATCAGGGAAAGCCATGCTGCCCTCGGTATAATTATATTCATAACCTGTCGTTTTGTTCACACGTTTTTCAGACTTGGAACCTTTGAGATATTCCCATTTCGGCAGTTCTTCTTCTGAAATGAAAAATTCTTTTGGCACTTCATTTTCATCTATAAGGATGTCACCCAAGGTGAGAACAGCACCATGATAATCAGGCTCCGTATCTATTGTGGTCACTTTACGGTCTATCATAATACCTGCATTCTCAAAAGGAGATAGAGACTTGCCGTTGTTGAAGCCATCAGAGACATCCAAAATAGACCCATTGATATCAAACTGAGCTGGCTTTGCTCCTGCATCCGTCTTTACGGGAAAAGCCTTAGCTTCAGTTCCAACAGATAGAATCCATTCTAGTGGATTGGCAATTTTGTTGTAAATCTTTGAGTCTTTCAGGTACCCAAGAATATAAGTACGTCTTCTTCTTTGGGGCATACCATAATCTGCAGCATTTATGACACGCCACTCAACAGCATACCCCAAGTCGCTTAGAGATGCGAGAATAATGGCGAAATCGCGGCCACGTTGTTTTGCTGGTGATTTCAGCAAACGGTCAACATTCTCAAAGAAAAGATAATCAGGTTTATTCTTGTACTCTTTCAGTATTCGATAAATCTGCCACCAGAGTACACCTTTCTTTCCTTCTATACCACCTGAACGTTTCAAGGTCGTTGCCACAGAGTAATCCTGACAAGGAAAGCCCCCAACAAGAAGATTACATTCTGGTATCTCGCATGTGGGAACTGTTGCTATATCCTCATTACTATGACCCTCTACTCCAAATCTGTGGCAATAGATAATGGAGGCATCCTGTCTTTTCGTTGAGGGTTCCCATTGGTTATTCCATATTGTTTTGTAACGCTTTGAAGCTCGTTCAAGGCCAATACGAAATCCTCCAACCCCTGCAAAAAGTTCCACCACCTTAATATCTCCAGGTGATGATTTGACTTTGGCGGGCGCAAAGAGACTTAATTCCCTATATCTTGGTATAGTCCGTTTTCTATATTCCTCTATGGGCTCGCAAAGTTTATAGCTTTCTTCCTCCTCTTCGAGTGGCTTGTATGTTTTAGTCATAGAGTTTTTTGATTAATAATGTTTTGAACATATTCGCCATTAAACCAATAGCAATATTTATCGGCTTTACCTCCATTTGGATTTATAGCTGCATTCTTGTAGCTGTTGGCGGTTCCTTTCGGGCGAACATGGAAAAGTTTTTTGTCTCCCAGTTTCCAAAAGTATTTCAAGGAAATCTCATTTTTTAGGACATGCGTTCGGATATTCGTCCAATATTGCTCTGCGACATCCAAATCCTTAGGAGGCATAGTCCAGAAGAACACCTTATCCAGTATAAGGGATTCGTAATCATAATCGAACCCACCCGAGTTGATAGTAGGATGCCGGAAAACAAGGAAGATGAAGCGGCTCGAGAACAGTTCATAGGTGGTGGAGTCGAACCATTGGTCATTATCATAGATTTCTTGATAGTCGATATTTTCATAGGACATGGACTCTTTCACCTTTCCACTCGCATAAGTTGGAATTGTCTTGAATCTCAAGCCAGACTTCTTGAATTCTTCAGCATTCTCTATATGCTGTTTCCCTCTACCATTCAACTTACCATCAGAAGCAATCAAGCATGCTGAAACGTAGTCTATATCCTTTGCCTTTAAATTCAATCCGGGAGAATAGTGCTCTATTATTTCACCTACTGTCTTGCCAATCCATGGCTGGAAACGGTCAAGAATGATTTGCTCAAAACTTTTTGCTTTAAGCTCAGTAGATGTTACTATCCCCTTCGATGTCTTCTTTAAATCGACATTACTTACTGCGCTTTGTCCCTGACTCTTAATGAAATCCAGAACTGTGCGCATATAGGCGGTTTTCAAAGAAAAAGCCCTTCCTGGAGCCAAGATGTTGGAATAAGGTTGATGACGCAATTTGCTGTCCTTTTGCCCCTTCCGGCAGGCCCCTAAATATTCTGTATCTCCCTCCGAAAGCAGGTGGGCTTCACCGTGCTTTATTTTGTCAACGATTACCTCAAAATCGTGCTTTATAATAAGCAAGTCCTTTTCGGGCAATTTCCAGATTACAGTATATATATAACGTAAGTTCCATTTGCTAACATTCTTTTGATAAAGATAGAATATCAGCAACATGATACGACACTTAAGATAGAAAAGCGAGGTTTCAAAATCTTCTTTTACCACTTCGCTATAATCTATCATGTCACAAACCAAACGCTCTTTGATTTGATATTCGCCATCATGTAGTTTTTTCAAACCTGTGGCCTTGAGTTCCAACCCCGCCTCTTTGAAGTCGGGCCCAGGGTCGCTATTAGGATTATAGCGAAAGAAATATTTCTCAATCATCTGACCAAGTCCACCTTTCCCCTGTCCTTGCAGGTTCATAGACTTCAATGCTGGGTCAACAACCTCATTGAGGCTATGACCTATAAGTTTCTTGCTATACTCAAAAATTGAGGCAATACTAGTCTTATCGTAACCTAAATCTTCATTCATATTGGTAACATTTTGTGCAAAATTACAAAATTATTCTGGAATCTTTATTTTCTTTACGGTTTTATGGTTATTTTTGCAGTCATAAAATATTGAAATGGTATCGGAGTCAAGAAGCAAAATCATGTCTACCATTCATGGCAAGAATACAAAGCCAGAGTTAACTGTTAGGCGTTATCTCTGGCATAATGGTTTTCGTTATCGGCTCAATAACCCACGCTTGCCAGGCCATCCCGACCTCGTGCTTCGCAAATATCGAACATGCATCTTCGTAAACGGCTGCTTTTGGCATGGGCACGAGGGCTGCAAGTATTTCCGCATGCCAAAGACCAACGTCGATTTCTGGACTAAGAAAATCAACCGCAACCGGGAACGCGACAAACAGGAACAACAGCTATTGGCGAAGATGGGCTGGCACGTCATCTCCATCTGGGAGTGTGAGCTGAAACCCAAGAATCGCTACAAGACTTTGGAGTCGTTGGCCTTTACGCTCAACCACATCTTCCTCCAGGATCATTCTATGAAATACGAATTGCCTGAAGAAGAAAACGACATCTCGCTTGCCGCTGAACCAAATGATGGAACCATATAAATGTCGGAAGGAAGTTACTTACCGTTCTCTCTGAAACGGCAAGTTTTCCGGCAACCTACCGGCAAGTTATATTTTATATCATTCTACTTTGCTTCCCAATGACCATAGGTATAACCACCGGCTCGTTTGATGCAATACTCTTTCAGGACAGTAACGCAGGTGGAAATCGTCCTTGCAGAAAGAGAAAGTCTTTCTGCAATTTCTTTTTGCCGAATGGCGGGGTTGCTGACTATAAGTCTCTGTGTTCCATGTACTTCTTTTTTGCAATCTTTCTGCAACCTTCCGGCACAGTTCATAAAGTCACCCTCCATGCGCCTTTGCGGTCAGAGCCAATACGCTCTAAGAACTGTTTGCTTTTGAGCCATGTCAGGTGCTTGTCTATCGTGGTCCTACTAACTTCAAGCAAATCCGCCATCTGCTGAATGGATATTTCAGGAAAGAAAGAAACGAGAAGAAGTATAGAATAACGATTTACACCTAACTTTACTTTAATCACGTTGGATGCGTCCAACTTATTTTTATCGTGGTTGGTTGATTTTACAACCAACCTATCAGCCAACCTTTGTGAAAGTTTGGCTACTAACGCAAATACCTGGTTATCAATATTTTCTTTTGGAACCGAATTACTAATGAAATCATTTACTCCCAACTTTACACCCAACTGTTGGTAGAAAACTTCCCACTGGGGTTTAGAAGCCGAGGCATTAATCTCTCTTCGGATTACCTTGTGGGCTTATCATTAAGAAGTGTCACAGTATCAGTGAACTCGTTCACGATTTGCTTCAATCTTGGATTATCATTTCTTAATATTATGCCGGCATAGTTTATCATACCCTCTTCATCTCTAACAGAGGAAGAGAGAAACATGATATTCCAATTCTTTTTGTAGTGTTTGAACCAATATTCAAACTTCCCCTTTAACCCGTTGAAGTTAGTCGTAAATGAAGAGATAGACGGAATTAATTTGCCTGCCATCACGGCTGACCGAATCAGCGACTCCTTTGCCAAAGCCTACGGGTTGGGACTGAAACAGCAGAGCAACATCAAGCAGGTAATCATTGAAACTTACGCAGATGCTGGAATCACAAAAGATCCTGCAACATGGAGCAGACAAACTCCAACAATGGAACAGGTGATCAATAATTCAAGTTTCGCATGCTAACAATTACGTATAGCCAAGTGTGCCGCAAGCAGGGGCCGGTCTTGTGCCGGCCCTCAAAAAAATGTTCGACATGTTTTTAAAAGAAGTTGGGACATTATTTTAGGGCCGGCACAAGACCGGCCCCTGCGAAGCGTCAGTAACTTGCGAAACTTGAATTAATAAGTATTTCGAGACATGCGATGCTAATGATAAGGCTTTTGCTTTGTTTGACAAATTGCGCGATTATACCATCTTCACTTCGGATAACTCCTGTTCATCAATGATGCCAAAATCTTTGAAAGTATCTGTAAGATAGGCAATCGAGTTGAAGGCATCCGTGACCTTCCTTTCTTTGAATTGGTAAAGCAGGACGATCTATTTAAAACGGAATGATACGCATGTATAACAATTTCATTCTAACCTATTTAGGAGTTAAACCTTAATGAGACACTTATGGGTCACTCAAGTGGCCCATAAGTGTCTTATCGCATCGTGATAGCTATGGTATGACGTCACGATAGCTATGGTATCGCGACTTTACAAAGTCGGTTCCCCCATTGGTACCACTCATGGTACCCCTCTATGTCTTTCGGCAATGAAGATATTGTTTTACTCCTCGGAGGTGACCCAGCGCTTGAACTGGCGGCCTTGCAGCAACTAAGAGGAGAGGGCGAGGGATTAAAGACCCGACTCGTTGATGAAACAAGTGTTTGCTTTGTAATTTGAACCTGATACCTAAGTATCAAGTTTTGTCCTCCTTGTCTACATGTGTAGCTATTGCATTGCTCAGATTTTGATATTTCGCGCAGCATGTACGTATCGCCCTTATGTTACGGTGTTACGCACCGTCACAGCGTAACACCGTAACGTTTATAGGTATCGCATGTCGGAATCTTCAATCTTCTATCTTCCACTCCTTTATCGTTCTGTCCTCAGTGGAGAAGTTGATGGCGACCTTCACGACCTTGCGGCCGTCGGACTTGAAGGGAATGGTATAGTCCTTCTCATCGATTTGCTGCAGCGCCTTGTCAAGATCGCCGTTCATTTTCAGCTCCATCACGTAGATGGTTGTGTCGGTCTTGATGAGAATATCCAGGCGGCCTTTCGCATTGCGCACCTGTGACTCGACATAGACATTGAGCAGGGAGAACATCACGTAGAGCATCGCGGTGAAGTCCCCTTCCGTGGTCGGTGCATCCTTGAGCGTATTCTCCTGATAAGGAATCGTAGAAACGAACTCCTGCATCGCCTTGAGACATCCGTCCATGTCGTCCTTGCGCAAAGCCTGGTACATCCGTCCCACAGCGT
>Ga0256406_1007237_pt1 | contig 10662 bp, 8 predicted proteins | sample RumenRJG_03DNA_FD_185986 | JGI IMG/M metagenome (GOLD analysis project Ga0256406, IMG submission 185986) | Bovine rumen microbial communities from Lethbridge, Alberta, Canada - RJG_03 | ecosystem: Host-associated > Mammals > Digestive system > Stomach > Rumen | place: Canada: Alberta | collected...
CGTACGAAGTTGGAGTAGTCGGAGAAGCCGCATTGTTCAGAGACGTCATTCAGCCCCATTTCAGGATGTATGGCAAGCATGCGTTTGGCCTTTGCTATCTTCACGCGCTGGATATACTGTACGGGTGTGAGTCCGGTAAGCGCCAGGAGCTTGCGATAGAGCTGGCTGTAGCTCACGTGCATGTGGTCGGCCACGGTGTTCACATCGGCTGGCTTTCCGTTATTGAGGATGACGTAGATGCAGTCGGTGAGGCGAATGATAAACTGAGCTTCCGCCCCATCCTTCTCTCCCTTGTTTGTATGCGGACTGCCTTCAAAGGCCTCGCCGGCATACTTCTTCCTGAGCAAGGCACGTTGCTCCAACAGCTTATCCACGCGCGTAAGCAGTTCGTCACTGCTGAAAGGTTTGGTGAGGTAGGCGTCGGCACCGGCCTCAAGGCCCCGTATGCGGTCGGTTTCGGAGACCTTCGCCGTGACGATGATTACAGGTATGTGGCTTGTCAGTTCATCAGCCCGTAATCGTCGGGTCAGTTCCAGTCCGTCCATCTTTGGCATCATCAGGTCGGTGACAATGGCATCGGGCAACTGGTCGTGGGCGATGGCAAGTCCTTGCTCCCCATTGTGGGCATAGACGATATTGTATTTTTCGCCAAGCCGCTTGCCTATGAATGCGGCCACGTCGGCATTGTCGTCGATGATGAGAAGTGAAGCCGCCCTTGGTGCCTCCACAGACGATGCTTCTTCCGTCTCCTCCAAAGAAGAGAACAGGACCGGCTTCTGTTCTTCTAAAAGATGGGAGGCCTGGCGGAAGTCCTTGCCGGTGTCGGCTGGTGATTTAATGGCCTCTCCATTGGAGAGACAGTGGGAGACCAATACTATATGGAATATGGTGCCCTTCCCCTCCTTGCTGTCAACGGTGATGGTTCCGCCGAGCTGCTCCACAATCTGACGGACGAGCGCCAGGCCTACCCCCGTTCCCGTCATGCCGTCGAAGTTGTCGGACTGATAGAATGGCTCGAAGATATGCGGCAGGCTGTCCTTCGGTATGCCACGGCCTGTGTCGCTGACATCAATGCACAGTCGTTGGCCGTCGTGCCACATGTTGACGTTTACCTTGCCTTGCGGTGGGGTGAACTTCAGTGCGTTGGACAATAGGTTGCTCATAATCTTGTAGATATAGTCTGGCACGTAGGCAGTTTCTACCTCGGCCTCACGGGACATGAACTGCAGTTTGATGCCTCGACTGGAAGCATAGTCCTCAAAAGACTCCACGATCATGTTGACGTATGCGACGATATTGCCTCTCTGCCATTCAGGTTCGCCTATTGCCGACCTTATCTTCGAAATGTCGAGCAACTGGTTGATGAGCCGGAGCATGCGGTTGCCCTGCCGCTCTATGGTTGCCCCCATGTCCTTTATCTCATCGGTGGTTATGTTGTCTTGCTGCAGGTCGTGGGTCAGTCCGAGGATGACTGTCAGCGGCGTGCGGAACTCGTGGGTGATGTTGGTGAAGAACGACTCGCGCACCTCGTTGAGTCTCTTCAGTGTGTCATAGCTTCGCTTGCGTAGTCTTCTATTATGTATCAGCAATGCGATGACCACGGCCAGAAGGATGATAATCAGCGCGAAGACGACATATCCGGCATAGCGTGCCGAACGTTCCTGAGAGAGCCGGTCGCTGACAGCCGTGACACGTCGTGTTTGCTGTCCCCGCTCAATATTGTAGCTGACGCTTTGCATGCGGTTCACCTTTTCCATGTTGATGAGGCTGTCCTGCAGTGCTGCGGCCTGCTCGTGGGCCATCAGCGCTCCCCGCCAGTCGCCTCGGTTCTTGCGCAGCTTGTAGTAGAGGGTGTAGATTTCAGCCAGGTGTTCCGTGCTGTGTATGTCAGTGGCTATTGACATGGCGTCGGCGAGATATCGCCGGGCCTTTTGGTCGTCGCCCTTGGCGATGTACACTCCGGCGAGAGCGGTGAGCGAATTGAGCATGTGCCACTCGTCCTTGGAGTCTCTCATCAGCCGATAGGCCTTATTGTATTGTGCAAGGGCCTTGTCCAGCTCATGGGCTTTTTCATAGAGGGTGCCGAAATAGGTGTGGCAGAGGGCGATGCCGAGTGTGTTGCCGTCACGACTGTTCAGTTCCATTGACTTGCGGTAGTACGCCCATGCGGAGTCGGTCTGCCCATTTGACTCAAAGATAGATCCCAGGTTGGCATAGTTGATGGCCTGCCCTGTGAGGCTGTTCAAGGCCGTCTCACCGGCAAGGGCTTGGCGGAGGCAGCTGTCAGCAAGATGGAAGTTACGCACGGTGAGATAGACGTTGGCTAGTCCGTTGAGCGACATGACTCGGTTTTTCCGTGCGGTAAACGAGGTGTCGGAACACTCATTGGCCATCATCAGTGCAGTTTTGTGGTATTGTTGTGCGGCATCGAGTACACCCATGCGCCGGTAGTCGGTACCGATATTGTTTAATGCCTGCACCCATTCCAGCGTATCGCCGGTCTGCTCGGCAATGGTCAGTCCCTCACCATGCTTCTCCAAAGCTTCGTCGAAGCGGCTGGCGTTGCGTAGCTGCGTGCCCCATTGACGAAGCACCATCATCTGCCCCAGTGTGTTCTGTTGTCTGATCATTACCTTGTTAAGGCTGTCAAGCCCCTTCACGCTGTGTACAGTCTTCACCATGCTGTCGGTCTCGTGCCGTTGAGCCGGAGTGAAGGAAGACGGGTGCTCCTTGCCACAGGATGACAACAAGAGAAGAAGTGAGATAATAATCAGGCCCTGGCGGATCGAAGTCATATGTAGTCTTGCTCTTTAGGTTATTATTGTGGCAAAGTTAATGTTTTATTTCAGAATCGGCAAGGGAAAATGTTTTTTTCTGTCCAACATTCTTTTATTCCTCCTATCCGCAAAGTGCTTCGCCATCGGCCTGCACAGTGCAGGAGGACCGATGGGGGAAGTTTCTCCGAAGTGTACAGGCGAATCGTCAGACGCATCATCGGAAGGAAATGACAAAAAAAAGAGAGGGCCTTTGCAGCCTTCTCATTTCAATGCTTGAAGATTTACATGTGTCATGGCTCCACATCCCACTGTATGGGTACGTTCTTCAGTATGATAAGTCCCGTATCGTCATAGCTTGCACTGATGCCAATTTGCAGTTGCTGGATGGTGGTGGCCGTCTTCTTCACATCGGCGAACCATGTCTTGGTGACGGGCATCTTCATGTAGACACCCTCCGTGACAGGATAGTCATACCATCCTGCCGACTCCTGTGTTTTGTAAGTGTTGCCATCCTGGTCAATCATCAACCCGGGACACGTGCTGTTGACGCCAAAGCGGATGTTTGTCTTGTTGGCAATCATCTTCACTTTGAAGACGAGGCTGACAGTGCCGTAGTTCTGTGACGTGCTCTTGCCATAAGCGCCAATGAGTTGCACGTCGATGATTTGCGGTATGGGGTTGCGGAGCGTACCGCCACAAGACTGCTGCACGTCGGCACCGCGCGATTTCCCGAACGCCATTTCCTGATTGTTACCCTTGTTTCCGTCGAGCACCCCGTTAACTTTCTCCAGTGCTTTCTTTCCTTTTTTCAGCAGCCCACCGAGCCCTTGCGCATGAGCGGGCGCAGCTCCCAGGGCGAGCATGGCAATGCATGCCATCACGATATTTCTTGTTCTCATAATAGTAATAGTTTTAGTGGTTTTCTACTTCTTGTTCACTAAATACCAATGTCCATCCTCCTCTTTCTTCATTTCGACATTGGTCTGCTCGGTTTTGCCCGATGCGTACTTCACGTTGAAGACCTCTGAAGCCGTGCCCTCTTCTTCATTGACTTGCTCAGAAACGAACTCATAGCTCACGGGCTGCTTGTCGTTATTCTGGCCCTTCTCCTTGGCTTTCTTTACCTTCCCTTCAATCATGGAGACGTAGGCTTCTTTCTGTTCCTGCTTGTCAGCGGGGAAGTAAACGCAGTCGAAATAGCCGCGATAGTCCTCGTCGATGACACATTGTAAGGCCTTCTCGGCAACCGTACGCGGTTCCGACTTGCCGCAACTTGCCAATACAGCAAGCACTGCGGTGAACATGAGAAATGACAATAACTTTTTCATAATGATTGTTTATTATTGGTGAAACTTGATTATAGACTTGAGATGCCTTGAGGCGTAAATGTCGCTCGGAAAGATGCACGCTGTCTTGATGATGGGCAGATCAATCTCGTGGCGCCTGCCTTCTGTCAAATCGATGCCCGCGTGACGATAGGCATAAACGACCAGTTCTGTGCAGTACATCTTCGAAGTGTCCTTGTCGTCGAACTTATCGTCGAACGGTGTGCCTTTACGGAAAATCCGCAATGCAACGTTCGCTGCTCGTTGGGCTATAGAGCTGTCTCTTAACCGGCAAACCTCTCCTTTTGATGCATTCTTATATGAGAAGAACTTCTCCGGCGTGTCCATCTTCACCCGGTCAACGTCGCCTTCAAAGTCCGGCTCGCCTGGAACGGCATGGACAATCATCCTTCGCTCGGCGTAGTCGACAACGATGCCAACGTGGGAATAGTTGCCATTCGCATCAGTGGCAAGGACCGCGCGGCTCGTGATTCCTTCGCCTCTACGGAACACCACATCACCTGCACACAGCGCGAAATCATCGGGCAGGATGCTACGCTCTTCCTCTCTTTCTCCGCAGGAGACGAGGATCATCGCCAGACAGACAAACCATATTCTTCCTATGGGCAGTGCCATATCCCAATGCGACGGGAGCAGGCGGCAGATGGATGTGCTTGAACTCATAATGTTAGCTGATTGTCTTTTTGCAAAGATAGGTCAGCAGGAGCGTTTTGACAAGAGCAGTAGGTCAATTGTACTTTCTGACGGCTTGTTTTTTACTTCTTGGCGCTCTTTTTACCGTTTGACATCAAAAAGCCGCTGAAATATCGGTGATTTTGTTTTATTTTTTTGTACTTTTGCCTAAAACCTATTACTACGATGATAGAACAGAGCTTTGCAAAATCTATATGTGATTTCTCTTTTGGTATGTTGTTTATGGCGCAGCTGGTCTGTACCGTAGCAATGTATTATAAGGGACAGCGCAACGACTTACAAAAGATGATGTTCCGCTTCATGCTGTACCTGTTGTTAATCAGTGTTGTAGAATTGTTTTTCTTCTACATGTCTGGTCAGCAGATGTCCGCATTGACAGCTCCCGAGACTGACTTCCTGGAGATGACCGTGGTGCCATGTGCGCTGTTCGCCCTCGTCAGGCTGACCACACCGCGGCAGAAGATGCTGCGGCTTATCGTTGTTAACGCAGTGGCTTATCTCGCAATGTTCATTCTATATCTCGTAACGGGGAGTGCGGTTGTGTACCAAACCACACTCGTTCTTACAGTCATCTATTCACTGGGCATTCTTGTTTATGGTTATTTCGCTGTCGAGAGGTTCAACCGTCAGTTGGAGGCTGATTTCTCCGATGAAGAGTTGTCACTCTACTGGCTGAAATATATCGTGTGCCTCTATGCAGGGATGCTGTTGCTGTGGTTGGTAGACACCTTCTACAATACGGAGATAATGGCTACGCTTTATAATCTTATCATGATAGTCCTCTTGGGGCTGTTCTGTTACTTTGTCTATCGTCAGGAGGACATGCTGAAGGCCTTGGACAATCTCGATAGGGAAGAGACGAAAGAAGACAATGGGAGGACTTATGAGTTTGAGGGCCGTTTCAGGAAAGTGTTTGAAGAAGAAAGGATTTACCTGAATCCCAAACTCAACATCGTGGAACTGTCGATAGCTGTCGGCACGAATCGTACCTATATCTCCAACTTTATCAATCAACAGCTGCATACCACGTTTTATGAATACGTAAACAAATGGCGGGTGAACCAGGCAAAAGAACTGCTGTCCTCCACGTCATTGCCGTTGGAGGATGTCGCCACACAGTCGGGTTTTAATTCCTTGAGCAGCTTCCGCCGTTATTTTACCAAGTCAGTGGGAATGACGCCCCAAGCTTTCCGCAGGGAATAAAGTTCAACAAAGCATCAACGCAAAGGCATAACAGAAGATTGCAAGTTTGGAGACAAGGGAATGTATCAAAAAAGGAATACTCCATATTTTCGGAAGTTAGGAAGCCCGTTCCTTACTGAAATGATACATTCTTATCAGATACTTGTGCTGTTGACTGAACTTCTGATCCTCTTAACTTCTGGCCTTCTCCAATATTGATACCCGATTGTACCTTCCGTGTTAATATCTGTAAATCTGTCTGTCGGAAACCCTTTGTTTATCGGCATTGGTAAAGTGTGGTTGCAAGATTTTGCAAGACCATGAAAGCGTATTTTGCAAGATTCCGCAAGAATGTTGGAAGAATCCGCAAGTCCGTTTTTGACTTTTACCCCTAACTTTGCACCCACAGATTAATCAACAAAACTCTTAGGATTATGAACACTATCTTACATCATCACCATTATGGCATGTTGCAGGGTCTTCTCGTAACCTTACTGCTTGCGTTGTGCCTGCCGCCTGCCGCCGCACAAGACACCGTTTCCGGCACCATGAAAGGCGACAGCGTCTTCGCTACCGTCAAGGGAGTGAAGTTTTATTTCTATAATCATAGTGTCGACATGCTGACCATAGATAAGGTCGTCGGCACGGGCGATACGCTCGACATACCGGCCTATGTCGCTGTGGGCGATACTGTGTTCCAGGTTACGGCAGTGCCGGGTGGCGCCTATGGTAAGCATTTAGGCAACAAGAAATTTAAGATGCTCATCCTTCCTGAGACCCTGTACGACTACGGCGAAAACGCCTTCGCCCATTGGTTCCAACTGGAGAGGGTCGTCAGCAAGAGAGTCGTGCCCGTCAGCACATGGTACACGCTTTTCAACAGCCATAGCGACTACCTGTGGCGGACAAGGGGCAGCATGGGCATCTATCATACTGCCGTTCTGCAAGTTCCTTTTGGAAGCAAGCCGCAGTATAGCGTTCAGGCTCCATGGCGGTATTTCACTAAGATAGAGGAAGGATTGGAGCCTAAGCTGGGTTTTGAACAGCCGAAGCTGACCGTAGATAGCACCGATTACGACCCTGCCAACGGCGTATTCACCAGTGCAGTGAGGGTGACCATCACCAATCCGAATACAAGTGGCGACATCTACTATTACATTATGAATGAGGACAGAACCCTCCGTACGTCCGACATTCTTAAATATGAAGGTCCCGTGGAGCTGAGTGAGACATCGGGCATCGTAGCCTACATCACAGACGGTACCACGCGCAGCTTGACCTCTGAGGCCGTTTTCCAAATACAGGCCAGTTCCATCTATGTACAGGGCATACAGGTGACGCAAAAGAATATGTGGGACGTACTCGGCGATAAGGGCAGCGTAATGCTCGACCCGAAGTCAGGCGCACTAGTGCTCACCCAGGCCAATATAAACCCCTCAGGTGAGGTGGAGACGGGTATCATGGCTTATGGCGACAACCTCACCATCCAGCTCAACGGCAACAGTACCGTCAATGGCGTTTCGCAGGGCATAGAGTTCAACTACGGCAATGGAACCATGTCTTCATACAATGCGCCTACGCTCACCATTGAGGGCATGAACGACGGCACCGACACACTGACGATAAACGTCAACGGCAAAAGCATCAATGCCATGATGATTTACCTTGGAAACCTCACCATCAGAAATTGCGTGGTGATTGCCAATTGCGCTGACGGAGATAATGGCATCTACTATAAGGTCGGAGATGGTAAGATGGACGGAACGCTGACCATCGAAAACGCCATGCTGCAGGCTACGGGCCAGGAAAGTGCCGTCACGGGGGTTTATAACCTCAATCTCTCTGACAACGTCTCCATTCTCTATCCTAAGGGTGCCTCTTTTGTCAGTGCGATGATGACAAAGGGTGAAGGCGGCAATTTCGTCGGCGCTGATGGAGTCACTGCTCCTATGGTCATCATCGGAAGGCAGCAGAAGGTTGTGATTGAGCCGGTACAGACCGACACTGCAACTGCCGTGAGCCTGATTGATCCCGACCACTTAACCCATGAGAGTGGCGACCAGGTGAATCTCAACCATTGGGTCATCGACAACGTCTTCTACAGCATCGACAACAACGGTGGCGACGATCAGCAGACCGGCTACTACGACTCCTCCGACAAAAGCATCGTGATTCTCTATCCCTACGATGCCGCTACCATGGTCTATGAGGTCGCATTATACGAAGACCCGCTGCAGCTGGTGGCCTCAAGCGGCTACACAGGATTTGTGTTCAAGGTGCCGGCAGGACAAGGTACGATTTCGCTTGAGACGCAGACCTATGGCCCAATGGCGCTGGCAGTACAGGTGGGCGCTGAATGGCCGCATACCTTCACGACGGCCACACGGGCTGAGATGAAAGTCGGCTACACCGTTACAGAAGACACTTACGTCTATGTTTATTCGGTAGTGGCGGGATCGGCTGCCAAGCGTGCAAAAGCACTGGACTACGGAGTGAAGATATTCTCGGTCAAGGTCAAGGGTGGCGCCATTGTTAGCGGCATCGACGGTGTCAGGACCATCAACGACAACGCCCCGACCTACAACCTCGCCGGACAGCGCGTCGGCCGTGCCTATAGGGGTATCGTCGTAAAGAACGGCAAAAAACGCATCATACGCTGACGCGTAAAATATCACTGTATTTTCACGGTGGTGAAGCGTTGCTCCGGCACCGCCCCTTCCCTTTTTATGGAGAACCATTCCAAGGACACATATCGGCAGGACGACCTCCGCAACATTGGAGACGAGCGCGTGGAGCTACTGGAGACCATCCGCATGATGGTTGATCAGGAGGTCGAGCGAAAGCTGGCAACCGTCCACGACCCGCATCCTGAAAAGCCTCCGCCAAGACGCGTACTGCTCAGACGACTGCTCAGGTGGCTTCACATCAATCTAACTCTCTAAATATACACTGCTATGAGGCTAATAGGAAAAATCATGCTGCTTGCAGGTATTGCAGCATTTACGGGACCTGCTCAGGCCCAGGACAACAACTTAGGCGTATTTAGGCACTTGGGGGCCGACTTGAACGTGGGCACTGAGGGCATCGGCATCAGTATCGCCTCTCCGGTGACCAACTATCTTGAACTGAGCCTCGGCGTCGACTTTATGCCCGGATTCAAAATATCGGGCGACGTCGATGTCGATGACATCCACTACAATTACACAGACCCCACGACGGGAGCAAACGTTCCCCAGACGATTCCCATGAGTCAGGTCAACATCTCCGGCAAGCTGTCGCGTACCGTATGTAGCTTCAAGGCCAGCGTGTATCCCTTTGGTGCGAAAAACGACTGGTTTGTTGCTGCGGGCTTTTCCTTTGGCGGTAAGAAAATCGCTAAGCTCAGCGGACACAGCGACGACGTTCAGCACTTCATGAGCCGCACCGACGTGCCCGATGCAGCCAAGAAGCGCATCTATGCTGAAATCGACAAGTATCAAGTCGACTTCGACGACAACGGCGACATCAGCGGCGATGTCCGCGTCAAGGCTTTCCGCCCATACCTTGGTCTCGGTTGGGGCCGTCAGGTGCCGAAGACCCACCGGCTGGGCTTCCGCGTGGAACTCGGTTGCCAGTTCATGGGCAAGATGAAAGTCTATCAGAACGACAAGGAGGTAAACATCAACGACCTCGGTAAAAAAGGCGATGACGACCTCTCCGACTTCATTGACAAGGTTAGGATTTATCCCGTCGTTAAATTTTCTTTGACAGGGAGAATACTCTAACAGGTTATCAGTCTCTATCTTGCCAGGGGACGGACAGTGAGTACACGGCTGTTTGTCTCCTGCTCACTTCTCTTTAAGTCTCACCTTTACTCTCTCGAAAGGAGTGCCCCCGAATATCTAATAAACTCTTGTTATCTTGATACTGTGCTATGCAACAATCGACTCATGCAATAAGGATATTAAAAAAACTTCCATTGGTTAAGCCTTGGGAAGTTAGACTGTCAATGCTCAACCCTAGAGGCATGTTTTTTAAGCGTTGCTTCGACATTGCCTTTAGCATTGTAGCATGCTTAGCCATTGCTTTTTTTATACCCGTTATAGCATTGATTATTAAGCTGCAAAGCCGCGGCCCTATATTCTTTGCCCAGGATCGTACGGGAATGTTCGGCCGAACATTCCGTTGTCTGAAGTTCCGTACGATGAGAGTCAACGGAGAGTGCAACACACGCCAGTGTACCAAAGAAGATCCGCGTGTGTTCCCATTCGGGCGGTTTCTCCGACGAACTAATCTCGACGAGCTGCCTCAGTTCTTCAACGTCCTTATGGGCGATATGAGCATTGTTGGTCCACGGCCCCATATGCTTTACCACACCCACTATTACTCAAAGCGTATTCCGCAATATATGAGCCGTCATTTAGTACGTCCCGGCATCACCGGATGGGCACAGGTGACAGGCTTCCGTGGCGAGACCAGCGAGCTATGGCAGATGGAAGAACGTGTCCGGCGTGACATGTGGTATATCGACCATTGGTCGCTGCGGCTTGATCTCCGCATTGTTTTTATGACGGTAAAAACTATCTTTGTCCATGACGAGATGGCATACTAAAATATTATATTGATTCAAGTTTCGCAAGTTACTGACGCTTCGCAGGGGCCGGTCTTGTGGAGGCTGCTGAAAA
>Ga0256406_1007238_pt1 | contig 10660 bp, 8 predicted proteins | sample RumenRJG_03DNA_FD_185986 | JGI IMG/M metagenome (GOLD analysis project Ga0256406, IMG submission 185986) | Bovine rumen microbial communities from Lethbridge, Alberta, Canada - RJG_03 | ecosystem: Host-associated > Mammals > Digestive system > Stomach > Rumen | place: Canada: Alberta | collected...
CAGGCGAAAGCCAGCATGCCAGGTGCGGATTATACGAAAGGAGGAAACAGGATTGAACGAGCAGACGTACATAGCAATCGATCTGAAGTCATTCTATGCATCGGTCGAATGCGCAGAGCGCGGGCTGGATCCGATGACGACGAATCTGGTCGTCGCCGATGAGAGCCGGACGGAGAAGACCATCTGCCTCGCGGTTTCACCGTCATTAAAGTCTTACGGAATCTCGGGGCGGGCGCGGCTGTTCGAGGTCGTTCAGAAGGTCGGTGAAATTAACCGGGCCCGGCAGCGCGGGATCCCCGGCGGGCGATTCAAAGGAAAATCCGCGGATTATAACGAACTGAAAGATCCTGCCATTCAGGTGGACTACCTGATCGCGCCGCCGCAGATGGCTCTTTACATGAAGCGTAGCACGGAGATTTATCAGATCTATACGAAGTACGTCGCTCCGGAGGACATCCACGTGTACAGCATTGATGAAGTGTTCATTGATGCGACGCACTACCTTGCGACATATGGTATGACCGGCCGTGAGCTGGCGATGAAAATGATCAGGGACGTGCTGGCAGCGACCGGCATCACGGCAACTGCCGGTATTGGCACGAATCTCTATCTCGCGAAGATCGCGATGGACATCGTCGCAAAGCACATTCCGGCTGACCGGGACGGCGTCCGGATCGCGGAATTGGACGAAATGAAGTACCGCCGTCTGCTGTGGACGCACCGGCCGCTGACGGATTTCTGGCGGGTTGGCAGCGGCATTGCCCGGCGGCTCAGGAAATACGGGATTACCTGTATGGGCGAGCTGGCGCGGTTTTCCGCGGAGCAGCGTGGAGAAGACCTGCTGTATAAGGAGTTCGGCGTGAATGCGGAGCTGCTGATCGATCATGCATGGGGCTGGGAGCCGGTGACGATAACTGATATCAAAGCCTATCAGCCGAAAAACAACAGCATCAGCTCGGGGCAGGTGCTGCAGCGGCCTTATGAATTCGGCGATGCACGCGTCGTCGTCCGGGAGATGGCGGACGCGCTTTCGTACGACCTGCTTCGGAAGAGGCTCGTGACTGATCAGATCGTTCTGACGGTCGGGTACGATGTTGAGAATCTCAAGGACGGGAATCGAAGCAAAAAATTTAAAGGTGAAATCACTACGGACCGCTACGGCCGCCGGCTGCCGAAGCAGGCGCACGGTTCACAGAACATCGGAAGACAGACGTCATCTACCCGCCGGATTGTGGATGCCACGATGAAGCTGTACGACCGGATCGTCGATCCGGAGCTCTTGGTCCGCAGAATGTATGTTGTCGCGAATCACGTGATTCCGGAGGATCAGGCCGGACCAGCGGAGCCGGAAGCGGAACAGCTCAACCTGTTCACCGATTACGCGGCGCAGGAACAGCAGCGCGCGGAGGAAGAGGCGGAGCTCGAGAAAGAGCGCCGCGGCCAGGATGCGATTCTGGCGATCCGGGAGAAATTCGGAAAGAACGCCGTGCTCAAAGGCACGAGCTACACAGATGCCGGCACCGCGCGGGAGCGGAATGGGCAGATCGGAGGGCATAAGGCATGAGGATCGTGATTCAGAATTGTAAAAACGAGGAGGCCCGCTTTTGAACACCGACGAAACTCGTAACAAAACCCATAACATGGGAACCCGTCCCAACAAAACCCATCCAACCGACCCCTCTGCCGCCGAAATCCACGACTTCGACGATATCATCAGCCTGCCGCACCATGTCTCGAAGAAGCGGCAGCCGATGTCGATGCTGGGGCGCGCGGCGCAGTTTTCGCCGTTTGCCGCGCTCACAGGGTACGAGGACGCAGTGAAGGAGACGGCCAGAGAGACCGAAGCGCGCGTGGAACTGGACGACGAGGCGAAGGAGATGCTGGACCGGAAGCTCGAACTGATCCGGTCGGTGCTGTCCGAGGAGCCGGAGGTCGTTTTTACCTGCTTCGTCCCGGACGAACGGAAAAGCGGCGGGAAATACGAAGATATTTCGGGGGCGGTCCGGAAGATCGATTCGTATCAGCGGATCGTCGTCATGGCGGACGGGACGACGATCCCGGTGGACAATATCGTGCAGATCCGGAGCGGGCTGTTTGACGCCTATGATAACGATTAACGATTAGAAATTCCGGACACAGAAAAACCGGCGCGGCAGATCCCCGCAAATTGCAGGGCGCCGCGCCGGTCTGTTTCTTCTAACCGAATACCGGGCGGAGCTGCTCCATCAGTTTCATGTAGTTCCGGATCAGCTGATCGTATACTTCGCGGTTCGATTCGTCCGGCAGGAACTCGCGGTCGATTTCGACGATGGCGTCCGCTGCTTCTTCGGCGGACTGCCAAATGCCGAGCTGGACTCCGGCGATGATGACGGCGCCGAGCCCGCAGGCGTCCGAGTTGTTCTTCGTCGTGTAGACCGGGAGGCCTGTGACGTCCGCTTTGATCTGCGACCAGAGGTCGCTTTTTGCGCCACCGCTGTAGCTGATGATCCGGTCGACATCGACGCCCAGCGAGACTGCGCCGTCAATCATCCTCTTCAGGACGACCGCAACGCTTTCCATGATCGCGCGGGTGACGTGCCCTTTTGTGTGAGCAATCGTCATGCCGTAGAAGACGGCTTTTGCGTTCGGGTTCAGGTCCGGCGGGCCGGATCCCTGAAGGTGCGGGAGCACGATGAGCCCGTCTGAGCCCGCCGGGACTTTCCAAGCGAGGTCATCGAGCTGGTCGTAGGTGTTCCGTCCGAGCTCCTCTTCACTGGTCATCTCGAGCTGACAGAACGTGTCCCGGTACCAGCGCATCATCAGACCGCCGGTCGCATAGGAATGAACCATGTACTGCCCGGGAAGCGCGCCGCAGTAGCATGGAATCTGGCGGTTTGGGTCCAGAATCGGGGTTTCCACCATCGTCATCGAGCAGAGCGCCGATCCGGTGCTTTCGGAGAAAATCCCCGGCCGCACATTGCCGACGCCGATAGCGCCGCAGGCGAGGTCGATCGCGCCGATGCTGACTTTCGTCCCTTTCGCCAGCCCGAACTCAGCGGCAGCAGTGTCTGTGACTTCACCGACAATGGCTCCGGGAAAAACAATTTCCGGCAGCTGCGCCCTTGTGATGCCGAGAAATTTCAGCATTTCCGGCCAGTATTTCCGGCTGTTGATGTTCCAGTAAATGCTGCTGCCGAGCAGCGAGTCGTCCTCCGCCATCCGTCCGGTCAGGAGGAATGCAAAATACCCGTTCAGCTGCACGATCTTGTGAATCTTCGAGAAAACCTCCGGCTCGTGCTTCGAGAGCCAGAGTATCTTGGCGCCCGGCCAGATCGCATCCGCGCCGACCTGCCCGGTCTTCCGCTGAATCGTATGGATGCCGAACTCGTCGACGATCTGCTCCGCCTCCCGGCTCGCGCGGGTGTCTAGCCATACGATGGCCGGACGCAGACTGCGGTTCTCGCGGTCCAGGAAAAGACTGGTCTCGCCCTGCGTGGACATCGTCATGCACAGGATGTCTTCCGCCGCCAGGCCGGCCGATTCAAGCGCCATTATGATGCACTTCCGAAATGTATCGACATATGTGCCGGCATCCACTTCCGCCCAGCCGGCATGCTTCGAAGAGATATCGTATTCAATGAGCGCGTTGCCCTGCAGGTTGCCTTTTTCATCAAAAATCGACGCTTTGAAGGCGGTCGTTCCCATATCAACAGCTAGTATGTATTGCAAAGTCGGTTCTCCTTTTTGGCCGAATGAATAAAAAAATCGGCACTTTTTTGAAAGCAGTACTTTCGCACTTTAGCAAGTTATATTATACTATCCGTTGGAACCCCGGGCAACCGTCAGATTTTCGCAGTTACGCTCGAGAATCGCAGGCGGCGATGCTGGCCCGGATTTTTATTTCATTCAAAAAGAGGACAGAGAATGTACGATGTAATAGTGATCGGTGCCGGATCCGTCGGATCTGCCACCGCAAGGGAACTTTCGAAATACCGGCTGAAGACGCTGGTGCTGGAGCGCGGACACGACATCTGTTCGGGCGCGAGCAAGGCGAACACCGGCATGATTCACGCCGGGTACGACCCGATTCCGGGCACGAACGAGGCCAAGTTCAATGCGCCGGGCAACCGTATGATGTATCCGCTCTGCGACGAGCTCGACGTGCCGTATCAGAAGAGCGGAACCACTATTTTTGCGACCGATGATTCCGGCATGAGAGAGCTTCACAAGCTGAAGAAATTCGCGATTCAGAACCATGTTGAGGCGGAGATCATCCCGTATCCGGATCTATTGGAAAAACAGCCGGATATGGGCTCGGAAGTCCGGGCGATCCTGTGGGTGCCGGAGGGCGGCGTGACAAATCCGTTCTCCGTGACTTTCGCGCTCGCTGAAAATGCGTATGTCAACGGCGTCGAATTTCGCCTCGATTCCGGCGTGACCGGCATTGACCGGGTGGACCGGATGACTCCGGCGGAACGGGAGCTGCTGCCGGACGGAGCGAATTTTGTCGTTCACACAGCGGAGGACGCGTTTCCGTGCCGCATGATCGTGAACTGCGCCGGTCTCTACTCCGACGTCATCAACAACATGGTGTCGGATATTCATTTCAAGATTATTCCGCGGTTCGGTGCGCACATTGTGCTGGACCGGAAGCTTTCATCGCGCCTGACGACGACGCTGATGGAGACGCCGCACGACCTCTCGGGCGGCGGCCACACAAAGGGAATGGCCATCGCGCCGTCGATCGGCGGGACGATGCTCCTCGGCTGTGACGCGACGGAGGTGAAGGATCCGGACACGACGGAATGGACTATGCCTTCGGCGCAGCAGATCATCGAATATTTCAAAAAAGCCTGGCCGATCCTGCCGCTCGCGAAGGAATGTCCGGAGTTTCCGATGGATCAGATCATCGCGGTATTCGGCGGCTGCCGGCCGCACGCGGACACGAACGACTTCGTGATCGGCGAGCCGGAGGACGCGCCGAACTTCGTCAATGCCGGCGGGACGGAGTCCCCTGCTTTTACCTCAAGTCCGGCGATCGGAGAATACGTCGCGCACATCTGCATTGACCGGCTGGCGGCGGAGGAGAAGGATGATTTCAATCCGTACCGCAAGGGCAAGAAGGTCTTCCGCACCATGACGGATGCGGAGAAAAAACAGGCCATCGCGGAGGATCCGGATTACGCGCGGATCGTCTGCCGCTGCGAGATGGTGACGGAAGCCGAGATCCGCGATGCGATCCGCCGTCCGCTCGGCGCGCGTTCCGTTGCGGGCGTCAAGCTCCGGACCAGAGCGGGTATGGGAAGATGCCAGGGCGGCTTCTGCAGCCCGAGGGTCGTCGAGATCCTGTGCGAGGAGCTGGGGCTGGATCCGCTGGAAGTCACGCAGTGCGGCGGAAATTCACAGATTCTGATGGCGCCGGCGTGCAGCCTGAAAGCAGAAAACGAGGAGGTGCACGAATGAATACAGACAGAGAAGTCGACATCGTCATCATCGGCGGCGGCGCGGCGGGCATGGCGGCAGCAGTTTCCGCCTACGAAAAAGGCGTCCGCGACATACTCATCATCGAACGGAACGACAGCCTGGGCGGTGTGCTCCGGCAGTGCATTCATAACGGTTTCGGACTGCACCGCTTCGGAGAAGACCTCACCGGCGTCGAGTTCGCACAGCGGTACATCGACCGGATCGAGGAATACAAGATCCCGTACATGCTCGAGACTTTTGTCATCGATCTCACCGCAGACAAAGTGGTGACATGCGTCAATCCGGCCGAAGGTCTTTTGAAAATCCGGGCAAAAGCAATCATCCTCGCGATGGGCTGCCGCGAACGGACCCGCAACAACATTCTGATTCCGGGCACCCGGGGCGCCGGCATTCTGACAGCGGGGACTGCGCAGCGGTATCTGAATCTCGAAGGATATCTTCCGGGCAGAAGCGTCGTGATCGTCGGCTCCGGTGATATCGGGCTGATCATGGCACGCCAGTTCGTGCTGGAGGGCGTTCAGGTAAAAGCAGTTGTCGAAATCATGCCGTATTCCGGCGGCCTCCCGCGGAACATGAAGCAGTGCATCGAGGACTTTGACATTCCGGTGTACTACCAGTCTTCCGTCACGAAAATCAGCGGCCGGGAACGAGTCCGCTCCGTCGAGGTCTGCCGGCTGAACGAGAGCCGCAAGCCGATCCGGGATACTGCTTTTGAAATCGAATGCGACACCGTGATGATATCCGCAGGACTCATTCCGGAGAATGAGCTGACTGAGCAGGCCGGGATCGAGATGTCTCGCGCGACAAAAGGCGCGGTGGTCGACGAGTGCAACATGACATCTGCACCGGGCATTTTCTCGTGCGGTAATGTGCTGCACGTCCACGATCTCGTGGATTTTGTCGCAGAAGAAGCGGAAGAGACGGCAGCGCATGCCGCTCAATACATTGATGGCGGAATGGAAACCACCGGGACCGATACGATTCCGGTTGTAAATGGCGATGGCGCCGGACCGGTCGTCCCGCTTAGGGTGCACCGGGATACGCAGGCAGAGGAAATCCACCTGATGTTCCGTCCGCGGAACAAATACAGAGACGCGGTGATCACGGTACAGAGCAATGGCCATGTGCTGGCTCGACAGAAAGCAGTTGCGCTGACTCCGGGTGAAATGTGCAGGGTTCCGGTCGAAGGCGCCCGGCTGAAGACGGCGGACGGCCCGCTGAAGGTAAGCATTACGGGAACAATCAACAATTAGAGAGGCGGCGATTGGAATGAAAAAACAGGAACTCATATGCATCATGTGTCCGAGAAGCTGCCGGCTCACTGTCAGCGGCCCGGCGGATGATCTTAAGGTCGAGGGGAATATGTGTCCGCGCGGCCGGGAATACGCGGTCTCCGAAGTGCTGCATCCGATGCGGGTGCTGACCGGGATCATGCGGGTTACGGATGTCCGGGAGCCGCTGAGCATCAAGACGGACGGAATGATTCCGAAGGATCTTCTCAAAAAAGCAATGGACGAGATTCATCAGTCGAAGGTCACTGCGCCGGTTCATGCCGGTGATGTCGTCGTACGGGATCTTCTGGGCACCGGCGTCAACGTTGTAGCGACGAAATCGATCGGTTAATCCGGATAAATCAGATCGACCAGATAATCCGCTGCCGGAAAGCCATGCAGCGGATTATCTGGAACCGATCAGACTAAATATCGGAAATATCTTGTCAGCACCGGGCGGTGCTGGTACAATAAATACATGTTAGTACAATATATTAGCGCGCTAAAGTGATAGTACGTTACAGGAGTAATATGAAAGCAGTACGTTATTATGGAATTCATGATGTCCGTTTCGAGGAGATCCCGAGGCCGGAGCCGCCGGATGGAGAGGTCCTGATCCGGGTCGCCTACGGCGGGATCTGCGGATCGGACCTGCATATCTATAACCGGCAGATGTTCATACAGAACATCCCGGAGACAATGGGACATGAATTCGCCGGGACGGTAGCCGGGCTGGGCAGCGGCGTGACCCTAGGTGTGAAGCCGGGCGACAAGGTGACGGCGGTTCCGATGGTAACCTGCGGGGAGTGCGTCGGATGCCGGTCTGGTTTTCCGAATACCTGCGAGAATCTGGGGTTTGTCGGCGAAGTCCGGCCGGGCGGTTTTGCGGAATACATCTCCATGCCGGAGAAGGACATCGTCCGGATTCCAGCAGACGCGGATCTGAAAGATATGGTTCTGGCAGAGCCGCTGGCGGTTGCGGTCAATCTGTGTGAGCTGGCCGGGCTGGACCGAGCGGAGAACAAGGAGGAAATGGCCATTATCGGCGCCGGACCGATCGGACTGCTGACGTTGATCCTGGCGAAGCAGTACTATGGCGTCCGCCGCGTCGATGTGACTGGGCGGTCCCGGTTCCGGCTCGAACTGGCAGAGAAGCTCGGCGCAGACTCCGCGGCGAAGCAGCTTCCGGAGGGCCGCTGTTACCGGACCGTTGTGGAGGCAGCCGGCAAGAAGGCGACGATGGAAGCGGCGGTGGAGCATACAGCGCCGAACGGAAACCTGATGGTCGTCAGCGTATTCGAAGATCCGTTCGAATTCGACCTGAACGCGATCGTCGTGAAGCAGCTCCGCGTGACCGGCTGCAGCGCATACGAGAAGCGGCATATGGAGAAAGCCGTTGAACTGATAGCAGGCGGAGCCGTGGATCTTTCCGGAATCGTGACCGGCGTTTTCCGGCCTGAGGACTGCCGGGAGGCATTTGCCCGCGCTTCCGCGAAAGAGAAGCAGGATGTAAAAATCATATTCGACATGACACGCTGACCGGAACCGGTTTCGCGAAGCGCCGGAAAAGAGGGAGAAGGGAGAAGAGGATGAGCTGGTTTTTTGATTTTGCTCCGAGTACGGGCGGATTGATCATCGGGACGATCGTCGTCGCGCTGATCGCCACAATTACTTTTTACAAAGGGCTTTGGAAGTTTTAACTAGAGAGAAAATGGGGATAAAAGAAAATGCTTAACAATGGAAGTCTGGAACAGGCACTGGGATTTCATATTCCGGTGGTCGTTCCGGTGATGCTCGTTATTTATTTTGCGGTGGTGCTGATCATCGGGCTGGCGGCGGCCAGAAAAGTAAAAAATTCGGAGGACTGGTTCATCGGCGGCCGCTCGATGGGACCGTGGATCACTGCGCTGGCGCACGGGTCCAGTTCGCTCGGCGGCGGTATGTATATCGCCGGCCCGCAGTACGGCTGGGAATCCGGCGCATCGGCGCTCTGGGCGGCGCCGGGAGACGTATTCGGCCCGATTCTGAATTTTGGCATCATTGCGCGCCGGATGAGAAGATACACGGAGAAGTCCGGTGCGCTGACGATTCCGGAGTTCTTCGGCCACCGCTACTACAGCAAAGGCGTGCGGCTTTTGTCCGTCATCATTCTGACAGTGGCGATGCTGATCAGCCTGCTGGTGGAATATATGGCGATGGGCGTGCTCGTCAGCTGTATCACCGGCTGGAATTATCCGGTTTCGCTGATCCTCGGCTGTGTCATTATCCTGGTCTATACGGGCGCCGGCGGATATCTCGCGGTGGCCTATACGGACTTCGTTCAGTCGATCCTGATGGTGATTGGTCTGTTCATTCTGATCCCGGTCTGCGTGCACAGCATCGGCGGCCTGACCGCGATGAACCACGGACTGGCAGCGATTGCGCCGGGATTCGACACGCTCTGGGGAGCTGATTACTATCTGAAAGGCGCGCCGCTGATGATCGCCGGCATTGCGCTCGTGTATTTTATCGGATATATGGGACAGCCGCACCTGATCATCAAGACCGTTGCGATTAAGGACGAAAAATCCATCCGGCTGGTTCCGATGATCGGCGCTGCCTTTGGGTTTGTTCTGTCTTTTGGCGTATATATTCTCGGTATGGTCGGAAGAATCGAGTTCCCGGATGCATCGATGCTGCCGGGCGGAAGCGCTGAGTATGTCATGCCGATGCTGGCGCTCCGGAACCTGCCGGCGCCGGTTGCCGGTCTGATTCTGGCGGGCGCTGCCGCAGCCGTCATGTCGACGGCGAGCGCGCTGCTGCTGGTGATCGGTTCATCGGTCGGCAATGACCTGCTTTCACTGCTCCGGCCGAATGTGGACGAGCAGAAAAGAATGACGATCACCAGATGGTCGACGTACATTCTCGGCGCGGGATCCTGCGCAATGTGCTTTATCCCCCTGTTCTCTGTCGGCGTATATCAGCTGACGTGGATCGCGTGGTCCGTTCTTTCGCCGGCTTTCATCCCGCCGATTCTGGGCGGCCTTTTCTGGAAAAAGGGAACGCGCGAAGGTGCGATCGCCTCGATGGTCGTCGGTTCGATCACCGGTTTTGCATGGTACTATCTGCTGCAGGAGCGGACGAACATCCACACGTTCTTCGCCGCTCTGGTTCTCGCCATTGCAGCGTACATTATCGGAAGCCTTCTTTCGAAAAAACCACCGGAGGAAGTCCTTCGGATGATGGATTACGCGAAGAGCTTTGATGCAGAAGACCTCAGCGATCTGCCGTCCGGCTCGGATGCTGCTGAAATGAATGAAGGGACGATGAATGAAGAAACGGCGGCACCGGCTTCCGGGAAATCCGAGGCTTTGGACGCCTTCGACGCGGATATTGTGATGAAAAAATCCCAGTTCGAGTATATAATAAACATGAACGCTGCAGGCGCGGGCGCCGCAGCGCTGTAGCACTGCCGCACTGCCGCTTGAGACTGTTGCCGTCCCGCAGCACCTCAGATTGAGACTGGTGTCAGGGCGGCGTCGGAGATGAAGATGAAAGAAAACTCAGCTGATTCAAATAGCAGTTCGAATAAAGGTTCAGATAAAGGATCAAATATGGGCACCGCAGATAACGACTTCACCGAGATCATGGTGCTGTCCGGGCTCCGGTTCACGCCGGAGCAGTTTCTTGCGAAAATGGAGAAATCCCGTAAGCTGAAGAAGCAGGGTGTGAGCTGCCGCTATGTAACGACGGCCTACGGGCTGTGCTGGATTTTTCAGTTCCGGGTGAAGCTGCAGGCGACGCAGAACACATCGCGGTACATCGGCTACTACGCCGGATTCGACGAAACCGTGATGTCGCCCGGCAAGCTGGCTCTGATCCCGGGTGCGAAACCGGAGAAAGTCAATTCAAAGCTGATTCTCGCGGACCGGCTGACTGAAGCGGAG
>Ga0256406_1007239_pt1 | contig 10660 bp, 8 predicted proteins | sample RumenRJG_03DNA_FD_185986 | JGI IMG/M metagenome (GOLD analysis project Ga0256406, IMG submission 185986) | Bovine rumen microbial communities from Lethbridge, Alberta, Canada - RJG_03 | ecosystem: Host-associated > Mammals > Digestive system > Stomach > Rumen | place: Canada: Alberta | collected...
TGCCACTTAGGAAATTGTTCTTCCATTATATTTGTATTATCGCGATTTCTTGATGACATCATTAGGACTTTTAAATTGGAAATTATTTCGCTTGTAGGTTTTTTGGAGTCCTGAAGAATTCCTGCGATATGATTTGAAAGTCTGTGGATATTATTTATCTCGCGGGAAATAATTCTGTTCGCCTGGTCGTTGATTGTTGAAACCATATTTTCCAGTTTTCTGAAAAATTCCGGGTCGTTGTGGGAATCGTGTATAAATCCTTCCAGCATTGCGACGGAATTCTGCTCTCCGGTTGCAAAAGAATTTTCAAAATCCTGAATTGCTTTTGAGCTTTCCAAAGATGCGAAAACATCAGAGGCGAAATCTGATTTGTACTGCGGATTGTTGAAAAATCCTTCAACAATCAAATCGTTTAAAAGCGAGCGGATTGAATCTGAAAGGTAAATTGCCAGAAAAGTTTTCAGAATTCGCATTGGCATTATCCATGCAAAAGAAACGGAAGAATTTGCAAGAAGTTTTGCATTCGTATCGTTGTTGTAGCCGTTCAATGTTAAAAGTTCGGTTGTTCCAAAAAGATTCTGCAACTCGTTGTTGATTCTTTCGTCCTTCATTTCTGTTTTTATTCGCTGTTCATCAGATTTGAATTTTGACTGAATCATCTCGCTGAAGTGTTTCCGCGCGGAATCGTTGTATGTGGCAAATTTCGGAGCGTAGTTCAGATCACCCTTTGCGTAGCAAATCAAAAGCCTGATTCGTTCCGGTGAAATTATGTGCTTTAAAATAAATGCGATTTTTTTCAGATTTTCGTTAAGAGAATCCTCGGTGTACTGGTGCGCAAAAGATGAGCCTGTTATTAGCGTGAAAAGTGCGGTGATTGCGTTTGATGTGCTTTTTGTAATATTCAGTCCGCGGATTATGAAGTAAAGATCTTCCAGAACGTTGGTGACTTTTTCAACAGGAATTTCAAGATAGCTCGGTTTATAGCTTGAGTCTGCTGAAATAAAATTCGGATCAAAAATCTGAAGGATTGTCACAAAGTTAAAGCGGCAGAAATCGCCAAGCTGATGAAGAATATTTAAATCATAGTCAATTTTTTTGAACTGCTCGGAATTAAGTTCGTGCAGAATTTTTTCAAGGTTTTTGTGCTGGCGGTCAAAAAGCTGCGAGGTTGTCATTGCGGATTTGCTTTCAAGTTCGGCTTTTCTGTTTTCGTATTCAAGAGAGGCTACAAGTTTTTGTGTCTGCGTGGAAAATCCTGTAAGAACCAGCTGGTTTTCAAAGCGCAGATTTCTTGGAACATCCTGACCAAAGATTGTAAAAGAAAACAGGTCGTTCAAAGGTTTTGTGTTTGCGTAAAGAATTCTTATTGCCTCTGCAAAATTCGGAAGAATTTTTCCGTTCTTGAAAATAACCGGTTCTTGCGAGCGCAATTCGTTTTCAAGTTTCCGCATTTGAACTCTTTTTTGCACTTCTGGAGAATTCTTGTTGAAAATTGATTCAAAAAATTCTGAAATAGCCTGTAGTAAACCCATAATTTTTAGTTTATCCCGAAATTATGTAAGGGTCAAATATCGTGTGATATTCTTGTATTGAAGAGGCGTGGACTGTTTTTTGGCGCAATTCAGCTCCGCCGGAGATTCCTTTTGAATATGCGCAGAATCTTTTTCGCATTTCCATGCAGGCGTTTTTTTCGTTTGTGTCGGAAGAAAGCATCTCAAGTTCCTTAAAGCCGGTTTTTAGTCGTTCTGCAACAGGAATTTCTTTGTAAGAACCTGTTGTTAAAAGCTGGATTGTCTTTGTGAAAATAAATGGATTTCCCATTGCGCCGCGGGCGAACATCACTCCGCTTACACCAGTTTCTTCCAACATTCTTTTTGCGTCCTCTGGCGTAAAAAGATCTCCAGAGCCAAAAATGGGAACTTTTCCTTCCGCGAGTTTTACAAGTTCAGAAAGTTTTGCCCAGTCTGATTTTCCTTCGTAGCCTTGCGCTTTTGTCCGCGGATGCATTGTGATTGCGTTTATTCCAGCTTCGAGTGCGGCGGTTGCGGCTTCTTTGTATGTGATTGAATTCTGATCCCAGCCGGAACGGATTTTCACGGTTACAGCAGCTCTTCCTTTTACTGCGTTCACAACAGCTTCTGCAACTTTTTTTAGCATTTGAGGATTTTGTGTCAACGCAGAGCCTGCTCCGGTTTTTACAATTTTTGGAACAGGACAGCCGCAGTTTATGTCAATACATTCGCAGTGAGTCTTTTCCAGCACAATTTCAGCGGCTTCCGCCATTTTTTCTGGTTCACCGCCGAAAATCTGAACCGAATAGACTTTTTCATTTTCTGCGCGGCGCATAAGAGTTTCTGTTTTTAAGTTGTTTCTTGTAAGCGCTTCTGCGGAAACCATTTCTGTGTACGTGAACGATGCTCCGTTTTCAATGCAGATAGAACGGAACGAGCGGTCGCTGTAACCTGCGACTGGCGCAAGAAAAAGATTCCCATTCAGTTCGATTTTTCCAATTTTTACCGGATGATAAAGCATTTTATTCTTCCGGCAGATTGAATGCTTTGCAGCTGTTTTTCCAAAGCTGAGTGCTGAGTTTTTCCAGGTCAATTTCAAGCATGTCTGCAAGGAATTTTGCTGTTGACGGAAGATACGCAGGCATAGTGCGTTTTCTTTCACGGTATTCTGCCGGAATCATGAACGGCGATTCTGTTTCAATAAGAATTCTTTCAAGCGGAATGTTCAGAACTGTTTCATGTAGATTTCTTGCGTTTCTGTAAGTTAAATTTCCGGCAAAAGAGAACCAGATGTTCATGTCGAGGCACTTTTTCGCGTATTCAGCATCTTCTGAATAACAGTGAAGGATTGCACCCGCGCTAGGAATTCTTTCTTTCAGAATGTCAAAAAGGTCTTTTCCTGCGTTTCGGTTGTGGATTATCACCGGCAAGTTATGCTTCTGCGCAATTTCAAGCTGAGTAATAAAAAGTTCAATCTGGGAGCGCTTGTCGCCGAACTGTTTGTAGTAATCCAGCCCGGTTTCACCAACGGCAACAACATTCGGTAGCTTTAAATATTCTTCTATTTTATTGATGTAATCTGTTCCCGGATTTGCGACTTCCGACGGAGCGACTCCAACTGCATGATAAATTCCAGGAATTGCTTTTATCTGCGGATAAACCTTTGCAAAATCGTGCAGAGAATTATTAATGCTGACAATACGGCTTACTCCGGCAATTTTAGCTTGCTGAATTACACGTAATTGTTCGATAGGGTCATCGTAAATAAGCCCGATGTGAGCGTGAGTATCAAAAAATTGCATGGCTTTCTTCCAAAAGATTATTTTGTAGACAGGAATGTCTAAATAAAACGATACATTTTTTGTTCGTTTATACCGATAAAGATAATATAGGATTTTTTAGTTGTCAACTTTTAAAATCTAATAAGAGAAAATTCGACATAAAATTTGACAGTATGTAACTCACTTGTTATACTAAAAAAATCGCGTGGTATTTTTTATAAATATTAACGGAGATTAATTTGGCAAGAACACAAAGATATAAAAACATTGAAAAGAAGATTGCTTCAAACGTTCAGAATGGATTTGTTTCTTTTTTTAAGGCAATCGGTAATTTCTTTGTAAAATTATTTAAAGTTTTCGATAGCAAACTCACAATAATGATTGTTCCGCATTCGCAGAGCAAGGTTATAAATATTCAGACGAATGTTTTTGCGCTTTCGTTTGGTCTTATTCTGGTTGTTGGAATTGTCACTTCATTTTTTTATTTTAATCGGCGCGCTGTTATTTCAAATACTGAAATTTCAAGACTTGTGAATAAAAACCGGGAGACGCTTGCAAGCCTGGATGAACTCCGCGATGAAAACACGAATTTGCTGCAGGCGGCAAAACGTTTTCAGAATTCTCTTTCGCAGTCACTTTCGCTTTTGGGACTGAACAGAAACAACAATGTTTCTCAGGCTTCCATGCAGGGTGGGGATTTGATGTCTTTGCTTGGCTCAAATGATTCTGCAAGCGGTTCTGTGAATGAAACTGTTGATGTTCGCTCTCTTACAGCATATCTTGAAGAGGCTGTACAGCCGATTGAGCAGATTGGAAAAATGCTCGACAACCAAAGTTCATTGTTCCGCGAGATTCCTAACATTTGGCCGGTGAATAATCCTAACGTTCATATTTCCCAGCAGTTTGGACCGACTATTCATGCGATTACAGGGCAGTGGTACATTCATAAGGGAATTGACTTTTCTACATGGCGTTCCGGCGACCCGATTATGGCTACAGCGAACGGTCAGGTAGTGTCAGCAGGTTATGACGCAAGTTTTGGTATAAATATTATTATTCGCCACAAACATGGTATGTATACACGTTATGCACACATGAGTGCAATGCGCGTAAAAAGAGGTGAATATGTAAACCAGGGACAAGTTATCGGTTATATCGGAAATACTGGTGTAACAACTGGTCCGCACCTTCATTACGAAGTTCATATTGGTTCAGACGTAGTAGATCCTTTAAAATATATCAATATTAAATTTTCTAAATAGGAATATATGGCATTTCGTTCAGATGATATTTCAATAAATACGCTAATCGGAAACGGTTCTTTTATAAAAGGAAATATGCGTGTCAATGGTTTTATCCGCATTGATGGCGATATTGACGGAGATATTGATACTGACGGAGCTGTTATTATAAGCGAAAAAGCAAAAATCCGTGGAAATCTTACCGCAAAGTCTGCGATTGTTGGCGGAATTGTGTTGGGCGATATTTCTGCGAAAGAAGGCGTAAAACTTCTTTCTTCTTCTGCGGTGATTGGAAATATAATTACAAAAAAAGTTCAAATGGAAGATGATGTTATTTTTCAAGGGCATTGTATTTCCATTTCTGATGAAGAACGATTTGAAGAGGCAAAGAAATATTTCCTTCAGCAAAAAGCGATTCGTGACAAGGCAGTTTTTTGATGGGCGAATTTGATGTATTAAATTCATCGCTGTATTTTTCAGCTGCCTCGGCTGCTTCGCAAAAAGCACAAAAAGAGCAGAGTAAATTAAAATCTGAAAAGGCAAAAAAATCTTCTTTTGAAAATATAATGAAAAAAGAAGAGGAGCTTGTTGAGCTGGCAAACGCAGGACTTCCTGTTGAAATAGCCGGGCTTTCGCTGGAAGAAGCGGTGGTTTACCTAAAAGATGCGGTTGATATGGCCGCGGATAAGCTTTCGGATTCTGCAAACGAAAAAAATATTGCCACTTTTAGAAAAGCGGTCGGGCAATTCATAAAATATATTGAAAAAAATAATTACGAAATCAAAAGTCGAAAAAGATTGGGAGTTTCCCACCGAAAATCAGTTTATTTTGAGGAAAAAAGACCGGTTGATCCGCTTTTTCAGGTGCGAGTTATAGATAAAAAACTTGATGAACTTGCGCTGATGGTTCTTCAGAATCATGCTGATAAATTAAATTTGCTGTCAAAAATTGAAGAGATTAAAGGGCTGCTTGTGGATTTTTTGGCGGAATAAGGTATAATTAGGAAGTTTAGTAAAAGTATGAGTGATATTTTTGAAGAAGATATAGATGAAAACGAAAATCTTTCGTCATTGGAAGATGATGGTGACAACAGCCACGAAGAGGAGTATGTTTTTGATACTCCGTTGTGCGTGCTGAAACTTGACTATTCATGCGAAACTATTTACGCAAAGAATGAAAAGAAAATTGATGTCCGCGTTGGTGAAAAAGTTATTATTCCTACCAGATACGGCAAAGATATGGCAAAATTCATTGGACTTTCAAAAAAGCCGATGGGAATAAAGCCTTCTGATGTTGTTGTTATTGAACGTAAGGCGACTGCTGAAGATCTTGAGAAAGAGTCTGAAAACAACGCAAAGGAAAAAGAAGCTTTCGGTGTTTTTAAGGAAAAAGTTGCGCTTCATAAACTTGATATGAAGCTGATTTCAGTTCATTTTTTGGTTGATGAGCCAAAAGCCTTGTTCTTTTTTAGTTCTGAAAACCGCGTTGATTTTAGGGAGCTTGTAAAAGATTTGGTGAGCGTCTTTAAGATGCGGATTGAACTGCGTCAGATTGGCGTTCGTGATGAATCGCGCATTATTGGCGGTTTGGGGGCTTGTGGAAGACCTTTCTGTTGCCATGGAATCAGCGACAAGTTGCGTCCGGTTTCAATTCGTATGGCAAAAGACCAGAATCTTTCCTTGAATTCAATGAAAATCAGCGGACAGTGCGGGCGGTTGCTTTGCTGTCTTTCTTATGAATTTGACTGGTACAGCGAGGCGCGCAAAAAACTGCCGGCTGAAGGTGTTCATATTTATTACGACGGAACAAATTTCAAGATTTCAGAAGTTAATCTGCTTACAAATATGGTAAAAATGCTTGGTGATGACGGACGTTTGCTTGAAGTTAATGCAAAACGTTTTTCTCGCGAAAACAACAAGTGGAAAATCAACTAGGATTATTTTTCGTTTTTATCAATATTTTCTATAAGATTGTTCAGGTCTGTTAATGCTTCAAGGTTCGGCTTTTGGAAATTCTTTCTTTGTCTTGTTGCGGAGCTGAAAAGTTTATCTAAAAGTTCTGAGCAGTTATCGACCATGATTTCATAAATTTTTGGAATCAGAAGTTTTTTGTTTGAAAAATCCAGTCCGCCTTGTCCAGATTTTGTTGAAAAGGCAAAAACGTAAAGTATTCCGGCTTCTGTGTTTCGGGTTATGTAAAGAACTGCGTCAGAATGAAAGCGCAAACCTTTTATTGTAAACGCAATATCTTGAATTTTCTCGTATTGGGCGATTTCCGCCATTCCTTCTGGAAGAGTTACGGAAAAGTGCGAGATGCTTATGTCATTCAGATTTCCTTGAACAATTCCTGTTTCTTCTGAGACAAACTGAAATTTGCAGTTGTTTGTGCAGACCGCGCGAACGTTTTTTCGTCGGCCGGCAGCCTGATTTGCGTAAAGCATTCTTTCAATAAGCTCAAAATTGTTCTTTTTTTGATATTCAAGCTGGATGCAGCCGCAATGAATTCCAATCGTGTAAAGATACAGTTTTTCAATAGAGGCTTTTTCTGCTGGGGTCTGTCTTTTTGAATAGGTTACGCCAAATTGCGCTTCCGGATATTTTTCCTGGAGCTGGCTTATAAGGCGAGGCCATGTGTTGTCCTGCAGCGGTGCGTCAATATTGAAGAAAAGAATCGAATCCTTGAAAATTGAAAGAATTATATCGATTTTTATTTCTATCGGAAGAAAAATGTCTGTATCGATGAAATAACATTCGTAACCGAGTGTCAGGTATTCTTCAAGATATGTCTGCGGAAACAATGAGCGGTCAGGCGCGATAAAGAAGGTTTTTCTACCTTTTACTATTTCATCAACAAGGTTACTCATTTAAACTCCAAAATAATCAAAATATTGTATCACAAAAATCTTTACTTAGGGGAAAAAATTACGTTAAAATCAAAATAATATGGAATTTACACAAGAAGCAATTGACGCATTGGCGGTCAATGAAGTTGAGATTATGAAAAAGATTGCTGAAGAACTCAATATTCGTATTCAGCAAGTTAGCGCGGTTATCAGTTTGATTCAGGAAGATTGTACAATTGCCTTTATCAGCCGTTACCGAAAAGAAAAGACAGGAAATTTGGATGAAGTTCAAGTTCGTGATTGCGACCATTTGTTCAAATCATATAAAAATCTTGAAGAACGTCGCCTTGAAATTGTAAAAGGTGTTTTTGCACAGGGAAAACTTACAGATTCGTTGTATGAGGCGATTATGTCGGCAACAACGCTTGCTGCGCTGGAGGATTTGTGGGCTCCATTCAAGAAGAAAAAGAAGACACGCGGAATGGTTGCTCAGGAAAAAGGACTTGAGCCTTTGGCTGACGCAATGCTTGTGATGGATGATTCTTCTATAGAAAAAGAAGCTGAAAAATATGTAAAAACTGACGCTGAAGATTCTGCGCTTAATGTTGAAACCGCAAAAGACGCATTGGCTGGCGCGCAGGATATTATTGCAGAGCGGGTTAGCCAGGAATCAGAAAACAGAACTGCAATCCACGATTTGTATATGGCAACCGGAAATATAGAGTCAAAAGGAATTGTTCCGGAAGGTCAGACGGAAGAGCAGGCGATGAAAACCAGCACTTACCAGATGTACTGGGATTATGCCGAGCCGCTGAATCAGGTGAAGCCACATAGAATTCTTGCGATGAACCGTGCAGAACGCGAAGGTGCTTTGGAAGTTACAATCGATGTTGATGTTGACGCGGCAATTGATTTGATAACTAAAAAAACTGATATACATAATAAATATCACAAAGAAGCAATTGAGGACGGAATTGTTCGTCTTCTTTCGCCGGCAGTTGTTCGGGAAATCCGTTCAAATGAATCTGATGATGCTGATGCGCACGGAATTGGAATTTTCAGTGAAAACCTGAAAAATCTTTTGATGACACAGCCGATTAAGGGAAGCCGCGTTCTTGGCGTTGATCCTGGTTACAGAAACGGAACAAAATGTGCCGCGCTTGATGAAACAGGAAAATATCTTGGATTCTTTAAGATTTTCCAGGAGCAAGATCCGGAAGGCGCGTACAAGGCAATCAATGACGCGGTTGACAAGTATGATATTCAGGTTATTGCGGTTGGAAACGGAACTGGTTCCCAGGAAGTTCAGGCGATTGTTTCAAAAGTTATAAGCGAAAACTATGCGGATTCTGATGTAAAATATACAGTTGTTGATGAATCTGGTGCTTCAGTTTATTCTGCTAGCCCGGTTGCCACAGAAGAATTTCCTGATTTGGACGTAATGGTTCGTGGAGCGATTTCTATGGGACGCCGTTTGCAGGATCCTCTTGCGGAACTTGTAAAAATTGATCCAAAGGCAATTGGTGTTGGTCTTTATCAGCATGATGTAAACCAAAAGAAACTTGCGGAACAGCTTGATGAAGTTGTAGGTTCGGTTGTAAACAATGTCGGTGTAAATTTGAACACAGCTTCTTATATGCTTTTGAAATATGTTTCTGGAATCAATACTTCTACGGCAAAAAAAATCGTTGCTTACCGCGATACGAATGGTAAAATCATGAGCCGCGAAGAATTGAAGAAAGTTCCTGGCGTTGGCCCTAAGGCATTTGAGCAGTGCGCTGGATTCCTGAAAATTGCGGAAAGCGCAGATCCTTTGGACAACACTTGGGTTCATCCGGAAAACTACGATGTTGCGCGCGAAGTTTTGCCTACTGTAAAAGCCGGCGGAAAAATCGACAATGAAACACGAAAAGCGCTTTGCGAAAAATACAACATTGGCGAAACAACTTTGAATGACATTATTGATGAACTTCAGAAACCGAACCGCGACCCTCGAGACGGTTATCCAGCTCCGATTATGCAGAAAGGCGTTGTTCAGTTTGAAGACCTTAAAGAAGGAATGAAAGTAACTGGAAAAATCAAGAATGTTGTTGATTTTGGAGCGTTTGTTGACATCGGTTTGCACGAAACAGCTTTGATTCATGTTTCTGAATTGAGCGATAATTTTGTTTCAGATCCGATGGAAGTTGTGAAAGTTGGCGATATTTTTGAATTTACAATTATTGGTCTTGACAAAGACAGAAAACGTATTAGTCTTTCATTAAAAAGCGATGCTGCCAATAGAATCGGTGGAAATTCTGCTGCGGCAAAATCTTCTTCGGAAAAAACTGGTGAAAGGCGAAAAGTTGTTGTTGTAAAAAAAGGCGCAAAACCAGATTCTGCAAAAAATGGTCAGCGAAATGAAAAATTCGGTCAGCGCAGCGGCGGTAGAAATTACGGCAGCGATGATGGAATGAGTTACAATCCGTTTGCGGCTTTGTTAAAAAAATAATTTTATAAATGAATTACAAATCTGGTGCGTTTTTCGTGCCAGGTTTGTAAAATCTCAAAAATCAAATCATTTATTGTGGAGAGATTTATGAGAAAATTTTCAAGTTTTTTTATTTCTGTTTTAGTTTTTCTTCTTTTTTCTTGTAATTACGAAGTTCCGGAAAAAGTTTCTGTTATAACAGATGCAAATTACGCTTTTACAATCGGTGATTTTTCAAAATCTCTTTCCGAATATATGTCGGTTGAAAAAATAAAAGAATATGTGAACAGTTCTGACGACAGCAAAATAAAATATTCAGTTTACGACTACAATCCTCCAAGTAACGCAAAATCAGAAAAACCGATGCAGAATTATCTTATTGATATGACGATTGCAGAAATTCCAGTTGATATTGGTTCTTATCTTGAAAAAATGGATTTTTCTGGTCTTGATTCAGAAGGAATTACGCTTGGGCAAAAAATAGAAATTCCAGATCTTGCAGAGCGCCATGAAACAACAAATATCACTTTTCCAGATATTGCGCAAAAATTTGAGAACGAGACAATAAATATTATAAATGATTTGCCGCTTGCAGAAATTTCGATTTCTGTGGATTCTGCGCAGACAATAAAAACAAAAATCCAAAAACCTGATTTTAAGACCGCGACATTTTATGAGGGCGGAATAATTTTGAATATCCTGCGCACAAAAGGAAGTTCAAGCGCGGATTTTAGGACGGATTTTACTTTTGAACTTTTGTCGGATGACGGAAAGATTCTTTCAAAAGTTCAGAATATTGATATTTCTTCTGGAGA
>Ga0256406_1007240_pt1 | contig 10655 bp, 7 predicted proteins | sample RumenRJG_03DNA_FD_185986 | JGI IMG/M metagenome (GOLD analysis project Ga0256406, IMG submission 185986) | Bovine rumen microbial communities from Lethbridge, Alberta, Canada - RJG_03 | ecosystem: Host-associated > Mammals > Digestive system > Stomach > Rumen | place: Canada: Alberta | collected...
GACGTCGCCCATGGCGCCGAGCGTCAAAGAAGCCAAATCTGTAAAGCCTTTGGCATCGCCCCCAGCGTTTTTGACGCCGGAAAGCGAGATGGTTAAAGAAAGAACAATAATGCCAAGAACGTCATCGATAATCGAGGCAGAAGTCAAGACGGTTCCGACTTTGGAGGTCAATTGACCGACTTCTTTTAAGACGGCCACGGTGATTGAAACAGAAGTGGCGGTCAAAATGACGCCATAATAGAGTTCCGTGTAATAAATGCTGACGCCTTCAATATGTAAATCCAAAGAGTTATTCGTTAAGATGTCGTAGACACGGGCTAACCCAAACGCCAATAACATCGGCGTGATAACCCCGATTAAGGCGATGATAAAGGAAGGTAAACCGACTGACTTTACTTTCTTAATGTCGGTTTCCACACCCGCTGAGAACATAATCAGGATGACTCCGATTTTCGCAAAGAAGGAGATGCCTTCATCGGTTTGTTCCGTCAAAATCATTTGACCCGGAATCAAATAAATTAAGCCGACCACTAAGCCCGCCAGTAAATAACCGATGACTTGGGGGACGTTAATACGGCCTAATAACAGAGAGAATATCTTGGCCAAAATGAGTAACATCGCCAAGGGAAGTAGAATTTTGTAGACTTGCGGATTGGGATCCGTGGGTACCACAATCGAAGATAAGAACATAAAGTATCGCCTCACGCGCAAAGCGCAAGAGTTATTATAGTTACGCTTTTTTCAAAGCGGGAGGGTGAGTTTTGCCAAGAACGCAAAGAACACCGCAATTCCGATTTCACAATTTCATTTCTTTTACATGAAACATTAGGAAAGAAGCCTTTCCTTGCCTTCTTTGGAGGAAGAAGTGGAAATTCTTCCACAAATTGTAAAATCTTGTTAAATTTTCTCGTTCGGGTTTTGTTTGGCAAAACAAAGGCTTCCTGCTATAGTTTGGTCCATGAAAAAAGTCCTGCTTACAGATTTCTTCGGTGTGTTAGGGAGTGAAGACGCTCCGCTATTTTTCCGTCGTTATGTGCCAGAAAAAGAAGTGCCGCTTTGGGTGGAGCAATATTTTCACCGTGGCGATCGGGGTGAATGGACGTTTGAGGAAATTATTCAGCACATTTCTCAAGATATGAAATTGGATCCGGAATATATCCGTCATGAGATTTTCTCTATCCCCGAGCCGCATCAAGCCTATATCGATCTTTTAAGGGAAGAGAAAAAGCTCGGTAAGAAGATTGTTCTTGTTTCGAACGCCAGCGATACATTACCAGATGTCTTAATGAAACGTTTTGGCATCGCAGATTTATTCGATTATTCCTATATTTCTTATCAGCACAAAGTTACAAAGCCAGATCCGAAAGTGTTTTCCATCGTGTTAGATGCCATTCATGAAAAAGGGGAAGATTGCTTATTCGTGGACGACAACGAAAACAATTTAGTTCCGGCAAGAACGTTTTCCATCGAAACGATTCTTTACGAAGATACCAAAGAAGTACGTGAAAAAATTCGTGCGTGCATGAATGATTGAACGCCTTGCTCTTTTGTCTCCCTTTATATCCTTATAAAATAAGAGGCAGAAACGAGGAGGAATCTCTCGATGAAAAAAGATTTGGGTGTCAAAGACTATCTTTTCCCAATGCCAGTTGCCATGATTGCAACATATGGTCCCGATGGGAAAGTGGATGTCATGAATATGGCTTGGGGCACGTTATGCGACAGCAACATGGTGCTTTGCAATTTAACAGAAAGCCATAAAACCGTGAAAAATATGAAGGCAGGCAGCGATTTTACGATTTCGTTAGCCACAAAACCTTTGATGGCGGCATCCGATTATTTTGGCATGGCTTCTGGAAACGTCGTGCAAGACAAATTCGAACGCTCCGGATTACACGCCGTCCCTTCAAAGCATGTCAAGGCCCCCGTTATCGAAGAATACCCTTTAACGCTAGAATGCCGTTTTCACAAAGATTATCGCGATGACGAAGGAAACTACATGGTCTATGGCGAAATCGTGAATGTTTTGGCCGACGAAACGATTTTAAACGCGGACGGTTCCTTTAATTTCGAAGCTTGGAAACCGATTTTGTTCTCTTCCCTTGACGCAACTTATTATGAAATTGGCCCAAAAGCAGGCAAAGCATTCTCAGTTGGAAAGGAATATCTCACGAAAAAACACTGATTTTTTGAACATCATTAAATTTTCCTGTTCATTCTTTTTCATTCGGAAAAAGAACAAGAGAAATACAACGATTTTCGCGTTATGATATAGGCGCTTTTAAGGAGTTTATTATGGCAAAACTATCTATCTTCATTGATTCGACCGGCGATTTAGATGCTGAACTACGGAAAAAATATGACATTCAATATTGCGCGATGAGCGTATCATTCCATGACCCAGCTGATGATAAGGATCATGAAATCCGTGCTTCGCTCGATTGGGATCAAGGATATGATCCAAAGAAACTTTACGACGTGATGCGCAAAGGCCAAAAAATCTATACGGCTCAAGTCACCCGTCAAGAATTCTTGAATTGTTTCGTTCCCGCATTAGAAGCTGGCAATGATGTTCTTTATATCGCTTGCTCCAGCGCGCTTTCTCGTTCGATTGATTTGGCGCAACAAGTGGCCAAAGAATTACGGGAACGCTTCCCCGAACGGAAGATTATTTGCATCGACTCTTTAATCTCTGGCTATGCCCAAGGCGATATGGCCATCCGCGCTCGTAACATGAGTGAAGAAGGCAAGAGCATCGATGAAATTGCCGCTTGGATTGAAGAAAATAAATTGAAGTTCAATCAATGGGGCACCACAGAAAACCTCACTTATTTAAAACGGGCAGGCCGGGTGAAAGCCTCCTCCGCCTTCTTTGGCAACATCCTTGCCGTCAAACCGATTTTGATTTCGGATGCGATGGGCAATAACTATGCCATCAAGAAAGTGAAAGGCCGGAAAGCTTCGCTCATGGAAATCGTCAAAGATGCGATTGCTTCGGCGGAAGACATCGAACACCAAACCGTCTATGTTGCACACGCTGATGACCCAGAAGGCGCTGCGTTCTGCGCAGAACAATTAAAAACCTTGGCTCATCCGCAAGAAGTGCATATCGGCATTATTGGCCCCATCATCGGCGGTTCTACTGGCCCTGGTACCTTAGTCATCTATTGCTATGGCAAAAAAGTCGACGTAATCGGCAAATAACCTCATTCAAGCAATCATTATCTTATGGCAACTACAATTCTCGACGGCAAAACCTATGAACGCATGGTGGAAAACGGCTTCAAGGATTTGAAGTCCCACTATGAAACAGTCAATGGGTTGAATGTCTTCCCAATCCCCGACGGGGACACGGGAACGAACATTTGTGCCACGCTCGATGGCGGCGTGAAAGCCATGAAAAAAGCCAACCACAATAACTTAGGTGATGTGGTGACCCAATGCGCCGCAGGGATGTTAATGGGCGCCCGTGGCAACTCTGGCGTGATTACCTCGCAATTCTTTGCTGGCATCTCCGATGCCTTAAAAGGACTAAAGAAAGCAAACGTGGCGCAATTCGCCTCTGCTTTGTTAAACGGCACAAAAGTTGCATATAAAGCCGTTCCTGCCCCAGTGGAAGGAACCATTCTTACGGTCGCAAGAGAAAGCACGCAATACGTCTACGACCATCTCAATGAAATTCCGGATTTCGAAACACTTTTTAAAGTGTTACTCGAACAAATGCACATCTCGCTCGATAAAACACCAGACTTATTGCCGGTGTTAAAAGAAGCGGGTGTCATTGATTCTGGTGGCCTAGGCTTGCTTTACACCATGGAAGGCATGGGAAAGCAAATCATGGGCGAAGAATTATCTGACACGGTTTTTAACGGTCCGACGAGTGGCGTCAGCGCCGATGAAGCCGCGACGTTCAACGAAAATTCCGTTTTGGAATTCGGATATTGCACCGAATTCATCTTGCAACTCTTAAAGAGCAAGGGCGACCCAGCAAAATTCGATCTCCAAGCGATGATTGATTATTTCAGCACCTTTGGCGATTCTATCGTTGCGATTCACCAAGGCACCATTGTGAAAATCCACGTCCACACGAAAGAACCTTGGAAAGCCATCCAATATGCGCAACAATTCGGCGAATTCGTCACGTTCAAAATGGAGAACATGACGATTCAACATAACGAAAAGCTGTTAAAAGAAATGCCGATCACTGGCAAAAACGTGAAAACGTCTGATGATTTGCATCGACAATTAGATCATTCCAAAGTCCAAGTGGTATCGGTTGCTTCGTCTCCTGAAATCGAGAAGCTTTTCAAAGATATGGGCGTAGCAGGCGTCATCTCGGGTGGTCAAACCATGAACCCGAGCGCGGAAGACTTCTTGAATGCCTTTGAATATGTGAACGCGGATGATATCATTGTCTTCCCGAATAACGGCAACATCATCATGACGGCAAAGCAAGCAGCCAGCATGTATACGAAATCAAAGGTACATGTCATTCCTTCGAAGTCGATTGTCGAAGCTTATAGTGCCTTATCGATGGTGGACTTTGTCGATCAATCCGTTCAAGACAACATCGATATCATGGAAGAACAGATCCATAACGTGATTCCGTTAGAGGTTTCGCGCGCCATCCGTGATTCTGTCAATAATGGCATTTCCATCAAGAAAGGCGACTATATCGGCATTCATGGTGGAAGCGTTGTCTCTCACGATCGCGCCATCTTAAAAGCTGTCATCAAGATGCTTAAGACCATTCCCGATGTCGATGAGAAATCGGTTTTCACCGTGTTCTATGGCAAAGATGCCACCGAAAAGATGAAAGCGGATCTTAAAGCTTATTTCCAAAAGGCTTACCCCATGATGGATGTGGTGGAGATTGTCGGCGGACAACCGGTGTATCCATTTATCATGGCGCTAGAATAACATCAGCAATTCCAATTAGGTCAGGCCAATCGCCTGGCCTTTTTCTTAGGAAAACAAAAAACGGGTGCCCATTTAAGGCATCCGTATATCGTTATTGGTAAGAATCAATACTTCGCATGGCGCGCATTCGCGTAGTCCATGTAGTCTTTTTCTGGCAACATCGGCGTGGTTAGTGACTTGAGCGTTGCATCGCTTAAGCGACCATTCTTCGCGAATTCTTCACCTGCTGCTTCAAACCTTTGAAGGAGTGGTTCAGTAACCGGTTTAGCTGCTTCTTGATGAAGCATTGGGGTTTCCGAAACAAAGATACGAGTGGAATCGGGGCCAAACGCATTCTTGCAGATGATGTCCAAGGCCGTGAAGTTGCCATCCCATTGTGGGAAGCCACAACCTGAGATAATGACAAACTTCGTATGTTTTAATCCTTCTATAGGTTGGAAGGCAATGCGGTTCCCTTCTTGAACCATTTGACTTTGATGAAGGGGCAAAGTGCGGTCTAAGAACGCCTTTACATGTGAAGGAATAGAGTAGAAGTAGAGTGGGAACGACAAAAGCACGATGTCGGCATCGCGGAATTTGGCGAGTAGTTCGTTTTGATCATCGTCTTCAATGATGCAAGTGCCGTCCTTGCGGTGCCAGCATTGGAAGCAGCCGATGCAAGGTTTAATGTTTTTGTCGATGAGGCGAATCGTTTCGTTCGTCATGCCGTCTTGTTTCATCAAACCAGCTAAGAAACGAGAAGATAGGCGGAACGTGTCGCTTTTTCCAGCGGGTTTCGGCGACCCGTCCAGGGTGAGAATTTTCATTTGAGTTTTCCTTTCGATTTCACAAAATTGTTTTGACGAAGGAATAAGAAGGACGATAGTGCGTGCTTCTTCCGTCTTCCCACAATCCGTCCATCTCGAAGATATAAGGACCGACGGCAAGCGGCTCTTCTTCATCAGCATGGAAGGGCCCAAGCAGATTGCGGTTACTGACGGTCAACGTCAAAGTGATTTTATTGTGACCGATTTTTGCAAAAGGAGATAGGTCTAATTCTTGTTTCCACAACATCTTGCCGATAGGTTGTTCAAAAATTGACACCTCTAGCTCTTGGAAACGACCTGGAATTGACAAAACAACATTGGGATTTTTTAACGCAAGGTCTTGTTCTAATACGATATCGCCGCGGAAGAAGGGATATCCGTCTTCAATCAAAGAACGGATTTCTTTCTTCTGCTTATCAAGATAGAAATGTTCGCCGAGCAACACGTCAGGTTGATGGCCGGGTTTGAAGTCGCCATAGACACCGAAATCGCCTTTGAGGTAAACCGCTTCAATGTTGCTGTCATAAGAAAGACAGTTCTTTAAGGATTCAGTGCCGCCGCCAAAGAGAACCTCATAGACTTCTGGTTTTTGGAAATAATGGAACCGTACCACGATTTCGTTGTTACCAGCCTTTAAAGCAGGATAGATATCATAGGCAAGTAAGGCCTTTTCGTTGGGCGCATGACCTACTAACGATAATGGGATTCCGTTACAGGAAACCGCCATATTCTCAGATTTTTCAACGTAAAGAAGACAATGGGTGGGTAAATGTCGTACCTCACATTCATAACGGAGATAGATATCGCCTTCATAACGGTCATGGAGCAATTTATCAAATAAGCCCATGTCCGCGTAGAAATCGGAGTAGTGGATGCCATCTTTCGAATAACGCATCGTATCTAACGTAAGATAGTTTTCTGGGTTTCCGACGACATGGAATACGGGACCCAATGTGACTTTCTCGGGGATGGGAAGCGGATGACATGGCTTCGAAGAGAACGAAAGGATGCGCGATTCGCCTGGCGCAAGGCGGAACGTTAAAGGCAAAGCCGTCTTTTGATCGGTCTCCACATCGTATGCTTCAAACGAAATGGCGCCATCTTTTTGCACCGAAAGCGTGGTTTCTTGATCCGTCACGTTAGCAACAAACAAGAACTCTTTTCCTTGGCCGTCTCTTCGATAAGTGGAACGGATGGAGGAGTTAGGAACGACATGGTACGGCATGGCTTTACAAAGTTCATCCCAAGTGATGTTGCTCTTTAAATATGGATAGTCGTAAGGCTGGCCTTCAAGATAAGTCGGTTTTTGGTCAAGCAACAATACTTTTCCACCGTTATTGACGTATTCATGGAGCAACGATTCAAATTTCTTGCCCATCGTTAGGCAGAAAGGGAATACTAAATACGAATAACGGCATTTTCCAACCACTAACGTGTTCCCTTCGACGTGGGCATGACCTTCCATGACGGTTTCGTCTAAGAAATGATAGGAAATTTGCGAGGCAGATAGTTTCGAAACGGCATCGACCAATTTTTCATCGAGTTCTTGCATACCCCAGTAAGGCAAGTCTTTCCGCATTTTAAGATAAGCGCTACGGATTGGATGGAATACACCAACCGGCGCGATTTCTTCAGACTCCGAAAGAATCTTTCCTAACGCAGCAAAATAATCATTAAACGCCTTGAAATCTTTTTTCACCCAAGGATTCACGGGCGAATAATGGGCGGGATAGTCCCTTTTTCTTTGCCCACGTTCATCGTATGGCGTTAAGTGGAGGCACATGAGATTGACGCCACCCGCCATTAACGCTTCGGCGATGCGTTTCAACTCTAAAGGCGTGACGTCCCAGCCACAGCACGCAAACTCTTCGGCTAAGACTTGTTTCTTCCCGAGTTGCGCGGCTACGGAACCAACCTGCTTCGGCGTGATATCAAAGGGAACATTCCGTCCTAACCAGTCCACGCCAGGAATATCTTCGTATTCATAGAACGAAGAAATACCGGCGCAGCACATCATTTGGGACTGCAAGGAGACTTCTTCGCAATAGTGGCCCGTCAGTTGATAGCCATTTTTATGACACCAGTCATCGATTTTCTTCGCCCAGTTTTGTAGCATCAAATGTTGCATCGCTAGCCAATAACGGTAACGGAATTCTTCATACCCTTCTTTTTCTTCGAATAATAAGCCAACCCCATCTAAGAAATCTTGATGATAGGTGGCTTCATAATAAGCTGGAAGCACTTTCGTAAATGCTGGCCCAGAACCCCAACGGAAATACTGTGGCTCATCCGTGAAGAATCCTTTTAAGCCATAGTCATCCCGTTTTTTATATTCTTCGTGTGTTAAGGCAATAAATTGATCCACGACATCCCCGTTAAGAATATCGGCAGTAGAAGGACTATAGTGGTCATATACGCGGAGTAAGTTCTCTCCTTGGGTGGCACGGACAAGCGTTTTCCCCGAATCGTCATAACATACTTTTGCTTTGGGATCATAAGGGCCATGATCAGCCGTTAAATAACGGTCATGGTTCTCAATATCCGTCAGAAGTTTTCCGCCAGCAAAGCCACTGGGCCAACCATTTTCGTCATAGGCATAGGCCTCCATGCCCAGTTCTTTTGCTTTTTTGCCAGCTGCTTCTACGCATTCGAACCATTTTGTTCCCAAGTATGGCGTGATTAAGCCGCCACGGGCGTGCATGAAAAAGCCACCCACTCCGTTCTTGTGCATCCATTCGATTTGCGCTTCGAGCTCCTTGGGATCTAAATCGTCATTCCAACTCCAAAAAGGCAGACAATGATACTTTGCTTCGACTTCCTTCATATTTTTGCACTCCTAGCATTAACAAATTATAAACAAAACAAGGGGATGTGCGCGCGTAGGCGTGCGAATGAAAGAAAATCGATATTTGCGAAAAAATCCGCCAAAATCTAGAAGACTCGGGAAAACATAGGGATATTGCAATAATTCGATTTTATGATGAAAAACGGATAATTTCGTAAATTTTTAGCACTTTTCCTAACGTTTGTTGATATTTCCATTTTTAAAAGTTGCTATTTCTTAAAGATAGTGTAAAATGCCACTTGTCCGAAAAGGAGGGGACATACAGATATGGCAGATTCTGAAGAACAAAATGAATTTGATGACGCGGCTGTTGTCTATCCTTATGCACGCGGATCTCGTTATTTGAACCAAGTCAACGAGAACGTCGTTGATTTGGATTACATTCCGCAACGGAAAGTCGGACGTTTCTATTTTGCCGTCAAGCGTCTTTTTGACGTGGTGGCTTCCTCGCTTGCCATTGTGGTATTGTCGCCGGTTTTATGCGCGGCCGCCCTCGCTGTCAAATTGACAAGCCGCGGCCCCATCTTATTCCGCGATAAACGGGTGGGGCAAAACGGCAAAATCATCGATGTCTTAAAATTCCGTTCGATGTATATCGACTCGGAATCGAACCCCACGAAATATCTCTCTCCTGCGCAAATGGTGGAGTGGAAACGGGAACGGAAAGTCAAAAACGATCCCCGTATTACCAAAGTCGGCCGCTTCTTACGGAAGACATCCATTGATGAGCTCCCTCAGCTCTTCAACATCTGGATTGGGAATATGTCCGTTGTTGGACCTCGTCCGGTCACGAAACGCGAGATCGAAGAGAACTTCACACCAGCTGAACAAGCGGTCATTCTCTCTGCTAAACCAGGTCTTACTGGTTATTGGCAAGTCTATGGACGGAGTGATGTCTCTTATGAATCTGGTCGTCGTAGCCGTTTGACGCTGGATTACTTCGCTTATCGTTCGCTTGGACTTGACCTTGAATTGATTCTCTTGACGATTCCGGCTGTCTTAAAAGGTTCGGGCGCTGAATAAGCCATCCGTATATCGATAATCCTCTCTTCACGGGAGGATTTTTTGTAGAAAAAAACTGCCGCCCATTGAGGCGGCAGTCATGCTAGAAATGTTATTTTTCTTCTTTGGCTTTTGCTTCTTCGCGGTGGAGCTTACTCATGCCAACGGCAGAACAAATCAAAGAACTGCCTAAGAAACCAATTACAAGTCCGATGAATCCGCCTAACCAAGCGTTATATCCGCCAGAAGCCGAAACGCCAGTTGAGGGGAAGTATACGCGATTTTTATATTTCGTATACAACGAGCGGTAGAACTGTTCGGCCGAATCGGTGTCCGTCGTTAACTTGGCGACATAGGAAGTCAATGTCGTGGCATAGCTTTGGCATTCGTTTCGCCAATTATTTGCGCTTGGTCTTGTCAAATGCTGAATTTTGCCATTGATCGACGTATCGTCCGCATGGAGTTCGTATTCGTTCGCCACACTATTCAAGGTGTAGCCAAGGATTTCGAGATCGCTTTCAATTGCACTCTTTTGCGTTTCAAGGGATTGCAACGAACGGGAAATGGTTACGATTTCCGCCCCAACGCTATCATCCGTTATGGAGGATCCGCTGTTTTTTAAATCGTTTAACCGCGTTTGCAAGACGGTAATTTGACTTTGAATATCTTTTAAATTTTGAATCTGGTTCTTGCCAACTTTTGTGTAGTATTCAATCCACTTGCTTTCTTCCCCATCTTGGTAATTCACATAACGGTTCCGACGAAGCTCATTTCGTAAAGAGACAAAGACGTTGGTTTCGCTTTCGGTATAAGTGGATTGGAATAAATCGTAACGGCTATCTAAGGAAACGCCGTCGGGCGCGATGGTGCCTGAGAAGACAGACAACGCGCTTTGATACAGGTTATCCACCGTTGTGTATTGCGTACTTAACGCTTTGATGGTGTCTTCGAATTCACTTGCGCTGGTGAGATTGGAAAGATAGTCGCTTGTTTGATACTCAGAAGCGATGGTATAGGCTCTTTCTTGCACGGAAGTGACAAGGTCACTAATGAGTTTTACCCCGTTATTCACACCGCCAAGA